>Ga0209131_1000205_pt1 | contig 43730 bp, 34 predicted proteins | sample GraSoi_2013_40cm_FD_185826 | JGI IMG/M metagenome (GOLD analysis project Ga0209131, IMG submission 185826) | Grasslands soil microbial communities from the Angelo Coastal Reserve, California, USA - Sample 9_17_2013_40cm (SPAdes) (version 2) | ecosystem: Environmental > Terrestrial > Soil >...
GAACTGGGGCTGGAACCCTATGACTGCCTCTCACCCGCGCTGATGGATGCGATCGCGACGCATACGGCGAAGGCGAAGGGAACCCTGGCCGCCTGAACAGGGACATACCCAGAACATGACTGAAACCAAGTGGACCCTCCAGGGCCGCGAGTTCGCGAACTGCAACTGTTCCTATGGGTGTCCCTGCCAGTTCAACGGACTGCCGACCAACGGCAACTGCTGGGCGGTGTTCGGCATCGAAATTGACCGGGGGCATCACGGCGCCATCCGGCTTGATGGCCTGAGGATGGCCGCCATCTTCAAGTACCCCGGGCCAATCCATAAGGGCAATGGTGAGGCCCTGCGCATCGTGGACAAGCGCGCCAACGAGGCGCAGCGCCGTGCGCTCCTGCGCATCATGAGTGGCCAGGACACCAAACCCGGCGCCACCATGTTCCAGATTTTTGCCTCGATGCTCTCGAAAACCTACGATCCGGTGTACGCCGACATCGACTTCGCCGTAGACATCGACCAGCGCCGTGCGCACCTGAAGGTCGCCGGATACATCGACCAGCGTGGCGAGCCGATCCTGAACCCGGTCTCCGGAAAAGAGCACCGGATCCGCATCGAACCGGTCGGCGGCTTTGAGTTCAAGAAGGCCGAGATCGGGCGCGGCTGGACCAAGGCAATGGGACCGATCAGCTATGAGCTGGCCGATACCTACGGCCAGTTCGCGCACCTGCACCTGTGCCAGGACGGCATCGTTTAATCATCCGGGAGGGGTCACCGACCTACAGCGATTTCCGTGTAAATCCGTATACCGTCGCGGCCCGAATTGTCGTCTCATGGCCGCTGGCAGGGAGTTCCATTACTGACGAGGCAGGGCGCCCAATGGGCAACGAGATGCACGAAGCGTTTACGGTGACTTCCCTGCAGGAATGCTACGGTTGCGTCGACTGGTTTCCATATTATCGCCACGTGGAAGTCGCTCCGCCCGGACCCGCTGTGCCTCCGGTCGCTCCAGGCAGCGGCGTTGCCGTCGAGCGCAGCGTCCCGGTGAACAATGCCCACCTGTGGGCGCTGGTCCTGGCGGGCGGGGACGGCACCCGGCTCAGTGACCTGACGATCCGCGCCGACGGTGGTCCCGTGCCCAAGCAATACTGCTCTTTGCGGGGCGGGCCATCACTGCTCGAAGAAACGCTGCGCCGGGCGGCGAACGTGGCACTGCCGGAACACATCAGTCTTATTGTGGCCGCCCAGCATCGACGCTGGTGGTCGCCGGCGCAGCTGTCCCTGCCCGCCTCCAGGGTCGTGGTGCAGCCGCGCAATCGCGGCACTGCCAACGGCATCCTGCTGCAGATGCTGCACGTCATGCGCGTCGACCCGGATGCGCAGCTGGTGATATTGCCATCCGATCACTTCGTGGCCGATGAGCAGATCCTCGCTCAGGCGATCTGCTCTGCGGAGTCGAGCCTGTTGACTACTCCTGAACAGATCATTCTTCTGGGCATGCAGCCCTCCTTTCCCGATGCGGACCTGGGATACATCTGCCCGGGCGCCCGCGACGGGCGCGGCACCTTCGCAATTGCCGGATTCGTGGAAAAGCCCAGCGCCGAGCGGGCGCTACAGCTGATCGAGCGCGGCGCCCTGTGGAGTGCATTCATCATTGCAGCCCGATGCAGTACTCTGCTGGGACTGTACGAGCGGCGGTTCCCCCAGATCGTCCGCGCCATGGGTCAGGCGCTCGGCGATAAGACGAATCCCACTGCAAGGGTTGCCGAACTGTACGAGAAACTGCCCACCCTCGATTTCTCCAGGGATGTACTGGAGTTGGCCGACTTGCGGCAGCTTCGTGTTCTGGCCGTCCGCGGTTGCGGGTGGAGCGACCTGGGGACACCGGAGCGCGTGGGGCAGACGCTAGCCCGCTTCTCCCGAGGCGGCGGGCAGACCCTGCGGTCTGCCAGTGCCGGCGCCCCGCCCAATCTCGCCCATCTGTATCGACTCCCGCCTGCGGCGAGCGCATCCGTCACACGGTCCTGGCGTTCGCATTAGCGGATCGGGACCGCGACTTCGACATCGTCAGTTCTTCAGCCGATACCCCGTCCGGAACATCCAGCTCACCAGCGCGAGGCAGGCCAGGAATAAGCCGAGCGTCATCCCTAGGCTCGTGCCGACGGCGACATCCGCGTGGCCATAGAAACTCCAGCGAAAGCCGCTGATCAGGTAAACGATCGGATTGAACAGCGTTACGGTGCGCCAGGCAGGCGGTAGCATGTCGATCGAATAAAAGGCGCCGCCCAGGAAAGTCAGCGGCGTGATGATCAGCATCGGGATGACCTGCAGCTGCTCAAAGCTTTTGGCCCAGATGCCAATGACGAATCCAAACAGGCTGAAGGACGCGGCGGTGAGCACCAGGAAGCCGATCATCCACAAGGGGTGCAGGATCTGCACCGGCACGAACAGCGAGGCGGTGAGCAGGATGATCATCCCCAGGACCACCGACTTGGTCGCCGCCGCGCCCACGTAGGCCAGCGCGATCTCGACGGGGGACACCGGTGCGGACAGCAGCTCGTAGATCGTGCCCGTAAACTTGGGAAAATAGATCCCGAACGATGCGTTCGAGAGACTTTCGGTGAACAGCGCCAGCATGATCAGTCCGGGCACGATGAAGGCGGCGTACGAGACCCCGTTTACTTCCGTCATGCGCGAGCCGATGGCGGCCCCGAACACCACGAAATAGAGCGAGGTGGAAATCACCGGCGTCAGCAGGCTCTGCATCACGGTACGCAGGGCCCGGGCGATCTCGAAGCGATAGATCGACCAGACCCCAAAGCGATTGAAGGCCGGGACGCTCACGCCACCGGCCTTGCGCGCTCGCTGACCAGCGAGACGAAAATATCCTCGAGCGAGCTCTGCCGGGTATTCAGGTCCTTGAAGCCAATCCCCAATTCCCCGAGCCGCCGGAGCAATGCCGAAATGCCGGTGTTCTTCTCGCTGGCGTCGAAGTCGTATTCGAGCTCCGAGCCGCCCGCGCGCAACACCAGGCGCCACTGGGCCAACCCCTCGGGCAAGGCACTCAGCGGTTCATGCAGGTTCAGGGTCAACTGCTTCCGGCCGAGTTTGCGCATCAGCTGGGCCTTGTCTTCCACCAGGATCAGCTCGCCGTGGCTGATCACGCCGATGCGATCCGCCATTTCCTCGGCCTCCTCGATGTAGTGGGTGGTGAGAATGATGGTGACGCCGCTCCGGCGCAGCTCGCGCACCAGTTGCCACATGTCCCGGCGCAGCTCGACGTCAACACCGGCGGTGGGCTCATCGAGAAACAGGATCTGCGGCTCGTGCGACAGCGCCTTGGCGATCATGACGCGGCGCTTCATGCCGCCCGAGAGCGTCATGATCCGGTCGTGCCGCTTGTCCCACAGCGACAGCTCGCGCAGTATTTTCTCGACGAGCGCCTTGTCAGGCGCGCGGCCGAACAGGCCGCGGCTGAAATTCACGGTCGCCCACACCGATTCGAAGGCGTCGGTATGCAGTTCCTGCGGCACCAGGCCAATCGTGGCGCGCGCGGCGCGATAGTCGCGCACGATGTCGTGTCCGACGGCAGTCACAGTGCCGAGCGACGGGGTGACGATGCCGCAGACGATATTGATCAGGGTCGTTTTGCCCGCCCCGTTCGGGCCCAGGAGCGCCAGAATCTCGCCCTTGCGGATTTCCAGATTGACGTCCTTGAGCGCCTGCAGTCCCGATGCGTAGGTCTTGGTCAGATTCGCGATCGAGATCACCGACGCCGTCGGTACGGATGGGGCCTCGCGCTGGGTCAATCGTGCAAAACCACGCCGGAGCCACCCATTTCCTTGGGCATGTCCTTCATCTTCGGCTTGCCGTCATGGATGCGCAGCACCGTGGCCTCGTAATGCACGTGCACCCCGGGCTCGAAGCGCAACTTCGGGATCATGGCGGCGTAGACATCCACGAGGCCCATGGTCGGATGGTCCGTGAACAGATGGCCGCCGCACTTCGTGCACCACTTGCGGTAGCTGATGGGCGTCTTGTTGTAAGTGCCGATGCTCGCCGCGCCGTGCGTCACTTTGAGCGCCTCGGGTTTCCACAGCGTGAAGGCGTTGACCGGGCCCGCCGACCAGTGGCGGCAGGAATCGCAGTGGCAGTAGCCCATCGCCACCGGTTCGCCCGAGACCTGGAACCGCACCTCGCCGCAGAAACACGCGCCTGAATACACCTGTTCACTGACCATGACTCAACTCTCCGAATGCCCGTGGGTATGGATGTTGCTCGAATCGACAGGGTCTACACTTTTCCCAGACCCGATTGCGGTTGTCAATTCCGGTGGATCTATGGACCCCATCGAAGTTGTGCGTAGCGAGAGTATAGAACTGCGCTTCGAGGCGCGCCGCTCTATTCTTTCCCGGGGCTGCGTGCTCAGCCGCCCCGATGTGTTTGTCCCCGACGTATCGGGCGCCTGGATGGCGGACCGGAAGAGCAGGCACCCATTCGAAAATCGGGTTTCGCTCGGACTGGTCCACTGGAGTTCAGGCGAGCGCCGTGCGGTACAGCTCCAGGAGTTTGCCCCAGGCGCGCTCGGCGTCGGGCCGGCTGTAGATCGGCGTACCGGCTTGCGGCGGCATGTCCGGCACGCACCAGCCGTGCTGCGTGCCCGCATACACTTCGATTTCCGCGCTTCCCTTCGCCGCCTGGAACGCCGCACGCAGGACGTCTTTGGCATCGGGCTGGCGCGCATCGTCGCTGGCGGCGACCGCGAAATACATGCGTGCGCGGATCTTCGGCACCAGCAGATGCGGGCTGCTGGGCTGGTCGGTCACCAGTCCCCCGCCGTGGAACGAAGCCCCCGCGCCAACACGTTCCGGATTCGACGCCGCGGTGCGCATCACCAGCGGTCCGCCCATGCAGTAGCCCTGGCAGCCAATCTTCCTGGCCTTGTCGACCTGGCGCTGCGCATCGAGAAAATCAATGTACGCCCTGGCGTCGGCCTCGGCCGCACCGGCCGCGTTCAGCGGGCCCGTCAATGGCGGAAGCCTGGCACGATCGCCTTCCTTCTGAAAACTGAAGGCGGAAATGTCGGCAAACACGGGTGCGCGCGCCGTGCGATAAAAGAGATTCGGCACCAGCACGGCATAGCCTGAGGCGGCCAGCCGCCGACCCATTTCGCGCATGGACGGGCGCAGGCCGAAAATATCGGTCCAGATCAGTGCGCCCGGGTGGGCGCCGGCCGCCGGATAAATGAAGGCGGCATCGCAGCGGCCGTCCGCGGTCCGGATCTCGACGTCCCGTTCGACCGTTTCCGGCACCGTCGCGGCCGCTGGGCGGCTCACGGCCACCAGGCCAGCGGCGGCGGACAGCGCGACAAAGTTCCGGCGTGAGCGATCTTCCGGCGCGCCTGGTGTCATCCTGCCATCCCTGTCCCGCGTGCTCATGGCTGATCTCCCACCGCTTCGTTCGTCCGGGCCGCTCATTGGTACAATACACCCGGGCTGGATGTGCAGCGCAATCGGTGGAGACCGCCATGATCGGCTATGTGACACTCGGTACCAACAATCTCGCACGCGCGGCCGCGTACTACGATGCGCTGCTCGCCGACGTGGGCGCCAAGCGCATGATGGAGACGGAGCAGTTTGTCGCCTGGTCCGTGAAGGCGGATCAGCCGGGACTGGCCCTCACCCAACCGTTCGACAAGAAGCCCGCGACGGTCGGGAACGGCGTCATGGTGGCCCTGGAGGTGGACAGCACAGCCAAGGTCGATGCGATGCATCGCCGGGCTCTCCAGCTCGGCGGCACGGATGAAGGGGCAGCAGGTCCGCGCGGCGAGGGTTTCTACGCCGGATATTTCCGCGACCTGGACGGCAACAAACTCAGTTTCTTTTACACGGGCTGACATGAACAGAATCCTCGGCTGCGGATTGCTGGTGCTGCTGCTGGCGGCGTGCAGCCACGCCAGACCGATCGCGCCGGCCGCGGAAGCGCCGGCAACGCCGGGCGCCCGCGCTCCGGTCGCGCCGCCCGTGGCCGCGCTGACCCCTGCCGTCCCCGCCGTGCCATCACCGGCGCCCGCGATTCCCTCCCCGCCCGCAGCGGGCAAGGGGGCCGCATCAGGCCAGAATCCGGCCGACGCTCCGCTCGCCGCCCGGCGTCCGGCGCCGCCCAAGCCCGCCGCCCCGGCGCCCAAGCCGGCGACCGCGGCGGCCGCACCCCCGGCGCCGCCGCCACCGCCGGCACTCAACCTGGCCTCACTCGAGCAACGGCTTCGCGACACCCACGCCATCGGCGTATTCACCAAGCTCTCACTCAAAAACCAGGTGGATGACCTGCTCGATCAGTTTCGGGCCTTTTATCGCGGACAGGTCCCCCCGCTCACGGCGCTGCGCCAGCGTTACGATCTGCTGATGCTCAAGGTCCTGTCCCTGTTGCAGGACAGCGACCCGCCGCTGGCCAACGACATCGTGGCGTCGCGCGAAGCGATCTGGGGCATCCTCAGGGACCCGGCGAAATTCGCCACCATCTCGTGAACACCACAGGAGTCTGTATGGCACCCCGTTCCCCGGCCTTCCACTTCGCCCTCCTCGCGCTGACCCTCGGCAGCGCCCGACTGCTCGCCGCCGATGACGGCTCCATGGTCAAGGATCTCAAGGTGACGATCGCCCTGCAGGGCCTGCCCTGCGATGAAGTCATCGACGCCAAGCGCAATGCGGACAGCGACTATCTGGCCACCTGCAAGGACGGCCATCGCTACCACGTCTTTGTGAGCGCGCAGGGCCGCGTCATGGTCGAGAAAAGGTGATCAGGCCGTAAGGCTGCGCGCCTCGACGACACTCGAAAGCGTCTCGTCGGCAAAGGAGACGTAGAGCGTGCGTTCCGAGACGGATAGATCGAATGCCATGCGCCGCTCGAGGCGCGCCGCCATCGCGGCCAGCAGCTCGCGATCCAGCAGATAGATTTCCAGGTGCTCGACCCGGTGGATGCGCTCGCCGGCGAGGCGCGCCAGCCAGGCTTCACTGTCCCGGTGGACGTACACCGCGACGCGCGGCGCCACTTTGCCGGCCTTGTGCAGGCGCGCTGCCTCGGGCGTACCGATGTCGATCCAGCTCTGCCAGGCGCCCGTGAGGTCCTTCACCGCAATGGCGGGTTCGTCCGGGTCCGTGAGCCCGCGGGAAAAGGCGATGCCCTCGGTATACTCGAGACAATAGGCCAGCAGGCGTGCCACCAGGTATTCGGCGGTTTCCGAGGGGTGGCGCGCGAGGCGCAATTCCAGCGTTTCGTACAGCCCGCGGTCGGCGTCGGCCACACGCACCGTGAAGACGTAGACCGTGGCGCTTAAGGCCACGAGGCCCTGTACCGGGCGCTATGCATTCCTGTCCCGCAGGGAATCATTCACGATCGCCTCGGCCTCTGCGACGATGCTCGCCAGATGCGCGGAGCTGCGGAAGCTCTCGGCATAGATCTTGTATATGTCCTCCGTGCCCGAAGGCCGCGCGGCAAACCAGCCACCGTCGGTCACGACTTTGAGGCCGCCGATGGCCGCGCCGTTCCCGGGCGCCCGGGTGAGCTTGGAGGTGATCGGCTCGCCGGCGAGCCTCGCGGCCGTGACCGCCTCCGGCGCGAGCTTGCCGAGGCGCGCCTTCTGCGCCGGGGTCGCCGCGGCGTCGACCCTGGAGTAATAGGGCGTGCCGAACTCGGCCGCCAGTGCGGCGTAATGCTCGGACGGGTCTTTGCCGGTGCAGGCCGTGATTTCGGCGGCCAGCAGGTTCAACAGCGGGCCATCCTTGTCAGTCGTCCATACGGAGCCATCGCGGCACAGGAAGCTGGCGCCGGCACTCTCCTCGCCGCCGAAGCAGACCGAGCCGTCGAACAGCCCGGGTGTGAACCACTTGAAACCCACCGGAGACTCGTACAGGCGCCGCCCGAGCTTGTTCACGACACGATCGATGAGGCTGCTGCTCACCAGCGTCTTGCCGACCGCCGCGGTGACGGGCCATTGCTCGCGATGACGCAGCAGGTAGCTGATCGCCACCGCCAGGTAGTGATTGGGATTCACCAGTCCGGCAGAGGGCGTCACGATGCCGTGACGATCCGCATCCGGGTCATTGGCGAAAGCCAGCCGGTACTGGTCCTTGAGGCGCACGAGCCCCGCCATCGCGTACGGACTGGAGCAGTCCATGCGGATGCGGCCATCGTGATCAACGCACATGAAGGCAAAGCGTGGATCGACTGCCGGATTGACGACTGTAATATCGATGCCGTAGGCGGCATTGATGCGATCCCAGTAATAAACGGCAGCGCCACCGAGCGGATCGACGCCGAGCCTCAGCCCCGCGGCACGAATCGCCTCCATGTCGATGACATGGTGCAGATCGTCGACATACGGCCCGATCAGATCCTCCGCCCTGATGCCTGATGCGCGCAGCGCTGTTGCGCTCGCCGTGCGCCTGACCGCAGCATTGCGTCCGCGCAGCAGCTCGTTGGCGCGATCCTGCACCCAGGTGGTGACCTCCGTATCGGCCGGACCGCCGTTCGGCGGGTTGTACTTGAATCCGCCATCCTCCGGCGGGTTGTGCGAGGGCGTGACGACGATCCCGTCACCCAAATGCTCACGGCGTCCGCGGTTGTAGACCAGGATGGCGCGCGAGATGACCGGCGTGGGTGTGTAGCCGTCATCCTGCTGGATGCGCGTTTCGACGCCGTTCGCCGCCAGCACTTCGAGCGCCGTGCGCTGCGCCGGCGCGGACACCGCGTGGGTGTCCTTGCCCATGTAGAGCGGCCCGTCGGTGCCCTGCAAGCGGCGGTAGTCGCAGATGGCCTGCGTGATCGCCAGGATGTGCGATTCAGTGAACGAGCCGGACAGCGGTGATCCCCGATGACCACTGGTGCCAAAGCTCACGCGCTGGCGTGGATCTTCCGGGTCAGGCCGAAGCTCGTAGTACGCGCGCTCCAGCGCCGCCAGGTCGACCAGGATGGACTCGGGCGCCGGTTTGCCGGCAAGGGGTGAAACAGCCATCGTGGCGAGCCCTGAGGAGCCGGTGCTGCTCCGACGGGCAATAGTGTACCTGTTTGCGGCATGATGTGATCCTGCACGTGGGCCGCAGCAGTGCCCCACACCGGCTGGAAACGCATCCATGATCAGCGTCACCGAAGCGCTCAGGCAACGTATCTCGATCCGTCAGTTTCAATCGCGGCCGGTATCTCAGGCCCTGCTTGAGGAGCTGCTCGATGCGGCCCGCTGGTCGCCCTCCGGGGGCAACCTGCAGCCCTGGAAACTCATCGCGGTAGCGGGAGCCGAACGTGCCGCGATCGTGCAGCTGGCACACACCGCTCGCGCGGCTCCGGATGGGGCCAGCGAAGAAGGGAGCGATCTGGTCTATCCGCCCAACCTCTGGGAGCCCTACCGCTCCCGCCGCTACAAGGTGGGTGAAGACATGTATGAGCTGCTCGGCATCCCGCGCGCGGATCGCGCCGCCCGGCTGGCGCAGGTGGCCCGTAACTTTGAATTCTTTGGCGCACCCGTCGGCATTTTCTTCGTCATCGACCGGCGCATGGGCCGCGCCCAGTGGGCGCACCTGGGCATGTTCATGCTGTCGCTGGCCCTGGTGGCGGTCGAGCGTGGCCTCGGCACCTGCATGCAGGAATTCTGGGCCACGCTGCGTGAATCGCTCCACCGGCATTTCGGCCTGCCGGACACCGACATGGTGTATTGCGGCATGTCGTTGGGATTTCCGGACACCACGGCCCCGGTCAACCGCCTCCGCTCGGAGCGCGCGCCGGTCGCGGACTTCGCCTCGCTGCGGGGATTCTAGGGCCGGCTCAGACGTTGCGGCGGTACTGTCCGCCCACCTCATAGAGCGCGTGGGAGATCTGGCCGAGCGAACAGGACCTGACCGCCTGCAGCAGCTCCGCGAACACATTGCCGTCGCGCGCCGCCACGGCCTGCAATTGCTCCAGTGCAGCGGCGCTCTGCCCGGCATTGCGGCCCTGGAAGGCGCGCACGCCGTTGACCTGGTGCATCTTCTCCTCGTCCGTGGAGCGTATGAGCGGCACCGCGGCGCGTTCGGCCGCGGCGGCGCTGTCGGCGAGGAAGGTGTTGACGCCGATCAGCGGCAGCGTCCCATCGTGCTTGCGGGTCTCGTAGTAGAGGCTCTCCTCCTGGATACGGGCGCGCTGGTACATGGTTTCCATAGCGCCGAGCACACCGCCGCGCTCGGCCAGCGACTCGAACTCCCGGTAGATCGCCGCCTCCACCAGATCCGTAAGGTGATCCATGAAAAACGAGCCCGACCAGGGATTCTGGTTCAGGTTCAGTCCGAGCTCGCGATTGATGATGAGCTGGATCGCGACCGCCCGGCGCACGCTCTCCTCGGTGGGCGTGGTGAGCGCCTCGTCATAGGCGTTGGTATGGAGCGAATTGCAGTTGTCGGTCAGTGCGTACAGTGCCTGGAGCGTGGTGCGTATGTCGTTGAACTGGATTTCCTGCGCGTGCAGTGAACGCCCGGAAGTCTGGATGTGGTACTTCAGCATCTGGCTACGGGCATCGCCGTGGTACAGATCGCGCATGGCGCGCGCCCAGATGCGCCGCGCCACGCGGCCGATCACGGCGTACTCGGCGTCCATGCCGTTCGAGAAGAAGAAGGAGAGATTGGGCGCGAAGTCGTCGATCTTCATGCCGCGCGCCAGATAGTATTCGACGATGGTGAAGCCATTGGCCAGGGTAAAGGCCAGCTGGCTGATGGGGTTCGCGCCCGCTTCGGCAATGTGGTAGCCGGAGATCGACACCGAATAGAAGTTGCGCACCTTGTGCTGGATGAAATACTGCTGCACGTCGCCCATCATGCGCATGGCGAATTCGGTGGAAAAAATGCAGGTGTTCTGCGCCTGGTCCTCTTTCAGGATGTCGGCCTGCACTGTGCCGCGCACCAGCGCGAGGGATTCGGCGCGAATGCGGTCATATTCTTCCGCCGTCAGAACGCCCGGGGCCACCATCCGCTCCCCGGCAATGCCGAGCAGCGCCAGGCCGCTGCCATCGTGGCCCGGGGGCAGCTCGCCCGCATAGTGCGGCACGGCGAGTCCCTGGGCGCGCAGTTCCGAGTGCAGGGCCTCGATGCGCCGCTGCGCCTCCGGCCAGCGATCCGAAGACTTGAGGAATTTCTCGACACGCTGGTCGATCGCAGTGTTCATGAACATCGCCAGGATGATCGGCGCGGGCCCGTTGATCGTCATCGACACCGAAGTGGTGGGCAGGCACAGGTCAAAGCCCGAGTACAGCTTCTTCATGTCATCGAGCGTCGCCACCGAGACCCCGGAATTGCCGGTGCGGCCATAGATGTCCGGGCGCGTATCCGGGTCTTCGCCGTACAGCGTCGTCGAGTCGAAGGCGGTGGACAGGCGCGTCGCCGGCTGGCCCTGCGCCAGCAGATGGAAGCGGCGATTGGTGCGCTCCGGCGGGCCCTCGCCGGCAAACATGCGCGTCGGATCCTCCGCCTCGCGGCGGTACGGATACACGCCGCCGGTGTAAGGATAGGCGCCGGGCAGGTTCTCCCTGCCGAGGAAATGCAGCAGCTCGCCCCAATCCTTCATTTTCGGCACGGCCAGCTTGGGGATGCGGCTATGGCTCATGGTCTCGGTGTAGTTTTCGCCCTTGAGCGTCTTGCCGCGCACGCGGAACTGGAAGGTGTCGGCGCTCGCAGCGGCGGCGCGCGCTGGCCAGTGCCTGAGCAGCCCGACGCCCTCGGTCCCAATGGCCTCCAGTGCGCGGTTGTAGGCACGGCGCAGCTCCAGACGCGTGGCGTCGGCGACGCCATCCTCCAGCGCTGCGGCCGCGAACGGCTCGACCGGCGCGGGCAGCGCCGCCTCGTGCAGGCTCCTGAGCGACTCGTACAGTGAGTAGGCCAGGCGCGCGCTGTCGGCCGCGCGCTCGAGTTGCTCACCGGCGTGCCGGCCGGCGCTGGCGATATCGGCCAGATAGCGGCTGCGGGCGCTGGGAATCAGGGGCAGATGCGAGTTAAAGACGGTCGGACCGGTCTCGACCGGCCGGCCGTCGCGCTCCGTCCAGCGCAGCTTGCTGATCGCCTTGCGGTCGAGCGACTCCAGCATCGCCGCGAACAGGCGATTGACGCCCGGATCATTGAAGCGGCTAGCGATCGTGGGATAGACCGGCGCTTCCGTGCCACTGGCAGCCGCCTGTTCGGGATGGTTGCGGCGCCACTGCTTGCGCACGTCGCGCAGGGCATCCTCCGCACCACGCTTCTCGAATTTATTGATCGCGATCATCTCGGCGTAATCGAGCATGTCGATTTTCTCGAGTTGGCTCGCGGCGCCATATTCGCTGGTCATGACATAGACGGGCAGGTCGGCCAGATCGACGATCTCGGTATCGCTCTGGCCGATGCCGGCAGTCTCGACCAGCACCAGATCGAACCCGGCCTGCGTGTACAGCTCGATCACTTCGCGCAGCACGGCGGAAGTGGCCCGATGCTCCCGGCGCGTCGCCAGGGAGCGCATGAAGATCGCTGGCGAAGCCAGCGCATTCATGCGGATGCGATCGCCCAGCAGCGCGCCCCCGGAGCGGCGCCGCGTCGGATCGATGGCGACCACCGCGATCTGGCGCTCGGGAAAGGCGCGCACGAAGCGCTGCAGCAGCTCGTCGGTCAGGGAACTCTTGCCGGCCCCGCCAGTGCCGGTGATGCCGATCACCGGCGCCGCACGCTTGCCGCGCGCGAGGGCCTGGCGGATCAGCTCGCCGGCCCGGACGTCGCCCTCGCCCGATTCGAGCACGGTGATGGTGGCGGCGATGTGCGCGTGATCGCGCGCATTGAGCGGCCCGAAGCTGTAGGGCGGACGGCGCGCGGCACGCACCCGCGCGAACACATCGTCGATCATCCCGTTGAGGCCGAGGCGCCGGCCGTCTTCGGGGGTATAGATCTTCTCGACGCCGTGGCGCTCGAGCGCGGCGATCTCATCCGGGGAAATCGTGCCGCCACCGCCGACGATGACGCGGATATGCGAAGCGGAAAGCTCGCGCAGCATGTCGACCATGTAGGTGAAATATTCATTGTGGCCGCCCTGGTAGGAGCTGACGGCGATGCCGTCGGCGTCCTCCTGGATGGCCGCGCGCACGATGTCCGCAACGCTGCGGTTGTGCCCCAGGTGCACGACTTCCGCGCCGTGCGCCTGCAGCAGGCGGCGGATCATATTGATCGCCGCATCGTGGCCGTCGAACAGGGCCGCGGCGCTGACGAAGCGCAGCGGGCGCGCCGCGGGCGCGGCCGCGGGCGAGCCGTGAGGCGCCGCCATGGAGCGATCAGCCTTGGCACTCATGAGAATCCGGCTTCCCTACAATGTTACTGGCGAGTATGATCTTGCTGGAGATGAGCGTCAACCGGCCCCTTTTGTTGCACCGCACCCACCGCCCGGCTGTGCCCCCTACCCAGGGCAGCGCCACGCCGGCGGCCTCACCCTGGCGGAATCGCCGCAAGGCGCGCGGCGATCGCGGCATCAAGCGCGAGGCGGTCATCCGCGCCGCCGCCCAGGCCTTCAACGCCCGGGGATTTCACAACACGACCCTCGATGACATTGCCGGCGCTCTGGAGGTCACCAAGCCGACACTCTATTACTACGTGGAGAACAAGGAGCAGCTGCTGTTCGAGTGCTTCCGCGCCGGGCTGGAGCCGATCCGCGTGGCGATTCGCGAGACGGGCGCCGACACGCTGCCGGCGCGCGCCCGGCTGCGCGTGGTGCTGCTGCGCTACGCTCAGGCCATCGCCTCCGAGTTTGGCTGGTGCATGGTCCGGGCCGAGGACCAGGACCTGGGCGCGGCCATGCAGAAGCACGTCAAGGCTCTGAAATCCGAGATCGACCAGGGCATCCGGCGCCTGATTCGCGAGGGGATCGCCGATGGCTCGATCGGCGCCTGCGATCCGAAGATGACTTCCTTCGCGCTTGCCGGCGCGCTCAACTGGATCGCCCACTGGTATCGCGACGATCAGTCCCTGTCGGCCGGGCAGGTTGCCGAGAGGTTCGTGTCCCTGTTCGAGGACGGGCTGCGGCCGCGCACGGGCTGAGCTGCGGCCGGCCGACGCTCCGCTCTATCGTCCAAGGGAACTCTCCGCCGTCGCCCCAGGCGACTCTCACCTCGCGAGCAGGTAGACGACCACCAGCGTCAGCACGAAGGACACCACGCCTATCGTGACGATCCGCCCCACTGACCAGCCACCGCGGCGCATCGTCGCCTCGGCACCGGGCGTAACAGGGTCACGCGACGCGGCATGATCGGGCAGGATAAAGCTGCATTCCACCGGCCCAAAGGCCAGGCGATCGCCGCTGTTCAGAAAACTCATGGTGCAACGCTTGCCATTGACGTAGGTGCCGTTGGCTGAAACCTGGTCAACAAGCTTCCAACGCCCGCCATCCCTGATGATGCGCGCGTGCAGCGCTGACACGCCGCTGACAGGCAGGCACAGTTCCCAGGCCGCATCGCTCCCTATACTCCACTCCTGCTTGCCGCTGCCAGCAGCCCGGAGTTCCAGGCGAGTGGCGGTAGTGACCCCGGAGACGACCAATAACACGGGCACGTCTGTCGATGCTGGCGCCAACGCAGGAGCCACGGCCGCCGCACCGCGCCGCTTTTCTGCCAATTCCTGCGGCGACTGGAACACCGTCTTGTTGGCGCCCGCCGCCTGTCCTTCTCCTTCCGTCCAGCCAGGAGGCAGCTGTTGGGCGGGCGCCGCAGGGGCCGCGGCCCGCGGCGGCGGCGGCGCGGGCTGACGCAATACAGTCTTGTCGACATCCGCAGCGCCCGTGTTGTAGGTGTACTCCTCAATATCGAAACGCAGCGCATCACCATTCTTGAGCAGCGTACGTGCCGCGATGCGCACGCCATTGACGAAGCTTCCGTTGGTGGAGCCCAAATCCTCGACCCACAGCTGATCGCCTTCAACGATCAGTCTCGCGTGTTGCCGCGACGGGCTCCCTTCCGTCAATCTCAAGCCGCATTCCTCGCTGCGACCGACGGTGAGCCCGCCGCCAATCAGCGTCACGGTACCGCCGGCGTTTTTCTTCAGAATGCGTGGATTGTCGGTCATTGGTTGGTCACAACGGAATCAGCTGAGCATGCCGAAGTGCTTGGCGAGATATACTACCAGCACTGCAAGCGCTGCACCGGCGAGGGCCGCCAGCCACACCAGAGCCGATCGCTCCAGTCGTCGCCAGCCGCTGGCCAACGCGGCCGTGCACGAGACCCGGCTCGGCACGACGATGATGCTGACGTTGTCACGCCCGCCATGGGCGAGCGCCGCATCAAGCAAACGCTCACTCGCCGCCTGCGGCGTCGGACTCTTCGTCAGCAGCTCGGCGATCGCCGCATCGTTGAGCTCCGATGTCAGGCCGTCGCTGCAGAGGATTATCCAATCGTGCGCCTGCAGCTCGAGTACGACGCGCGAGGGTATGGTGTTACCCATTCCCAGTGTCTGGGTCAACACATTGGCTTCTGGATGCAAACGCGCCTGCTCTTCACTGATTCGATCGCCCTGCCGCAGACTCTCCACGTAGCTGTGATCGCGCGTCAGGCGCGACAGGCGGCCGCGCCGCCACAGGTAGCCGCGGCTGTCGCCCACCCACACAATTTCACACGCTCGATCGCTGAGCCGGGCGCACACCACGGTGGAGCCCATGTTCGATGACTCGCCACTGCCGCTTCCGGCACGCATCACCGCCCGATGCGCCTCCAGAACACGCTCCGTCAGGTCCGCGCCTGCGGCCGATGCCAGCAGGGTCTCCTTGACCAGTGCGCTGGCCACCTGGCCGCGCTCATGCCCCCCCATGCCGTCGGCCACGAACCAGAGTCCCTGCTGCTCGTTCCAGCCGATGGCGTCCTGATTGCTCCCGTCCCGTCGCCCGGCGTGTGTCAGCGCTGAAAATACCGCGTTCAGAACCGCCCCTCCACGCTGCCGGCCGTGCGCGCAAAGCGGGTCGGCTCGAAGGCTGTTGGCGTTCGCACTTCCGCATACAAGGCGTCGAGGGCGCTGCCGAGCGGCTGGCCATCACCCAGCGTCGCGCTGAGGCTCTCAATGCTGAGCACCACCTGCTCCGCCACGGTGTAGTCACTGGCCTGGTCATCGGCCGCAAATCTCACCAGCAATTGCCGGATCTCCCGGGCCTCCGTGGCCCCGAAATGACGGGTCTCCCAGGAGGAGCGTCCGTCCAACCAGTTGCCCAGGCGCGCGGCCGCCTGCTTTGCAGCGCCCACGTCGCGCGAACCACTCCGCGCATACTCGGCTATCGCCTCCTGCAACTCGGGCAGCGCCTGCGCTTCGATTACACCGGTAACAACCGCCAACACGGCCAGCGACTGATGCTGCAGGCGTAAACTTCCGGGCTGCACTTCAGCGCCGGCGCGTTTTCGAGTCCAGCGCGGCTCATCGACCGGCCGGTGACAGGCATAGCACTCGTAGAATGCGAGTTCCGGCTGCATGCGGCCTGCCACCATCCACTCGCTCTGCAGGAGTTGCACGTGGGTGCGGGCGTTTCTCAACTGGCCGACCAGCCACAGATTGATGCCATCGGGGGCGCGCTTGCGCTGGCGATAGTCGGCATCCACCCAGTGGTGCGGCGGCATGTTGGCGGTGTAGTTCTCCAGCTCGAAGCGCAGGCGTGGGTGCCCCGCAGCGATCAGCGTGTGCGTGACAAAGCGCTCGCCGTCACCCGCGTGGCAGGCAAGACAGACATCGGCGCGTACCGGCGCACGCTCCAGGGGCACCATGCCACGCGCCACATTCTCCGCATGCAGCGCACCGTGCTTGCTGTGGGTGCCGATCCACTCCTGCGCACCACCGTGGCAGGACTCGCAGCCAACGCCATCGCTCAGCAAAAACTTCGCGCCACGCAGCTCTGTGGGCACGTTGTCGGCGTGGCAGTCGAGGCAGACCTTGGCCGCACTGGCCTCGGTGATCCCGAGCTTGCCGGCGATTGCGCCTGACTTCGCGGACTGCAGTACGCGAAACGCCTGCGAATGACGATCGCTGAGCAGCCACGTACGATATTCATTGAGAGCGACATTGACGTTCGTCTGCGGAGCTATCTTGCCGTGACAGGCGCTCGCGGCACAACTGGCCACGCCCAGGTGCCGCGGCAGAGCGTCGGCAGGCACGCTCCCCGCCGCAGCGGCCGAATCGCCTATCGCCACCGCCCCGATTGCGGCGAGCGCCAGCCGCACGAATCGCATAGCGGCGCTCATCGGCCACCTCCGCCGGACTGCTCCGGGGTCCTGTCGGCATTGTCATCGACATACCACGGTTGTCCCTGCGCATTCAGATAGAGCCGCCGCGTCTCCTCAGTGCTCAGTGCCCTGGCACCGCGTCGCCCGAATACGGCGATCTGCCCGCCGGTCTCGTCCACCGCCCGATCGCGCTCCAGTCCACGGGACAGGCTGAGCGCTGGCTTGGAGGTCGGGTACCGGGCGATCAGTTGCGGCTTCGGTTCGGGGCTGAAACCATAGAAATTGGGCTGCGTCTCCGGCGACATCAGCTGCAACACCTTGAGGCCACCACGGCCATCGGCCAGGTAGGCAAACAGCGACGCGTTGGTCGCACCGACCACCACATCGCGGACGTCGCGCAGCTCGCCCCCGGCAGTGAAGCGCTGGTACTCCCGGATCCGCTCCGGCTTCTCGACGTCCACGATCACAAGACCCTCGCTGCCGGCCGCCACATAGGCGTAGGTGCGCGAGACGCTCACGCGCTGCGCATCACGCATGGCAACCAGATTGTTGTCGATGCGATGCGGCGCCGCCGGCTGAGTGACATCCACGACTTCGAGACCACGCGCAGTGGTGACGAACAGATACCGGAACTGCAGTGCAGTAGAACGCGGGTCGTCCATCGGAATGCGCGCCAATATTTTCGGCTGCAGCGGCTGGTCGATGCTCACCACCACGACCTCGAGCGGGGTCGAGATGTAAATATTGCTGCCGGCAATGGTCAGGTATCGGGCACCGCTCAATGTCCCATCGGGGTTCCAGGTCAGGGCGCGCCCGAGAAAGTTGTTGCGCGGCTCCCGGTCCGCGAGCGTGCGCACGTCGGTAACGATCAGTCCCTCCACGGCGTCGACAACATAAGCGTAGTTATAGAGCGGATGAAAAGGCAGCTCCTGATTGTCGACCCGCATCTTCTCGCCCGTGTTGCGCGGCGGATCGATGGGCTGGTTGGTCGGCAGCGCAACGCAGGTCGCGTTCCTGCTGGCTATGGCGGTGCGCTGGCCCAGCGGGCTGGCCGGCGCGCTGATGATCTTCTGCGACACGCCCTTGTTGGCGATGCTGGCCACGTCGTACACGCGCATGCCGCGCACCCCTTCGGCGGCATACAGATACTCGCCGCGCAATTGCAGGCAGCGGACCTCGCCGGACGTGTGGGACTCGGCCCGCTGCAGCACGCCGCCCAGGCGCTGGTGCCGTGCATACCCGTCCGGATAGGCGTAGCGATGCAGGTAGCTGCCAATCACCGCCTGCGGCTCCTCCCACTCGGTTACCGTGACCGCGCTAACCGCCCCGGCGCCCCCCACATAGGCGTTGTAGCCGACGAAGTTGACGAAGTTGGTGCCCTGCATCAGCAGCTGCGCCATGATCGCGTTGTTGTCGTTGTCCCTCGAGAGGTGGCAATCAACACAGGTCTTGGTCTCGGTCTTGCGCTCGGTATGGGGATAGTGCGGATTGAAGGCCTGAGAGCTGAAGCCGCTGGCCGCGATCGGCGCCTGCTGCACATAAATGTGCTCTCGATTGGCGTTCGTCGAAGACAACACCAGCGCAGAACTGGACCGGTAGGGCGCGATCCTGCCCCCCGCTGCGGTTTCGCGCCGACCCAGCATGAACATGTCGTCGCGCGCCACCTGCGGATTGTAGGTCGCGTAATTGCGGGTCTCTCCGCCCTCGTAGTGGTGCCGCTCGGTCTTCCAGTTGGACTCGGATGGCAGGTGGCAGCCCGAGCAGCTCGTGGTCCACGACGTGTGGCAGGAGTAGCACTCCATGTCCTCGTCGCGATGGGCCAGCGCATCGCCGCTCACCTGGGTGCCCCACTGCAGCGTCGTCGTGGCCCGGCCCATCAGCTTGGCGCGGGCCGCACGCGGATTGTACGCTGCGTTCCCGGGCGTGACGGAGTCCTTGACCAGGCTGACCCGCCACTCAAGTGCTGGATCCACCATCGATCGCTGCATCAGTTTCCCGCCAATCCACTCGAAGCGGCGACGCCCGTCTGGAGTGCGCAGCACCGCGAGGTCGGTTCCGCCCCGCAGCGCCGCGGGCCCGGAGGTGAGCAGGCTGGGATAGCGGCTTACGGTGCCGTGACAGTCCTTGCAGCCTATCTCGACGGCCGCGGCAACTTCACCGTAGAGATAGCCATTCCCGTGGACATCCTGCGAGAAATGGCAGTCCACACACTGCATGCCCGCATCCACGTGCGAGGAGGACAGGTGTACGGCCTTGGAGAATTTCCCCGGGTCATCGTTGCTCACAATCGCGCCCTTGGCGTCCAGCAGCTGACCCTTCCGGTCGCGCTTGTAGACGGCGCGAAAGTTCCAGCCGTGGCCATGATAGTCGGCGAACTGGGTATCGTGGAGTGTGGCGTTGAGCGAACTCACGTCGCGCAGAAAGCCGACATCCGCCCACTTGCCGTGCGGCGCGGCGCCCTCGGGGTTTCGATCCAGGACCGAGCGCGTTAGCGCGTCGTCTGGATACTGCTGTCTGGCGGGCCACATGCTCGGGGCATCGGATTCATAGTCCCACATCGTGTAGCCGAGCATGCTGTTCATGAACATATTGGGCTGATGCATGTGGCACACCATGCATTGCGAGGTCGGCACGGAACGCGTGAAGGCGTGCCGCAGCGGGTGACCCGATTCGTCTTTGCTGATCACTGGATCCACGGATTGCGACTTGCCGTCCCGGCCGTACGCGGCGTAGATGCTGGAGTGCCTTGCCTCGCGATCATTGGCGTACACCACATGGCAGGACGCACAGCCCGACTGCCGATAGTCGCCGGGTTGGTCGTTGGTGCCGATAAACCACAGCAACGGATCGTTCAGCCGCGTCTTGGTGATATTGAGCACGGGCACGGAAATCCGCAGGCCCGTTCCGGGCCCGCGATTGGACTGGTGCAGATCGGGCCGTCCGGGCTCCTCGAGTCTCTGCGGTGAGCCGAGCGCATCCGGTAGCCCGATCTCCGGAAACAGTGCACCGATATTGCGGCCACCGCGTTCAAACACCCGGAAGTTGTCGCCCGGTGCCACGGTCTCAAAGGCCGGCAGCGGGAGGAGCCGCGGCAAAATGCCGGCGGCCAATGCGGCCGCAGCATCGCCGGTCCGAGGCCCGATGACTGAAACACCCACACCATTTCTGTCGTAGGACTCTCCGAGTACGTAGTTCTTGTAGTCCAGGATGCCGTTGTTGTAGGCCGCAGCGCCCAGCAGCATGGCGCCGGTCGCGTGCAGGCTGTGCATGGACGCGTCAATGATAGCCTGGTGACAGGCTCCGCAGGCCTCAGTCACGACGCGATAGTCGGACGGATTGACGAAACGCACGAACTCCGGGCTCTCGCGATTGAGCAGCGTGTAGCTGCGTTGCGGATTGGCGCTCGAGGGTGAGTGCCACTCCTCCGGAAAGCGCGGCTGCACGTGCGCCCGCCGCATGAGCTCCCGGTATTCACCGGATGCCCGAGCCTCGCTGCCATCCGCCTTCACCGTCGGGTCGCCGCCATGACAGTCGCTGCAGCCCAGCACGACGGCCGCACTGGCGTGCATGCTGGGCGCATCGCTGCCCGTGTGGCAGGACCTGCAACCGTTGCTCTTGCTCGCGGCCTCGGCGGCTGTCTGGGCTGCGGGGGCAAGGGGCGCGCCTGCCCCTGCCGCATGAACCGGCCGCAGCCCGCCGAGCGCAGCCGCGGCGGCCACCAACCCAACGGCAATGCGAGCTGCAATCATCATCAGTACGTGAGCACCGCGTTCAACATCAGGTAGACGGGATTTGCGTCCGGAAACAGTTGCGCATAGCCACCGTGCGCGATCAGCTCCGCGTAGGACGCGCGCAGCACGATATTCTGTGTGAACAATGGCCGCCAGGTAACCGCCGCCGAGACATCTTCGCCGATCGATGAGGGCGGCGCAGCCTGCTGACGCACCGCGGCCAGCACGGCCGTGTCGGCAAAGCCCAGGTAATTCAGGTTGAACGACAGCCGCAGTTCCGGCAGCACATCCAGGTCAAGGCCGGCCCCCACGAGCACCGTACCGGGGTTCGTAAAGTTCGACTGCCCCTCTTCCTTCGAGGAGCGCAGATTGTTCAGTATTCCGTTACGGCCAGACAGGCTGACGCCACCGCCGCCAATCAGCGGCACCGATTGCCCGATCCAGTAACTGGTGTCCGCACCGGCGAACTGTGGGTTCTCGAAAATGGCATCGAAGCCCGTCGCGCGGGTGTCATAGGGATCGTGGTCCCCCGTCGCATACAGAAATGAAAGGCGCGGACGCATCCAGTCGTAGTCGCGTGACAGCTCCAGGGCGGCAAAGCCGGCGCGGATGTCCGTATTACGCGCCACGAATACGCCTGGCGACTCGCGTCCGACCGCCACATAGACAGACGCGCTCAGATTGGTGCGTCCAAAATGCCCGTCACCGTTCAGCCCCAGGTAGACCACGTCGTAATCGCGTGGCACCTGCCGGCCCAGCGATGCCGGCCGTTCGACAAAGCCGTTGCTGTCGTAATGCGTTGCGCCAGCTTCACGATTGCGGTTGTAGGCTGCGGTAAGCTCGGAGGTGAACCCCGGCATTGGAAAATCCTGGCGATAAAGATTGGCGATCAGCACGTCGTCGGCGCGCAGCTTCGCGGCAAGATCGTTCAGGCCGCTGTTGGCGTCCTTCTCCAGCCGCCTGAACCAGGCGAGGTTGTACTGGTAGCGGTTGTCGGCACGATTGCCATACAGACGTACGCCGAGCTGATCGTCCTGAAACAGAAAGCCGCGGAAATCGCTGCTGAAAGGCTGGATGCCAAGGCGCAGGCTGTCGAAATCGAATCGTTCCGATACATTCCGCAGGTGCCGGTCGACAAAGGCCGCCTGCACGCCGAGCTCGTGGTCGTTGCGCATGCTGCCCTGACGCGGATCCACGTTCACCGCACCCAGCTCGCGCACCTCGACGCGGCTGAAACCGATCACGGGCGTAAAGCGGAATTCGTAGTCGGGCGGCCTGAACACCGTGTCACCGCGGTAGTACACGAGTTCGACCGCCACGGTCTGGATCAGGGCACTCTGGTTGGGGCGCCCAAACACGTCGTAGCTGCCGGCGGCGCCGGTGGCGGATCCGCCCACCGGGGTCGCCACATTGCGCTCTTCAAACACCGTGTCGGACACGACCCCGAGACTGAAGAACCAGCCGTTTCCGAGCGGCGCGTCACCCTTGAGGCGATTGCGGTGGTACGGATCCAGGACGGTGGACCTGGGTCCCAGCATGTCGACTATGCGCCAGCGATCCGGCACCGCAATCGAAGGCTGCAGGTCAGTAGCGCCGGAACTTGCATCCGGAGATGGCGTGGGTGCCGGGCCGCGGTCGACATTGCGTGATTCATCAACACCGCCAGCATTGCCACCCTCGCGCGCCGCGGCGGGGTCGGGGATGACATTGGGCGGCTTTGGACACGGAACTTCCGCGTAACCAGGCTGGCGACGTTCTACGATGCGCCCGGCGTCGTCGCGATAGCACGTCCCGGCGGTGACAACGCACGGCGGCAATAGCGCGGCCGCGAACGCGATGATCTTCGTACTCCGCCCCAGCCAGACCGGCCGCGGCGCCCTTGACCTCCGGCGGCTAGAGGCCATCGCAGACACCCTCCGCGGTGCTGTCAATAAACGGCGCCTGCGGACACTGAACGTAGCGCAGTCGCACTCCCTGCGGCGTCAGGGTGTCGGCGCGGCGCGCTGCCGGAGCGTTGCCTATCGCACCGGCAAGCAATCCGCCGGCCTGACTCAGACCCAGGAACGCGACCATGTCGTCCTGGTCAACACCGTCGCCGGATGCGCCCATGCCACCGACGAGGGTGACGCCACGGTACACCGGCACGCCACCGGCAAACACCTGAGCCCCATTGGCCAGCTGCAGGCTGCCGGTAGTCTGCGTCGCCACCAGCGTCGCACTGAGATCGACGCCGGCACAGCCGGGTCCGACATCGCTGGCCACTGCGCTGGCTACGTACAGCACATGCTGCAACAGGGCGTTGATGCTGACATCAAGCTGCCAGCCCACCGAGAATACGCTCCACTGCCCCGCACTCTTGCTCAGCGGTCCGCTCACCGTACCATCGATGCCGTCTGGAAAGGTCGGCCGCGACAGGTTGCCCACTGCGCGGCTGCTGTAGGCGATTGCCCCGTCACCGAGCGCCATGGGGTCGGCGTTGAAACTCCGCACCGCGCCCACGTAGCTCGCCAGTGGCGCGGCACTCGATCCGAGACCCAGGCCGGTCGTGGTGATGTAGCGGCGATCGGGGAGCGATGCAATGAACGCCGCCGCCGCACCCGAGGACAGCAACGCCGCCGTGCGCGCTTTCTGTACCGAGACATCCGCCCCGAACACCGGTGCGTCACGGCTGCTCGCCAGACCCAGCACGACACCGTTCGTGTCGACCACCGATACGCTGACTCGCGCGTGGGTGCCGAGCGGCCGGCGGATCTGCGCGCGTGCCCGGTTGGCCACGCTCAGTGCGGAACGCAATAGCTGAACGACCTCGGCCTGCGTGAGCGCGTTGCCGCCGTCTGTCCCGGCCCGGGGCGCGAAGCGCGGTGCATCCGCCGCATCGACGAGCACGAACGCATCCAGTCCGGGAAAGTCCCCGGCGCTGTCGGCCCTGACACCGGACGCCGGCTGCCCAAAGGGCAGGCCCGCGCGCAACACGCCATCCGTATATCCAGGCACCGCAAGCAGCGCGCCGTCCGCTGGCGTGAGGGTGGCAAAGCCTGGAGCATTGGCCGGATTGGCCGCCAATTGCGCCATTTCCACATCAGTGAATCTGAGGGTCTTGCCGTCGACCGTGATCAGATCCGCGCGGCGAGTCGCGGGCGCGGCGTACCCGTAGCTTGCGGCCATCGCGATGGACTCGTCCAGATCCTGATCGGTATCGCTGATATCCGCATCAATACCGTAGCGACCGTCCGCCATTACACCGACACCACCCACCAGGGCACCGGCTCTATAAAGAGGAAAGCCGCCGGGATCGGCAGCCAGACCCAGCGGCGAGCGTTGCGGTCCGGCCGAAGTACCCGTACCGTCGTAGGCGCGCACGATGTCTGAGCAGGCCAACTGACTGAACTGCACACCGAACAGCGGCCCGCTGGGGCGGCCCAGGTCACCGGGATTAAAATGCTGCTGCACGATCTGGTTGGCCGTCCGTGTCGAAAACGCGTTGCCTTCAGAGGAGAGATAGGCCGCCGTCACCGCCTTGGTGATGGCAGCCTGGTCGTCCAGATTCAGCGCAGCCAGCGGCGTTGCCGGCACGGGCAGGCGTATGCCCTCGAGCCCGCCGCTGACAGTCGTGGCGCCTGCAGCGGATGAAATCTGCACCACGCGGCCGGCCGCGGCGCCCATGCGAAACACCGCGAGCACGTTGCCGACGCGATCGCTGACCGCGATCGTGGCACTGGCGCCGCGCGCATGCGCCTCAGCCACGCCCTGGGCAATGATCCGCTGCACATCGCCGACGCTGAGTAGCGAAGCAGCCGTGGTGCAGCCGCCATCGCATGCCGCATCGCTGCTCGCACCGTCGCTGGATAACGCCGGGCCGCCGCCCGAGCAGGCGCTTAGCAGCAGAACAGTTGATGCCACCAGCCATCTCAACGCAGAGCACGCGCCGCTGGCCACGAACTGACGCCCGGCACTCACCGGACCACGCCCGGACTGCTGGGCGGATGATAGGAGTGGCAACTCATGCATTGCAGCGGAAGCCTGGGCGGCTGGGCCGAGGTGTCGTGGCAGGCGAGACACTTATTCATTCGGGGTACCATCGAGGGCACCGCGCTGCTCGACTGCCGGGCGTCGTGACAACTGAGGCAAGCCGCATCGCCTGACTTTCCCGCCATGATCAGGTGCGAGGTGTGCCTGAAACGAGCTGAGGGCAGCAGGTCAATACTCATGCTGACCGGCCTGATTGCGTAGCGCCGCAGCGGATCGGTTGCGCCGTTGCTGGTGACACTGTGGCAGACCACGCACCCCTGCTGCTCGAACTGCAGGACAATTTCCCGGGCGGCCGCGCGATTCGCGCATTCAAAGGCGGCTGCCTCGCAGCGTTTCCCGGCAGCCGGATCCGGCATGCGCCGCCGCGCAGGCTGCCGGCCTGCCGCGGCGGGATCAACAGCGCGACGCGCGAAATAATCCTGGATGAGGGAAATCGCGTCGCTGGCATTGCCATGAGGCAGCTGCCGCTGACTCTGTCCGTCATCGAAGGTCAGCTCGTGGCAGGAGCGACAACTGCGCTCCATGGTGATGGGTACGAAATGTGCGCCGTCCGGCGCCAACCGATGGCAGTCGGCGCAGACCAGGGCGCGCCTGTCAGCCAGGGTGCGTACGTGCTCCGCATCCAGATGTTGCGCGTGAGAGAACTTCAGGCCCGTTGCCGCTGCGGCCGCATGCCAATCGGGGTGCGCACCGGCCGCAAAGCCGGTGATCGCGGGCAGGTCCAGGCTGGCGGCGCTCGCAGTACGGCTTCCGTGACAGCCCGTGCACAGCTTGCTGGTCGCGAGCAGCAGGTGCCCGGAGCTGCCGCCATGTTCGAGGTGGCAACTGGCGCAGCGTGGCTTGTCACTGGCCCCATGCTGCAGCAGTTCCCGTCCGCTGACATGATCGACGGTTCCCTTGTGGCAGCTGCGGCAAGCCCGATCCTGCACATGCACGAACAGCGACTGATGACAGCTGATGCAGGTGGCCGCGGTGGTGAGCTGGTGCGCCGCCAACAGCGGCCCGGCGGTCCAGATCCGGTCCGTGACGATCGCTGCCGGAACAGGTTGCCCAGCGCGCTGCAACCGCACGCTGTACAGCGGCATTGCCAGCGTCAGCAACAGGGTAAGGGCCAGCAGTGCCCACGAGGCGCTGCGCATCGGTAGCCAGGTTTGCCTGAGACTGGTGCGGAATGCACTTTCGTAGTAAAGGCTGGCGGCGGTGGTGCTGGTTTCTATTTCAAGCGCCAGCTGAAAGCCGCTCGGCGGAGACATCAATCGCAAGCGGTGCGGGCCCAGCTGCAGCTCATCGCCAACCCTCAACGCGCCACCTGCAGAGGGCTGACCATTGACGTTGATACGGCAGCCGCGACGGCATTTCACAGTTGCACCGCCGGCGCTGTAATGCAGGCTGGCATGGCGCGGAGCAATGCCCTCGCCTACCCACTGAATCTGGCAGTGCGGGGCACTGCCGATCAGCAGTTCGTCGGCTGCCAGCTCGGTGTCCTGATACTCAAGCTGGCCATCGGGGAGCTTGCGCAGCTGTCGCAGTAAGACTTGCATGACCTACCAGTACATGAACGTGGCCAGCACATGCACGCTCAGGGCGGCCAGCAGCCCCACGGTCATGGGTATATGCACATAGAGCCAGATCTTCAGCCAGGCCTGCAGGCGTATGTCGCGACGAATGCGGCGCAAGAGGGCCTGGCGTCGGCACAGCAGCGCTACCAGCTCATGCAGGCTCTCTGCCTCAATGCGTTTTGCCGCGCGCGGGACGCGTGCAGCCACGAAGTCAATGACGGACTGGTTGTCTGCATTGCTTGCCAGCCCGGCCACTGCCGCGCCGGACGGCTGAAATAAGGATCGGTCGGTGCCGAAAAGCTGGCTCAATGCTCCGCCACCAACGGCGGTCCGCTCGATACTGCTCGTCACGGCCAGTGCGACGGTCGGGTCACACTTGCGCGCCAGGTCGCGCGCCGCGCCATCGATCGCCAGCAGCTCGCCGAACATCTCCTGGCGCGACTGGCCGGCCGCGTTCTCGGACAGCTGGCGCGGTGCGGACATGTAAAGCACAAGCCCCAGTACGCCGCTCGCAATCACCAGCATCATGAACACGTAGGCCAGAGTGTGTACGTTCCAGCCAAACTGGAAGCCGGTGTGCAGGGTCACGACCACGGCCAGTGACAATCCGAGCATGACGTGCGCGGAAGTCCAGCCTTGCACGCTACCCAGGGTTGACCCGTAGCGACGCTTGCGTATTCCCAGCAACGTCAGCCAGACCACCAATGCTGCGCCCACGGTGCCCAGGGTGTAGCCCTGCCATGTGCCTCCGCCGCGCGGCCGCCACCCCACTGGCGTGGCGTAGACAAGCAATGCGAGTGAGGTCAACGCCAGCGCCCACCAGAAGTACCGCGCGCCGCGGAATCGCAGCAGGCTCTGGTGCATCATCGCCGCCGCTCCTGCACGAGATCGGCCAGCTCGGTCGGCCCAATGCGCAGGGCCGCACCCGTTGGGCAGGCGCGCACGCAAGCCGGGCCGCCATCGAGCCCCCGGCAGGCATCGCACTTGACCGCCTTTTTTCCCTTGGCCTTCGCCGTTGCAGTCGGCTGATAATCAACCGACTCGCCAGGCCCGTCCCCACTGTCAAATATCAACCAACGCAGCAATCCCGGTTTTTCTGGGGCGTCGTATGCCATTCGAATCGCGTGGTACGGACAGTTGCTCTGACAGTTGCCGCATCCAATGCAGGTTTCATCAATGTAGACCTCGCCACAGGCCGAACGCTTGATGGCGTTGGGCGGGCAGTCCTTCATGCAATGCGGTTGGTCACAGTGGCGACACGAGTGAGGCACGTGCAATTGGGCAAACGAGGCACCGGCTTTACGGTCCAGCCTGGAAATTCCACCGTGCGTCTCCGCGCAGGCTTTTTCGCAACTATCACAACCCACGCAAAGCGCCTCGTGGATCACCATCGCATTGGTGGCCTCGCCCAAGCCCTGCGCCATGAGAAAATTGACCGCCGCGCCCGCCTCGGGCCGGACTTCCATGACGGCACTGCCGACCACACGGCCGCTCACAACCAGCTGCAGGGGTTCAATGCTGGCATCGGCGCGCTGCATGAGCGCCAGAAATTCGGGTCGCCGTACCTCGATCAGGTCACAGGCGACGGTGGCCGTCGCAGACTCCCGGCGCACCGAGTCTCCCATAAGCGCCATTTCACCAAAGCGCTGGCCGGCCGCAATCTGCGCCACCAGGAGGTCCTGCGATCGGCGCCTGCGCCGCAGGGTGATGCTGCCGGAGCGCACCAGGAACAGGCTCTCGCCCGCTGCGCCTTCAGCGTACACCGCCTCTCCGGCCCGGAACTTTCTCACCAGCACTCGCGTGGCAATGTCGCGCAGATCGCGGGTGGTGGCGCGGGGCGCGAAATGCCGCTGTAACTCCCGCACGACAAATATCCAGTCGATACCGCGACGCACTTCCTCGTTTGAGCTCATCAGCTTGAGCATCGTGCGCCGTGGCGTTTCGATCACGATGCACCCTGCGCCGGCCACGGCGCGCTCGCCCCGCGGCCGGCCGGAAAGCAGGCTCATCTCGCCGCAGAAATCGCCGCGAGTCAGGGGAGTAGTCACCGCGGGCGGCCCGGAAGAGTGCAGCGTCACGTCGCCATTGACAATCGTCAGAAACGACGTGCCGTATTCACCCGCCTCATAGAGCGGGTCTCCTTCACGCAGCACGCGCGTCGCGCGCCGACGATGCACTCCGCCCTGGCCGGCGTGCAGCAGTCGCTCGATCCGGGCGCTGGCCTCGCGATATTCGGGACCGTCTGGAAAAGCGGCGATGACGTCGCTTTCGATCATCAGCTCGCGAAACGCCAATGCGTTCAGCTCGCGAAACATCGGCACCACCGATTTGAATCGCTCCAGCAGCTCCTCGCATTCGCGCTCAAACGGCAGGCCACTGAATTGCGCCTCGAGCAGCGGATAGTCGGCGGGGCGGACATCGTTGCCGTAGATGTGCTCGGCCACGTCGTAGCCCTGATTCATGGCCTGCTTGATGAGCGGATAGCCGGCCAGTGAACCGACAATGTAGATGCCGGGAACGTTGCTCTCGCAATGCCGGGTGAGTGCCGGAATCGCCTGCGGTTGCGCGTTCGGGAACTGCACGCCGACGGACTCGATGAACCGGCGCGGCGGATCTGTCCCCAGACGCGCGATGATGCGCTGACAGCGCACGAGCTCCGTGCCGGTCGGCGTCTCGAGCGTGACGGCCAGGGGCTCCGCGGGCGCCGCACGCACGATCGAGGTGATGCGCGTCTCGTAGCGGCAGCTCAAGCGCACCTCGGGACTGGCAATGGCGGTGACCACCGCGTTCAGATTGCCCTGTTTGGCGCGGCTGAATTCCTTGCCGCGATTGATCAGGATGACCTCGTTCTGCTCGCTCAACGCCAGGGCGTTCTCGATAGCGGCGTCGCCAGCACCGACCACCACTATGGTTTCCTGCCGGTATTCGCGCGGGTCGTCGAGCTGATACTGCACGCTCGTGACATCTTCGCCCGGCGCGCCGATCGGGCGCGGATTGCCGTCCAGCCCAATGGCGATCAGTACGTTCGCGGCGCTGAGCCGGCTGCCATCGGCGAGCGCCAACTCAAAACTCCCGTGCTGCCCGGTGATCGACTTTACGTCGGCAGAAAAGCGCACGTTTATCGCAAGTGTCTCGATCCCCCGGGCCCAATCGCCCAGGACCTGCTCACGGCTGCCGGCGTCAAAGCTCAGGTCGCTGCGCAGATCCAGAAATCCTGGCTCCGCCATCACGTGCTTGCCCTTCTGGTAGCGCTGGATGGTCTTGGCGACGGCGGCTGAAGATTCCAGCAATACATAGCTGGCAACGGTGCGATGTTCCCGCCTGTCGATCTCGGCTGCACGCGCCGCAGCGCTGAGACCGGCGGGCCCGGCCCCCACAATCACCAGATGTAGCTGTTGCACCACCCCCCCTACACGGCAACCGGCGCAGATTATAGTTCGTGGCGGAGTCCGGCAGTGAGCGAATGATCGCTGAGGTTGGCCTGCTTGAAGGATGACCGTATCTGCAGATACGCCTGCAGTCCGCCTCGCGCGACGTAGTTGCAGCCCGCGATGACGCTGTAGTAGTGGCCCGAAAGCGCATCGGACGGCAACGTGAAGTCCGGCACGATCCCTGACAGCGGCGCCAGCATTCCCGCTACGGTGTAGGGCGTGTCATTGAATTGATGCGTGTACTCGGCGTTGAGATACGGCACGTAGACGCCGCTGGCTCCGTTGACGACGCGTTGCCATTTCAGGCCAATGGTGCCATCCAGGCTCGTCACGCGCGCTCCCGCGTAACTCATGTTGATATCGAACGGATAGCTGGTCGTGCCGTCGCTGACCGCGCCTGCCCCGCCGGACTCGGTAAAGGCATCGAGCTCGCTGTGGCGGTACTGGAGTTGCAGATAGGGCTCGACGCTCGTGGCGCCCGCGTTCCAGCTGTAGCCGCTTTGCAGCGTCGCGAACAGCGCTCCGATGTGGGTCGAACCCGTGGCGGCAATGCTGGCGCTCAAATTATTGCCGCCCGCATCCAGGTGAACCGGATCGACGTAGGTGCCGGTGCGCTCGAGTCGCTGATTCAGCTGCTGCCAGCCCACAGAGCCCGTCACGTAGGCCGACTGGCCTTCGTACTGGCCATACGCCAGCAGGCTGAACCCGTTGTGCTCGAGCCGGCCGCCGGTACCCGGCGTGGCGTCGAATTCGGCGCGCTCATCCATGTAGCCCGCGATACCGCCGATCACCCAGGCAGAACTCAGCCGATAGTCAGCGTCGGCCGTCAGATTGAAGCCCCTCAGATCAAAGCTGTCCGTCAGATCGGTGGCACTGCGCCGGCCAGAATCACCCGCCAGATTGGCAAAGACGCCCCAGCGACCAAAGTCCCGGGACGGTCCGCCGGACTGGGCCACGGTTTCCTGCGGATTCAGGCTGGCCAGCAGCGGCAGCGCGGCGAACTGCTGGGCGTGATCCGGCGCTCGCCAGTACTCCAGCCGTTGATTGAGCTGGTCCAGCTGCCGGTGCGCGAGCTCTTTCAATAACACGTTGGCTGCCGTCAATTCCTCCGGCGCGGCACTGCGGATGGCAACGGCGTTGGCGCTGCCCGCGAATCCCGCTGCCGTCAGGCAGGCCGCACCCTGGGCTGGCGTGGCGCCTCCGCCCTGCGCCAGGAAATTGGTGCAAAGGGTGGATTTGACGACACCGGCCATCGCCTGAGCCCAGGCGGCCGCCAGAGTTCCGCCCCGCGGCGGAACACCGACCTGCGCTCGCAGCACCTCAGGGGCCGTCAGGCCGAGGAGTGCCAGAATCGCGGCAAAGCGCGCCGATTTCATCGAGTTCATGCCGTGCCTCATGCGAAAGCGAGTGGGTAATCTGCCTGTCTACGGGCGCGAACGCGCCAAGGGCACAAAGAAAAAATCGCCCACTTCATGGCCGGCGCCCTTGATGGACTTGAGTTCCGGTTGCTGCGTAAATTTAAGGCGTGCCGCTGCGATCTTGACCCGCCCCTGCACGCCGGCGAACAGGGCCGGTGCACTCAGGATGCCCTCGTTCTGTTCCAGCACGGCCAGGAAGGCACTGGCGAAGACCGAATTGCCCTGGCCGCCGCTGTCCAATACCGGCTCGTCGCCGCCCGAGTCGATCAGCAGCCGCGCACGCTTGGGCAATTTGAATTTGATGTAGTCGCTGCTGACTTGCGTGGGTTGCTCCAGAAAAATGAAACTCGGATCGGCCGACAACAATCCGGCGTAACAGGAATCGGCCACTACCAGCACGCGGCGCGCAGCCATGCGGCCAATGTGTGCCGTAATCTGCTCGTTGGGCACCCAGTAGGTGTCCTTGGGCGGACGTTCGGAATTGACCGGCAGCCAATAGCCGCTTTCGCGCTTGTCGGCCATGAGCCGCGTACCGTGACCGGCGTAGTAGATGAGCAGATTGTCGTTGGGTCTGAGGACATCGTTCAAATCATTGAGCGCCCGCAGCATCGTCACGTCGGTGCCGTCCTCGATCATCTGTACAGTGAAGCCGTACTTTTCCCTGAGCAATTTCGCCACCCGCTCGGCATCGCTGCGCGGGGTGAGCAGATTCTCCAGCTCCGAGTAATTCTGGTTGCCGATGATCAGCGCGTAGTAGCGGCCAAAGTCCAGGCCATTGACCGACCGGGCGGTTGCGGCATCGCTCATCGCCACGACCGGCGCTCCGACCCCGGGTTCGCGCGTGCGCGGCACGGCATCAAGCCGGCGCTGACTTGCCTGACGCTCAGCCTCCAGCTGTGCCACCAGTTTGCGCAGGGTATCGACCTCGGCGCTGGACGGCGCCGTCACCGCCGGTGCGGGCCGGGCGGCGGCGGCAGCCTGGGCGGCCGCGGCGGCGGCAGCCTCGAGGCGGCTCTGCAACTCCTGCAACTGCTTGCGCAGCAGCTGCAGCTGCTGGTCCTTCTCCGAGACGGCCTGCGTCAGTTCGGCACGCAGGGCTTCCTGCTCACGACGCGCCGCGGACTCGAACATCACGCTGTCGGCCGGCAGCCCCCAGGCCTGCCGATACAGGTTGAGCGCCTTGAGCTGATCCTGATCAACTCCCAGGCCCGCTTCATACAGGGTACCCAGGTTGAACAGGGCGCGGGAATACTTCTGGTCCGCCGCCTTCTGATACCAGATGGCTGCGGCGGCATAGTTGGGGACATCACCCAGACCGCGCTCGTAAATTTCGCCGACATTATTTTGCGCCTCGGCATCGCCCGCTTCGGCGGCCTGCATCCAGATGCGCAAGGCCGACTTGTAGTCGGCCCGATCGTAGGCCACGAATTCGCCGCCGCGGATGCGGCAGTCCGCGGTTGTCGTGCGCACCGGCCGGCGCTGCGACAGGTAGGTGGAGGTACCGAGCGAGCGCACCTGGCCAGGCAGCAGGCATTCGACTATCTCCAGGTCGCCGCGCGTCACCATGCCTTCGGTGGCCTTGGCTGCCGAGGGCGCTTTGGAAGCGTGAACGCCCCAGGCGCCCGCGTCCGCCACCACCGCCGCACACAGGAGCAAAGACTGCAGCGAGACGCGCAGAGTGCCACGGATGCAGGGTTGAGCGTCCATGGCGGTCACGCTACTGCCCATCTTATGTCCAGTCAAAGCGGGTCGCACAGATCTGCGACGCACATCCCCTTTACTGTGACAGCGCGTCCTTCAGTGGCGGATACCCCGCGTAAAACTCGCTGCGTGCCGCCAGCTCCTGCAGTTGTTGCCGGCGCACGGCGGCGTCGGGCAGGGCCTTCACTCGCTCGATGATGTAGTCGGCGGACTGGCGCAGGCCGCGTGACGCCTCCGGATTGCGCGGTTGCAGTTCCCAGGCCGCGGCGTACTCACTGACAGCGTCATTGATCAGCACGCCCTGCCCTTTTTGCGTCAGCGCCCAGGCCTCGTCGGCCTGCTGCAGGTGCGTGCGAATCTCGCTCTGCACATCCGCCGGCAACTTCGCAAACGGTATGTCAGGCAGGCCGGCGACATAGGAACGGTAGCCGAGCACCGCAGCCACGATGGCCATCACCGCAACCGCCGCCGCCAGCGACTTCGTCAACCTGCCGCGCCCGGAGTAAGCCTGCTGAAATGCGCCCGCATCGGGCCAGCGGCGCGCACGCTCGAAATCCAGCGCGCGTTCGACGGCACGCCATTCGTGGCGACGCAATCCGCTTATTGGCGCAGGCCTCAGGCGCTGCTGCAGGGCAACGTTCGCCGGGAGGCGATTGAAGGGATGTCGGCCACTGAGCAGCTCATAGCTGACGAGACCCAGGGCGTACACGTCGTCATCAGGCTGCGGGTCTTCCCGCGCCAGCATCTGCGGCGAGGCGTAGGCTAGCGTCATCGCTCCGAGACTGCCCGCATCGAACACATCATTCCGGGCAGCGGCCTCGCCACCACGCACGGCACGCGCGATGCCGAAATCCAGGATCTTCGCCTGCCCCTTGGCGGTGACGAACACATTGCCCGGCTTGAAATCGAGATGCACCAGGCCCTTGCGGTGGGCGTAACCCAGCCCGTTCGCCATGCCACCCACGATCGGCAGCGCCGCGAGGCGCGCCATTCCCGCAGGATGCGCACGAATCAGCGCATCGAGCGGCTGACCGTCGAGCAACTCCATCGACATGAAGGCGCGCCCCCCGGCGCTCCCGTCCAGATCGAAGTTATGGACCGTGACGATATTGGGATGCGCCAGCTCTTGTGCCTTGCGCGTCTCGCGCTGCAGGGCGATGAAGGCTTCGGGGTGAGACTCAAAATCAGCGCTGATCAGCTTGATTGCCACATAGGGGGTGGGATCCTGCGCACGCTGCGCCACCAGATCAAGCGCCTTCCAAACCTGGCCCATGCCGCCCTGGCCCAGCAGGAGCTCCAGTACGTAGCGACCGCGTATGGTCAGGCCGGCAGCAGCGGCGGTGGTCGCGGTGAGCGGCACCGGAGGCGCTGCACCCCGCCGCGCAGCGGCGTCAGCCGGCACATTCAGGCGAGTCTTTGTTTCATCCACCACAACTCAACCCCGCGACCGTGCTCGATCCGCCACCAGCAAGCCTAGCATCCCGGGGCGTTTCGCGTCGCCGCACCTTGGTGTTAACCTCGCAGCGTGAACCCCAGTGCGCGCCATACCGCCCTGCTGTTGCTCGCGACCCTGGCGATGTCGGTGGCAGTGGCGACGCCGGCCGCTCCCGCGGCGAGCGGTCCGGACGGCGGCGGGAATTATCGCGATCGGCTTCCCCAGGACGAGATCATTTATTTCCTGCTCCCCGATCGCTTCGAGAACGGCGATCCCGCCAACGATCGCGGCGGGCTGGAAGGCGATCGCCTGCAGACCGGCTTCGATCCGACCTCGACCGGCTTCTACCATGGCGGAGATCTGAAGGGCCTGCTGGCGCGGCTCGATTACATCCAGGGCCTGGGCGCAACAGCCATCTGGCTCGGCCCGATCTACAGGAACAAGGCGGTCCAGGGCGCAGCGGGCCACGAATCGGCGGGCTATCACGGCTACTGGATCACCGATTTCACTACGGTCGATCCGCACTTCGGTACCGAGGCGGACCTGCACGCGCTGGCCGACGCTATCCATGAGCGCGGCATGAAGCTCTACCTCGACATCATCGTCAACCATACGGCCGACGTGATCCGCTACCGGGAGTGCCCGGACAACCACTGCGCCTACCGCTCCGTGGCCGACTACCCCTACACGCGCCGTGGCGGTGTTAACGGCATCCCCATCAACGAGGGTTTTGCCGGCGAGGCGGTGCAGACGACGGCGAACTTCGCCCGGCTCACGCGCCCCGACTACGCCTATACGCCCTACGTGCCCGCCGGGCAGGAGCACCTCAAGGTGCCTGACTGGCTCAACAATCCGCTCTATTACCACAACCGTGGCGAGAGCACCTTCAGGGGCGAGAGCTCGACCCTGGGTGATTTCGCCAGCCTCGATGACGTGATGACCGAAAATCCGCGCGTGGTGCAGGGCTTCATCGAGGTCTTTGGCGGCTGGATCGACAAGTACGGCATTGATGGATTTCGCATCGACACCGCACAGCATGTGAACCCGGAGTTCTGGCAGGCCTTCGTACCGGCCATGCTCAAACGGGCGAAGGCACGCGGCATCCCCCACTTTCACATCTTCGGCGAGGTCTATACGGGCGAGATGGATCCGGCGCGCCTCGCCGAACATACGCGCGTCGACAAGCTCCCGGCCGTGCTCGATTTCGCCTTCGCGGCCGCGATCGCCGACACGATTTCCCGCCATGCCGGCACCGATGAGCTGGTGCGCCTGTTCGCCGCCGACCCGCTCTACGAGGGCGGCCCGGGCGCGGCGCAGCAGCTGCCGACCTTCATCAGCAACCACGACGCCGGCCGCTTCGCAAGTGTCCTGCGTCAGGCGCGCCCGGACGCAAGTGACGCGGAATTGTTGCAGCGCCTGCAGCTCGCCTACGCCATGCTGCTGACGCTGCGCGGCGTGCCGACGATCTACTACGGCGACGAGCAGGGATTCGTGGGTCTCGGGGGCGATCAGGCCGCGCGCCAGGACATGTTCGCGAGCCGCGTACCCTCCTACAACGACCAGCCATTGCTCGGCACCACTTCCACAACTGCCACCAGCAATTTCAACCCGGCGCACCCGCTGTATCAGAGCATTGCGGCGCTGGCGAAACTGCGCCAGGCGCAGCCGGCGCTGCGCCGCGGCACGCAGCTGGTGCGTGCGGCCGGCGAGACGCCCGGCCTGTTCGCCGTATCACGCATTGATCCGCAGAGCGGCGCGGAGATCCTGCTCGCCTTCAACACTGGGAACTCGCCGCTCAGTGCACAGGTGAAGGTCAACTCAGCTTCCCTGCGCTTCAAAGCGCTGCGCGGCGATTGCGCGGCGCGTGCCGACGCGCCGGGCAGCTACCGCGTGCAGCTGGCGCCACTGGATTTTGTGATCTGCGCCGCCGCAGCAGCGCCGTAGATTCAAGCGGCTCGCGCCGCACCCGCTCGCCGATTCAGCCCAGCGCGCTGTCCGGGCCGCGCGTGACGCGCGGCGCCGGATCGGGATTGATTTCGACCCGCACCTCGCGGCAACCGTAAACCGGTTGTCCGTTCACGAGCTGCGGACGATAGTGCGCCTGCCGCGCCCACACCACCGCCGCATCGTCAAAAGCCCTGTCGGTCGAGGATTCGACCACGCGAGCCTCGGCGATTGCGCCGTTGGCCGCCACGCAGACCGAAACGATCGCGAACTGCCCGCGCGCAAAGTGATGCACGTAGGCCTCGATGTAGGTGGTGGTCACGTCGACAGGTGTGACCTGCACCACCGTGGCCCGTGAGCGTGCGGCGCAGCCGCCCAGCGCCAGCCATGGCAGCGCCGCCAGCAACGGCAGCGCAGCCTGCAGCGGCATGCGGGCCGGCCTTGTCCGGCCGCGGATCACCTGGCCTCCGGTGCCCATGCCGCTTGACGGCTGCAGAGGGATCGATACACGGCCACCAGCGCGGCGGGCACCAGGGGCAGCACCAGAATCGAGGCAACGCCGAGGCAGACCAGGCTCGCGATGAGCGCGTGCGTCCCGGTGATTCCCAGCACCAGCAGGATTGCGGGCAGGAAGAGATCGAGCAGCACCAGCGGCGCCATCGACAGGAGCGTGATGAGCGTGACCAGCGTCACCGCAGGCCACCAAAAACCCCGGGTCAGCTGCCAACTGCGGGCCAGCGACGCGAGCGGGCCGCTGCGCTCCGCCACGATGACGACCATCCACAGCTGCCACATGCCCCAGAGGTACACGCCGGGGACGAGAAGTACCATCGTGCCGATCGAAGTCAGCACCAGGAACAGCGCCGCGGCCACCAGCGCGCCCGGGAAAATCCGCAGCGCCAGCGGCAGGCCCGCACCGGCGGCCTTTCCGCCCGATCCTGCGGCCAGTACACAGGCCACCATGGCGCAATACGGTACGACCGACACCGCCGTGGCCGCCAGCAGTGCATAGCCAAAGGATGGGGTGAATACCAGCTCCTGCAGCTGCTCGGCCAGGCGCAGCAGATCATCCTGTGGGTCGAGCGCGAGCAGCGGGCGCGCCAGCACCAGGGTCCACAGGAGCGAGACCAGTAGCGCGGGCAGCCAGTTCTGCGCGAGCGATCGCCGGTACAGCTCGATCACCCCGGTGAGGCTCGCGCTCGCAACCCCGATTGCAGCCCCCGACTCAGGCATCGTGCTTCCCCGCCAGCACCTGCTGCAGGCGCCCGTCATCCATCTCGCCCTCGGACCGGGCAATCACGATCGCCGCCACCGCATTGCCGATGAAATTCGTGAGCGAGCGGCACTCGCTCATGAAGCGATCGACCCCCTGGATCAGGACCAGAGCGCCGACGGGCACCGAGGGCACGACGGCGAGCGTCGCGGCAAGTGTAATGAAACCCGAACCCGTGACGCCCGCCGCACCCTTGGAGCTGATGATCGCGACCAGCAGCAGCAGCAGCTGGTCGGAAATGCCCAGGTGCACGTTGGTCGCCTGGGCGATGAAAAGGGCCGCCATCGTCATGTAGATATTGGTGCCGTCGAGATTGAAGGAATACCCGGCCGGCACGACCAGTCCCGCCACCGAGCGCGCGCAACCGGCGCCCTCGAGCTTGTCGATGAGCGAGGGGAGCGCCGCCTCCGAGGAGCTGGTGCCCAGCACCAGCAGGAGTTCGTCGCGAATGTAGCGCAGCAGGCGCAGCAGCGAAAACCCGCTCGCCCGCGCGATCAGGCCCAGCACGCCAAACACGAAGGCGGCGCTGGTGAGATAGAAGCAGGCCATCAGGCTCGCCAGGTGCGCCAGTGCGCCCGCGCCGAACTGGCCCACGGTATAGGCCATCGATCCGAAGGCACCGATCGGAGCCGCGCGCATGATCAGGTGCACGACGCGAAAGACCACGGCGCCCAGGCTGTCGATGCCGCGCCGCAGCGGCTGGCCGCGCTCGCCGCTTAAGGCCAGGGCGCAGCCAAACAGGACGGCGACCAGCAGCACCTGAAGAATTTCGCCGCTGGTAAAGGCGCCGAGCAGGGTGTCAGGAATGATGTGCAGCAGGAATTCGACCACGCTGCGGCTGTGCGCCGACGATTGCAGACCCGCCACCGCGCCCGCATCGAACTGTGCGGGGTCGGCGTTGAGGCCGGCACCTGGTTGCACCAGGTCGGCGACGGCGAGTCCAAGCAGCAGGGCCAGGCTCGACACGGCGATGAAATAGAGGAGCGATTTGAGGCCGACCCGGCCCACCTTCTCCAAGCTGCTCACGCCGGCGATGCCGCCGGTCACGGTGCAGAAAATGACCGGCGCGATGATCATTTTCACCAGCCGGATAAACCCGTCACCCAGGGGCTTGAGGGTCACGGCCAGGTGCGGCGCGATCCAGCCCAGGAGCACCGCCAGCGCCACCGCCACGAGCACCTGCGCGTAGATCGCCGCATACCAGCGCGGAGGCACCGACCGGGTCGTGCTCATGGCCGGATTATGCGCGTTCGCGCTATGGCTGCTAGCATGCTGCGCATGATGCACGAGCAGCGGGAAGCGGGGCTAGCGCGGACCCGGCCGCGGACCGCGGCGGCGGCGGCCGTGGCCGCCATCGCGGCCCTTGTGGCCTCGGCAATCTTCGCGGCGGAGCCGGCGGCACCCGCAGCGCCGCCTCCGCCCCCGCCGGGCATGGCGGACATTCTGGCCGCGGCGCCCGCGTCGGCCTGGCGACCGCTCGATGAGAGCCACACCCTGTACCTGGAGCTGCCCGCGGGCCGCGTGATCATCGAGCTGGCGCCGGCCATGGCGCCGCGGACCGTGGCGAATATCGAGACACTGGTGCGGCAGAAGTATTTCGATGGCCTGGCGGTGCTGCGCGTACAGGACAACTTTGTGGCGCAGTGGGGCGACCCGGAAGAGCGGCACAAGATTCCGGAAGGCATGCAGAAATTGCCGCCGGAATTCACGGTGCCGCTGGGTGCGAACGTGTTTACGAGCCTGCCCGATCGCGACGGGTATGCGCCGCAGGTGGGCTTCGTGGACAGCTTTCCGGCCGCGCGCGACCCCGCCTCGGGTCTCGCCTGGCTGGCGCATTGCTATGGCGCCGTCGGGGTCGGCCGCGATACCGATCCCGCCAGCGGCACCGGGAGCGAGCTGTACGCCGTGATCGGGCACGCCCCGCGGCAACTCGATCGCAACGTCACCGTCGTCGGCCGCGTGCGCCAGGGTATTGAATTGCTCTCGAGCCTGCCGCGGGGTACGGCCGAGATGGGTTTCTACGGCAAAGCGGCCGAGCGCACGCCGATTACCAGCGTGCGCCTGGCGAGTGAACTGCCCGCCGCCTCACGCACGCGTCTGGAGGTGCTGCGCACGGACAGCCCCACCTTCACGGCGCTCGTGGAAGCGCGGCGCAACCGGCGGGATGAGTGGTACCAGAGCCGCGCCGGCTACATCGACCTGTGCAACGTGCCGGTGCCGGTGCGCGCGCTGCACGACTGAGCCTGAGCACAGGCAGTCCGCTCCGTGGGCCGTATCTTCGAAGTCCGCAAGCACGCCATGTTCGCGCGCTGGAACCGCATGGCGAAGCAGTTCGCGCGCATCGCCAAGGACATCGCCATGACGGTGAAGTCCGGCGGGCCGGACCCGGCCTCCAACCCGACGCTGCGGCGTGTGATCCAGAACGCGCGCGCCGTCAACATGCCCAAGGACAAGGTCGAGGCCGCCATCAAGCGCGCCTCGGGGCGCGACGCCACCAACTACCACCAGTCAATGTACGAAGCCTACGCGCCGCACGGGGTCGCGCTGCTGGTCGAGACGGCGACCGACAATCCCACCCGCACGGTCGCTCATGTGCGCAACATCATCACCAAGCACGGCGGGAATCTCAGCACCAGCGGGAGCGTGGCCTTCCAGTTCCGCAAGATGGGCGTCTTCCGCCTCGATCCGGCGGGGATCGAGCAGGACGAGCTCGAGCTGGACATGATCGATCACGGCCTGCAGGAGATGGGCGAGAGCAGCGGCGATAAGGGCGAGCCGCAACTGGTGCTGCGCTGCGAGTTCGCGGATTTCGGCCAGCTGCAGGAGGCGCTGGAAAAAAGGCGCCTCGCGCCGCTCTCTGCCGAGCACGAATACATCTGCAGTTCACCCACCGAGCTGCCCGAGGCGCAGGCCGCCGAGGTGCTCGAGCTCATCGATCAGCTCGAACAGGACGAGGACGTGCAGCACGTGTTCCACACGCTGGCCTGAATCCTTGCGCTAGCGATCGATCCGTGTCGAGAGCACGATCGAGGATTCGGTGCGATCGACGCCCTCGATGGTCCCGATCCGATCGAGGAGCTGGTCCATCTCCCCGACCGAATCCGTGACCACGATCGCGATGAATTCGTGCTGGCCGCTGACCGAGTAGAGTTTGCGCACCTCCGGCAGCGCGCGCAGCGCCGCCTCGACGCGCGCCAGCACCTTCTGCACGGCGGCAATCATGACCTGCGCCTGGATCTGGTCCCGCTCCTGGTCGGCCCCCATGCGCACCGTGAACCCGGTGATCACCCGCCGTGCCAGCAGCCGCTCGATGCGGCTGTGCACCGTGGTGCGCGATACGCCCAGCTGGCGCCCGAGCAGCGCCGTGGACATGCGTGCGTTCTCGCGCAGCAGCGCCAGTATCCTGCGATCGACCGCATCGATTAGCATAGCGGCGATATTATACGTCATAGTGACGAGAAATTCCCGTCATAATGGCATTATTGGGGCTGCTTTTTGTCAGCGACTGCCCGACCATGGCGGGTCAGATTCAAGGAGAACGCCATGCATCGCATCGCCATCGTCGGCGCTGGAAAGATCGGTCACATGATTGCCGATCTGTTGAGCCATTGCGGCGACTACCAGGTCGCCGTCATCGACAAATCGGTGGAACAGCTCGAGCGCTTGCGCCTGGCGACCCCCGTGGAATGCATCGCGATCGACGTCAACGACCCGGACGCGGTCGCCGCGGCGCTGCGCGGCCGCTTCGCCGTCTTGAGCGCCGCGCCCTTCCAGGTCACCGGCCGGATCGCGGAAGCCGCGGCGATGGCCGGCGTGCACTACCTCGATCTGACGGAAGACGTCGCCAATACCCGGCGCGTGCGTGCGCTGGCGGCCACCGCCAGGACGGCCTTCATTCCGCAGTGCGGACTGGCGCCGGGCTTCATCACCATCGTCGGTTACGATCTGGCGAAGCGTTTCGACCAGCTTCAGGACGTACGGTTGCGCGTCGGGGCCCTGCCGCAGTATCCCTCGAACGCGCTGAACTACAATCTCACCTGGAGCACCGACGGCGTCATCAATGAATACTGCGAGCCCTGCGAGGAGATCTCCAACGGCGAGCTCGTCAATGCCCCGCCGCTCGAGGAGCGCGAGGAATTTTCGCTCGACGGCGTCACCTACGAGGCCTTCAATACCTCCGGCGGCGTCGGGACGCTGTGCGAGACGCTGCGCGGCCGGGTGCAGAACCTCAACTACCGCACCATCCGCTATCCGGGCCACGCCGCCATCATGAAGGCCCTGCTCCAGGACCTGCGGCTGCGCGAACGGCGCGAGGTGCTGCGTGACATACTGGAGCACGCCCTGCCCACCACCCTGCAGGATGTCGTCATCGTATTCGTCACGGTCACCGGCATGAAGAAGGGGCGCCTGGTGCAGGAAACCTACGCCAACAAGGTCTACGGCCAGGCCTTCCACGGCGTGGAGCGCAGCGCCATCCAGCTCACGACCGCGGCGGGGATCTGCGGCGTGCTCGATCTGCTGGCCAAGGGCCACCTGCCGCAGCAGGGTTTCATCCGGCAGGAAGACGTGTCACTCGATAAATTCCTCGCCAACCGCTTTGGCAGGGTCTATGCCATGCGTGAACGCCAAGTCATGGAGGTACCGGCAGCGTGAATTACCAGACGATTTTAAGGGAGGCCGGCATTCCGGCGCTGGCGCGGGTCGAGGGAGGGATCGAAGCCCGCACACCGATCGACGGGTCCGTACTGGGGCCGCTCCCGGCCGACAATGCGGCGATCGTAGAAGCCAAAATCCAGGCCTCCATCAGCGCCTTTCAGACCTGGCGCAGCGTCCCGGCGCCCCAGCGCGGCGAGCTGCTGCGCCGCTTCGCGGAGCGGGTGCGCAAGGACAAGCAGTCGCTCGGCCGCCTGATCTCACTCGAGGCGGGCAAGATCCTCAGCGAGGGCCTGGGCGAGGTGCAGGAAGTCATCGACATCTGCGATTTCGCCGTCGGTCTCTCGCGCCAGCTCTACGGCCTGACGATCGCGTCCGAGCGCCCCGGCCACCACCTGCTCGAGCGCTGGCACCCGCTGGGCCCGGTGGGCGTGATCACCGCCTTTAACTTCCCGATGGCGGTGTGGACCTGGAATGCGGCGCTCGCGCTGGTGTGCGGCGACACGGTGCTGTGGAAGCCCTCGGAGAAGACCATGCTGTGCGCGCTGGCACTGCATCGGAAGCTCGATGAAGTGATCGCCGATTCTCCGGGCGTCCCTGCGGCCATCTCGCAATTGCTGATGGGTCGCCGCCCGGTGGGCGAACAGCTGGCCGACCACCCTGCCATCGCATTGATCAGCGCCACGGGCAGCACGGCCATGGGCCGCGCGCTCGGGCCACGCGTGGCCGCACGCTTCGGCCGCACGCTGCTCGAACTGGGCGGCAACAATGCCGCGATCGTCGCGCCGACGGCCGACGTCCCCTTGAGCCTGCGGGCCATCGTGTTTGCCGCCGCCGGGACCGCCGGCCAGCGCTGCACCTCGCTCCGCCGGCTGTTCGTGCACCGGAGCCTGGTGGCCAAGCTTCAGCCCATGCTGCGCAAGGCCTACGCCAGCCTTCCCGTAGGCTCGCCGCTCGAAGCGGGTACGCTGGTGGGCCCGCTGATCGACGGCGCGGCCTTCGAGCGCATGCAGTCCGTCCTGGCGGCCGCGCGGCAGGCCGGCGCCACTGTGGTGGGCGGCGAGCGCGTGCAGCCGCCCGGCCTCACCGGCGGATTCTATGTGCGCCCGGCGCTGGTCGAGGCGGAAGCGCCCATCCCCATGATGGCCGAAGAGACCTTCGCACCGATCCTGTACGTCGTGCCCTACGACTCCTTCGAAGGGGCGCTCGGCATGCAGAACGATGTGCGGCAGGGCCTGTCCTCGGCGATCTTCACCAATGACATGCGCGAGGCGGAGACCTTCCTGTCCGCGACCGGGAGCGACTGCGGCATCGCCAACGTCAACACCGGTCCCAGCGGCGCCGAGA
>Ga0209131_1000206_pt1 | contig 43707 bp, 34 predicted proteins | sample GraSoi_2013_40cm_FD_185826 | JGI IMG/M metagenome (GOLD analysis project Ga0209131, IMG submission 185826) | Grasslands soil microbial communities from the Angelo Coastal Reserve, California, USA - Sample 9_17_2013_40cm (SPAdes) (version 2) | ecosystem: Environmental > Terrestrial > Soil >...
CGATTTTCGTGCGCCTCTCCATCGTGGAGGTCGCCAAGACCCTGTTCGAGGCGGTGGCGCTGGTCGTGCTGATCATGTTTTTGTTCCTGCACAATGTGCGCGCCACGCTCATACCCACCATCGCCGTGCCGGTGGTCCTGCTCGGCACCTTCGGCATACTCGCGGTGCTGGGTTATTCCATCAACACGCTGACCATGTTCGGCATGGTGCTGGCGATCGGGCTGCTCGTCGACGACGCGATCGTGGTGGTGGAGAACGTCGAGCGCATCATGCGCGAGGAAAAATTGGGCGCGCGCGAGGCCACACGCCGGTCGATGGACCAGATCACCGGCGCGCTGCTCGGCATTGCGCTGGTGCTGGCGGCGGTGCTGGTGCCGATGGCCTTATTCGGCGGCTCCACTGGCGTGATCTACCGCCAGTTTTCCATCACCCTGGTCTCGGCGATGACGCTGTCCGTGTTCGTGGCGCTGACGCTGACCCCGGCCCTGTGCGCCAGCATTCTCCGTCCGGCCGATATCGGCCCGGCTCACGGCAGCGGGCTGCTGGCCCGCTTCGAGCACGGTTTCGCCCGTCTCAGCGTCCGCTACCAGGCGATCGTGCGCCGGCTCCTGCCGTACGAGAACCGCGGCATGCTCGTGTACCTGGCGCTGCTGGGACTGCTCGCCCTGATGTACGTGACGCTGCCGACCGCCTTCCTGCCCGAAGAGGACCAGGGCGCGCTGTTTGCGCTGATCCAGCTGCCCGCCGGCGCCACGCTCGAACGTACCGTCGAGGTGCAGCGGCAGCTCGAGCAGCTGATCCGCGCCGACCACGACTCGGTCGAGGCGGTCCTGTCGGTCGCTGGCCGCAACTTCAATGGCAACGGCCAGAATGCCGGCATGACCTTCGTACGCCTGCGCGACTGGAGTGAGCGCCGCTCGGCGGCGAAGGCCGCGCCGATGGTCGCGAAGCGGGCGATGGGCTCCGCCGGTGCGATCCGCGACGCGAGCATCTTCGTGCAGGGACCGCCGATCATCCGCGGCCTCGGCACCTCCAGCGGCTTCGATCTGCAGCTCAAGGACACCGGCGGCGTCGGCCGCGAGGTCCTGACGAGCGCGCGCGATCGGCTGCTCGAGCTGGCCGCGCAGGACAAGCGCCTGGCGCGGGTGCGCATCAACAGCCTGGCGGACCAGACCGAGTTTCATCTGGAGATCGATCGGGCCAAGGCCAGCGCGCTCGGCCTGTCGATCGCCGACGTCAACGACACGCTCAGCAGCGCGGTCGGCGGCATCTACGTCAATGACTTCATCGACCGGGGGCGCGTGAAGAAAGTCTACATCCAGTCCGACGCGCCCTACCGCATGCAGCCTGCGGACATCGGCAACTGGTTCGTGCGCAATTCAAGAAGCGAAATGGTGCCGATGTCGTCCTTCGCATCCGGCAGCTGGACCACGAGCACCCGGAGCCTCGAGCGCTACAACGGCGCCTCCTCCATCGAGATCGTGGGTGAACCGGCTGAGCGAATCAGCTCCGGCACGGCGCTGCAGGCGATGGAGCAGCTGATGGCCAAGTTGCCGAACGGCATCGGCTACGAATGGTCCGGCCTGTCGTTCCAGGAGAAACTGTCCGGTGCACAGGCGCCGGCCCTGTACGCGATCTCGGTCCTGTTCGTATTCCTGTGCCTGGCGGCGCTCTATGAGAGCTGGTCGCTGCCCTTCTCGGTGATGCTGATCGTGCCGCTCGGGGTCATCGGCGCACTGCTCGCGGCCTGGACCCGCGGACTGTCGAACGATGTGTACTTTCAGGTCGGACTGCTGACGACTGTCGGCCTGTCGGCGAAGAACGCCATCCTGATTGTCGAATTCGCCAAGACGTTGCATGAGGCCGGAGCGGACCTGGTTTCGGCGGTGCTGCAGGCGGTACGGATCCGCCTGCGGCCGATACTGATGACCTCACTGTCCTTCATGCTCGGGGTGATGCCGCTGGTGCTCAGCCGCGGCGCGGGCGCCGCCGGGCGCATCGCCATCGGTACGGGCGTGTTCGGCGGCATGCTGGCCGCCACCGTGTTCGGCGTGTTCTTCGTGCCGCTGTTCTTCCTGTTCGTGCAACGCCACCTGGCGCGCCCGCGGGCCGCCTAGGCCCCGATGCGCGTCAGCGCGTCGACGATCCCACGCAGGCTCGCGGCGAGCGCCGGGTGCCCGGCCTCGAAGCCCACGGCCATCGATTCCAGCCGTGAATTGTGCGGCGCAGCGTCCGTGCGTCCGCTCAGGCGTTCGATATCTGCGGCGATTTCCAGCAGCAGGCGGCGCGACTTTGCATCAAGCTGCGGTGCCGAGTTCAGTTCGGCGTGCAGCCGCGCGAGCGCAGCGTGCAGGTCAGGCGGCGTATCCATCGGAGCCATCATAGGCCAATCAGAACAACTCGAGTGAATCCGGAGGGGCGGGCGCGGGCGAGCGCGCCAGGCCGGCCGTGACGAGACTGCCGACCCGCACTCCGAGCAGCCGCAGCCGCCGATCGAGCGGTGCACGCTTCAGGCACAGCCCCGCGGTGCGGCGGATCACGACCGCATCGGCCGTGTGGAAATCGAGAGTGCGCGCGCGCGTGACCGAGCGGAAATTGTCGTAGCGCAGCTTGATGGCGATGGTGCGCCCGGCGTAACCGTGCCGCTGCAGGTCGGCGGCCAGCCGCTCGCACAGCGAGGTGAATACCGCGCTGAGTTCAGAGCGATCACGCACGGCGTGCAGATCGCGCTCAAAGGTCGTCTCACAGCTCATCGACACCGGTTCGCTCGAGGTGACGATGTCGCGCTCGTCGCGACCCCAGGCGGTCTCGAGCAGCCAGCCGCCGTGGTGCGGGCCGAAATGACCCACCAGCCAGCTGCGTTCGCATTGCGCCAGCTCGCCGATGGTGTGTATGCCGAGCTGCTCGAGCCGCTCGCTGGCCTTCGGCCCCACGCCATTGATCCTGCGGCAGGGCAACGGCCAGATTTTTTCCGCCAGGTCGCCGGCATGGAGAATGGTGATGCCGTTGGGCTTGTTCAGTTCGCTGGCCATTTTCGCCAGCAGCTTGTTGGGCGCCACACCGATCGAACAACTCAGGCCCGTGCTGGCGCGCACGGCCTGCTGGATCTGGCCGGCGAGCGTGCGGCCGCCCTGTTCGGTGCCCCCGGGTGCTGCGTCAAAATCGATGTACACCTCGTCGATGCCGCGATCCTCCATGCGCGGCGCGAGTGCCGTGACCGCGGCCTTGAACAGCCGCGAGTAGTGCCGGTACTGCTCGAAGTCGGCCGGCAACAGCACCGCCTGCGGGCACAGGCGCGCCGCGTGCATCAGCGCCATGCCCGAATGCACGCCGAATTCGCGCGCGACGTAGGTGGCGGTCGTCACCACTCCGCGTCCCGCGTAGTCGGCCAGGCGCTCGAATCCGGCGGCGCCATCGCGCCCGGCGCCGCTGCGGCGCCCGCCAATGACCACCGGCTGGCCGGCAAGCTGCGGGTAGCGCAGCAGCTCGACGGAGGCGTAGAACGCATCCATGTCCAGATGCGCGATGCGCCGCTCGCTCATCGGCCCCGCCGCGCTCATGCGTCAGGCTGGCCGTGCCAGATGCGGCTATGGAGCGGGCGGGCTCCGGCGTTGTACACGAGCTCGGCCGGGTGCGTCACATTCCAGACGGCCAGGTCGCACCACTTGCCCGCTTCAATGCTGCCGCTGTCCTGGAAGCATCCCAGGGCCCGCGCCGCTTCACGCGTGGCGCCGAGCAGGCACTCGCTGGTGCTCAATCCGAATTCCACGGCCGCAAGGTTCATGGCCAGGAGCATCGAAGTCAGGGGCGAAGTGCCGGGATTGCAGTCCGTGGCCACCGCCATCGGCACGCGCAGGCGCCGCAGGGAGGCCACGGGCGGACGCTGGCGCTCACGCAGGAAGTAGTAGGCCCCGGGCAGCAGCACCGCCACGGTGCCGGCCCCCGCCATCGCCGCTACTCCCGCATCATCCGTGTATTCCAGGTGATCCGCCGACAGCGCGCCGTGCCGCGCGGCCAGCGCGGCGCCCTGCTGGTTCGACAACTGATCGGCGTGCAGCTTCAGCGGCAGACCGCAGGCGCGAGCGGCGCTGAAGGCCGCGCTGACCTGCGCGGGAGTAAAGGCCAGGTGTTCGCCGTAGGCATCGAAGGCGTCCGCCACGCCGCTGGCCGCCATCGCCGGAATCCACTCCAGGCACAGCTTTTCCATATAGCCCGCGGCATCGCCAGAAAATTCCACCGGCAGGGCATGCGCACCCAGGTAGGTCGTGATCACCGACAGGAGGCGGGACTCGCCGATCGCGCGCGCGGCGCGGAGCATGCGCAGCTCGGTGTCGAACTCCAGGCCGTAGCCCGATTTCACCTCGAGCGTCGTAACGCCTTCGGCCAGCAGGGCATCGACGCGGGGCAACGCGCTCTCGGTCAGCTCCTGCTGCGTGGCGGCGCGCGTCGCCGCCACCGTGGACAGGATCCCACCCCCGCCGCGGGCGATGCTCTCATAGCTCTCTCCGGCCATGCGTCGCTCGATTTCTGAGGCACGATTACCGGCGTGCACGATGTGGGTGTGGCAATCGATCAGGCCTGGAGTGACCAGCCGTTCGTCCAGGTCGAGCTCGTGGACCCCGGGAAACTGGCGCCGCAGTTCCGCCGCCGTTCCGATCGCGGCGATCCTGCCGTCACGCTCGGCAATAGCGCCGGGTGCCGGCAAGACCTCGGAGGGCGCGCCTGGCGGCACCGGGGCAGCGGACCAGATCCGCGCATTGACATACAGGCGTGCGTGCATGGCCCGGAGATTACCTGCCTCCCACCGTCAACGCCAAGCCGATGCTAAGATCGTGCGATGCAGGCCGAGGGCACAGCGCCGGGCGCGGTCAGTTTTGCCAACCTGTGGTGGAAAGGCCGCTGGCTGCGCGACGCCACGGTCAGCATCAATGGAGCGGGCCAGTGCGTCGAAATCAGCGACGGGCCGCGCAGCGGCGCGCCCTACATCAAGGGGCTCACGCTGCCGGGAATTGTCAACGCGCATTGCCACGCCTTCCAGCGCGCGCTCGGACCCTGGACGCAGCGTGCCGCGGGCGAGCGTGACGATTTCTGGAGCTGGCGCGAGACCATGTACGCCCTCGCCAGCCGGCTGCAGCGCGATGATCTCGAGGCGATCAGCGCCCGCTGCTATCTCGAGCTGCTGCGCGGCGGCTACACGCGGGTGGCCGAGTTTCTCTACCTGCACCGGCTGGGCCGGGAGCGCCAGCCGGATGCGGACCTGGCCATCGCTGCGGCCGCTCAGCGTACCGGCATTGCCGTCACGCTGCTGCCGACGCTGTACCAGCATGCCGATTTTGGCGGCGTTCCGCCGCTGCCCGGTCAACTCGCCTTTGTGCGCAGTACGGCACTGTTCCTCGAAGACTGGCAAACGCTGCGCGGGCGTTACGCGGAAAGCGATGCGATCACGCTGGGCGTCGCGTTCCACAGCCTGCGTGCCGTGGACATCGACGTCATCGCCAGCGTGGCGCAATCGCTCCAGGATGACCTGCTGTGCCGCTGCCTGCACATCCATGTGGCCGAACAGCCGGCCGAAGTCGCCAGCTGCATTCGCCAGCACGGATTGCCGCCCGTGGCGCTGCTGGCTTCACGTGCGCTGCTGTCGGCGCGCTGGGCGCTGGTGCACGCGACCCACTCGACCGGGGAGGAACTGGCGCAGCTGCGTGCTGCGAAGGCGACGCTTGTGCTCTGCCCGACGACCGAGGCGGACCTGGGTGACGGCTGCCCCGACATCGCATCCTACCTCGACGCTGGCGGTTACATTTCCATCGGTTCCGACAGCAACATCGGGCGCAGCGCACCGGGCGAGCTGCGTCAGCTCGAATGGTCGCAGCGCCTGGCGCGCGGGCGACGCAATGTACTGGCGACCGCGAAGGCGCCGGCGGTTGCAGACCGGCTCTATGAATCGGTCCTGACGGGCGGCCTGCGCGCCATCGGTGCCGTGGTCACCGGCGGGGCCGCGGCGCAGCCGAGCGCCGATTTCGTCAGCTACGAGCTGGACGCGGGCGATTGGGAGCAGCAGGGACCTGGGGACTTCCTCAGCACCCTGGTATTCGATGCAGCCGCGCCACGCGCACAGCAGGTTATGGTCGGCGGGCGCTGGGTGATACGCGACGGCGTGCACGCCCATGAAGTCACAATCGAAGCGCGTTATCGTGAGACATTAAGACGCCTGCGAGCACTGATTCGCGAGGGTACCTACTATGACTGAGGTCCAGGTGAATCGCGTGATCCGCGCGCCGCGTGGCGCCGCCTTAAGCGCCCGCTCCTGGCTCACGGAGGCGCCGCTGCGCATGATCATGAACAACCTCGATCCGGAGGTGGCCGAGCGCCCCGAGGATCTGGTCGTGTACGGCGGCATCGGCAAGGCGGCGCGCAACTGGGAATGCTTCGACGCGATCGTCGCCACGCTGCGGCAGCTTGGCGACGATGAGACCCTGCTGGTGCAGTCGGGCCGCCCGGTGGGTGTGTTCCGCACGCACACCGACGCGCCGCGCGTGCTGATCGCGAATTCCAACCTGGTGCCGCACTGGGCCACCTGGGAACATTTCAACGAACTCGACCGCCGCGGCCTCATGATGTTCGGCCAGATGACCGCCGGTTCCTGGATCTATATCGGCTCGCAGGGCATCGTCCAGGGCACTTACGAAACATTCGTGGAACTGGGGCGCCGTCATTTCGGCGGCAACCTGCGGGGCCGCTGGTTCCTGACGGCCGGGCTCGGCGGCATGGGCGCCGCGCAACCGCTCGCGGCAACCATGGCGGGCGCCTCGATGCTCGCGATCGAATGCCGGCAATCGCGCATCGACAAGCGGCTGGCGACCGGGTACCTCGACGAGCAGGCCGCGACGCTCGATGCCGCGCTGGCGCGCATCGCGGCCGTGGCGGCGCGCGGCGAGGCGCGCTCGATCGGGCTGTGCGGCAACGCCGCGGAACTGCTGCCCGAACTGGTAAAGCGCGGAATAAAGCCCGACGCCGTGACCGACCAGACATCCGCGCATGATCCGGTGCACGGCTACCTGCCCGTGGGCTGGACGGTGCCGCAGTGGGAGGCGCTGCAGGCGAGCGATCCGGCGCGAGTAACCGCCGCGGCGAACGCCTCGATGGCTACGCACGTGCGCGCCATGCTGGAATTCAAGCTCCGCGGGATACCGACCTTCGACTACGGCAACAACATCCGTCAGGTTGCGCTGCAGGAGGGCGTCAGCGACGCGTTCCAGATCCCGGGATTCGTGCCGGAGTATATCCGGCCACTGTTCTGCCGTGGCGTCGGTCCCTTCCGGTGGGTGGCGCTGTCCGGGGATCCGCAGGATATCTTTCGCACTGACCAGAAAGTGCGTGAGCTCATTCCCAACGATCCACATCTGCACCACTGGCTCGACATGGCCGCCAAGCGCATCCAGTTCCAGGGGCTGCCTGCGCGCATCTGCTGGGTCGGCCTGGGCGACCGGCATCGCCTCGGCCTGGCCTTCAATGAGATGGTGGCCAGGGGCGAGCTCGGTGCTCCCATCGTGATCGGCCGCGACCACCTCGACTCCGGTTCGGTCGCCAGTCCCAATCGCGAAACCGAGGCGATGCGCGACGGCTCGGATGCGGTGTCCGACTGGCCGCTGCTCAATGCGCTGCTGAACACCGCCAGCGGTGCGACCTGGGTCTCGATTCATCATGGTGGCGGCGTTGGCATGGGTTATGCGCAGCATGCGGGTCTTGTGATCGTCTGCGACGGCACGGCGTCAGCGGCGCGCCGCATCGAGCGGGTGCTGTGGAATGATCCGGCGACCGGCGTGATGCGCCACGCCGACGCGGGCTACGAGCTGGCGCTGCAGTGCGCACGTGAGCACGCGCTGCACCTGCCCATGCTGACCGGAATGCTGCCGCACGGAATTCCGCCGCGATGAGCGCGGCGGCAAAACGCGCGGGACTGAGCGCCGGCGGCCTTACCCTGCCGGCCCTGCGCCGCGCGCTGGCCGCGCCCTTGAGCATGCCGCTCAGCCGTGCCGACCTTGTGCGTGTGCGACGCTCGCGCGCCCTCATCGAGCGCCTCATCGCCCGCGGCAAGGTGGCCTATGGCGTCAACACCGGCTTTGGCTCACTCGCCAGCGAGCGCATCTCGGCGGCCGATCTCGAACAACTCCAGCACAATCTCGTGCTCTCGCACGCCGCCGGCACCGGGGCGCCCCTGAGCGATGCGGTCGTGCGGCTGGTCCTGGTGCTGAAGATCGCGAGCCTCGCCCAAGGGTATTCCGGCATCCGGCCGCAGACGTTGCAGGCCCTGCAATCGCTCCTGCGCACCGGCGTCTATCCGCTCATCCCCAGCCAGGGCTCGGTCGGCGCTTCCGGGGATCTCGCCCCGCTCGCCCATCTGTCGGCCGTGCTGCTCGGGTTCGGCAACGTGCGCCACCGGGGCCGCGTCATGAGCGCCCGCCGCGGCCTCGGGATCGCGGGGCTGGAGCCGTTGCGGCTCGGTGCGAAGGAAGGCCTCGCACTCCTCAACGGCACACAGGTATCGACGGCCCTGGCGCTCGCGGGTCTGTTCGCCATCGAAAATGTCTACGCGGCCGCTTTGCTCAGTGGCGCGATGTCGGTCGATGCGCTCAAGGGGAGCGATACGCCCTTCGATGCGCGCATACACCAGGTCCGGCGCCAGCAGGGCCAGATCGAGGTGGCGGCACAACTGCGCGCGCTGCTTGCCGGCAGCAAGCTGCGCGCCTCGCACCTGGACTGCTCGCGCGTGCAGGATCCCTATTCACTGCGCTGCCAGCCGCAGGTGATGGGAGCGTGCCTGGACCTGGTGCGCACGGCCAGCGCGACCTTGCTGCGCGAGGCCAATGCGGTCACCGACAATCCGCTGGTGTTTGCGCGCGATGGCGATGTGCTCTCGGGCGGGAACTTTCACGCCGAGCCGGTCGCCTTCGCGGCCGACCAACTGGCCATTGCCGTCGCCGAGATGGGCTCGATCGCCGAGCGGCGCATCGCGCTGCTCGTCGATACCAAGATGAGCGGGCTGCCCGCCTATCTGGTCGCCCACAGCGGCCTGAACTCCGGCTTCATGGTGGCGCAGGTCACCGCGGCGGCACTTGTCGCGGAGAACAAGGCGCTCGCGCATCCAGCCAGCGTTGACAGCATTCCGACCTCGGCCAACCAGGAGGACCATGTGTCCATGGCCACCTATGCCGCGCGCCGCCTGCTCAGCATGGCCGACAACGCTGCCGGCGTCATCGCCGTCGAACTGCTCGCGGCCGCGCAGGGACTGGAATTCCACCGCCCCCTGCGCAGTTCTCGCCCGCTCGAGAGCGTGCTGCGCCTGCTGCGGCAGAAGGTGCCGCGGCTCGAGCACGACCGTTACTTTGCCCCGGACATCGAAGCGGCGCGCGCGCTGATCATCAGCGGCGCCCTGCGCAGGCACGTGGCGCCGGAACTGCTGGGCCATGGTAGTGCCGGAGCCGGATAGGCGATCGATGCACCTGGCCGGGAAGGACGCTGCCACGCATGTCGTGGTGCCAGGCAGCACTCCGCTGATCATCAGCGTGCCGCACGCCGGAACTGCAATTCCCGAACAGCTCGCGCCGCGGCTCACGCCGCTGGCGCTCACCCTGCCCGACACCGACTGGCACGTGGCCAAACTCTATGATTTTGCGCCCGCGCACGGCGCCACGATGCTGATCGCGCAATACTCCCGCTATCTGATCGACCTGAACCGCCCGCCCGACGACGCTGCGCTCTACAGTGCCGCGCCGAAGACCGGTCTGTGTCCGACCTCGAGCTTTGCCGGCGAGCCGCTCTACCTGGCCGGCGATGCCGCGCTTGCCGGTGCGGAGATCGCACGACGCCGGGCCCAATATTGGCAACCCTACCATGACGCGCTGCACGGCCTGCTCACGCAGACTTGCGATCGATTTGGCTACGCACTGCTGCTGGATGCGCACTCGATTCGGAGCATCGTGCCCCGGCTGTTCGACGGCCGCCTGCCGGACATCAACGTGGGTACCAACCAGGGCAGCGCCTGTACCCCGGCACTCACGGAGGCGCTGCGCGCGCGTCTCAGCGTCCAGACTCGCTGGTCCCACATCTTCGATGGGCGATTTACGGGTGGCTACATCACCCGTCACTACGGGCAGCCCGCGTTCGGCGTGCACGCGGTGCAGATCGAGCTGGCCCAATGCGCCTATATGAATGAATCCGGGACGGCTTACGAGGCGGAGCGGGCGGCGCCGCTCCGGGAGCTGCTAGGTACGCTCGTGGCGGCCCTGCTCGCCTTGCCTCTGAAAAAGCCTTGAGCCGCTGGCCCGCTGTCAGAACCAGGCGGCGATCCAGAAGCTGATGCCGGTGGCGGCACACAATCCGGAGAACCCCAGCAGCCAGCGCTGTCGCGTCAGTACGGTCAGCGCCGCCAGGGCGATGGCGACCTGCACCAGCGCGAGTGCTTGGGCCAGATGGTGGTGCGGCTCGAAGGCGCGGGCACTGGCCGCGTCGGCGGCCTGCGCCCTGGCGTCGAAGGCCCGGGCCGCCTTCTGGATGTCTGCCTTCTCGTCCGCATAGCGTTTGGTTTCCGCGGCCAACGCCGCTCGTTCGGCCGCGTTCTGTGCGGGCGCATGCCCCACCACGACTTCCTTGATGCCTTTCGCCTGGTAATAGGCCCACTGGTCGGAGGCCTCGGCCTTGTTGAGGATCGCCTCGTTCTTGAGCTCCAGGCCGAGGGACTCGCTGCCGGAATTCTGGTAGCTGATGATGGCGCCGATTGTGGCCAGTACGGCCGTGAACAGGGCGACGTTGCGCCCCAGGTTATCCGCATGCGCGGCGTGTTCCACGGCGTGCTCGTGCTGACCCTGCACTTCGAATTCTTCACTCATGCCGCGTAGTAGACCGCGCGGCGCGGTCCGGATCAAGCGCTGCCTAGTGACTCCAGATAGGCCGCCACCGCGCTCATCTCCTTGCCCTGCAGCTCCTTGGCCACGCCGTGCATCACAGCGACGTTGCGCAGGTTCTTCTGGAAGGAGCGCAGCTGCTTCAGCACGTATTGCGCATGCTGGCCGGCAAGCCGCGGAAAAGCCTCGCTGCCCGCCGCTCCGGGGCCATGGCAGCTGATGCACGGCGGTATACCCTCGGCGGCGATGCCGTTGGCGTAGATTTCTGCGCCACGGGCAATCTCAGCCGCGTCGCCCGCGCGGCCATGGCCCGGCGCCTGGGCGCTGTAGTAGGCCGCGAGCGCCTCGATCATCTTCTCATCAAGCGGTGCGGCCAAGCTCCACATGTAACCCATTGCGTCCGGATCACCGCGCGTCTGCGACTTGAAGGCTTTGAGCTGCGCGGCCAGATAACCTCTATGTTGGCCGGCCAGCGACGGGAACATCGGCACGACGCTCCTTCCCTGCGGTCCATGACAGGTGGCGCAATTCGTTACGGCCGCGTGCTGCGCGGCGCTCTGCGCCTCGGGGCTGATCTCGTCGGCCTGGGTGTGCTGTGCTCCCAGCATCAGCAGGGTCACACCGAAAAGGGCTATGTTGATCTTCTTGGACATCCCGCTCCCGGCCGGCAGCTCTCCGGCATCAGACTGTTGAGGTCCTGGAGATAGACTCATCAGTTCACGCCGACCAGGAACATGGCGGAAAGTACTTAGTATTGCCGCTGTTGGCGTAAAGTGTTGGTCGACTGACTGGAAACTAACTGGAGAACCACCATGAGCAAAGGGATGAATCAGAAGAAGCAGGAAAAGAAGAAGCCGACCAAGACACTGGACGAAAAGCGCGCCGCCAAGAAAGCCAAGAAGGCCGCACGCGCGTTTATACAGCAATCCTGAATTGCGCTACGTACGTAAGCGCACACAGTCTGCCTGCAGGACCCCGGGCCACCTCCCGCCCTTTTCAAAGGGACGCATTGAATGGAATTGCTCGAGCGTGAGCGATCATTCGCCGATCTGAGTGCATGGCTCGACGCGGCTGCCAAGCTCGGTGGCTGCATCGTGCTGGTGGGCGGCGAGGCCGGCATAGGCAAGACAGCACTGCTGCAGGAATTCGCCCGTCTATTGCCCGACAAGCGTGTCCTATGGGGAGCCTGTGACGCGCTGTTCACTCCCCGGCCGCTCGCACCGCTCCATGACATCGCGCGCCAGACGCAGGGCGCGCTGCTGGCGGCCATTACCTCCGGCGCAAACCGCGATTTGATCTTCTCGGCCGCGCTCGACGCGCTCGAGCGGGCTGCGACCCTGGTCGTATTTGAAGACCTGCACTGGGCAGACGAGGCCACGCTCGATCTGCTCAAGTACCTGGGCCGCCGCATCAACCGCACGCACTCCATGCTGGCGGTGACCTTCAGGGATGACGAGGTCGGGCCGCGTCATCCGCTGCGGGTCGTCATTGGCGATCTGCCGCGCGTGAGCACCCACCGATTGACGCTATCACCGCTGTCCGAGCCGGCCGTCGCCCAGCTTGCCCGTCAGGCGGGTCGGCTGGCAAAGGGCCTGCATGACATCACCGGTGGCAACCCCTTCTTCGTAACCGAGGCGCTCGCCGCGACGACGGGCACGGTGCCAGCCACGTTGCGTGATGCCGTGCTGGCGCGCGCCGCCAGGCTCTCCGCCGGCGCGCGCGAAGTTGCGGAACTCGCCTGCATCGTCCCCGGAAAAACAGAGGGCTGGCTGCTGGCGGGCGCCGTCGCGCCGGACGAAGCGAGCATCGAAGGCTGCCTGGGCATCGGCATGGTCCGCGACGCGGACGGTGCGCTCGCTTTTCGCCACGAGCTGGCGCGGCGTGCGCTCGAGGATTCCCTGTCTCAGTCGCGCAGGGAATTCCTGAACGGCAGGGTACTCGCAACACTGGCGCTGCAACCAGGCACCTCCACCGCGCGACTCGCCCATCACGCCGATGGCGCACGCAAGGCAGCGGAGGTATTGCGCTATGCGCCCCTCGCTGCCGCGCAGGCCGCGTCAGTGGGCGCCCACCGCGAAGCGGCCTCGCACTATCAGATTGCACTCCAGTACGCCGGGGAACTTCCTGCGGAGGAACGCGCCCGTCTGCAGGACCTGCTTTCCTATGAGTGCTACCTGACCGGCCAGATCGAGCGGGCGATCAGTGCGCGACGCGCGGCGCTCGAAGTCTGGCGTGCACTGGGTCAGCGCATCAAGGAAGGCGATACGCTACGCTGGATGTCCCGTTTGAGCTGGATCGCGGGCCGGCATGAAGAAGCGAGCCAGTATGGCATCGACGCAGTGGCTACGCTCGAATCGCTCCCACCGAGCCCCGAGCTGGCGATGGCCTACTGCGACCGTGCGGATCTGGACATGGAAGCTCACGAGGCGGATTCGGCGATTGGCTGGGCGCATCAGGCCATAAGACTCGCAGAACAGTGGGCGAATGACCGGATTCTGGGCGATGCGTTGCATACGCTGGGCCTCGTTCGACTCATCGGCGGCGATGTCTCAGGGTGGGCGGATCTCGAACGGAGCCTGAAATTGGCCCTGGACGGCGGCCAGCAGGAACAGGTAGCCAGTACCTACACCGACTTTGTCGCCATGGCCGTCTCACACCGTCAGTATGACCGGGCAACCGGGTATTTTCGCGCGGGCCTGGCCTACTGCGATGCGCACGACCTGGATTACACAGGGCCCTACATACTGGCGTACCGCGCGCGCATGAGATTCGAGCAGGGCGACTGGAATGGCGCGGGTGAGGACGTGGAGGCCGTGTTGCGCCATCCTCGCACCACGCCCAACACGCGCATTCCTGCACTGCGGACACTCGGGCACCTGCGAATGCGCCGCGGTGACCCGGATGCGCACGGACCATTGGAGGAAGCCCAGGCGCTCGCCGGCCCTAAACCGGTCCTGCAGCGGACCGGCATGCTCGCCGCCGCATGCGCCGAGGCGGCGTGGCTCGCGGGCGACCGCGCCGCTGTCGTTCGCGGCGTGCTGCCCGCCTTCGAACTCTCGCGACAACGGGCCGATCCTCGCATGAACGGCGAACTCGCGGCCTGGCTGTGGCGAGTCGATGCTCTCGAAGGGCCATTGCCGGACATCGCGGAGCCGTATGCGCGGGAGATTTCGGGCGATTGGCGCGGCGCGGCGCAGGCCTGGAAGGAACTGGGCTGCCCGTATGAGCACGCGAGCCTGCTCGCCTGGCATGGAACCGATGCGGAGCAGCGCGAAGCACTCGCGATTCTCGGGCAGCTTGGGGCGGCGCCTGCGGCGAAGGCATTGCGCCAGCGGATGCGCGCCAAGGGTGTCCGCGATCTGCCGCGCGGCTTGCTGCAATCCACCCGGCATCATCCCCACGGTCTCACGCGGCGCGAAGCGGAGACCCTCGCGCTGATGAGCGAGGGCCTGCGCAATGCAGCGATTGCGCGGCGCCTGTTCGTCTCCACCAAGACAATCGATCATCATGTCTCGGCGATCCTGGCGAAACTTGGCGTGCCATCGCGCGCCGCTGCCATCGCGCTGACACGCCGCAAGCCTGACGAGGCCTGAAGAGTTCGAGGGCCCGGCGCCCGCGACGGCGCCGGGCCCCGATCTGCCGCCGTTACTTCGGCAGCAAGGTCACCGGCACTTCCGTGATGCTGTCCACCGGAAGGGCGTTGAGCGCCGCGGCCTTGCGAACCGCCGCCTCGCTCGGGCCCTCGTAAATGCAGTACGTCTTCGTCTTGTCGGCGTTGGCGTAGGAGCGCACCCAGCGCACACCGACCGAGGCATTGTTGGCGTTGACCTTTTCCTTGGTGGCGGCGTCGAGGCCCGCCAGGGCGCCGGCCGGAAACGTCCGTTCGATCAGATAGCGGTGGGTCGAGGCCTTTGCCACCATCGTTCCGGCCTGTGAGGGCGCATCCGCGGCAAACGCCGGAGCGCAAAGCATTACGGACACGGCGAGGATCAGCGATTTCATGGGTATCTCCATTGGCAGGTGGTGTAACTCAATTGCTCGGCTGCTGTTCGCAGGTGACGTGCGTGTTCCAGTCGGCGAAGCTGCCGACCGGGTTGCGCTCCCACGCCCAGACGTGCATCTCGTAGAACGCCGGCAAGCCGTAGCGGTTCGGCGCGCTGACGAGATTCAGCAGGTGACCGTCGAGGGCGGGCGGACCGCCACCTGGATGCATGCTCTCCCAGGTGGCGACCAGCACGATGAATTCGACCCCGACGAAGCGCATGGCGCCATTGGGCATCGGCTCGTAGATCAGCGATTCGGGCTGGTCCGCACTCAGGACGCCATTCGTCACGCGGTCGAACAGCACGAAATGGACGCCCATGGCTCCGGAATTGGGACCGCTGACGCAGGGAGTCGCCTGTACGAATCCTTCGGCGGTCGCAACATTGATGTCCTTGTAGCGTGCGGTCGCTGCACGCACCTTGCTGATCAGCGGCGAGGGATTGAAGATCGATTCCGCGCCAGCCGGCGCGACGAGGCTGGTGGCCGCAGTGGCTTGAACGGGCAGTCCCATCGCCAGGGCGATGAGCGGCAGGGCCAGCGCGGCAGCGCCGGTCCTCAAATGGTGCAGACTGGTCATGGCATTCTCCTTGGCCGGGCGCTGCCGGCAGGCTATTTGTAGAAATAGGGATCAAGCACGCGGACTTCGGTGATTTGCGAGATCGGCAGCTTGTTGCGGGCGGCGGCGCGCCGGACCGCCTCGGGCGTCGGCGCGTCGTAAACACAGAAGCTGCGCCTGCTATCGGGCGTGACATAGGAATGAACCCAGGTCACGCCATCTTCGGCGTTGTTTTCGACCACCTGCCGGCACAGGCGGGCGCCCGCCTCGTCCTGCGGAATGTGCAGGCCCTCGGGAAAATCTCTTTCGATCAGGTAGCGGCTCATGCTTGCGATCTCCCTGCCCGCTGGATAGATCGGGCGGGGAGAATCGTGCCGCGGCGGAGTTCAGTTCAAATCGGCAGAACTACCCATTTTGCGCGACGGGATTACCCAGATTTGGCGGCCCTATGGGTGGCAAAAGCAGGTGGCGAGCGGTAGAGTCGAGGCGCCCCAGGCGCTAGCGAATCGGTGCAGACAGGCATGTTGTTGCGGTCATTTCTAGTCGTTGCCCTCGCCCAGCTGGTCTCGCCCGCCCAGGCGCAAGACAACAAGGCCTTCGACGCCGCGGTCGCTTTCGGCGCACGCCAGAGTGTCGCTGACCTCAGTCTCTCGCCCGATGGGCTGACGGTCGCCTACGTCGCGCCGAGCCAGAGCCTCGGATCGGCGCTGTATACCCTGCGTCTGGAAAAAGGCGCCAAGGCTAAGCCCGTACTCGTCGCGAGCGGCAAGCCGGAGCGACTGAGCCGCTGCCACTGGGTGTCGAACGACCGCCTGGCCTGCGGCATTTACGGAGTTGCCCGCTCGGCGCAAGGACTCCTGCCCTTCACACGCCAGATTGCCGTCAATGCGGACGGCAGCAATCTGAAGCTGCTGAGTACGCAGGCTCACCTGTACACCCGGGGTCTGCAGCTCGGTGGCGGCACAGTCATCGACTGGCTGCCGGACCAGGACGGGGCCGTCCTGATGAGCCGTCACTACCTGCCGGACGATCACACCGGCACACGTATCGCTTCCACCGCGGAAGGACTGGGCGTCGACCTGCTCGACACGCGCACGCTGGCCAGCCGCACCGTAGAGCCACCCCGCCGGGACGCCGTGGTTTACCTCAGTGATGGGCGCGGCACGGTTCGCATCATGGGAATGAACGTGCCCGGCCCGGGCAACCAGGACACCGGCGTCACGGTTTACTACTACCGCGCGCGGGATTCCCGCGACTGGCAGAAACTGGGCAACTACAACTACGTCGAGCGCAACGGCTTTGCGCCGCTGGCCGTCGATCACGATCGCAACATTGCCTACGGCCTCAGGAAAAAGGACGGACGCCAGGCGCTCTATTCACTGGCGCTGGACGGCTCGATGCGCGAGGAGCTCATATTTTCCAGACCCGACGTCGACATTGACGGTCTGATCGAGATCGGCAGGCGCTACCGCGTGGTTGGCCTTTCCTATGCGACCGACTATCGCACGGTTGTTTACTTTGATCCGGAGATCGACAAGATCACGACGACCATTTCCAATGCGCTGGCTTCCGAATCCAAGGTGTGGATCGCAGATTCGAGTGTGGATGAAAGGAAACTACTCCTGTTTTCCTCGCGTGACGACGATCCGGGCGTGTACTACCTCCTGGATCGTCAGACTCACCATCTGGACACCTTTCTGGTGGCGCGGGACGAGCTGGAGGGCGTCAAGCTCGCCAAAGTGAAGCCGATCACCTACTCAGCCAGCGATGGCACGAGTATTCCCGGCTACCTCACCTTGCCGCCGAATGCCGGAACCGCGAAGGGCCTGCCCGCGATCGTGATGCCGCACGGTGGACCGGGCGCTCGCGACGAGTGGGGGTTTGACTGGCTGGCGCAGTTTTATGCCGCACGTGGCTATGCCGTGCTGCAACCGAACTTCCGCGGGTCGAGCGGCTACGGCGACGCCTGGTACCAACAGAACGGATTTCGGTCCTGGCAAACGGCCATCAGCGACGTCCTGGATGCGGGCCGCTGGCTGGTGGCCCAGGGCATTGCAGACCCGGGCAAGCTCGGCATCGTTGGCTGGTCCTATGGCGGCTACGCGGCCCTGCAGGCGGCTGTCACCGATTCCGGGGTATTCAAGGCCGTGGTCGCGATCGCGCCGGTCACGGACCTGAACGAACTGAAGGAAGAAGAGGGAGACTGGAGCGACTACGACCTGGTCAAACAGCAAATCGGCGAGGGACCACAGGTACGGGCCGGTTCACCGGCGCAGAACGCGGGCAAGATCAAGGTTCCGGTGCTGCTGTTCCACGGTGCACTCGACCGCAACGTGCCGATCGCCCAATCTGAACACATGGCGAGAAGCCTGCAAAAAGCCGAGGTTCCGCACGAGCTCGTGACCTGGGACAATCTGGATCACTCGCTTGAGGACTCCGGCGCGCGCACCGAGATGCTGCGCAAGAGCGATGAGTTCCTGCGCCGGGCGTTCGGGATATAGGCAACCCTGCCCCCGCCGTGGCACCCGATGGATTTAACCTAATCTGGCCTGAATCCGACCACTGACCCTATTGAGGGCGTGCCCGCTGGTTGCTGTGCAAATGCCCAATCGCTACAGTGGCGCGCCCGACGCACCGAAAATTAAAAGGGCGGCTGCGAGCGCGAGCGCTCGACGCAGCCTGTGCTGATTCGGTCGCGACAGGGTCGATCTCGTGTCTTTCCAGAATTCGAACCTAAAGGGGAACAGGGAAATCCATGCCGAACGAGGCGTTTCGTATGCGTTCCGCAACGGCGCCGGGCGATTGGATCGCCACTGTCGATGCGATTGTGCGCCGTGCCCCGGCGTCAGCGTCGCAGCCGCTGGCGCTGCGTGCGCAGGTCCGGTTGCTCGCATTGCTGGACTCCGCAGCACCCCTCAATGTGCTGCTCGACGGACTCGCAACCTACGTAGAATCCTGGGCCGACGGACTGCATTGCACGGTATTGCTCGTCGACCCGACGGGCCGGCTGCTGCTATCCGGGGCGGCTCCGAGCCTGCCCGCGGCGTACATGGAGGCCATCGGTCCGGTAGACATTGCGGACGGGATTGGCTCCTGCGGAACGGCGGCGGCCCGTCGCGAGATGGTCGTCGTCGAGGACGTCGAACATTCCAGCCTGTGGGCCGGATATGCGCGCATCGCGTTGTCGCACGGCCTTCGGGCCTGCTGGTCGGTGCCGGTTCTCGACGACGCGGGCACCCTGCTCGGCACGCTCGCGCTCTATTACCGCGAACGGCGGACCCCGTCGGCGCACGAGATTGATCTCATCCAATTCGCGTCGTTCCTGGCGGCATTTGTCATCCAGCGACAGCGCGAGGCCGAGAAACGCCGGACCACCGATGCGTGGCTCGGAGCGGCCATTTGGGGTACGGATGTCGGCCTTTGGAAAAGCGGCGATGACGGCCACTGCGTTTGGCTCGACAACTGGCACGAACGTTTCGACATCGATTCAGCTCCTGGACCTGGCCAGGACCGACCCTGGCTCGAGAAGATCCATCCTGACGATGTCGAGCATTACACCAAGAAGTACGACGACGCCGTGCGGGGTGTCACCGAGCACTATGCCGTCGAGTATCGGATCCTGACCCGCAGCCGACGCTGGACGTGGCTGCACGAGCGCGGCCGGGTAACTGCGCGCGACGCCGACGGGATGGCGCAACGCTTCGTCGGCGTCTGCTTCGTAATCGACGAAAAGAAAAAGATGGAATCGGCCCTGCGCGCAGCCGAGGATCGCTATGAAGTCGCGGTCAACGCGGCGCGCCTGCCCGTGTGGGAATACGACGTGCCCAGCAATCGCGTCACCGGCAACCTTTACTGGCACCAGACCCAGGGCTACCAGTTGACCGAAGCCGAGGCCCGGCAGCGCACGGAGGCGTGGCTGAGTGATGTCCATCCCGACGATATTGGCGTACTCGAGCGCACTCTGGCCGGCAATGCCGCCGACAGCACCGGCTTCTTCCAGTCGGAGTTTCGTATGCGGGCAGCAAACGGAGAGTACAAATGGCTGCTCGACCGTGGCCGGGTGATCGAGCGTTCGCCTGACGGGTCGCCGCGCAAGTTGGCGGGCATCTCGGTCGACATCGACGCCCGCCGGCGCATGGAAACGGCCCTGCGCGAGAGTGAACAGCGCTTCCGCGGCGCGTTCGAGTTTGCCGCCATCGGCATGGCGCTGGTGGGCATCGATGGCCGGTGGATACGCGTCAATCGCGCGTTGAGCGGGATCGTGGGTTATACGGCCGAGGAACTGTTGGCCACGACATTTCAGGCCATCACGCATCCGGAGGATCTCGGTGCCGACCTGGAGTACGTGCGAGAGATGGTGGCCGGGTCGCGAACGCACTTCGACATGGAGAAGCGATACTTTCACAAGGATGGTCACATCGTCTGGGTCCTGCTATCGGTCTCGCTGGTGCGCGACGATGCCGGCAAGGCGCTGTATTTCGTCTCGCAGATCCAGGACATTACCGCCCGCAAGCAGGCAGAGAGCCAGCTCATCGACAGCGAGTCCCGCTATCGGACCATCGCCAATCTCGTGCCAGGGTTTGTGTTCGAGGGCGTAGTCAAGGACGGGCAGCCGCACCCGAGCTGGGTGAGCAACGGATTTGAACGGGTGTACGGCTGTACTCTGGATCGATTCAAGGAAATCGGACGTGCGGCGTTCTACGACGAGGCGACGCGCGCGCGTCTGGACGCAGGCGCGGCGGCCGTCGCGCAGGGGTCCGAACTCAATATCGAGGTCCCGCTGACGGGTATTGACGGCGTGCAGCACTGGCTGCGGGTGGTCGCCCGCGCCGTCCCCACCGAGAAGGGAGCCGAGGTCGGCCGCGTCCTCGGCGTTGCGGAGGATATTACGGAGCGAAAGCGCCTCGAGCAGGCCCTCGCCGCGGCGATTCACGAGGAGCAGCAGCGGCTCGGCCAGGCGATTCGCGATGAGCTGGGCCAGGAGCTCATGAGCGTTGCGCTCCTCGCCCGGGGCCTGGCGGCCTCGGCGCGCAAGGGCCACCAGCCGAACACGGATGATCTTGACCGACTCTCTACGCTTGCCAGCGGGACGATCAGTACCTGCCACGGCATTTCCCAGGGCCTGGCGCCGTTGAGCGAGGCGCACGGCGGCCTTGTCCAGGCCCTGCACGACCTGGTGGACCGCTACGACGACTCCGGCGGCGCCGCATTGCGATTTGAAGCGATCGAGGCCGCCCCGATGCGCCTGCGGTGGCCCGCGTCGGACCAGTTGTTCCGCATTGCCCAGGAGGGCCTGACCAATGCGCTGCAACACGCCGGGGCGCGCTCTATCAAGCTAACGATCGATGTGCAGCCCGGGACGGTACGGCTGGAGATCTCGGACGATGGCAGCGGATTCACACCGCAGGCGACGGAGTCTGCCGGCCTTGGCCTCAAGATCATGCGCCACCGGGCCGAGATGATTGACGCACAGCTTTCGATCGGTGCCAGGGAGAACGGCGGAACGGTGCTGATCTGCGAGTGCCGGCAGCCCGCATAGCAGGCGGTACGACCCCGACGTGGATGGAGTGTTCCGCCCGAGCCTGGCGCGGTCGGCTCCCATTCTCGCGTCCGTGTGATCTCGCAGCTCTCTTCCATTCTTCGCCAAGGCCTGACATCGGCGCGCGATTGACTTATACTTTCGTAATTGCGTGACACCGCCGTTGATGGCGGCCGTGCGGCAAAGAATGGGCACCAAGCGAGACCCGAAGACGCTCAAGGAACTGGAACGACGGCGACGGCTGGCGGCCGAGTTGCTGCGCCGGGGCGTACGACCGGCTGAGGTGGCGCGGTGGGTCGAATCATCTCGTCAATCGGTGATGCGCTGGAGCCGGCTGCTCGAGGAGGACGGATTGCGCGGCCTGCGTAGAGCGACGCGGATTGGCCGTCCTCCACGACTCACGGATCAGCAACTCGAGCAGCTGGGAAAGCGCCTCAAGGCAGGATCAGTGGCGATTGCCTCAAAAGGGTGGACACTGCCCCGGATCAGGAGACTGATAGAGCGCGAGTTTGGCGTGCGGCTGTCGATAAGCTCGGTATGGCGGACGTTGCAGCGCATGGGCTGGAGCGTGCAGCGAGCGGCGAATGGAACCCGTCTGCACGGTTCCGCGGCAGTGAAGCAGTGGACGCCGTCGCGGTTTGCCGTCCCAAGAAAAGCCTAGCGCAGTTGCAGGATTAATCCATGGCAGACAGAACGACAATGGCCTGGCTCATGATTCCGGCGGCGGTGGCGTGCGGACTGCCGCTCCAAGCGTCAGGGCAGGAAGGGACTCCCAATCTTGAGGCCACTTATGCTTTTCTCGTCAGCGAACGCGACGCGCGTGGCGGCGTCCTCCACAACGTCAACACGGGTTCGTTGGCTGGACTGAAACTGCCCTTCAGTTTCCTGGATAGCGCCGATTACTGGGGCGCCTATGTCTGCGCTCTGCCCGGCAACTCCTGTGCCGTGACGGATGTCTACAGCCCGCAGAACTACACGCTCGCGCCAGAGGCGGGCCACGCCGGCGACCTGCAAACCGAGCGTGTAGACGTACACAATGGCACGAACATCTACGACGCCGCGACCTGGCAGATCGCGGTCGTGCTCGGAGACGTCAATCATGGCTACCTGAGTGGTTCGAGCCACGATGCTTACGCCCTCGCGACAGCCCAGACCCGCCTGCTAAGCGAAGGCGTTTCCGGTGCCTCGGGTGTGCGCGCGGTAACCACGCGATCCACATTCTTGTACAACGGCCAGGAGATCGCGGACCCACAGAGCGCCTACGCATTCCGGATGGTTTCTTCGGTCTGGCTTTCACCTGATCCTTTCATGGGTTCACGCTACGCCTCGCTGGTCGCGACCAGCCGCTTACCCGCCGACCAGCCGGACTATCAGTCCGGGAAAGTGACCTGGAGCGACTGGAAGCCGGTGACCGGCGAGAACGCCTGGGCATTTCTTCTGGGGCCTCTGCAGGCGGCGTACCTTCACTACCTGTGGGACAAACGGCAGCTGTATGTTCCGGTCCACGATCTGGGCGTGCAGAACGCACTGCACGTCCTTCCCACCTTTGCCGCCATGCAGTCATCCAGTGGGGGCGTGTATTACGCGCCCTCCGGATCGTCACCGAATCAGGGCAAGGGATCCATCAATCCACATCTGGTCTCGGTCGAGAACAACTTCTCGCTCTATGCCGGGCTCCGGGTATTGCAACAGACTCTGCGAATGGAGGCAGCGAATGAGAAGGACCTCAGTCGCTCCGATCAGTCCGCCATTCAGACCGCGCTCGGGATCATCGACATCATGATCGGCGGCGGTGCCACAGCGCGCGGGAGTTCAACGAAAGGCTTGCTCGATTTCTTCAGGAATTCCGCCTGGCTCGACGGTGAGTTTATCGTGGGCGGGCTGGCCGAGGACCCGCAAGCGGGGACCGCGTGGGCGCCAACACGGGAACCGAAGGCGGTCGACGTCAACACCTGGGGAATCTCAGCCCTGGGAGCCGACCAACTCGATCAGTGGTTCGGATTTGGAGCCTCGTACCGCCTCTGGCAGTCCGTCAAGGGCTGGGGAGCATACGGTGTCGGATCGACTCTTTGGGGCGTCGGCTATTCCGACCAGGATGGGAACGGCCTGCGCCCGGATGGAACGTTTCAGCAGGGCGTGCTATCGACGGAGTGGACGGCCGGCGCGATCAATGCGGTCCGCAACATGATCCACCACTACCAATTCGTGCCGCCCGGGACCGACCATTCAGCGGAAGCTCGGGCAATGGTCCAATCCCTAATGAGGGATGAGCACGACATGCTTTGGGGCATTGAAGCGCTGCGGGCCGATCGATACCTTCACACGGACTTTCCGGGCAAACCACCGGACGCGGTCAATGTCGGTGCAGGGACGCTACAACCCTATTTGTATGCGAGCCGCCGCTATCTCATTCCATTTGGCTGGTATGCCAATCCGATCCCTAGCACCTGTTCCACGGCCTGGATACTCATGCTGGCGGACCGCTTCGATCCGCTCCGCTATGGAGGTAGCCCCTGGTGATTTTGGGCTTCGGCGCGCCGGTTGGCATTGGCATTCTGCGGCGGCTGCCCCATAGCGCGAGCACGCGACTCCTTTAGCGCGATCCGGCAGCTTCAGCCGCCAGCTTCTTCGCGTGCGCTTCGGCTGCGGCGGCCTCCGCCTCGTGCTTGGCCACCTCCGCTTCGTGCTCAGCCGCCTCCGCCTCGCGCCTGGCGGCCATCGCGCCTGCCTTCTGTTCCTCGGCATCATGCATCGCCTCATTTGCAGCGGCCAACTGCTCATCGGCGTCGTGCATCGCTTCCTTCGCCGCTGCCTCGGCGTCCGCAGCCTCTTCGGCGTCCTCTGCGTGCTCGCCATCCTCGGAATGCTCGGCATCCTCGGAATGCTCGGCATCCTCTGAGTGCTCGGCACCCTCGGCGTCCTGTTTCGCTTTCTGAGCCCGCGCCACCGCGATTTCTGCCTCGACCTTGGCCGCATGTGCCGCCGTTGCGTCGGAAGAATTCGGCTGGGCCGCGTGCGGCGTTGCACCGGCCGGCGGCGGCGTCAATTCCGTCGCAACGGCAACGGCGCCGACTGCAAGGCAGATCCACAGTGCCGCCGCGAGGCGACTCCACCGCGATATTTCTGATGACATGATCTGGATTCTCCGTTCAAGAAAGGACCGGGGTTCGGAAGTGGCCGCCATCAGACCTGCAAACCGCGACTGATGCTGACTCAGCTGGATCAGCGTTTCGCCGTAGTCGACGAGATCGCCGCCGGCTCGAAGCACGCGTTCGTCGCAGTCGATCTCGATGGCGCGGCGCAATCGGATCAACTGCCACCACAGCGGCAGGTTCCACGGCATGATCGATACCAGTACGAGCGCGCAGGCCAGCAGCTGCGGGTCACGGGCAATGACGTGAGATTGTTCATGCGCTAGGGCCAACTCGCGCTGGTGCGCCTGAGCATTGCTCAACCACTCGGGCAACACGATGTGCGGCTGCCACAGGCCAAATACGGCGGGCCCTGCTTCCTTTGCCAGGTAGACCTCCACATCGCCAATTCTTGTTCGGCGCCACGCACGCGACCGGTGTTGCACCAGCAGCGCACTGAGTGCGAACCCTATGAGTGTGGCGACCGACAGGGCCAACCAAAGTGGAGGACCCAGGGCATCCAGCGGCGGCAGCGCAAGGGCCGGACGCACACCGGCCAGCGGCAACTGCAGCAGCGGCAACCGCACGGGAGAAGTCGCGGGCAACCAGGGCCCCAGTACCGGCAGCAGGATCGACAGAATCATGGCCAAGACCCAGATCCAGCGCCCTGGCAGGCGTCGGGCCCGCGTCGCTTGCTCGGCGAGGAGCGCGGCCATACAAAGCGCCGCGGCGGGCGCAATTGCCCCGAACATCCAGGTGAGCATCAGCGCGAGCCCCGGTTCGATCGGGCGGCGAGCAGCTTACGCAAACGCCTGATCTGTTCCGGACTCAAGCGCTGCTCCGCAACCAGATGCGTCATCAGCAATTCGCTGGATCCCTGAAACAGTTTGTCGGTCAAATGGCGCAGGGCGTTCTTGCGCGCCGTCTGCTGCTCGACGCTGGCGAAGTAACGGTGGCCCCGCCCTTCCTCCGTGTGGCCCACATAGCCCTTGGATTCCAGAATCCGCAGCACCGTCAGCACCGTGGTGTAGGCCAGGGGGTCGCTCAAGTGCGCGCGAACCTCGGCAACGACGGAAGGACCCTGGTCCCAGAGTACTTGCATCACGTCGGCTTCACGGTTGGTCAGGGTAATGCTCATTAAGGGCCCCTACTACAACGTTAGTAGAAGATAGTCCGTCCAGCAACGATCGTCAACTATAATGTTAGTATCAAAGGAGCCGGCTGCGTGGCTGAAAGACGGCGCCCACTCTAGCGGATCAATCGGAGCGTCTATTCAGCGCCTTGGGCGAGATTCCGGAGGAGATGACGAACACGCGGCCTGAATGATGACCGTTGACGCCGCTCCAGCCTGAGGTGATCAACAGGTCAGCCGTGCCGTCATGATCCACGTCTCCGATGCCAACGGCATCAAAGCCAAAGGCATCGCCGGGTATGCGGGAGGTAAAAGTGGCCAGCAGCTGTGCGTCCCTGCCGGAGTACAGATACGCCTTGCCGGCCCCTACCGCCACCTTCGCGTACTGCCAGGCGCCAACAAGCAGATCGGCGTGCCCGTCGCCATCGACGTCACCCGCCATCGACGGACTGGTGCCGAAGCCGTCTCCGGCATTCTCGCCCGTGAGCGCGAGCAGTCTCTCGCCCGTCCGTCCCGAATACACATAGACCCTCCCCGTAGACGGCCCGCGGCCCTCATTCATCCAGTCGGAACCATAGAGGTCGGTGACGCCGTCACCGTCGACGTCGCCGACTACCGAGACGAACATTTCGCCCAGGGCGCTGCCTGTTTCGTCCGCGTCAAACGTAAACACCGGCCGGGTCGACCGTTCCCGATAGACATAAATCCGGCCATGTCGCGTCGCACCCGCCGCGGGAGCTCCCACAACCAGGAAATGCTGCAGATCCGAATACCCGGACACCGCACTGCCGAACGCATCGCCACCGCGCTCCCCGGTCAACGTCTGCAGCAGCGATCCGTCCCGCCCGGAGTACACGTAGGCATGCCCGGGATTCCCCGATGCATCGGGCTTTCCAGGAGCGCCCACGATCACATCCGCGTAGCCGTCTCCATCCAGGTCGCCGGCACCGGAAACGTGGTTCCCGAATATCTCGTCACTCCGGTGCGGTCGAAGAATCTGTAGTACCCGCCCATCGCGCCCCGAATAGATGCGCACCACTCCTGTCCCTCCGGGACCGCTCGCGACCACGTCCGGAATACCATCACGGTTCGTATCCCCCGCTCCCTCGAGGCCGCTTCCCAGCTGGTCTTCCGGGTCCCCATCGGCAGCCCAAAGAAGCTTCCCGGTGCCCACCGAGTAGACATAGACCCGGCCGCTGTTCGATCCATGCGCACCGTGAGTGGGTGCGGAGGTTACGATGTCCGGAATACCATCTCCGTCGACGTCACCGATCTGGCGCGCAATCCATCCGAATTGATCGCCAGACGCCTCGCCGCGCCACTCACGAATGACCTTTACGGGCTCGACAAACGGCGGCTCAAAATCGGCTGGCACGGGCAATAGCTTCACAAGCCTTGGGTCCGATCGCAGCTTCCCCAGTACTGGATCTTCCGCCAGCTCCGTCATGTCGAAACGGCCGGTTTCGCGGGCCCGCTCAAGCCAGCCAAGTGCCTTGTCCGTGGCATGCAATCCCGCGTAAACCTCACCCATCCGGAACAGCGTCTGGGGTGAATCCGGCTCAAAGCGCAGGGCCTTTTCAAGGGCGATGACGGCAGGGGTAAAGCGCTTCATGTGCAGGTCAGCGTTTCCCAGCGCGCGCCACGCTCCCGCATTGCGTGGTTCATCGGCGGTGATTTGTTCCAGCAGTCCAGCCGCACGCTTCCACTTCCCGGCATGCATTGCCGCCACAGCCTGGCTCATGGTCGGTCGGTGTCCTGCTGCAGCGGCGGCCGAACAGACGCCGAGACCGGCCATGACCGTCGCACACCCTATGGCGCACCAGAGCGAAGTGGATCTTGACCCCCTCATCGAGCGCCTCCTGCGGGTATGCAATTCCCATGGTAGCGATGGCGCCCCATCGCTGATGTTTCACTTGTTGCGAACTTTCAGCGCCAGGCTTTGCCGTGAAATTCCGCAGGAGCTGCGACACCCATCGCCCCGCGAATCGTTAGGGTCTCCACCCCGAGCACTGCGACACCCAATCCGTGCACCCCAGGATATTGCACCCCTGCGTCTCTTTGATCACATCGCCCAGTGCCGCCTGCCATTCGTGGTCGTCGACAACCTCACGGGCCTGAAGACGCGCCTTTCGGGCGCCCTGGAGCTGGCACCGGACATCGTTGCCTGCCCGATCCGCTATGTGATGAGCGACGAACTGGTTCGTCTGTGCACCGATCTCGCGTACTCCAGGGGAACCGGAATCTTTGACTGCATCGACCTGATCCGCGTTCCCACCGAACGCCTGTGGCTTGAGTGGCGCGAGGAGCCCTGGCAATCGCGACTTCGCGATTGTGGCTTTGCGTTCACAGACTGCGCCGTGCTTCCTGGCCACCGCCGGGGAGTTTTCATTCGGGCCAATCGCGAGGGACTGAAGGGATCCATGCGTGCCATGTGGAGCGCCGGTGCCGACTGTTCCGAGGTTCAAGCCGGCGCCATTGAGGCTCATTTCGAGCTCGATGCGGACCACCACGGATCGCCCTCGGTCACCTCCGAGACGTTGCGAGTCGCCGACAGCATCGTCGACACTTCATCCGTGCTTCCGCGTTGCTTCCAGTTTGACTTCGAACGCAGCTGGGCGAGCTATTACCGCGCGAAGGCGCGCAATCCTACACATTACCGGGAGCTGCAGGAGATCTCCCTGGGTCCAGTCGCCACGACCATTCCCGTCGTATTGGCTTTCTTGCTGCTGCTGCATACCAAGAACGGGCTACCGCAACAAATCGTCCAAACGGCGCTCCTCAACCGCAGGCGCGCCCGGCTGGGCAAACCCTTTCTGCTCGATCACATAGAAGTCCATTCACCGATCCGGTCCGCGCCGGCTATGGCCGTCCCCGCCGGTGCAGGCCCTGTCGGCCGTCGCGGACCCCGCTTGCATCACGTGCGCGGCCACCTGTTTCGCCGGGCCAATCGACTCACCTGGCGCGTGCCTCACCTGCGCGGCAAGGCTTCGAGGGGTGTGCTGCGCTCGCGGACGGTCGAATGGGAGATCGAGCTCAGTGGCGCGCGATCACGGGAACCAACGCGGAATCGCCGCCCCTTAGTCGCTGATCCGGCCGCAGGTCCCGCGGTTCCAGGCCACATTCCCGTTTCAAGTGCCTGAACAGGCTGCTGCGGCTGCCAAATCCCACGTGCTCTGCAATGGTCGTCATGTTCCATGCTGTCTGCTGCAGCAACTTGATCGCTGCAGTACATCGCCGGCGGTGCACATACGACGCCGGGGTGGTGCGGTAGACCGCCTTGAAGACGTGCAGAAAGTAAAAAGGCGACAGATGCGCCGCACTCGCAATCGCCTTGAGCGTAAGCGCATCACGATACCGCGTGTGGATAAAGTCCACGCCCAGGGAAAGCCGTCGCAGCAGTTCCTTGCGCGTCGAAGGCTTGCGAGCCGGGACCAGCAGCTCCTGCCGACGGGTTCGCCAGTTGAGCCGGATCATCCGCTCCAGCAGAATAATTACGTTCTCGTCGAGCCACAGGTCATCGTTTACGCCTGCATCGACGGCAAGTTGGATATGCCGTAATACCGGCGTGACCGCCCGATCATGCTCATACAGGCGTTCGGCGAATTCCACCTTGTCCCTGCTGGTGCGGTTTGGGTCATCCAGCATGGCCTGCTGATCGTTGCGCAGCGAAGCGCAAACCTGGGCGACCAGTGACGGGTCAAAGAACATTGAGAAAGAATGAACCGGAGTCAGCGACTCGATGCGGCTCGCGTACGAGCGGTTCTCGTTGATAATAAAAAACGTCTGGTCATCCACCGACACCTGCCGTCCGTCGATGAAATAGTCCTCCTGCCCGCCCGACGCCGTCTTGATCGATAGCAGCTGGCGGTATGCCGGATACTCGACGCGCGTCGCCTTCGCCGAAATGACGGCACTCTCCCGGCCCCATCGCATGTAGAAAGCCTGCCGGAAGTTCCGGTCCCAGATCGCTGGCATTTCCCGATAGATCACGCTCTATCTCTCCTCGACACAGCCTCACGCACTCTAATACAGCCCGTTACTGGCATGCGTGCCAACTTTTGCTATTTTTCATCAGCAGCGAAGCGACGCCGCTCGAATTGAACCTGCTGCGCAATGCAGCAACTTGGCAAGTCCTGCCACATCCGCCCCAGGGCGGCTACCTACACTTTGTGCAGTCTCGGACTCGCGGGCCGTACCAAAGGGTTCGCCAACACTTTCCTACCAACGGGGTAATCCAATGCGTTCTGGAATTCCACAAAGAGTATTAATGCTGGCGCTCGCGGGCCTCGTGGCGGGCAGCTGGAACACGCCGGCACGATCGCAGACTGCGACAAGTGCGCCCGGAAATGAATTACTCGAGGAGGTGACTGTAACCGGCTCGCGCCTGGTCGTTCCCAACATGGTCAGCACCAGCCCCGTCCAGGTTGTAACGGCCAAGGACATTTTGGTGTCGGGCAAATCAGACGTGAGCGACGTCATATTGCAGTTGCCCCAGAATTTCAACAATTCCTTTGCGGACTTCAACAACCGCACGAGTGCGTTGACGACTGCGGGCGGCCTGGCCACCGCGGATTTGCGCGGCCTGGGTCCGCAACGCATCCTCGTCCTCGTCAATGGCCGGCGCCTCGGAGTCGGCGACGCCAATACGGCAAACCCCAATCCGGCCAGCGACCTGGACCAGATTCCGACGGCGTTGATCGAACGAGTTGATGTCGTTACCGGCGGTGCGTCGGCAACGTACGGATCGGACGCCATTGGCGGCGTGGTGAATTTCATCATGCGGCGCGACTTCCAGGGCGTCGAGATCGGGAGCCAGTATGGCCAGAATTGGCATTCGCAGCACAACGCCCTTGCCCAAAGCCTGGAGATTCAGGACGGCATTACTCCGCCGACCGGAACGATTCGCGACGGCACCAACAGGGCCATTGACCTCGTCTTCGGATCAAACATTGCCGACGGCAAAGGGAACGTTACTGCCTATCTGGGCTACCTGCGAGCCGACCCTGTACCGAGCGGCAACCGGGATTTCGGCGCCTGCCAGCTGAACGCCAATACCGACGCGACTGGAACCTTCTATGACAGCGCCTTCTGTTCCGGTTCAGGCAATTCGAATTTCTTCAGGGTCGGAAGTGGCCCGACCTATTCCGTGTCCGGAAACCAGTTTGTTCCACGCGGTTCAATTGCGACGACCCCACCCGCCGTTTTCAACTCGCAGCCCTACATCTACAACGGCCGGGACGACCTGCGGTACACAGCCGGATTTCTGGCCCACGTTGACATTAACGATCACGCCAAACCATACGCCGAGTTCGGCTACATGAGCGACAGGACCGACCAGAAGATTGCCCCGAGCGCCCTGTTCCGGTCATCCAATCCACTGGATCCGCTCCAAACTGGAAATTATCCCGTCAATTGCGACAACCCCTTCCTGAGTGCTCAGCAGGCCGCGGCACTGTGCACGCCACAGCAGCTGGCCTACGTCGCGGCAAATCCAGGCCAGCCGTGCCTGTTTCCAGCAGGTGCCACTTCTTCGCCAAACTGCGCCGACGTGCTGATTGGGCGTCGTAACGTGGAAGGCGGCGGACGGGAATCCTATTACGAGCACACGAATTACCGCGCCGTCGTCGGCATGAAGGGGCTGATCAGCGATTCGTGGAGTTACGATTCATATCTTCAGTACTACTACACCAGCTTCTTTAATGTGAACAAGCAGTACCTGAATTTCGCGTCCATCGACAACGCACTGCAAGTCACCGGAACCGCGAGCAACCCTGTCTGCATCAGCGGGCCGCCCTGTGTTCCCTACAACATTTTCCAGGACGGTGGCGTCACCCCGGCGGCACTGCAGTATCTGTATCTGAACGGGTCGGCTTATGGCACCAATAGCCAGCGCATCGCGCACGCAGATGTGACCGGAGATCTCGGCACTTACGGGATCCGCTCGCCTTTGGCCAAGGGCGGATTCTCTGTCAACGTTGGCTACGAGAATCGCGCCGAACGCTTGGCCTTTGATCCGGACTCCGGAGAACAGAGTGGTCTCTTGTCAGGCTTTGGTGGCGCGGCCTCTGCTATTCACGAGGGTTTCAGTGTTGAAGAGGAATTCATTGAATTCGGCGGGCCGTTGGTGCAGGACAGACCGGGGATCAAGAGCCTGATTGTTGGCGCCGGATACCGGCGCTCCGACTACTCAATCTCAGGCAACGTGACCACTGGCAAGTTCGATCTTCAATACGCACCGAGCGACGACCTGCGTTTCCGGGGCTCGATGCAGCGGGCGACCCGTGCACCCAATCTCATTGAACTCTACAATCCAGCAGCGATCGGCCTCATCACTTCAGGGGATGATCCCTGTGCCCCGAGTGAGTACACCGGGGTGGTGGCGGCCACGCTCCAGCAGTGCCTGCGCACCCTGTCCGCGAACGCCACTCCACAGCAGATTCAGAGCTTTACCGATGCCTACAATTCCGGAAGCATTCCGCAGGGCACGGGTAGCCAGTTGTCGCAGGAAGTCGGGGGGAACCTGCATCTTAGAGCGGAGACCGCCGATACGTTCAATATCGGGGCGACGCTATTGCCGCACTGGCTGCCCGGTTTCTCGGGGAGCGTCGACTACTATCAGATCAAGCTGAGCAATGGCATCGGCGCGGTCCCGCCGGGCCTGCTGCTGCAGCAATGTCTCAGCTCGGGCCAGCGATTCTTCTGCGACAGCATCGTGCGCAATACCGCTACCTGGAGCCTGACTGGAGCAACGATAGCCGGCGGTGGCTATATCGTGCAGACCGCCACCAACGTGGCCGCGTCCAAATTAAATGGCGTTGACGTGCAGTCAGTTTATCGACTGGCGTTGGGATCGGGATGGGGATCCATTGCCTTCGCACTCAATGGCGCCTATCTGCTGAAGAGCCAGACCCAGCCCTATCCGGGCGGACCCACGTACGATTGCGCCGGCCTGTTTGGCGCACTGTGTGCGACGGTGAATCCCAAGTGGAGACACAATTTGCGTGCCACGTGGGTGGCACCCAAAGGCCTGGAGCTCGCGGTGACCTGGCGCTACATCGGCCACGTCTCGCTCGATAATAACGACCCCAACCCGCTGCTGTATGGTCACACCTTCATCGACCAGAACACAGGTCAACCGACCTACAATACGTTCGAAGCGGCCTTTCCAGCCTTCAACTACTTCGACCTGTCCGCCGGCTGGAGCATTCACGAAGGAATTGAGCTACGCGGCGGCATTAACAACCTGTTCGACAAGGATCCACCGCTAGCGACCGCCGAAGTCACCGCCGGCGGCGCTAACAACACCTTTGAGACCTATGACACTCTGGGCCGTCAGCTGTTCGTCGGCTTTACGGCCAAGTTCTGAACATTGGCACCGGAGCCAGGCAGGAAACCTGTCGCTGAATGGACCGCGAGGGCCTTTCGCTCGCGCTGTCGATTGTCTCAATAGGAAGGACCGGTGCGCGCCGTGATCGCCACACCGGTCCTTTGGCTAGGCCCGCTTCAGCTATTGATTGCTGACCATTAGCGCAGTGGCGTCTACAAATTTGACGCCCGCGACACGCTGCGCAGCTTGCTTCGCCTGATCGATTGCATCCTGACTGGGCACAGACCCTGCTAGCGCGACGACACCGTTCGTTGTCTTGACGTCGACATTGCTATTTGGAGCAGCTGTCGCGATCTCAGACTTCACGTAAGCCGTGATCTGGCTGTCTGAAGCAACCGGTGTGCTGCTCGTCGCGGCCGGTCCCGTACTCGTCGCTGCTATCTGCCCGGGCTGTGCAGGCGCAGGCGCCGGCTGCGAGTCCGCAGTCGTGGCCGCCGTAGCACCTGACGTCGTATCACTTGAGGACGGGGTCGGCGTCATCTCCTTGTTGCTTGTCACGCCGTCCCGGTTGTTCGAAGCAGTCAAGGCAGAGCGACTCGTGGCTGAGCTGGCAGGGAGCACAACAGTTTCGGCTGGAGTGGGTTCGGTGCTGCGCGTCTTGGCGACCTGGCGATCAGACCTCCTCGACTTGGCCGGCTTGGGCTCGTCCGCGACGTTGCTGGTCGTTGAAGGAGTTGGAGCGGCCTCCGGCGGAGCCGTTGGTGGCGCACTCAGATCTGGAGTCAAGGCGTCACCGGCGTTCTGACTGGTCAGATCAGGCATCGCAGGAGCAGATGCGTTGAGAGCGATCCTGTTTTCCTGCTGTTGCTCAGCGTGCACATTGAATTCGTACACCCCGATGCCGACGACCGCGGCGAGGCCAATGCCAACCACGATTCTGCTAATTGAATTTGAGTTGATCATGTTGGGCTCTCAGGTGGTTGATGGGTGACGCCGAAAGCGTACCGCCTTCGATTCCCGCCACCCGTAGGCCGAACGGACAATCCCGCTTCTTCCAGACCTACGCGGTCAGACTCATGCGGCAGGCATCCCATTGATAACGAGACGCTTTCTGTTGCGGTGTAGGTGAGCACCTACAGCAACGTATGACAAATGTTCTTGGCGTAATTGGCGGTGTCGATGCGATGGCTCCAGAATCTGTATTCGCTGGGCAAATCTTGAGATTGCGCACGATGAGCTGTCGGCTACCGATTCTGGCGCGAGATGCCGGTTGTGATCCCCCGCAGCGCTCGAGCACTGCAGTCCATCGACGCAGTCTTGACACCATACCGACCAGTTGGTATGGTGCGCCCATGGACCGGGGAACCACGCTACAGACTCCAAAGGCAAAGCTGCTGGATGCAGCCCTCGCACTGATCCGCGAGAAGGGCTACTCATCGACCTCGGTCGATGAACTCTGTAAGCAGGCCGGAGTCACCAAGGGCGCATTCTTCCATTACTTCAAGAGTAAGGACGCGCTAGCGGTTGCGGCAGCGAATCACTGGTCCGAGACCACGGGGGCTTTTTTCGAGACCGCGCCGTACCACAAGCACGGCGACCCTCTCGATCGGGTCCTCGGCTACCTCGATTTCCGCAAGGCGATCCTCAAGGGGGAGATCGCGGAATTCACCTGTCTCGCTGGAATGATGGTGCAGGAGATCTATGGCACCCACCCCGACATCCGCGAGGCGTGCGAGGCGAGCATCAGCGGGCACGCTGCCAGGATTGAAGCGGACATCGCCGAGGCGATGAAGCGCCATCGGATTCGCGGCCCCTGGACTGCAGAGAGTCTGGCGCTGCATACGCAAGCGGTCATTCAAGGCGCCTTCATTTTGGCCAAGGCCAGGGGCAGCGCCGCTATCGCAGCCGCGAGCATCGATCACCTGCGCCGCTATATCGAACTGCTGTTTCAACCCGCAAGACGCAAGACAAAGGAGACGTCATGAGCGCCAACAATACCTATCTCGCTGTGTTCCTGGGCAGTAAAACCAGTCCGCGACGAGCGGCCTGGGACTCGCTTTCAGAGGGTGATCGCCGCAAGAAGGAACGGGAAGGCATGGCAGCCTGGAAGGGCTGGGCGGAAAAACATCAGGCAGCCATCCTCACCATGGGTGGACCACTGGGCAAGACCAAAAAGGTCTCGCCACGCGGTATTGAGGATACAAGCAATGAATTAGGCGCCTTTACAGTCGTGCGCGCGGACTCGCACGAGGCCGCCGCCAGACTCTTCGAGAAGCATCCACACTTTGCCATTTTCCCTGGCGAGTCCATCGAGATCATGCCGGTATTGCCCATACCGGGCGCTTAGTGGACACAGTGCGAGCGGAGTGATCTGGATCGTAGACCCCGCCCACACGCCTTGCGGCATCGAGCGGTGGTTTCGAAACCCGCAGAACGCGAAACACGAGGAGAACTGACTATGCCTAACACCGTGCGACTCCATCGAGTCCTGGCCACGAATCCCGAAAAGGTCTATCGCGCTTTCATTGAGCCAGACGCGATGGCCAAGTGGCTCCCGCCGAATGGTTTCACCTGCACCGTGCATCACATGGAGCCAAAGACGCATGGCTCCTACAGGATGTCGTTTCGGAATTTCACCACTGGCCAAAGCCACTCCTTTGGTGGAAAGTATGTTGAGCTCGTCGCCAACGAGCGCTTGCGCTACACCGACAAGTTCGAGGACCCGAACTTGCCCGGTGAGATTCAGGTGACGGTGACGCTGAAGAAGGTCTCGTTCGGCACGGAAGTCAACATCGTGCAGGAAGGCCTCCCGGATGCCATCCCGGTCGAGGCCTGTTACCTGGGCTGGCAGGAGTCGCTGCGAAACCTGGCCAAGCTCGTCGAGCCTGAGATCAAGCAGTAGCAAGCCATTCCGGCCTCGGCAATTCACCCGGAACGCGCCACACCTAAAGGATAACGACCATGCGCTTCATAGTCTTTGTAAAGGCCACCCCGACATCCGAGACCGGCGCGATGCCGAGCCAGGCATTGGTCGCGGCCATGGGCAAGTACAACCAGGAACTCATCGGCGCGGGCGTCATGCAGGACGGCGGAGGCCTCCAACCGTCGTCTAAAGGCGCTCGTGTTTCATTCTCCGGGAAGGACCGCATGGTGCACCGGGGTCCTTTCTCAAACACCGCGGAACTGGTGTCGGGCTACTGGATCTGGAAATGCGCGTCGCTGGACGAAGCGATCAGCTGGGTGAAGCGCGCACCCAACCCCATGCCGGAGAGCTCTGATATCGAAATCCGCCAGCTCTACGAGATGGAGGATTTCGCGCCGCCAAAGAAATGAGCGCGTCGGTGACCGCCCGCTAGCGGCCACGACGGGATCGCCCCCGCCTCGCCTACTGGCCCGCCGCTGGTTGGAACGCCGGATCGCCCATTTGCCACAGGGCGAACGCCCACATGTCAGCCCGCAGCTGCTCGCGCTGCGAGCGATTTGAACCGAAGCCGTGGCCGGCGTCGTAGTCGATGCGGAGCAACACCGGTCGGCCACTGTTTGTGGCCGCCTGCACCCGCGCAGCCATCTTCATCATGTGCCACGGCGCGACGCGCGGATCGTTCGCGCCAGTCACGAACATGACGGCAGGATAGGCGACGCCATCGTGCACATGCGCATAGGTGCTCATCGCATAGAGGCCGTGGAAGCCCTCTTCCGTACTGACCGAACCAAACTCGGGTGTGTTGGGCGGGCCGTTGGGTTCAGTCTCCATGCGCAGCGCATCGGACATTCCCACTTCATCGAGAATCACCCGGTAAAGATCCGGCCGCATCGTCATGGCACCCCCGACCGTGATGCCGCCCGCGCTGCCGCCCGTGGCCCCGAGCAGGGCCGCGGACGTATAGCCCTGGTCTATCAGATACTGGCTGCAGGCGATAAAATCCAGGACGGTGTTCGGCTTGGTGCGCATCATGCCGCCGCGATGCCAGTCTTCGCCCAACTCACCGCCGCCGCGCACGTGCGCGATGGCCCAGATCCCGCCACGCTCGATCCAGGCGACGGACGAGGGGCGGAAGCCTGCATCCACTACGACGCCGTAGCTGCCGTAACCCTCGATGATGGCCGGATGTGATCCATCGAGCCTGGTGCCCTTGCGGTAAAGGATCGACAGCGGCACCCGCGTACCGTCATAGCTCGTGACCATGACTTCCTGCGATTCGAGCTGCGAAGTATCGATACTGGACGCCGGCAGCAAGCCGGTATTAATCGTCGAGTTACTCGACGGATCGTAAGCATAGAGCTGCGCCGGCTGGGTCCAGCCCTGCATGTCGAACAGCGCCCCCGGCCGCGAGGGGTCGGTGACTGGCCCGTAGAGATTTCCTTCGAAGGGCAGCGGAACGGCTTCCCTGTGCGCACCGTCCAGGCTGCTACGCATCAGCCGCGAGACCGCTCCGTCACGCTCGCGATAATAGAGCCCATCGCTGGCAAGGTCGAAATCGGTAATCACCGCCTTCCCCTCCGCCACGACAACGCGCGGATGGAGCACGTCCGGCTGGGCAAGCGAGGTCGCAAGAATCTGGAAATGCGGAGCACCCCGTTGCGACAGGAAGTAAAGCGTATCGCCATGCAGCATGAACTGCGTGACACCATCTCCCACCGACGCGAGCTTTCGCCACGGCGTTGCGGCACCATTGATCTTCGCTGTGGGTGCGACGTGGAGCGTCGCCGGGGCAGCGTCCATGTTGTGATTGGCAACCGCCACAAAATAGGGAGATTGCGCCGAGCCAACCAGGTAAGTGCCCTGCCCGTCAGGTACTTCGACTGCTTTGGCGACGCCCCGGCCGAACACGACGGCATCCTGATCGCCATCTGGGTGTACACCAACCGCGTGCAGGTAGGTGCGCGCGTTGTACATCGTTTCAGCAGCCGGAGTCTGTGGCGTCGGCTGCGCGTACCGCAGGTAATAAAAGGAGTGATTGTCCTGTCGCCATGCAATCACGCTGTTATTGGTGCGCGTGATCGACTCGTCCAGCACCTTGCCGCTCTCAACCTCGATCAGGTGCAGCGTACTGGCTTCCGAGCCGCCGGCAGACAGTCCGTAAGCCACCAGGCGGCCGTCCCACGACGGCGTGTAGTAGTCGAGCGCGTAGTGGGTCGCCGGATCCGTCGCCAGCTTGGCCGGATCAATCAACAGACGCTCCTCGCCCTTAAGCCCGTCGCGGTACATGAGCTTGGGCTGCTGTGCACCCGGTTCCACGAGTTCGTAGAAATAACGCTGGCCCCGCAGGATGAAGCCGCCGCGCTGGGTATCGGCGTTGGCGAGCGCGTGTATGCGCTCCAGCAATGCGCCGCGGCTGGGCAGTTTGTCGAGCACGGCGCGCGTGTACCCCGCCTGGGCGCGCATCCAGCCCTGCACCAGCGGATCCTGCAGGTTCTCGAGATAGCGGTAGTTGTCCGTAAACGGCGTGCCAAAATAGGTGTCCGTGATCGGCTTCACGGCCGTCACGGGCGGCGCGTCAGCCGCACTCGTCAACGTGGCGGCGAAACTGAGGCTCAGGGCCAGACAGGCCGCGCGGCTCGAGGGCCCGACGTTTCGAATCGGCATGGGAGGATTCCCCCTTGTCATGGTTCTACCGAAGTGTAACGCGGAATTCGCTGTTGTTGAAACGGCCGCCGTGCTGGCAGCAGCATTGCTTGGTATCCTGATTGCCGGTCGGGAAGCACTGGGACAATTGCAAGACGCGATGCCGCTGATTCCCTTACCCGATACCAGAGCATGATCAGGCACAGGAAGTCATTGCCATGGAGGATACGGCCGGATGTGCATTGTGCTTCCCGCTTGCCCACGCGCTGACGGACTCCGGCCAACAGGACACTGCCAATCGCTTTCTGCGCGCCCGGTTCGATGCCGGCTCCGGCCTTCTTCAGGCCTGGCTTGCTGACGGGTCCGCCTTCCTGATCAATGCGTCTGCCCGAGCGACGGGCGCCTCCAGGACGTGCGGCACATCCGACCAGCTGTTGCGCAAGGCCCGGACGGAAAGAATCCAGGATAGGTTATCGTCGATCCCACAAGTCTCGGAGGATAACTATGTCGCGGTCCCGATGGTTCAGTTCCGTGGCTCTTGGTTTTTTGGCCATTGCGGGTGGGAACGGCTTTGCCGCTGGGGTACCGCCCGCTGAGCCGGCGCGAATGTACCTGCACAAGGACTGGCGAGTGCAGTCATCGTGCCAGGTCAAAGCCATGGGTGAGGAGATATCCGTCCCAGGGTTTGACGCCAGGAGTTGGCACCGGGCGGACATTCCGGCCACGGTGGTGGCGGCCCTGGTGGCAGACAAGACGTATCCCGATCCGAACTATGGCACCAACCTGCAGTCAATTCCGGGGATGAACTATTCGAAAGAATCCTATTTTGGCATTCAGGACATGCCGGCGGGAAGCCCGTTTCGTTGCTCGTGGTGGTACCGCACTGAGTTCACACTGCCGGTAAATCCGGAGCTGAAGACCGAGTGGCTCCATTTTTTGGGGATCAACTACCGCGCAAATATCTGGATTAACGGCCACCTGATCGCGGACAACACACAAGTAGCCGGAACTTACCGCACGTACGAATTTGATGTCACGAAAGTACTGCGAAACGGCAAACCCAATGCAATGGCATTGGAAATAGCTGCGCCAGGAAAAGGCGATCTGGGAATCACCTGGGTGGACTGGAATCCCACGCCCCCGGACAAGAACATGGGGATCTGGAAAGAGGTTTTTCTGACGCGAAGCGGGCCGGTGTCCGTGCGAGATCCGTTCGTGTTATCCAGATTCGACGCCGACTATCACGCGGTGGCACTGACCATAGCCACTGATCTGCGAAACGTCTCCAGCCGCGCAGTTCACGGCATCCTGCGTGCCGAGATAGAAGGCATCACGGTCAGTCAACCCGTGACGCTTGCCCCGGGCGAGTCGAAAACAGTCTCCTTCGCGCCTGAGAATTTTGCCGAATTGAGGCTGGAACACCCCCGCGTATGGTGGCCCTATACCATGGGCCGGCCGAACATGTACGACGCTACGGTCTCATTTGCCATCGGGAACCAGACCAGCGATTCGACCAGGTTCGCCTTTGGCATTCGCGAGGTCACCTCCGAGTTGACACCGGAAGGGCGTCGACTATTTAGAATCAACGGCCGCAGGATACTCATCCGCGGAGCGGCATGGACGCCCGATTTCCTCTTTCGCTGGTCGTCCGCCAAACTGGATGCCGATCTCGCGTACGCAAGGGACCTGGGGCTCAATACGATCCGGCTAGAAGGCCGATTGGATCGCGAGGAGTTTTTCGAGAAGACGGACCGCCTCGGACTTCTTGTGATGCCAGGCTGGACCTGTTGCGACGCATGGGAGCAGTGGCAGGATTGGCAGCCGGAGCAACATGCAGTGGCCGAGGAATCCCTGGCAAGTCAGGTCCGGATTCTTCGTAAACATCCCAGCGTGTTTGTGTGGCTCAACGGAAGTGATAATCCGCCTCCGGCGGACGTGGAGAAATCCTATCTGGATATCCTAAGCCGCCTAAGGTGGCCCAATCCTGTGCTTTCCTCTGCGAGTGGCCAGGCGAGCACCCTTAGCGGAAAGTCCGGCGTAAAAATGACCGGGCCGTACGAGTATGTGCCGCCGATGTATTGGACGGCTGACACCCAGGCGGGCGGCGCCTTTGGCTACAATACAGAGACCAGCCCGGGGCCTGCTATTCCGGCCCGCGGTAGCCTGGAACGCTTCATTCCCAAGGAGCACCTGTGGCCCATAGACGACGTGTGGAATTTTCACGCCGGAGGGGGCCACTTTACGACCACAAACGTCTTTACGGATGCCTTGAACCGGCGCTACGGCCCAGCGACTTCCCTGGATGACTTTTTGCGCAAGTCGCAAGCGATCAGCTACGACGGTGAACGCGCGATGTTCGAGGCCTATTCGCGCAACAGGTATTCATCGACAGGCGTCATTCAGTGGCTGATGAACAACGCATGGCCCTCCCTCATCTGGCATCTCTACGACTACTATCTGGTCCCGACCGGTGGATACTTCGGCACAAAGAAGGCTTGCGAGCCCGTCCATGTGCAGTATTCCTACGATGACAACTCCGTCGTGGTGGTGAATAACACCGACAGGCCACTAAATGACGTGAGAATAAGCGCCACAACATACAACCTGGACGCATCCGCAAAGACAGCAAAAGAGTTGACCCTCAATCTCCTGCCGGACAGCAGCGTCAAGGCTTTTGCCTTGCCACCCACGGATGGCCTCACCAAGACCTACTTTCTACGCCTCTCACTCCGGGAAGCCGGCGGAAAGCCGCTGAGCGACAATTTTTACTGGCTGTCGACGAAGCCGGACACCATGGCGTGGGAAAAGAGCGATTGGGCATACACACCACAGAAAGACTTCGGGGACCTGACTGGATTAGAGACTCTACCGCGAGTAAATATCGACACTGCGGTGACGACGTCATCGAGCGCCGGCAAGGCCGCTCTGCTGGTGAGGGTGAAGAATCCGAGTCTCAGCGTCGCCTTAATGGTTCATCTTCGGCTTGTTTGTGGCAAGGGTGGCGAGGAGGTCGTGCCAATTCTCTGGGAAGACAATTACTTTTCCATGCTTCCAGGCGAGGAACGCTCAGTAACCGCAACCTACGACGTTTCTGCATTGCGCGGAATGGATCCCGATCTTGACGTTGACGGATTCAATGTTGTGAGCAACAGCCATCACATCAATGCGGAGGTTGCAGCTAACGAACGGCGTCAATGGCAAGCTCCTCGCTAGGTCGCGACAGATCGTCCTGGAAACGCGGCATCCAACGCCTCAAGGTCTCGCGGCGTGAGGTCAATCGAAAGCGCCGCAGCGTTTTCCCTGACGTGTGCCGGAGACCCGGATTCGGGAATCGCGATAACGCTTCCGCTGCGAATTGCCCACGATAGCGCAACCGCCGCGGCCGAGCATCCGTGGGTCGTGCCAACCCGCGCCAGCGTGGAGTCGGCTACTACGAGGCGATTGTCGCCGCCCAGCGGAGAGTACGCCATGACCGGCACGTTATGCTGCTTGCACCACGGAAGAAGATCGCGCTCGATGCCACGGTTATTGAGACTGTAGGCCACTTGATTGGTGGCGCAGCGATGGCCGTCTGGAACGCGGAAAAGATCCTCCATCTGGCCGACGTTGAAATTGGACACACCCCAGGCGCGAATTCTCCCCGCCGCGCGCAGTTGTTCAAATGCCACCACCATGGCGGCGAATTGCGCGCTGGGAGGCGGCCAATGCATTAAATAGAGATCCAGATACTCGCTGCCGAGTCGGGCGAGGCTTGCCGCACAAGCACGCGTGATGCCGTCGCCAGACACTTCATCACCCTCTACCTTGGAGACCAGGAATATGCGGTCGCGCCGGCCGGCAATCACGTGACTGAGAAACTGCTCGGACCGGCCGCTGCCGTAGTTTCCCGAAGTATCGATCAACGTCATGCCGAGCGAGATTCCAGTTTGCAGCGCTTCTTCCTCGACAGCTTGCGGATGCCTCCCCTGACCGAGGTGCCAGCAGCCTTGACCGAGCGGCGGGACGGTGGTGCCGTCTGGAAGTCTTACCGTGCGCCCACCGGACTTCGGCGCTGCGCCAGTATTAGGAACCTGCGCAGCGGCTGGCGCCGCAAGTATTGTATTCAAGGCGGGCAACGACAGACTGAAGGCGGCACAACGCGCACAAAACTGACGTCGGCTGAGCAAATGTTTGTTCATGGTGTCATCTCCATCGAGCTAGACAATTCTAATCGGCTGAAGGCGTTATGCCGATGATGCTTCCCGCTCCGCGCTGTGGCTGCGGCTCCTGCGACTGCGCGAAAGGGAGCAGTACACCGCCGCCTTGGACCTGAGAATCGCGCGCGATACCCAATTCAAACCTATTGCTGCCCTATGCCCGCTTTTGGGCGGCCAATTTGGCCAAGCGACCATCAACCATCTGGAAGTCCACGCAGATGAAGATTCAATGCCCATACTCGGGAGCAGCGGTCCCATCAGACCACTGGCTTACCGGAACGAGAAATACGGTTACTCCGCCCGGTGCGTCCTCCGATCCCAGAACCGGAGAGCCCGGAAGGCCCGCGCCCCAGGTTGCAGGGTTTGTCAGAGGAAGGAAGAACATTACATGGGGGTGCCAGTGCCCGTCGTGGTCATTCAGGTACGCCTGCTTTGACATCATGTAACACATCGCGCCGATTTCCGGCGTCGGCAATTCCTTCCTTTCGAGGGCAAACTTGATGTCCTGGTGCATCTGAAATCTGGATCGTCCAGCCAATGCCCATTCGGTCTTCTTAATAATCTGAGGAAGATAGGATCGTACCGCCGGCGGGTTAAAACAGATGGGGGCCCGCAGCTTAGGGTTCCAGAATTCGGGATCGTCGAGTCCGGCGGCCCAGGATCGCTGGACCATGCACACAAAACTGTTCGTACCCTTGACCACCGATTCGTAACCATGTCGCCCGAGCACCATGACGTCAGCATCCTGCGAGATGGATTTTGAAGCGGCGCTTCGCGCCAGGGCAATTTCAGCCTGTCGCTCCATCAGGTATTGGTCAAGCGGAGCCATGCTTGGATATGTTGTCTTGGCGTCCTGCGCTTGAGCAGCGAACACCGTTGCAAGCATGGCAAGGATCGCGAGGCTTGAATACAGATTCGCCCTGACCAAAAATGACTTCACCGGCGCAATATCCGTCCTGTCGATCACCAATTTCGATCCTCCCTTCGAGACTGAGTTGCTCCGTCTACTACTTAGGAATCAGCGCGTCAACCTCGACCACGTCGTTTCTGCTCCCGAAGTGCTTGGTCAGCGGATCATCATCTCGGACACCAGCGGCCACATTTGACAAGGATTCCATCCGCATGGATGCAACTTATTGAATTGAACCATTGAATTGGATGGTCGCCAAGGGTGAAATTGAACCACCGGCACGCGGGTTTCAGTCCAGGGGCAGAAGCGAGCTAAGCCGCTGAATTGTTGATGAATACATCCGCCCCGAACGCGGGGAAGTCCTTCGGAAACAGCGCCCGCGCTCACCCCCATATCAGCGACGCC
>Ga0209131_1000207_pt1 | contig 43703 bp, 39 predicted proteins | sample GraSoi_2013_40cm_FD_185826 | JGI IMG/M metagenome (GOLD analysis project Ga0209131, IMG submission 185826) | Grasslands soil microbial communities from the Angelo Coastal Reserve, California, USA - Sample 9_17_2013_40cm (SPAdes) (version 2) | ecosystem: Environmental > Terrestrial > Soil >...
CCGGGCACGTCATCACGGAATCGCTGCGGCTGTATCCGGCGGCGTGGGGAATGGCGCGTCTGGCCGTCGAGGATCATGAAATTGCAGGCTACCCGGTGACAAAGGGGATGGGCGTGGCCATGGCGCAGTGGGTGGTGCATCGAGACCCGCGATGGTATGACGCGCCGGAAGAATTCCGGCCGGAGCGCTGGGAAGATGATTTGTTGAAACGATTGCCGCGGTTCGCTTATTTTCCGTTCGGCGGCGGGCCGCGCCAGTGCATCGGGAACATGTTTGCGCTGATGGAAGCAACGCTGATTTTGGCGACGATCGCGCGGAAGTTTCGTTTGCGGCTGGTCGCGAATCATCCCGTGGTGCCCCTTGCGTCGATCACGCTTCGGCCGCGGCATGGAGTGCGTGTCATGCTGGAGTCGCGGGAGAAAAAAGAAGCAGTGTCCTCGTCAAACGACAGGCAGGCTGCCGTTGCTGATTAGTTGCCTACTTGACCGCCGTCAGTGCGCCAAGCTCGGAGCGCGTCTGCATCACCCGGAGGATGGAATCGCGCGTGACGATTCCAACGATCTGGGGCGCGCCGTCGCTGGAGCCGCTCACGACAGGCATCTGATTGACGTCCGCGCTTAGGAGCCGCTCGAGTAGTTTTAGAAGAGGCTCTTCGGGCGAGGTCCACAAGACTTTGTCTCGCGGAATCATGGCGGCTTGCACGGAGTTGTGGGCCCACTCGACGCGGGAAACGGAGTTGAGGGTGTGAACGTTCATCATGCCGACGAGGCGGTCGTCGCTAACCACGAGATGGCAGCGGCGGCCGGTGCGGAGCACTTCGGTGCTGTATTCTTCAAGCGTGATGTGGCCGGGGGCCGTGGGCACTTCCTTGCTCATGACGTCGGCGGCGCTGAGGCCAGCGAGGGTTTCGCGGATGGCCACCTGAGCGACGCTCTCCTGCGCGGCATTCAAAATGAACCAGCCGATGAAGGCGGTCCATAGCCCTTGTTGAACGAAGCCGTTAAAGACACCGTAAGCACCGAAGAGGATCATCGCGTAGGCGATCAATTTTCCGCTGGCGCCCGCGACGCGCGTCGCCTTCTCAAAATTCTTGGTCGCTCCCCAGACGATGGCGCGGAAAATCCTTCCTCCGTCCAGAGGAAATCCCGGCAAGAGATTGAAAACGGCAAGCGCAGCATTGGTGCGGCAGAGCCAGGTGGCCAGTGCTCCGACCGTCTGGCTGTAAGGGAAGAGAAGCGTTAAGCCAAAAAAACTTCCGGCGAGGAAGCCGCTGGCCAGCGGTCCAGCGATCGCGATATTGAATTCCTGAATCGCGTTGGAAGGCTCCCGCTCGATGCGCGCGAGGCCCCCGAAGAGAAACAGGGTGATGGAAACGACGCGAATTTTGTAGTGCTGGGCCACGACGCTGTGGCCGAGCTCGTGGAAGAGAACCGAGGCGAAAAAAAGGAGGCTCGTCAGGACGCCGACGGTCCAATGCTGCGTGTCCGTCCAAAGCGGATGTTGCTGCTTGAACTGCGAGGCGATGATGTAGGTGATAGCCGCAAAAATAAAGACCCAAGTCGAATGGAGATAGATGGGGATTCCGAGAATTCTTCCGATGCGCAAACCTGATCCGCGGTTCATGGCTCTTCTCTTAATTAGCCTAGCACAAGAGGTCGACGGAAGCCGGGAGGTAGGGCATTTTGGGCCGTACGGGAAGTAGCGATTCTTCGCGGATGAGGGAAAGACGTAATTCGTGACACGTGACAGGTGATTCGTGACTGCTGACTGGTGGAGAAGCACAGCCAAGAGTGGCTGGGCCACGAGAGAGCCCTCGTCTCGCCAGACCATCCGGGATGCACAGAGCTGAACTCCCGATGGTCGCACCGGCGATTGGGAGTTGAAGAGGGAAGACGGAAGGGACAAGGCGCTGGTGGTGTAGGACTCATGGATCTGGCGAGAGTGGGGCTTGGCAAACACGTGGAAACATACCATGAAACGCCATTCGAAGTTAAGTAATTATTTAGATATCATTCGAATGAAGCGGGAAGATATTGAAAGGGCAGGGGGTTGAAGTGTCGATGAGCGGAATTTAAGGGACGGGGCCCAGGGCGGGGAAGCGGAAAATCATGAGAAGGGAGAGTGCCGCAAGAAGAGCTGGACGCGATGCGAAGCCATCTGGCACGGAAAAGCGGAGGAGCTTGAGAAAACAGGCTGCGGGCTGAGGATGGGGAAAAAGCAAAAGCCGCTCCCTTGATGAACCAAAACCCAAAGGGATTCAGCACTCAGGAGCGTCTCAACCCGTTATGGGTTCTCCGCCCGGCTGGAACAGTTGTATGCCCCGTCGTCTCTCATCGCGCCGCGTCGTCCACGAACGCAACACTCGCTCCAACGTTTGCTGCACCATCGGGCTACTACTTGAGAGAGGAGTAGTCATTGGCATACCTTTGTTACTGGCCCGCACTTCCTGACAGTACGGAATCCGTTTGTATCAACCGCAGGTCAAGCTGGATCACGACCTGGTTTGCTATGAGCTCGTCCGGCGTACCGGCTCTGTGCTGCTGCTTTTCCCAACGGTTCAGCACGGCATAGCTCTGCGCCATCTGTAACGGGGTTCCCGTGCACACCTCTCCCGCGAAGTCCCTACCAACCGTCGAGGGCATCTGGCAGTGAATGTCGGTGCGAGGCAAAGGCTCAACCGTTTCCCCGGTGCATACCGGGCCTGAAAAGTCCTTTCCCACAGTTGATGGCCACGTGCATTGTTCGTCTTCAACGAATGCGGGCCAATCCATGGCCGAGACTGCCGTGAATAACTCTGGATAATCCCAGGCACCCACAACGCTCGACCCAGATAATTCCGCAGTGCCCCTCTCTCGTACCCGTGCTGCAGAGACACCCATCCGCTCGAACTCGAAAACCACTTCTTTCTTTTCGGAATGCACCACCGGCGGGCCGTAAACAGGTCCGGCGTAAGCCGCAGTTGGGTCATACGTAGCGCTCCGTTCAACGTACGTCAGCGCTAGTTCGCCCGTGACGCGAAACGCTCCGCCGCCTATCGGGACAACATGCTCTGACTTGAATGTGATGACCGTGTGAGCCTCCGCGAGTGGAGTGTTTTGTTCGCTCCGTTTGCCGTTCGAAGGTGTTGGAGCCGCCGTTTCGTCTGCCGGATAGATTGTGAAATCAAAAACCGATTCGCTCGGATGGTCACCGATATCGCCAACTATTCCGCTCATGCGCGCAACGCCGACATTGACGTTGACGTGCGGGCTTTTTGACGACGCCAGAAAGAGCCGCGCCGTGGAGTGTTCAGGATCAATGCGCCACACAGTGTTCTGCGCCACGACGGGCGTCGCGGAAGTAACTCCAACAAGGACAACAAGTGCAGCTCCAGCAATTCTCTTGAGCATTTTCTTCCATCCACCTAATTTCAGCTTCGGGCCTGACTGAAACAACGATCGATTTCTTTCCTGAAGGCCGCCCGCGATCTGTCTTATCTGTCTGCTGCCGAATCCTGTCTCCGCTGAGGATGAGGATTCCGAGAGCCTCAATAGTTTTGGGCTTGGGTAGTGCCGGGCGTTGTATCCAGGGCTGGGCCAGTTGCATGCGCCGTCGTCTCTCATCCTGTCTCCTACAAACTTTGATACGCTACGCAGCGTGTCGGTTATAAGAAAAATGTAGAAAGTTTTTGTACCAGCAAAGCGAGACGGTCGAAGAGGGCGTCGCGAACATTCGTGAAGCCATAGAGCCTTATATTGAAACCCTGGTCGAAGGCGGATTGCCCATCCCCACGAAAGACATCTTAATCAAGCCGATAGAGATCCGGGCGTGACGCCGCGGCTACCCATCCAAATGCGACCGCAAGACTGACGCGGCGGGACAAAAGTAAGAAGAACAGAGAGATTCCTCATATCCGCAGGCTGACCCTTTTGTAGGAGCGAGGGGAAGAGAAAATCGGCCTGCTCCGTTCGGTCCCGTAAAACCATCCCGGATGGAAAGAACGCAAATGACGGGCGAGGGACGGCGCAGCGGGAAGGTGGAGAAAAGCCTGAGGAGTGTCATACAAACTGTCAGGGGCTGCAGCTACGGAGATGTACAATGCCAGTTGCCTTGGAAGTTGAAACAGAACTCCCGGCTTGGAGAGAGGAGGGCCGGTTCAGCCATGCGCAGAGTAACGGCAGTTGGTTTCGCTTTTCTATTCGTCTCCACAGCGGCAAGCGCACAGACAGCGAGCAAGGGAAACATCTCTTTCGGGTACTCGTACGTTAGAGCGGACCTGTCGCCCAAATCACCGCTGTCCCCGAGAATTGGCAATTCCAACCTGCACGGCTGGTACATATCCGCGGAGTACAAGCTGATTCCCTGGTTTGGAGCAGTGGCGGATTTTGGTGGCACTTATGGAACCGAACGGGTGGTCCCCTTTTGCGAGGTGATTATCGTCTGCCAGGGCCCGCTCAATGCACAAACAAACGTCCACACGTTTCTGTTCGGCCCGCGAGCAGCGGTGTCTATCGGAAGATACACGCCGTTTGCGCAAGCGCTGTTTGGAATAGCACACACCGGCGCCAGTGGCACCGGGTTCTCCAATTCAGATACATTCTTTGCCACGGTGCTTGGCGGCGGGGTGGATTTTCGCCTTGCTGGAACGATTGGCTGGCGCGTGCAGGCCGACCAGCTGCAGACCCATTTCTTCAGCAATTCACAGAATAACTTTCGCTTTTCTACTGGACCTGTCATCCGGTTCTGAACGTCCTTGGGCTACAGGGAAGGACGTAGAAAAACCGTAGACCTGAAGGCCGGAGCTTGGATGCAAACAAGCGATTTGCGGGCCGGCAAACGCCAATTGCCAAGCAACGAATTTTCGACTCCGGACACTATGAACTTTCAGAGAGGAAGGCTAACCGGTGACGACGGGCAACAACTCGAAGGTCGCAGTAGTTGTGGTTCATGGCGTGGCTCACCATGCGCCGGGAGCTTCGGCCCGGGCTGCTTCGGAATTGCTCCACGGGTTGCGGCCGAACGGCAAAGCGTCGCCGTATGGACCCGACATACAGGAGACGGTGTCCATTCCGTTGAGGCAGTTGAAAGTATCCTCGCCGCTCCCGGAGTCGGAAGCGGGATGGATGAGCCGAGTGCCGATTCTCGGATACTTCATAAAAGCCCTGGAAGAGAGAACCGTCTTCTTGACTCGGGCGTGGCGCACGAAGAAGGTTTCCGACGGACCCGCAAACGAGAAGGTCGCCAATGATTTCATGCGGCTGCTGTTGCAGGACTATCGAGGCGTAGATCGCCCCGTCGAAGGACCCGATGTGCATGATGAGGCGGCTGCTTATGTCACCACGTGCATCAGGCTGAGACGGGATGCGGCTCCGTTGCCGAACTCGCCTGCAGGGGGCGCAGAAACTAAGGCGGGCGTTGCGAACGCCGGCGCAGTGAAGCCACCCGGCGACTCATCAACCGGCGCGAGCGGCCAAGGGCAGGCCGAAAAGGAAGTACACATCTACGAGTGCTACTGGGCGGACCTTTCCCGGCCGAAGAACACCATCCTCAGTTTTTTCCAGGGTCTGTACCAGATGTTATTTCATCTTGGAAGTCTGAGCCGCCTGGCGATTAGCACAGGCGCGGACGCGGCGGAGAATCGAGACAGGAAGGTTTGGAAGTGGCTGGCCTGGACTCAGAATTGGGCGGTTCGCATCCTCACTCTTCCGATCCCGATCCTCACCCTGATTCTGCTTATTGCGCTTTTTGGCGCGCTGCCCCATCTCGTTTCGGAGGCGCAATGGGCCCGTGGCGCGGCAGTGGTTTCTGCGGCGCTCCTGGGGTTGCTCGCCTGCGCGATCGTTTCACCGTGGATGCCGGCGATGCGATGGCCTCTGACGTGGGCTGCGATTCCGCTCGTCTTCGCGGCCAGCTTTGGGAGTGTAGCCTGGTTGTTGGCGTGGCGGATGTCACCTTGGTCGCTTCTTGCGGTGGAAGGCTGGGTGCTCGGAGCGGGTATCGTTTATTTGTCGGTCAGTTCCTACGACGAAGTCAGGGATGGCGCGAACGAGGTAGCTTGGCTGCTCTATGGCGCCTCTCTGGCCACGTTCCTGGCCATCCTCTGTCTCATTCGCGAGCACAAGAATCCCATCGAGCAAGCGACGTTGTGGATGATGCAAATCGTTCTAGCCTCTCTGCATCTTTCCTGGATGCTCTTGGTCCTATTTGCGCTTGTGACGCTATGCCTGGGCAGCTGGGCTTGGAGGTCGCTCCCGGATGGACCGAAGCGAGCCCGCGCGAAAGCAGCGGTGCGCACAAGCCGATTCGCGCTGGCGATGCCCACGTTGGGAATTCTAATCGTCTCGATGGGGTTCTGGAGCGGGCTCTTCGTCAAGGCCACAAAGACAAAGCAGGCATCCGATCGATGTTCCCAGTCTTCCATCGCGACGAAATTATTCAACAACGTGCTTCCGAAGCCATTGCGTTCGCCGAAAATTATGGTCGGATTCGTTCTTGATGAGGAATACGCTCAAAAATATCTCGACTTAGCAGCTTGCCCGAAAGGCATGGCACCCAACGACTACTTCCAAGCCGTACTGGTTTGGAGTGCGACGCCGGCTTTTCCCCTAGTCTTAGTCGTTCTCTCCACGGGGATTTTTCTCCTGCTCCTTTGGCTGTTGCCATCTTTTATTACGGAGAGGAAGCCTCCGCGTGGTTCGGACAACGCGTCGTCTCGACGCTTGGGGGCGTGGCTCTCTCGAGGCTTGGATGCGACGGTCATTGTCATCGTACTCGCGTGGAGCGCCGCCTTTCTTTTGCCAGTTTTGTTCGAAGTGCTTCACGAACGGGGCATAGTAGATTTCAAATACTTGAATCACCCGGCGGCGCAGATCTTGCAATGGCTCGGACTTGCCACTGGATCACTTGCCATCGTGGCTTCTCTGGCCAGATCGGGCTCTTCCGTTCTGGGAATCGTGCTGGACGTAGACAACTATCTGCGAACATCACCGAAAGAGAAAACTCCTCGCGCACGCATAGTGGAGCGCTATGTTTCGCTGCTGCGGTATCTCGCCGACGGGAGAGACAAAGATCGGAGCTATGACCGAATCGTGATTATGGCGCACAGCTTGGGCGCTCTCATCTCCGGCGACCTGCTGCTCTACTTGAGGTCGCAAGGTGATCCGCAGCTCGGTCGAATAGGATTCGGCGACTCAAAAGTGAAAGGAGAGGTCGAGCTCAGGTTATTTACGATGGGCGATCCGGTGCGCCAGTTCCTGAATCGTTTTTTCCCGTATCTGTATGAGTGGGTCCGGGAAACTCCCGATAACGCGCTGCAAGACCTCGGGGCCCTTGTCCCGACCCCGCCGGGCAAACCTCTCGCGGGCATGCCGGACCCAGAACGGCTTGGTGTGGAACGCTGGGTGAACGCATACCGAAGCGGAGACTACATTGGCCGTTCCCTTTGGCTCGACGAATGGCACAACCGCACGAACGGTGGTGGAACTGGCGCTTTCCCTCAACCCATTTATGTGGCGCGGGACAACGCGGCGCAACCGCTCCGTGAAGAAATGTGTATCGGCGCCGGAGCCCACCAGCACTATTGGGATCAGTCCGCGCCGGACATTGCCCAGAAACTTGACGACCTCATTTGCCGGTAATCAGCCCGCTGTTGGTTATCGCGTACTCCGGGCCACAGCGTGTCTGGCCCACCACGGCTGCGGGTTTCTCCGTTCCCAGTAACTCCATTGATTACAAATAGATAGCGGTTGGCGATCGGAGTGCCATCTCTGAAGTTGCACGATAGAGAGACACCCATGATCGCCATGCTGCATTTCGCCGTACTCGCCATCACAACGATGTTTGCAGCCGCCACGGCGGCTGCTTTTCATTGGCTGCTTCTGCAGGCGGCCTTCTCGATGATGCGGCCGGCGACGGCTCGCCGGATTCCCGCGCGGCCTGAGCTGGCACGCGGGACGGCACAACTTGCGCGGGCTTTCGCTTCGCAACGTTGAGCGAGCCACGGTTTGGGCACGCAGGCTAATGCCTGCGCCACAGGGTTCGCCCGGCCCACCGTTAGCGGCGAAGGGGGCGGTCACCACTCCGCCGCAGCGCTCCGGGGAATGGAAAGAAGGGGGTAACTCGATGCTGGCTTTGAAGTATCTGTTGATGATTCTGGGCGCCGCACTCTTCGGAAGCGCGACGGCTCTGGTGGCTTACGACATTCTTCTTTCGGAGCAGTTGCGCCGTTTGCTTTCGCGCGGCAAGACGGACGAACCCGGTGCGGAGGTGGGGGCGCTGGCTCGCCGCCCTTTCCGGCCGGTGCGCTGGCGGCTGGCGCTGCAACTGATAGCGGCGGGCGCCCTGGTGCTGTTGATCACGGAAAGCTTTGTGGTGATTCCGGACGGAGCTGCGGGAGTACGCGTCAGCGAGATCTGGGGCGCGCGCCCCGGTACGTTGTATCCCGGCGTGCATTTGGTGACGCCGCTGGTGGATTCCGTCGCGATCTACGATACACGCGAGCAGGTGTACTCGACGCAGGCGGCCGAAAATCCAAAGCAAAAGGGTGATGTGCTGACGGTGCAGGCGCGGGAAGGGCTGAACATCGGCCTGGCGGTTTCCGTGCGATACCGGCTGGATCCCAAGCGGCTGGACTCGATTCACACGAATCTGCCGCAGCCTGTCGGCGAGCAGGTGGTGGCCCCGGTCGTTTCCACGATTTACCGGCAGCTCGCGCCGAATTACGTGACGCGGGAAATCTTTGCCACGAAGCGGGAAGAATTGCGGACCAAGGCAGCCGAGGCGATTGCGGCGCGGCTGGCGAGCGACGGGATCATCGTGAGGGAAGTGTTGCTGCGCGATCTGCAGCTTCCCGCGGAATATGCCAAGGGGCTTGAGGGACTTTTGTTGAAGGAACAGGAAAACGAACGGCTTGGCACGGAACAGGAAATCAAGCAGAAGGAAGTAAAGATCGCCGAGCTGGAAGCGGAAGCACAAAAATCACGTGACGTAAAAGGGGCGGAAGCGCAGGCGCAAGTGCGCGTGCTGCAAGCCAAAGCGGAAGCGGACGCGATGCAGTACACACTGCCGCTGAAACAGAAGCAGATTGAGCAAAGCAAGCTCGAAGCGGAAGCGCGCAAGGAGTCAACGCTGCAAAACGCGGAAGCCGCGGCGCAGGCGAAGATCATCGATAGCAAGGCCGAAGTGGAGCGGCAAAAGAATCTTGCCGATGCCGAGGCCAACCGCATCCGGGTGACGGCTGCGGCCGACGCCGAGCGAATGAAGTTCGAGGCGTCGGTGCTGAAGTCCAATCCCATGTTGATTCAGAAAATTATCGCAGAGCGGCTGTCGGACAAGCTGCAGATCATGATGGTGCCGATCGATGGGAAGAATTTTTTTGCGAACGACGTGATGCGCTCGGCGTTTTCAGGAGTGACCGGGGGCAAAGATAGCGGATCTTCGGACGACAATCCGGATGATCCGGCGCCGACGCCGACGGCGACGACAACAGCGCAACACAAACAGCCGCGCCGGCCGTGAGGCAGAGAAAAAGAGATGCGCACCGCCAGCAATGGCTGTGCCAGCGGGTTCCGCTAGCCAAAACCCCTGAGGTGGCACGGGATGCGAAGCTGGATAGGGAGGAGAAATCATGAGCACAAAGGCAAGCACCGCCGCGCTTGACCGAATCGGCCAGAGGTTGCTCCTCCTCCGGCGACGCGTTCCGCGCCACCCGGCTAGCGGTCAGAAATCGTAAGCAGGGAATTGGCGCTGAGACGGGATTTAAGAATCCAGGAAAACGACCATGCCCAGTTCGACAGCGGTTCGAAGCAACGCGCGCGCCAGAAAGACTGCAAGAAACCTTTGCCGGAGGATTCTCGCAACCACGCTGCTTGGGGCTTGCGTGTTTGTCGCGCCGGCGATTGCCTGCGTGTCGCACGCGCCGCTTCACGAGGTGCGGTTGCCGAGAATCGATTCCCGGGTAATCGAGAATCTGCAGCGTTGGGCTGAGGGGGATAAAGATCCGTGGTCCGAGGCGATTTAACTCCCAACTACGGCGGAAGACAATCCTTCATATGCAGCCGTGATATCATCATCATCGTATCCACGTGTCTGCCAAGCAAAAACTGTCCCCACCGCGTTCGCGCGGCCACTTTTTTCTTATTTCTCTTCTGGGTTTCCTTTTTCTTGGCGCCCCTTCGGCTTCTCGCGCCGATTCTCTCGAAGATGCCGCCCGCAATCTGGCCCGCAAAATTTGCGCCGTTCGGCGCCAACAGTCAATGAGGATGAATTGGCAGGTATCTCCTGAGTTGTCAGGTTCGCTCTCCGATTCGCTCAAGAAAATGTTCATCTCCCGCCTTTCCGCATGCGGGATGGCCACAGATAACAACGCGGAATTTCCCCTTCTGAACATCGCCATTCGAGGAACCGCTTCGAAACTACTTCTTGTTGCCAATCTTGTGGACTCAGGCGGTAGCCGGGAAATCCGAATCACCGAAATCCGGCGCGACACCCTCTCCATTTCAAACGCATCTTCCCAAACTCCCCGACTTCAGAGAAAACTCCTCTGGAAGCAGGAAAGTCCGCTCGAAAGCGCGATGGAGTGGTATGGCGTATCCGCCCCGGAACACTTTCTTTTCCTAGTCAGCCAGGCTTCCATTGTGCGTCTTCGTTCCACGAATGAAGTTTGGACCCAGATGGATTCGGCTGAGTTGCCCAAGGTTGATCGGCCCTCGCGGTTGGGAACTGGCGATAGCACATTCATGTACGGTAAGCCAGAGCCAGAGGCGAGACTCGAACTTCTCATCTCGCGGGCGGGCGCGCCCATCTATCGAAAGCTATGTGAGTTCGCACCGGCAGGGAGCCTCTCCCTTACGTGCAACGACAGCCACCTAGGCGGCAAACAAATACGCATGTTTTCCGAATGCGGAAAGATCCCATGGTCTCTTTGGACAGATAGCGGCGATTATGCGCAGAGAGATCGCATTATCTGTGGCAGTGCGGATGTGGATGAAGCCGAGCTCCCAGCCGATGAAGCTACTTCACATTCGTTGGAAATGCCTGGGCCAGTTCTGGATATCAGCGTCACAGTAGATTCAAAGGCCGCGATAGCCGTGGTGAGAAATCTTGCGACAGGAAACTATGAGGTTTATCGAATTACGTTGCCTTGCGGGAACTAGGCTGGTTGTTTTCGCTTTGTTGGCGCTAGCTCAGTTCCCCTCTGCGCAAGGGTCGCGAGGGCCCGGCTATGGGGGAACGTTGCGCGTGGAATTGCACGACGCTGTGATTTCGCTGGACCCGCGGGAGTGGAAGGCGGGAGCGATGGAGTCGGCCGCGGACGAAAAAATGGGCGCGCTGGTATTCGACCGGCTCGTAGCGCTGGACAATTATGGAAGATTTCAGCCGCAATTGGCGACGGAGTGGTCTCGCGATGCGGGATTCAAGCGGTGGGTGTTTACGCTGCGGCCGGGGGTGAAGTTTTCCGATGGCACGTTGCTGAGCGCTGCGGATGTTGCCACTGCGCTCCAGCCATTGCTCCCCGATGGACAGCAAATCATCGCCTCCGGGAACAGCGTCGTAGTTCAATCGGCCGCGGCCATGCCGGATCTGCTCGAAGAGCTGGCCTCTGGGCGCTTCTTTGTTTATCGAGTGCAACCGGATCGATCGTTGATGGGGACGGGGCCATTTTTTGTTTCAGAGAAGGCCGGTGGCGGCCGCGGTCTGTCACGTTCATCAACTGCTGCAGTTGATTCGAATTTGGCGGCTTCATCGCCCGGCGCGAATAAGATGACGCATCTGCGATTCCGCGCGAATGAGGAAACCTGGTCGGGAAGGCCATTTCTGGATGCGATTGAGGTGACGCTGGGCGTGCCGCCGCTGCGCCAGCTTCTCGATCTGCAATTGGGCAAGGCCGACCTCGTCGAACTGTCTCCCGAGCTGGTGCGAAGGGCCATGCAGGACAATCAGCGCGTGTGGTCTTCGGCCCCGGTAACCTTTTATGGTTTGCGTTTTGACGACGCGCAACCTGCAGCCGCGGCTGCGAAGCTGCGCGAGGCGATGTCGCTCTCGCTCGACCGGCAGACCATGGCGAACGTGTTGCTGCAAAAGCAAGCCGAACCCGCATCGGCCCTTCTGCCGCAGTGGCTCTCGGGATATGCTTTCCTCTTCACCATGGAGACGAACATCGACCGCGCAAAGGAAATTCGCGCCACGCTTCCCGCAAACATGGCAGCCGGCGCGGAGCCATTGCGGCTTCGCGTGAACGCGCCGGGCGACCTCGCAAAACTGCTGGGCGAGCGCGTGGCTGTAAACGCGCGTGAAGCAGCGATTCTGGTGCAAGTTGTCAATCGGCCTGGGACACGCAGTGCGAACAGCGCGTCGACCGCTTCGAGCGACCCCGCCACCGGCATACATCTTTTTTCTTGGCACTATTCGTCGCTTTCGCCCAAGGTGGAGTTGGAATCGATGGTGTCCACGCTCAACTTCGGTGATTCGCCCGAAGCCGCGGTGTCTTCGGCCGATCCGGAACAGCTCTATGAGCGCGAGAAGAGATTGCTCGAGGAGCGGCGCGTTTTGCCTCTGGTCGCGCTGCCGGAGTATATCGGTCTCAGCCAGAATGTGCGCGATTGGATGCCAGCGCGATGGGGCGAATGGCATCTCGCCGACGTGTGGCTCGATCTACCTGAAACCAGCCCCGCGCAGCCCGGCAATTCGAACGCCACGGCAACTCCCGCCGCACAGCCGGCCACCGCGTCCCCCGGAGCCAAACCATGAGTTTCCGAACAAAATTGTTATTCGTCGTGCTGCTCACCATCTTTGCGTCCGTCTCGGTGGTTGCATACGCCGTGACGCATTACACCCAGGCGGCGTTCGAAGCGATGGACGCGGAGCGCACTGAAGCCCTGGTTGCGCAATTCAAGAAGGAGTTCGTCCAGCGCGGGGAGGAAATCGCCCATCAGGCAAAAAACATAGCTGAAGCCAACCTTACCGAGCGCATGGCGATTGACCTGTCCCGCCGCAATGCCGACCAGTCACTTTATGTACGCGATGCGGTCGGCACTGCTCAAGAGCACGGGCTGGACTATGTGGAGTTTGTGAATTACGACGGCGTGCTGATTTCGTCGGCGCAGTTTCCCGCTCGTGTCGGCTATAAGGACGACTGGGTGACTTCGGTGAAGGACTGGAATGACACCCCGGCATTCTTGAAGAAAGAAGAGCTGCCCGACGGCGTGTCGCTTTCCCTCAGCGTCGTTCGCACGAACAACACCGTGGCGGACAAGACTTTGTATATCATCGGCGGACACCGGCTGGATAAGAATTTCCTCGCTTCACTGGTTTTGCCCGCTGGGATGCGGGCGCTCATCTATACCAATCTCGAGCCTACCTTTGTTCCTGGATCCCTGATGGCCGAGAAGATAGACGCGGAGCAAGCAGAGCGGTTCGCTCCTCTCGTCGAGCAACTGCAGAAGCAGCCGCAGCCTTTGGTGCGCACGATCGACTGGACCAGAGATCCCGCCGATGCGGAAACGTTTCATGCCATCCCCTTGACCGGCCGCAACAATGAACTTCTTGGAATATTCTTCGTCGGCAGCTCGCGAAAAGAGCTGGTGATGCTGACCCGCCAAATCCTGAAAATCGCCGCTGCGGTAGCGGCTGCTGCGCTATTGATCGGATTGCTCGTCAGCTTCTGGGTTTCCGCGCGGATCACGAAACCGGTTGAAGAACTTGCCGAAGGCGCCCGCGAGGTTGCCAGCGGAAGATGGGATACGCACATCGATGTTCATGGGCGCGATGAGATCGGCCAGCTTGCCGAGGCCTTCAATCACATGACGCAAACGCTCGCGGCGCAGAAGGAGCGCCTGGTGCAAACCGAGCGCGTTGCCGCGTGGCGCGAACTGGCGCGGCGTCTCGCGCACGAATTGCGCAATCCGCTCTTTCCCATGCAGATTACGGTCGAAAATCTGCAGAAAGCCCGCCAACTGGACGCCAAGCAATTCCTGGAAGTCTTCCACGAATCGACGGCAACTTTGAAAGCGGAACTTGCCAATCTCAATACCATCGTTGGGCGGTTCAGCGATTTTTCAAAGATGCCCGCGCCGCAGTTTGTGCGCGTGAATGTGAATGAGGCGCTACGAAACGCGGTGCGCCTCTTCGAGCCGCAATTCAACGAAGTCGGCAAGCCCACGATCACACCGGAGCTGTTCCTGACCGAAACTCTTCCCGATATCGATGCGGACCCCGACTTGCTCCACCGCGCGTTTCAGAATCTGGTGCTGAATGCGCTGGACGCCATGCCTGCCGGAGGGACGCTGACCCTGAGAACTTCGGAACAGGATGGGAGCGTGCGCATCGAAGTGGCCGACACGGGCAAAGGCCTAACTCCAGAAGAGTGCTCGCGGCTGTTCACGCCGTATTACACGACGAAGTTGCAAGGCACGGGACTAGGACTCGCTATCGTGCAGTCGGTGGTCAGCGATCACAACGGGAGCATTTCCGTGACGAGCGACGAGGGCCGCGGTACCGCTTTTCGAATCGATCTGCCGCAGCGCCAAGCCGGGCACACCGCGACACCGCGCGAACCGGCGCCGGAGTCCAAGAGCACGCCGTCGGCTCTGGCCGCGGCTTCCGACTAACGCTTCACAAAGGACCGAAGCTTGCCCCGCAAAGCTCATCTGCTCCTCGTCGACGACGATCCCAATACGCTGGCATCGCTTTCCCGCGCGTTCCGGCTGGCGGGACATGAAGCCACCGTTTGCGACAACGCGGCTCGCGCCGTCGAACTCCTCCGCACGGAATCGTTCGACGTGATTCTTTCCGATGTAGTGATGCCCGGCAGGAGCGGCCTGGAATTGCTCGAGGATCTGAAGAAGGCCGGCGTGAAGACGCCGATCGTACTCATTTCCGGGCAAGCGAATATCGAGATGGCGGTGAAAGCCACGAAGCTGGGCGCGCTTGATTTTCTGGAGAAGCCGCTTTCCACCGAGAAACTGCTCGTGACGGTGGAAAATGCGCTGCGGTTGTCGCGGCTCGAAGACGAAAACCGCGAGCTGCGCCATCGCCTGGGGAAACACGAACTGGTCGGTTCGGGCCCGGCGATGAAGAAGTTATGTACGCAGATCGATCGAGTCGCGGCGAGCGAGACGCGTGTCTGCATCCTCGGTGAGACCGGTACGGGCAAGGAGCTGGTCGCGCGCGCGATCCATGAAAAATCGCCGCGGAAGGAGCATCCGTTCATCACCCTGAACTGCGCGGCCGTGCCCGCGGAATTGATTGAATCGGAACTTTTCGGACATGAAAAAGGCGCCTTCACCGGCGCTGCAATCAGGCACCTGGGCAAATTCGAACAAGCCGACGGCGGAACACTTTTCCTGGACGAAATCGGCGACATGCCCGTGGCGATGCAGGCAAAGTTGCTGCGCGTGCTGGAAGAAGGAGAGGTCGAGCGCGTCGGCGGGGACAAGCCAATCAAGGTGAATGTGCGCGTGGTAGTTGCCACGCATCGCAACCTGGAAGATCTTGTGAAGCAGAACGCCTTTCGCCGCGATCTTTTTCACCGCATTTATGTTTTTCCGCTGACGCTGCCGCCTCTGCGCGAGCGCCCGGAAGATTTTCCCGACCTGGTTGCGCATTTCGCGCGCCAAGTGGCGAGGCAAAACGCCTGGAAAGAAAAAATCTTCACGGAAGAGGCCATCGGCGAATTGCGCAAATACGGCTGGCCCGGAAATGTCCGCGAACTGCGCAACATCGTGGAACGACTCATCCTGCTCGCTTCGGATGAAAACGTCGCGGCTGCGGATGTCCGCCTCATTCTTCCCACTTCCGACTCCCCTTCTAGGGGTCCATCAGCCTCCTCCGACGGAAATTCAGCGGGCACATTGGCCGAACGGACCGAAGCGTTCGAGAGGGAAGTGATGCTGGCAGAAATTCGGCGCCACAATTTTCATATGACGAATGTAGCTCGGGCATTGGGCCTGGAGCGCAGTCATCTCTATAAAAAGTGCCAGCAACTGGGAATCGACCTGCAGTCCCTCCGCAAGCCAGAATAAGCGACGAATAGGAATTATGTCTGTAAGTTGTTGAAAACAGGCGTCATTTTTTGCTTGACAAAATAGCGATATGTAATAATATATTTGCAGATTGCAATAAGTGAGTTCTTCATGAAACTCGGCGACAAACTTCGTTCCTTACGCGCAGTCGAAGGTTCGCTCCGCGGCTTGGGCCGTTCGATGACCCAGCAGGAATTGGCCACCGCGATGAAGAGCGAGATCGGCCGCGGTTTGAGCCAGGCGTATCTCTCGCAGATCGAGAATGGCGCCCGGCCCCATCTGACGCACACAACGCGCGAACTGCTGGCGCGATTCTTCCGGGTCTATCCAGGTTTTCTGGTAGACGACCCGGAAGGCTATACGCCAGGACTTCAGTCTGAATTGCGCGCGATCGAGGCGAAGATCGATTCCTGGCTTTATGCCGGCGCCGAACAGTTCACCGCTGATCCGGTGCTTCAGCGCGCGCTTCTGGCCATCGCGGAGCATGAAGACTCTCGCCGGGCGATTTTGCTCCTGGCGGAGATCCTCCGGACGCCCGATTTGGCCGAGCGCCTCGGGGAAGTCTTGCACCAGGGCAATCATCAGAACGGGGAACAGAAGGGCAGCGGTCATCCGCCGCCGTCTGCTGCTCTCCGCAACTGAGTGGTGTCGACCCCGAAAGGGTCGAGGTAGCACCTAACCTGACTTCGGAAGTTAGGCTAACAGGGCCTGCGTCTCGAATTCCAACTCGCGCACCGCAACGGCAAGTTGCGCTGGTGAATGGTTGCGCTCGAGGTGTCGTATGACCTGGTCTGATTTTTATCTACTGTGTTTCCTGGTGGGCTTCTCGCTCAGCGTACTTTCGTTCCTGGCCGGCGCGGTCCACCTCCATCGGCCATTCAAAATGCACCTGCCCTTTCATGGCGCGCAACACGCGGGAGGCAGCGCCTCTCACGGCGGGCTAAAAGGCGGCACACATATTTCCTGGTTCAATGCTTCGTCGGCGATGGCTTTCTTGGCGTGGTTCGGCGGAACGGGCTATCTGCTTACGCGGCATTCGCGCTTGCTAGCCGTGATCAGCCTGCTCCTCGCCACGGCCGCTGGCTTGGCAGCCGGATGGGTCGTCTTCCGATTCATGGTGAAACTCGTGAGTTCGACCGACGCACCGATGAAGAGCGAAGACTACCGGATGGAGGGTTCGCTCGGGACCATCAGCATGCCGATCCGGGAGAACGGTACCGGTGAAATCATTTTCTCGATGGCGGGAGTACGGAGGTGCGCCGGCGCACGCAGCGATGAGGGCAAAGCGATCGAGAAAGGAGCTGAAGTCGTCATCGAGCGCTACGAAAAAGGAATCGCCTACGTGAAGAGGTGGGAAGAATTCTCGAACTGAAAAAGTTTCGCGGACTGGCGTTCGACACAAACGGTCCGGAAGGGTTGAAAAGGAGGCTATATGTTCGGGTTGCCAAACGAAGTGGTGGTCATCGCCGGGCTTCTCGTTCTTGGCATCTTGATGATCATGGTCGTGATTGCCAAGATGTATCGAAAAGTCGGGCCGAATGAGGCTTTGATCCGTTACGGCATGGGTGGGACGGAAGTCTACTGCGGAAAAGGCGCATTGATTTTTCCGATGGTGCAGACCTGCAGGGACCTCCCGCTGGAGTTGATGTCATTCGACGTCGCCCCGCAGCAAAGTCTATACACGAAGCAGGGCGTCGCCGTAACCGTCGAAGCCGTTGCGCAAATCAAGGTGAAAAACGACAAGGAGTCCATCCTGACAGCTGCCGAGCAGTTTCTTACGAAGCGGCCAGAACAACGCGAAGCCCTGATTCGCCTGGTGATGGAAGGGCATCTCCGGGGAATCATCGGGCAGCTCACAGTGGAACAGATCGTCAAGGAACCGGAAATGGTTGGCGACCGCATGCGATCCACGTGCGCCGACGACATGAGCAAGATGGGGCTGGAAGTCATCAGCTTCACCATCAAGGAAGTACGCGACAAGAACGAGTACATCACCAACATGGGGCGGCCGGACGTCGCGCGCATCAAGAGAGACGCGGAAGTGGCCGCCGCCGAAGCCGACCGCGACATCGCCATCAAGCGCGCCGAAGCGACGCGCGCATCGGCAGTCGCGAAAGCACAAGCCGACCAGGAGCGCGTCGCGGCTGAAACCGCTTCTCTTGCCAAACAAGCCGAAGCGCAACGCGACCTGGACATCAAGAAGGCCAGCTATTTGGAGATGACGAAGAAGGCGCAGGCCACAGCCGACAAAGCCTACGAAATCGAGACCAACATCATGCAGCAGCAGGTCATCACCGAATCGGTGAGGGTGCAGCAGGTGGAGCGCGAGGCTCAAGTGAAAGTACAGGAAGCGGAAATCGCGCGCCGCGAACGCGAGCTCATCGCTACGGTACTGAAACAGGCGGAAATCGAGCGGCAGAGGATCGAAACGCTCGCCAGCGCCGAGCGTCAGCGCTCGATAACCGAAGCCGAAGGCCGCGCCTCCGCCATTCGCGCGCAGGGTGAAGCCGAAGCCGAGATCATCTTCAAGAAGGGCGAAGCCGAAGCCAAGGCCATGAACGTCAAGGCGGAGGCCTTCCAGGAATACAACCAGGCCGCCGTGCTCGACAAACTCATCACCGGACTGCCGGAAGTAGTGCGCGCTCTCAGCGAGCCGCTCAGCAAGGTGGACAAGGTCACCATCGTTTCCACGGGCAACGGCGACGCCGCCGGCGCCTACAAACTGACCGGAGACATCACGAAGATCGCGGCGCAGGTTCCCGCGCTCTTTGAAGCGCTCTCCGGCATGCAGATGTCCGAACTACTTGGCAAAGTTCGGCTGATCGGCGACAAAGCGCCGCGGCCGGAGCAGCCGTCAGCCGGCAAGTCATAACGATCGCTTCCCTCCCGGTGGGTTGTGAAAGCCCACCGGGGCGCCCAATGGTCTCGGGGGATGGCCATGAGCATGAAAGAAAAACTTCTCTTTGTTTGGCTTCTCGTGGTGGCCGCGTTCAGTTTTGTATTCCGCCACTTTTGGGCAAGCGCGGTCTATGCGCTTGGCAGGGCCGTCGCCCTGAACCTCGTTTCTTTACCGGGCCTTGCGAAGTTTGCGGCAGGAATTTCCGGCGTGCACCTCTTGCCCTGATTCAGTTTGCGGGGCTGGCAGGCACGCTCGGGCGTTTTTCAAAGGTTTGAGTGGTTCGCATCATTTGGTTCTCGAAAGGAGATTTACCATGGGACTTTTAGAACGAGTAAGCACTTTGATTCGCGCGAATATCAATGACATGGTCGATCGCGCGGAGGATCCTGAAAAAATGATCAAGCAGGTGATTCTCGACATGGAAAACCAGTATCTCCAGGTCAAGACGCAGGTAGCGGTTTCCATCGCCGACCAGCACATGCTGGAAAAAAAGTGGCGAGAGAACGAGGACTCCGGGAAAGACTGGATGCGCAAGGCAGAGACCGCCGTGGACAAGAGCAAGGATGATTTGGCCCGCGCCGCGCTCGATCGCTTCCAGACCTCGCAGCGGCTGGCGCAAAGCTACCGCGAACAGGTTGACGACCAGAAATTGCAGGTCGAAACGCTCAAGGGGGCGCTCGTGAAACTCGAACAAAAGCTCGACGAAGCGAAGTCCAAGCGCGATTTGCTTCTCGCGCGCCATCGGCGCGGCATTGCCCTGGGCAAAGCGGCGCGCGCGCAGACCGCCATGGGCGACAACTCCAAGAGCGCCACGTTCGACCGGCTCAAGGACCGCGTGCATCACACCGAAGCGGTCGCCACCGCCGAAGTCGAGCTCCTAACCGACGATGTCGGCGAGAAACTGACACGTCTGGATCGCGACGCAGAAGTGGATCGGCTGCTCGCGGATTTGAAGGCCCGCCGCGGCCTGCCCGCTTGACGCGCTATCAATCAGCCACGAACGCGGGCCGGCAACGTCCCGGCAAAATGCGGAGGAGTACACACCGATTCTCTCGAAGCTCGCAGCTGCGCAAACAGGCGGCGCCGGAGTTGCACTAGTCAGCGCCGCGTGCCTATCAGGCTCGGGTCGATTCGATCCCCGCGCGCTTTAAGGGTTTCCAGACGAGGTCGCCGCGAAGGTACTGCCAAAGGCCCTGCAGCCTCCAAATCATGTGTAATTGCCGGTAAGGAAAATGTTCGAAGAAGCAATAGCTGACAAGCCGAATTACGTCTTGCCAGTCGTTGTACCGCTTGTAGGTAATTTCTTCTTGCAGGACAGAACCGATGGAGATCACCGTCGCAAACGCATACCCGAATACGAGGAATTGCAGGAAAAATTCCCGGCTCAACACACCCAGACAAGCCGCGAGAACGATTGTTGCGATCCCCCCTATCTCAACTATGGGCGCGAACAGCTCAAACAGCCACAAATAAGGGAGCGCGAAGCAACCGATCCTGCCGTAACGCGGCCGGAAAAGCATATCCCGGTTCGGCCAGAGCACGTCCAACAAACCTTTCTGCCAGCGCGCTCGTTGCCTTCCCAGCGATTTCAGGTCGGAGGGCACTTCCGTCCAGCACATGGGATCAGGAACAAAGTGGATGCGGTAGTCCGCGCCTTTTTCCAGCAAGTGTCGATGCAAACGCGCAACCAGGTCGAAATCTTCGCCAATCGAGCGCGACCGATAGCCGCCCACGGCACGCACCAGGTCGGTTCGAAATACGCCGAACGCTCCGGAAATGATCGTCAACATGTTTCCCTGGCCCCACGCTTCTCTGCCGATCAAGAACGCGCGCAGATACTCAATAACCTGGATCGCCTCAATGCTCTTACGCGGCAAACGCACGCGCCTCAGTTGACCTCCTTCGATCTCCGACCCATTCAGGACGCGGATGATTCCACCTACCGCGATGACGCGTTTCGGATCCGCCATGATGGGCAACATGATTCGCAACAGCGCGTCACGCTCGAGGACCGAATCGGCATCCACAATGCACACATAGGGTGAGGTCGCCGCATTCAAACCCGCATTCACCGCATCGGCTTTGCTGCCCCCGGATTCTTTGTCAATGACTAACAGACTTGCATTGACCTCGCTGCGGAACAAACCCCGCACCGGCGCACTCTCCACTTCGGGTATGTACACCGCCCGGACCGGCCGCAGCCGGAACTCTTCACGCATTTCCTCCAGCGTGCGGTCTTCCGATCCATCGTTGACGACGATGACCTCAAGCTGCGGATAATCCAGTTCCAGCAGGTTTCGCACTGCCACTCGAATGGATTTCTCTTCGTTGTGCGCGGGGGCAATGATCGTGATGGGCGGCGCCAGCGGCGATTCTTTGAACCACGCCAGGCGATGGCTTTTCAAACTACGCTGGTGCGCCGCACTCGTCTTCAGCGCCACAATCAGCATGGTCAGGTAAGCCAAATTGCTGGCAAGGTAATACCAAAAGAGCGTGTGATTCGAAATCTCCAGTAGACGAATCATGATAGGAACGCCGATTTCGCCGGGCCGCTCTCGACCAGCGCAGGTTCTTCTGCGAGCAGCACTCCTGTCTGAAGAATTTTCCGCAGCCTCATTTTCTCATCGTTGTTTCCAGGTGTGCAGGCTTGCAGTTCCTCCTCCAGCTTTCCTCGCAAGCCGGCATTTTCGAGTGCGGTCAAGTAGGCTTGCAGCCCATAGCGATCTTGCGTAGCTATCACTTGTTGGAAAATCGGCGCCATCTCCGTCTTGAGTTTTACGAGTGCTTCCGCCGCGCGCAAGCGCACCAGGCGGTTCGAATCCGTCAGTCCACGCATCAGATCCGGAATCGTGCGGGGTTCGCAGAGTTCGCCCAGGCTTATGATCGCGCGCAGCCGCACAAACCATACGGGATCTCCCACCAGCTCGCTGAGAACGTCGAAGGCCATGCCCCGTTCCGCGTGAGACATCGCCCGGGCCGCCGCGGCCCGCAGTTCATCGAGGTCATCTCCCACGAACTGCAGCAGGTCCAGGCTGAGCGACGGAGTGGCCACTTCGCCCAACACCCGGCCAAGCACTTCACGCAGCGGGCCGGCCGCGTGTTGCACATATGGAATCAATAGCTGGGGACGCTCTGCGCAACACTGGATGAGAGCGCTTTGCAGCGGCAGCGCCGGCACGCACAATCCTCTCTCGCCCACCCAAGCAAGGATCTCCTCCGCCGCTTGTGGAGCGGCCGTCCGCCCCAATCCTCGCAGCGCCGCCAGCCGTATTTCCAGATCGCGGTCGCGCAAGCCTTCGGCCAGCGCGGAGATGCCTTCGAGTGCGCGCGTTTGTCCCAGCGCCACCAGCGCCCGCATGCGCCGCCAGCCGGCGTGATTCCGGGCTTCAAAAATTCGTTTTTCGATGAGCCCGCTTTCCCGCAGAAATTTCAGCAACCGCGCGGATTCTTCTGCTCCTGCCGCTTCGAGCGCATCTAGCGCGATGGTCTCGACGATCCGCCGGTCGAAGGAATTCTGACGCCACGTCTCGTAGGGAATCTCTCCGGAAATCAGCCGGTCCCAATTCTGGCGCAATTCGAAGACGTGTGCGTCGCGCTTCGCGAAATACCATTTTCGGTACGTGCGCCGAAGCAAGATAAACCCCAACAGCAGCCCATCCGCCACGATCACCACGACGATGGCCTTCAGCACAAACGCTGCCGGCCCTAGCCTCCAGAGCTTTTCAAAAATGGATTCCATAGCTCAATCCGAAACTTGTGTCCGTTCGGTCCTGGGTGCGTTTCTGATACGAGGCGTAGCCCGTGACATCCTGCCGCGCGTTTATCTGGAAGCGCAATCCGCCTCCGTAGGTTTGCGAAGCGAATCTTCCGATCTGATCTATTTGCGCGAAATCTTCCGTGCCAACAGCGAAGAATACGCTTCCGGAAAGCCGCTTCTCGCCCCAATTCACCAGTGGAAATCCCAGCCGCGTAATTCCGGAAGGCCGCCATTCCGCGCCCGTTCCCGAAAACGTGCTGCGCACGCCCGTGGCTCCCAGCGATAGCGTCGAATCCCGCGGGAGGTAGACAATTGTCGTGCCATTCAGCGTCAGAATCCGGGACGCCTGATACCAGTACCAATGTTGTCCGTAAACAAATTCCACCGCGCGCAGAAAATTCGTTTCGCTGGCCTTCCATCCATGGATGACGTCAAAAAAAGCCTCGCTCTTCGGGATCACCGCATTGTCATGACCTGCCGCGCCACCGACCGTCAGGGCTCCCCATCGGGGCAGGCGTCCCGTAATGGCGCCTGAAAATTTCCCTGCGCGGATTCCCGCTCGCTCGTAGAAACTTCCTGCGAAACTTGTGGCCCAGTGCGGCGTCCACTGCGATACCAGGCTGGCCCATCCGTCGTGATTGGCACTCGTGAAATTAAAGAGGTCGTTGTCTTGTCCGAAGCGCATTTCGTGTCTTGGTTCGCCGCGGACGGAAATCAGCCCGGCCCGCGCTTCCATGCTGGTGGGGTCCAGATTCAGCGCTTTCTGAAATTCCATTCGAGCTTCGTTTCGTTCGCCCGCGGCGCGCAGCGCCCGCGCTCGAGCCGCGCGCACGTCCGCGCGTTTCGGATCAAGCTCCACGGCGCGGTCCAGTGCCCGCAAGGAATCTTCTGTTCTTCCTTCGCGCAGGTACACGCTCGCCAGCCCCATCCAGTTATCCGGATCCGACCGCGAAACTTTCAGGATTTCCAAATATTCCTTCTCGGCTTCCGCAAGTTGCCCCGACCAGGTCATGACGCGGGCGCGCCACCCGCGCACGTCCATGTCTTGCGGAGCACGGGCGAGTTCGCGTTCGACGATTCGCATTGCCGAATCCCAGTCTTTCGCCTCTGCAAACTTGCGAACCTGCGTTTGCCATTCAGATGGCTGGTCTTGTCCAAAGGCCGGGAAAACTACGAGCATGATCCCGAAGATCAGCCCGAAGGATGAGAGCCACCGAGAATCCAGAGCTCTGCGAGACCCAAAGCTTTCTCGATGAAGACCGCCAGGTTGTGCGCACACGAACACAATAGGGTTCGCTGCAATAAGTACACCATTGGCGACAGAAATATCGTCCGAATTTACAAGCTAAGATATTTAGAATCTGTTGTTTACACATGGTTCGGATGGGGAAATGCCCACCACATAGCCCTTTGTCCCGAATCCACGAATTTGTCTCACTCTGAGACAGTCGGCGTCTCAAGAAGCCAATTACCCCGCAGGATGCTGTATTCTTAGGTCGTGTGCCGTGGGGAATTTCGGCACGGTTCTCAGAATGAATCCCTTGTTCATCACCGGGTCTGGTGCGCTAGCGGCTGCGGGGGCCATCGCCTATGGCGCCGTTCATCCGCGCTCGCAGCTTTTTGGGCGTACGATCTGCCAAACCAATTCACCGCGTAAGCTGGCGATCACGCTTGACGATGGGCCGAATCCGGCGATCACGCCCAAGCTGCTCCAGCTTCTCGACCGTTACAACGCTAAGGCGACATTTTTCCTGATTGGGCGATACGTGCGCGAATGTCCTGAGTTGGTCAGAGAAACCATCGCGCGCGGACACACCGTTGGGAATCACACGGAGACGCATCGCAATCTTTTGTGGCTGACGCCCACGCAAGTGCGGATTGAGTTGCGCCTCTGCCATGACGCTATCTCGAATACGGCCGGCGCAGCGCCCAAGTGGTTTCGTCCGCCCTTTGGAAAGCGAAATTTCTGGGTCATTCCGGCGGCCCGGGAGCTTGGCTACCGGACGGTGATGTGGACGCTGATTCCGGGAGACTGGCGGGAGAAACCAGCGGAGTGGCTAATTTCCCGAATGCAGCCGATTACCCAGCATGCTCAGCGGAGCCTGGCAAACGGCCCCAGCTCATCCGTCGACGGCAGCGGCACCGGCGATATCCTCTGCCTTCACGACGGCACGCATCGCCAAATGAATGGCGACCGCTCGCGGACGCTCGCTGCTCTTGAACATTGGCTGCCGCGCTGGCGTGACCTCGGCCTCGAATTTGTTACAATCGGAGAAGCGGTAAACACACCCGCTCCCTAATCATGGACGAACGCGCGTTTTACACGGAAAAAGAAGAAACCCGGAAAGTGAAGCTGGTCTGCCCGAGCTGCCGCGGCGAATTTGAAGCTCCCGTCCGTTGGAAGGTCTGCCGGAAGAAAAAAGAATTGCCGCGCGGGATCGGCGAGGAAGACAGGCGAAAGTTTGCGAAAGCCAGTTCCTACATGGTGCGGCTGGATGATCTGGTGGCTTGCTACAAGTGCCGGAAACGTTTCGAACTGACCGGCCAATCGACGGTTCTCATCAATGATAATCTCGGCGACCCCAACGCCGATCCGGAAAACTTCGGCAACCGCTGAAAAGAGTTGTCAGTTCTCAGTTATAAGTGACCTCGAACCCATCCGAATACTTCTTCGAAATTAAGGGCCTTAATGAAGCACTAAGAGTTTCATTTCAAAACCAATTTCATTCTTTTCAAAATCATTAACTGAATTGTTCCAATCGGGGATTTGAAACAGCTTCTAGGAACTAACGGCTAAAAACCTAAAACTGAAAACTGAAAACTGTTGACTCCTTAAATCTCCGGGTACATCTCAAAGAAGGCTGCGATGGACTGGCGAAACGTCTTCTCGATCTCTTCCTTGGTGCCTTCGATTAAGTGCATGGCCACGCGCGCCGTGCGGCCATTCTTCAGCATCACCGTCGCGTCCTTCACTTCGCCAAGCTCCTCCTCGGGCAGCAGCCTCATCCCGTAAATCAACGCCAGCTTTGCCATGCGATTCTCCTCACGTTTGTTCAAGCGTAGTCCTCGCTCTTCCGCAGGTCAAACAGCCCCCGAATGTCCCCACTTGGCGCCTCCTCATACCCTTACTCTCATTGTTCTTCCTTGTCTGGGATGGTTGCTGAAGTCCGCGACCCAAAACCGGAGTCCCGTTTTTCGCGTACCGGCGACCTGAAGCTCAGGTCGCGGTATACTCAGGCATCCAAGATCGCCTCTTGATGCATCGCATCAAGCATTGCGGAGGGTGTCGTGAAAGAGCAGCTGCCTCGAAGGATTTCCCCGTGCCTATGTTTGATCGCCGGCTTGTTGGCCATGGGCGCATCCTGCGCTGCCCAGCAGCCCGAAGGGCCGCAGGCCGCTGCCCCGCCTCCGGTCGCGCCCAAGCCCGTTGTGGCGCAGCAGGCTGGCTCCAGCGAAAGAATCACCGTCCCTGCGGGAACGCGAGTCGGCGTCGTGCTCCAGAACGGTATCTCTACGCGTAGCGCCAAGCCGGGAGACTCGGTTTACCTTCAAACATCCTTTCCGATCACACAGACCAATCGCGTCGTGATCCCGGTCGGTTCGTATCTTCGCGGTGAGTTACTGGAATCGAAGCGGCCCGGGCGCATCAAGGGCCGGGGCGAATTCCGGATGCGCCTGGATACCTTGATCCTCCCGAACGGCTACACCGTCAGTTTGAACGCCGCGCCGCGCAGCGCCGATTCCGGCGGCAAAGAAACGATGGATCCCGAGGGCAAAGTGACCGGCCCTGGTGGTAAAGGGAAGGACGCCGGCACGATCGCGGAGACGACCGCGACTGGCGCAGGGATAGGAGCGATTGCCCACGGAGCGAAGGGACTAGGTATCGGTGCGGGGGTCGGGGCAGCGGCCGGATTGGCCGCTGTGCTTTTGACTCGCGGTCCGGAAGCGGAGCTCCCACGCGGTTCCACGCTGGACATCGTCCTCGAACACGATCTTTCACTCGACGGCAGCCAGATTCAGTTCACGAATCTTGGGCAGGCCCAGCCGATTACGCCTCCGCCTGCGCAGCAGCCGTAGCCAGGGCCTTCATTTCACCCCGTCCGGCCAGTCTCGGCGGAGCCAGCAGATGATCTTCTCCTGATGCGATTTTGAAAGGAAGTCAGGCGGGCGCGCGCCGCGCGGCATCAGCCGCGACAGAGGGAAAGCGCAGCGGGCTAAAGCGGTCCCAATCCACGCTCACGCGCTGTTCCATAATCCATTCGCGGATCAGGCGGGCGGTGACGGGGGTGAGCAGGATTCCACTGCGGAAGTGTCCCGTGGCCATCAACAGGCCATCGATGTCGGTCGGGCCGAGTATGGGAAGGTGATCGGGAGAGTCGGGACGCAAGCCTGCCCAAGTTTCTTCGATGCGCGCATTCGCGAGGTCCGGTGCAAGATCGATGGCGGCTGAAAGAATTCTCTCGATGCCACCGGCGGTGGTCCGCTTGTCGAAACCGGCGTACTCGATTGTCGCCCCCGCGAGAATTCGCCCATCGTTCCGCGGCACGAGATAGATCTTCTCGGACCAGAGCACGCGTTCCATCTTCAAATCATCGGCGCGCAGCGCGGCCATCTGGCCCTTTGCCGGCCGCACCGGGGCGTACGGCGCAATCCCTTCGATCATCGCCGAAAAGCAGCCCGCAGCGATGACCGTCCATTTTGCTTCCACTCTTTCATTCTGCAGAACCAGTCCCGCGCAGCGATTGCCCTCGCGCCAGATCGCTTTCGCGCCGTTTCCAGAAAAAACCTCCGCGCCGCTGCGTTGCGCTGCTTTCAGAATGGCAGCCGTCAGCGCGCGGTTGTCAATCGATCCCTCCTCCGGCCGGAGCACGGCGGCTTCGACTTCTTCACTCAGCGCCGGTTCGAGTTCTCGTGCATCCTCGGCGCGAAGCGGCTCCGCCTTCAATCCCAGGCCGTGATGCAGCGCGATAATGGTGCTGAGTTCCGCTTTCGTATCGTGCGAAAACAGCGCCTCGAGCGTTCCCTTCAGTCGAAAACCGGTGTTCTTCCCGGAAATTTCCTCGACCTGCGCAACAAATTCGGGATAGAGCCCGAGGCTCGCCTTTCCCAGAGGCACCATCACCACCATTCCGGGATTCTCCGGCGCCGGGGAAAGAATTCCCGCGCTGGCCCAGGACGCCTCCTGGCCCGGTTGCTGGCGGTCAAAGACCGCCACACGCAAACCGGCACGCGCAAGCTCCAGCGCTATGGCTCCGCCAATCACGCCACCGCCCGCAATGGCCACATCGAACTTCTTCATGAATTCATCTTATCGCATCCGGCCGCGTGGTTCCTTTGCGGACACAAGTTTGCATGAGCGAACTGCGTGCCCAGTGAAAGAACATTGGGCGTGAATCGGGAGCTATAGCGAAGCGGCGAGTTCCTCGGCTAGGATCTGCGCCTTTTTGGCTAGACTGCGAGCGCGGCTCCAATCCGAGATCTGCGCGGCTTCGCGCGCGTCCTTGATGAAGCTTCTGATTTTGGAGACCAGGTCGGACTGCGCGGCATTCAGATTTTTCCCACGCGCGGACTCCAGATTCTTCTCCGCGATGCTCAGACTCTGGTTTGTCTGCTGCTGGGCCACCGCGGATTCTTGCGGCGTTAGTTGTGGGGCAATCGTTGGCGCTTCCAGCTTTTCGGGGGCATCGTTCCCCGTGCTCGCAGCGGGCGGCGCGCTGACGTGTGGCCGCGGAGGTGCGGTACGGACTGAGATCAGATGGTCGGGAGAAGGCGGCAATTCGAGCTGCAGCTCCGGGAGCGAATCCTCAGAAGCGTTCTCTGCTGCCGCCGTGTGTGGTTGCGTTACAGGCCTCACCTGTACCGCGGTCGCCCAGGGAATACCCGGACGCTTCCTCATGCTGCATCCGCCCAACACGCATGCGGCACAACAGAGAAGAACAATAACCGAATGGAGAGAGCTGCGCGGCAACACCATAAGGGACCGGACTGGGTTTTCCGTCATGTTCAGGCCGCGAGTGGCAACTCGATTCGGAACGTCGTGCCGCGGCCGACCTCCGAAGTAAAGTCTATCGAACCATTGAGAAGCTGCACAATTCGAAACGTACTCGCAAGCCCGATTCCGCTGCCTCCCGGACGCGTGGTGAAAAACAACTGGAAAATTTTTTGGCGGTTTTCCAGTGGAATCCCTTTGCCGGTATCGCCCACGGTAATTTCCGCCATCTCGCCGCGCCGGCTCAGGACCAGCCGCAATTGCCCGCCGCTAGGCATGGCTTCCGCGGCATTCAGCACCAGATTCAGCACCGCCTGCTTGAGCAGCGCGCGATCCACGTATACTTCCGGCACATCGATCGGGAGCAATTGCGCAAGATGGATACTGGATTTTTGAAGCTGCGGTCGCGCGACCTCCAGGACTTCCTTCAAAAGTTCCGCGAGCTGCGTCGCTTCCAGGCGGATATCCATCGGCCGGGTGAAATCGAGGAAGCGCTTCACGACCGCGTCTAGCCGGTCGATTTCTTTGTCCAGCACCTGAACGGCCTGCTGCGACGCACCGTCTTGTTCTGCAAGGATCGATTCCTTCAGATTTTCCAGCCACAGCCGCATCGAATTCAGCGGATTTTTCACTTCGTGCGCGACGCCCGCGGTGATGCGCCCCAGCGCCGCCAGTCGCTCGCTCACCTGAAGCTGCGTATTGATGCTTTCCAGCGAGTCAAGGTCGCGCAGCGTCACGAGCGCGCCCATGCGTTCGCCATCTTCCTGGATGGCCTGCACACTGACGCTCACCCGTCTCGGCCCTTCGCTCGTCTGTAGCTCCGTTTCCGCCGCCACTTCACTCAGTTCATCGCTTTCAATGTGCAGCGCCTGGTGCAGGGGATGACCGGGGGGAAAGATTTCCGTCACGCGCCGCCCCAGAAAATGTCCGGCCGGGGCGCCTAGAAATTTCTCCGCGGCGGGACTAATCATCACGCGCGCGCATCCCGCGTGAACAACAGCAAGCCGTCCTCGAGCCCCGCCATGACGGAATTCATGTTTTCGCGCATGGTGCTGAAGATTTCATGCACGCCGCGCAATTGCTGGCCGACTTGTGTAATCTTCCGGCTAACCAGTCCTAGTTCATCCGTGCCCCCGGCGAAACCCTTTACTTCAGGCGAGACGGTGTCGAACTGCCCCGCGGAGATCCGGTCGAGTTGTGCGGCGATATCGCGGAGAGGCGCGAGTGTTGCCCCGCTCACCACTGCCGCAAGCACCGTAGATATAACAAGCGCGAGCAGCACGATCGTCCCCGAAGTGCTGAGTGTCGGCGAAATCTCTTTCAGCAGAAGCCCGGAAGAGAGCGCCACACGCACTTCTCCGAACGGCTGCTTCCCTTTGGTGAACGGATAATCGAGTTCGAAGACTTCCGGAGGCCCCACAAGAACCTTTACTTGATGCAGGAAATTTCGCTGAACCAGTTGCGAGAGAGGCGCTCTTCGCGGGAGAAACTTTCCCGGCAAGTTCTCGTCGGTCGAAATCAACACCATTCCGGTATTGTCCGTGATCGAAACCTCGTAGATCAGCGGATTGTCCTTTGCGGCTTTGAGCTGAGTGCGCAAGCCCTCGCTGATTTCGAAAGCGTGCCTCACGTAATCGCGAATTTCCTCCGGGCTGTCGGACGCCGGCCGCAAGCCCTGCTCCCCGGCAACCGTCACTGCAAGCTGCGCTTGCGGAAACAACTGGTCCGCGATGTCGTTCGCGCGTTTCATGGTTTCTTGCAGGAGTTGGTCGAGGAGCTGCGCCGCAAATACGCCAGACAAGACCGCCGCGACGAGCAGCACGAGGCTCGTCATCATCAGTGTGAGTTTTGTCCGCAGCCGCAGCTGCATTCTGCTTCCCTACTCCGTTTCGGCGCGATCGCCGCCGTATTCTTTCAGCTTATTATGAAGTGTTTTCAGGCTGATGCCGAGCAGTTCCGCCGCCCTCGTTTTGTTGTTCCCGGTTGCGCCCAGCGTCTGCAGGATGAGCACGCGCTCCATTGCATCGACCGTTGTTCCCACAGGAAACTTGATTGCCGAAAGATCGCTAGGCCCTTTCGCCGCAGTCCTTCCGAATTCCTCCGGGAGGCACGAGCGCGTGATCAGGTCCTTTTCGCACATAATGGAAGCGCGCTCCAATACGTTGCGCAGTTCGCGGATGTTTCCCGGCCAGGTGTGCCCCATGAAAATGTCCAGAACTTCCGCGCCGATCCCCCTTACATGCTTCCCATGCTTGGCGTTGACGTCGCGCAGAATATGCTCGACAAGAAGCGGAATATCGTCCTTGTGTTCGCGCAGCGGCGGCAAGTTGATATGAAACACATTCAGGCGGAAGTAGAGATCTTGCCGCATCTGGCCGCTGCTGACCGCCTGCTCGGGTTCCTTGTTTGTTGCCGCGAGAACGCGTACATCAACGGGCGTCTCGCTCTTGCTCCCAAGCCGGCGCACTTTGCGGTCTTCCAGAACGCGCAATAGCTTCGCCTGCGTCGGGGCCGGCATCTCGCCGATTTCATCCAGCAGCAGCGTTCCCGCATCCGCGAGCTCGAAGCAGCCGATGCGCCGCTCGGCCGCGCCCGTGAAGGCGCCGCGCTCGTGGCCAAAAATCTCGCTCTCCATCAACGTCTCGGGGATGGCTGAACAATTGATCGCCACAAACGGTCCATTGGCCCGCGGTGAAAGCTTGTGCAGCGTCCGCGCGACGATTTCCTTACCCGATCCGGTCTCTCCCGTGATCAGCACCGACGCCGAACTCGGCGCGGCCATCTCCACGATGCGCATCACTTCCTGCATCGGCTTCGACGCCCCGACGAGGTCGCCCAGGCGTCCCGTTTCGCGGAGCTGCCGCTGCAGTACCGCGAGCTGCCGCGCGTCTCTCGCCTTACTTAGCGCCCGGTCCAGCAGCGCGCGCAGCACTGGCCCCTTCAGCGGCTTTTCGATGTACCAGAACGCTCCCGACTCGATCGCCGCCACCGCGCGTTCTTCACTTCCCTTGCCCGTAATGATGATGGCTGGCACGTCGTAGAGTTCCGGCCCGAGCTGCTTCAGCAGGTCCAGCCCATTCATCCCGGGCAATTCGACGTCCGCGATCAGCGTGTCTGGCTGGTAACTCGCGAATTTTGCTAGCGCTTCTTCTGCCGTTGCCACGCCCACAACGTCGCACCCCCAGCGCTGCAAAAGCTGTTCGTAGCCCTTTCGCGCATTGTCCTCGTCTTCGACGATGAGCACGCGGTCCTTCCGCTCTACCGTTTCGATGGCCCGCACCGCCGCCCGTGTCTCTTCCCCCATGGGTTTCAGCCTCTCTCCGGCATGCTCTTGATGAATGGCGTACGCGCCGATTTACTGGACACTTCGACTCTAACAAGCCGTCCGCCGCTTGCCAAGTTCTCTAGAGTTCTCTAAACATGCGCGCCGACGGATGTGGATTATCTCCGAGCACGCCGGAACGTAACTTTTGGCAATGCCGACGGTCGAAGTCCCTTCGAAGTTCCTGCTTGACAAGTTCTGGTCGCTCGCCTAGGCTTTCGCACATTCCACGCCGTCCCCCTCCTGTTGTTCAGATAGCGACCTTGATCGCGGCGTAAGGAGGTCCTATGAGCCAGATCCTCTCTAAGCGAATAACGCTTTCCCTTTTCTCTGTATTTGCGCTCTTTGTTTGTGGCTCGCGTGTCCAGGCCACTGACATCAGCGGCACCATCTCCACCACACTCACCATCTTCGACGACAGCGAACTGGTGGGGGACGTGACATGCACGGTCGCGGACGCGCCGTGCATCGCATTTGGAGCCCCAGGTATCAAGTTACGCCTGAATGGCTTCACGATTACGGGACGCGCCGAGCCTCCCAATGGCTGCACCCCAACTGCCAAGTTCCCGTCGGAGGATGGCATTGATGTGGTCGGGCAGCATGACGTGGCGGTCCTTGGACCAGGGCTGGTCCAGAAATTTGCCAGTGTTGGAATATTCCTAGGAAAGGCCACGAAAGTAAAGGTAGAGGGAATCACGGCGTCTGACAATTGCTTCAGCGGGATTTTACTAATAGGTACCACGGATAGCGACATCGAAAAGAACATTTCGGTTCGAAACTCGATTGGTTCCCAAGGCCTCCCTTGCGGCGGAACCTGACTCGCCAGCAGCCATAACAACCGAGTTCGGTTGAACGCCTACAGTGGAAACGGTTCAGCTACCTCGAAGTTTTCGCAGACTGCGCCCAACAGTAACAACTTCGGCGTCGGACTCGTGGGCACAAGCAAAGACAACATCATCGAGAAGAACAAGATCGGTGGAAACCTGAATGGAGTTCTCATCGGACCCATCACGCAGGGCGGCAACGTGATTCGCCGCAACATCATTGCTGGCAACCCTCCCGTCCAGGTCTCGAAAGACTTTGGTGCCTCGATCGGCGCCGATATTCAAGACCTCTCGGCTCCCGGCACGAATACCTTTGAGGACAACCGCTGCCTGACCTATGCGGGCGCCGGACCATCTCCATGTCCAAGCGTCGGGAAACCACGGAACGGGGAGGATTCGGAACAAGAGGACGTGGCAGCCTTCGGGCGGAATCGCCTCGCGTTTCCGCGAGCTCGGCTGATCAATGCTGTATTTCAATTCAGCGGTCGACCTCTCCCCAAGGCTGCTGGCTCCGCACAATCCGGCCAGGCCGGTGAGTCCAATTCAATCACTGTGACCGGCAAGGTTGTCGACGCGGCCTGTTATATGTTGCATGCTCCGGCGGCTACGAACGCGTCCCATAGAGACTGCGGCGCGGCCTGCCTCGCCCGCGGCGTCCCGTTGGCGATTGCGGCCGACGACGGCGCTCTCTACTTCCCCGCTGATGGCAATCAACGGCTCAAGACCCTTCTGAACGCTCGGGTCCGCGCCTACGGCACGGTCGTGGAGAAACACGAACCGATGGAACTGAAAATGCCTGTCGGCGACAAGAATCAAATGGTTGTGCGCATGGAGGGTGGTTACAAGCAGATTACGATCGAAACGCTTGCGAGAATCCAGGCAGAAATACGGTAACCTGCGTGGTTGTGAGAAAATGCGCCAGCGATAGCCCACTTCAACATTGGGTACGTATAGTCGCCTTATCGGACAAATGAAGCTACTTCTCCGGTTCCCCAGACAGCAAGTCAAACTTAGTTTCCTTGACGCGCCCATGCTTCCAACCTAACATGCGCCGGAATGACAGGTCTCAACGCACTCCGTTCACCTCCGAGCTTTCTGCAGAGCAGGCTTCAAGAACTCCCGCACCGCGATGTGCTCGATGCCGAGGAGGCTTGGTGGAAGGGCGAAGGCATTGCCATTTCGGACGCCATCGACCGTGCCGGAACGCCGTGGTTGCGGATGTTCGATCGTCTCGGAAAGCGCGTCGATGAAATTCTCTACCCTCGCGAATATCAAACGATTTTGCGGAGGGGTTACCGATCCGGAGTGGTTTGGCGCGCTCTGGAAGAAAAATCGCTGATCCCTACTTATTCGCTGATCTACAACATTTCCTTCCACGATCCCGGGATTTGCTGCCCGTACACCGTGTCGCTCGGCACCGCTGTGCCTCTTGCGAAATATGGTAACGCCGAATTGCAGGCTCGCTTTCTGCCGCAACTCTCGCGGAAAGACGATTCCGTGTGGCAGGGTGCCACGTGGATGACGGAGATCAAAGGCGGCTCGGATTTGGGAGCTGCCGTCGAGACGATTGCCCGGCCCTCGGGTGATAGCTGGCTGCTGACCGGCGAAAAATATTTTACGAGCAATGCCGGCGCGGAGTTAGCCGTCGTAGCGGCGCGCCCGGAAGGAGCTGCAGCCAGCGTGCGCGGGCTGGCCCTGTTCCTGGTACCGCGATACCGCAAGGATGGTGAGCTCAACTATTTCATCCGGCGGCTGAAGGACAAGATTGCCACCCGCTCCGTTCCTACCGGAGAAGTAGAGCTGCAAGACAGCGAAGGCTACCTGCTGGGCGCCGGTGAGTCGGGAATTTATCTGATCCTCGAAGTGTTGAACCTCTCGCGCGTAGCGAACAGCGTAGTGAGTGTCGCCTTGGCACAGCGCGCCATGGCCGATGCGCTTTCCTATGCCGAGCAACGTACCGCGTTTGGCAAGCGGATTCTCGATCATCCGCTGCTTCGTCATCAATTCGAACATCGGCTGAATGCGCTTCGATCGGCGTTTGCTCTGGCGTGGGATTCGGTTCAGCTACTGAACGACGTGTGGATGGAGCGGCCGCCCTACTCCGATCGCTATCATCTGTTTCGCCTGGTGGCGCATCTTGCGAAATACTGGACCGCCGAGTTTGCGGTGGATACGGCAAAGTGGGCCATGGAAGTCCACGGCGGGCTGGGCGTGTTGGCCGAGTATGGCGCGGAACGCTGGCTCCGGGAAGCGATGATTCTTGCCATTTGGGAGGGAACGTCGCATCGCCAGATCCTGGATGGACTGGAAGTGATGGAACGTAAGCGGGCACACAAGCTGCTTTTCCGCCGACTCGCCGAAATCGCACCCTCCAAAGAACTTCAGGACCTGGAATCCGAAGTCGACCAGCACTTGAAACTTCCACCCGTAGAAAGGGAAGCCCTCGCCGAACCGCTCTTCCGAAGGCTTGCGGCCCTCACCGCCGAAACGCTGGCTCGTAAATCGAAATAGGCCCACGACACTCTTGCATCGCTTCTGCCACGTTCTTTTGCCTCAGACCTGCGCTACGGCAACTCGTAAACAAACGATGCTTTGCCGTACGAGACTGCGTATTTGCCTTTCGAACTCAGCCTAAGCTCCGACTCTTTCAATCCTGGTATGTTCTGGGAAGTGACGATTCCTTCGTAGTTCGTGAGGCTCCAAACTGAAAACGTTTCATCAACCGCTACCCCATAGGCAACGGCGTCTGAGCAGTCAAATTTCGCTGCCATCTTTCCTGTAAATGCTAGGAAACGACTTCCATCCGCTGAAGCAGAGACCAAGTACCGCGCACCCGTCTCCCTTGCAGAAACACTTTGCAAATGCTTACCTGTGGTGAGGTCAAAAACCTTGAGCTTCGGGTCATGATTCTTAAACAGTCCGAAGCAGTTGAGGTCGACGGCAAGAACACGGCTATCGGGACTAACCGCGATATTGCTGGTTAACAAGCCCGTCCTGATCTTCTTCTTGATGGCGCCGGTCTGCGCGTCGAATGCGAAAATGTCTGGCTGACTGCCTGGCGATGAACAGGGACTCTCATTCGGAATTGCAATAAGAAGCAACTTCCCGTTGGGATGCCACACAATGCCCCTGGTGAAATGTATCTCACCTTGGGGAGTATCCCAACTCAATGTGCTCCTTTCGGATGACAGGTCGTACAGTTGAATTCTGCCGTGTGTCATTATTTCGCTGACCCAAAGGACGGCCACGGCTTCCCCGCCCGGGGACAACTCCATTGCGCGTACAGAAGACTCGTGTACGATCGTTCTGCCATCAGGAATCGTTCGCGTCACGTTATCTGGGACATCCAGGGGAAAGGCTCGAAGTTCTGTGAGGTCAGCAGCACGTAGGACATGAATCGTCCGATCTACCAGGGCTACAACTATGTTTCCGTCCGGCGAGAATCGGACAATTGGCAGGGTTCGAGATCGGTCCAAGTGGTAGCCCCTCGGAGCTACTCTTACTTCCGACTGTTGCGCGGTGAACTCCGCTACCTGCTTGCCTTCTTTGAAATTCCAGAGCTGCACAACGTGCACAATTGTTTTCTTTTCGGAATCTGCCACGTCTAGCTTCTTTGTGCCCACAGTGACAACCGATTGTTCATCTGGCGAGATGTCAGCGGATTGAGTGCCGTCAGGTAAGGCATAGGTTCCCAACTGCCTTTGAGGGGGAGAATCCCCGAGTGCCGAATCAACTGGCACAACTAAAAGGGCGATGAGTGCGGCAGCAGCGAAACTGGTGGACACGCTCATATCAACTCATTTGCTCCCACGAAGTAGAGAATTGTCTCAGTTGAACCGGCAACGGTCCACGGTAGCGCGCTCCCCTGCAACTTTTCCTTGATTTTCCCACTATCCCCTAGTATAATTGGCCTTGTAGAGAACTCCATCTGGAGTGCGGGAGCTTTCTCCCGCTTTTCCGTCAGTTTTGTCTTCGCCACGCAAGGCATGCTTAGCCCCCGCCTCGCGCAATAAAACAGCCCAATTCCGTTTCCGTGGTTATGTCAACTTCTAAGTTCTTCAAATGCAACACTTCTAGGACATCTCGTATATGTTGCAAACAAAGGACTTGCACGATACTTAAGTCCTTTAGATGCAGCACTTACAAAAAACAGGGGGAGGGGGCCCCCAACCACTACACAATCGTCCAGCCGCGCAGGAACAAGTGAACCGGGATACGGTTTAGGCTCCGCTTCACTCCTTGACGAGGTACAGCGCCCGCTCCAGTTCCAATTCGAGTTTTGCGCCCTTTGGCAGGTTCAATTCATGCCCGCGGCCAGACTCCATGAGGTACGCTGTGAGTGCTCCAAGCGCAGCGCCTTCCGCAGCTTCTTTCTTGTCTTTATGCTTCACGCCTTTCACGGCGCCAATCGCCGCGCCCGCTGCGGCCGCTTCTGCGGAGTCATGTTGATTGCTGGATCGTCCTTCGATCAATCCTTCCTGAGTTGTGCCGGATTTTACGCTGTGGTCGCCTGGCACGCTCACGACTTCAGCGACGATCGGCAGACGGCCAAATTTTGTGCGAATCTCGTCGAACGTCAGCCAGAGTTTCGCCCGGCCCGCCACGCCTGCCGGTTCCACGTGGCTGACATGGCCGCGAATCTCCGCCCCTGGCGGCAGATAAATCCCGCTGCCTGCCTCGAGAGGCTCGAGCGTCTTCACTTTGAATTTTTCATTTTCCTTTGCGCCCTTGGTACCCAATTCGTCCTCGAGCCGCACGAGAAACTTGGTGCCTGGAGCAACCGCATAGGTTTCGAGCGGCAGCCCCCGCCGCTCTCCGTCCGCCTTCTGCCGTTGTAGCTCGGGCGCCTGCCCTGTTGTCTCGCGCGCCGGTTCCTGCGCTGTCTCTTGCGCAAGGCAAACGAATCCTGGCGCAAGCGTAATGGTCAGAATCGCGATGCTGGCGGCTACACTGCTGAGTTTCTTTCGTTCCATGGTTCCCTCCCGCGTCATGCTGCGCAGATGATGAATGCACTTGGGGAGCCACGGCCGACTCGCGAGACGTGCTGCAAAGTATTGAAAAAAATACACTTGGAGGTGACACCCGGAACGCAGAGCGTAGGGCAAGATGGCTGTCGGCGAATCCCACCATCGGCCCGCAGGAGTTTCCCGGCACCCCGCACCGACGAAGCGCGCTGAACGAGGGCTATTTTTCCAGGAACCGCCGGATTCGGCGCAAAACCTGGGCATACATTGCCGGCGTGACGCGGCCCGTTTGCGTATTCTGCTGGCTCGGATGATAGACCCCAAACAATCGGGGCGCGCCCAGCGCCACTTCCGCTTCCGCTCCGTGCGCAAATTTGTAGAGCGCACGTGAAGTAATAACGCCGTGCAACTTCAAGATTTCGAGGTAGGCGTCCCAGGCGATTTTCCCCAGCGCCAGGATCGCCTTCGGCTTCGAGATCTCGAGTTCACGTTCAAAGTAACTGCGGCAATTCGAGATTTCTTTGGGAAGCGGCTTATTGTCCGGCGGCGCGCAACGGCACGTCGCGCTGATGTATACATTTTCCAAGCGCAGTCCATCCTCACGGCGCAGCGAAGTAGCTTGATTCGCAAAGCCCGCTTTGTGCAGCGCCGCGTACAGAAAATCGCCCGAGCGGTCGCCCGTAAACATCCGCCCCGTGCGATTCGCTCCATGCGCCGCAGGTGCAAGTCCCAAGATCAGTAGTTGCGCGTGAGCGTCTCCAAATCCCGGGACCGGCTTGCCCCAGTACGTCCACTCGCGATACGCCCGCCGCTTCTCCCGCGCCACTTTCTCGCGATAGCGCACCAGCCGCGGACACTTCCGGCAAGCCACGATCTCTTGGTTCAAGATGAGAAGTTGCGAACTTTCTTCCGGCATATGCCTACGATGGCTGGCGTGTCATCATGCGTTGCAGCTCAATGTAGGGCATTGCTCCCGCGAACATCGCCTCGCAAGAGCGTGCTTCCAACATTTCTTTTCCAATTCGCTGCACGGCTCCCATCGCAATGCGCATAATACCCGATCCCGCGCTTACTCGGGCCACGCCGATTTTTTCCAGCTCGGCAATCGGCGGACACGCTGGATTTGCCAGAATGTTGAGCGGAGCTTCCACGGCCTTTACCAGCTTGGCGATCGTGTCCCGGTCGTAGATCCCGGGCGCAAACAGACAATCCGCTCCTGCGTCGCGATAGGCGCGCAAACGCTCGACGGTTCGCTCGAACCGAGTAACCTCAGGCCCGATGGGAATCAAGTAAATGTCTGTGCGGGCGTTCAACACAAAGGGAACGCCCAGCGATGCAGCCGTCTCACGAATGACCCGGATTTTCTCCGCCTGAAGCGGGATAGCGACCTGCGAGCTTTCGTCATCTCCGGTCACATCTTCCAGATTCATTCCGATCGCTCCCGCTTCGATGGCCGCTTTCACCGTTTCCGCCATCTCTTTGGCGGTCGTGCCATAACCCGCTTCCAAATCTGCGGTCACCGGAATGCGCACGGCGCGCGCGATGCGGCCCACGACCTCGAGCATCTCGCCACGCGAGATGCGCTGGCCGTCTGGATAGCCCAAAGAATAGGCGATCCCTGCGCTGGTCGTGGCAATCGCGGGGTGCCCGCATTCTTCAAGAATTCGCGCGCTGGCCACATCCCACGCATTCGGCAGCAGCAGGAGACGCGGTCCGTGATGCAGCTTCCGGAATTTGTCGGCCTTCCCGGCTTGCATGCGCACATCCATCGGAAACCTCCAGGGAAAGACGCTAGGATCATCCAGGAATCAAAGACTAAGGATTGTCCTCACTGGGGGAAACGGCCAATTTGGAAAGCGATTCTTTCATTCTTCTGGCCCGAACGATCCCGCGCTTCAGCGCAGAATCGCCAGCACTTCGTCGTGAATTTTTCCGTTCGTGCTGATGAGTTGCCCCGAATAAATCGTTCGCTCGCCGCGCACATTTGTCGAGCGGCCGCCGGCTTCCTCGACCATGATTCCGAGCGGCGCAAGGTCCCAAGGTTTCGAAGTCCAATCGAGCGCGGCCTCGATCGCTCCTTCCGCGACCAGCATGTGCTGCCAGAATCCCCCGAACGAGCGGCTGTTGCGCGCCGCGTCCAGGAGAGCGCGGATTTTCCCCTGGTCGTGCGCGTTCTTGCTCGGACCCGTTCCCGTTGTAAACACCATCGCTTTGCTCAGCGTAGTCACGTTCGAAACATGGAGCCGTTTGCCATCGCGGTACGCGCCCTCGCCTCGATACGCCCACCATCGCGAATGCAGCCCGGGCGCGCTCACCATCGCGGCAACGATCTCGCCATTCGACTCAATTCCCATCAGCGTGCCGAACGTCTGAATCCCGCGCGAAAACTCTTCCGTGCCGTCGATTGGATCGATGATCATGCGGGCCCGCCCCGAAGCGCTCGCGGACTTCGCATCCCCGCCGCCCATCTCTTCACCCAGAACGTCCAGCGCCAGCCCGCTCGCCGCCACTTTCGCCCGCGCCATCTCTTCTACGGCGCGATCCGCCTGCGTCACTGCCGTCCCGTCGCCCTTTCTTTCAACTCGCAATTCATCCGCGCGGAAATACCGCATCGCAATCGCATCGGCCTCCTGCGCAATCGCTTCGAGCAATTCACCATACTCTTCCCGGAATCCCATTGGTTCTCCCCATTCGAGTTACATCATTGGGCTGGCATTTTCTAGTCGCCGGTCGCGAGTCAGTAGTCATGATGCACCGGCCACCTGATTTGACTCTCTCCCTCTGCACCCCTAGCATACAAAGTTACGAGAATGTCTGCTCACGCCAACACCGGAACCGTGCTGGACCGCATCCTGGAAGCGCGGCGCGCCGAGGTCGATCACCGCAAGCGCGTCTTGCCCGAGACCGCGCTGAAGTACGGCGTGAAAGCGGCCACGCCGCTCCGCGATTTTTCCGCAGCGCTCTGCCGCGACACTTTAAACGTTCTTGCCGAACTCAAGCCGGCCTCGCCCTCGCGCGGCGTGCTTCGCGATCCCTTCGATCCCGTAGCCCTCGCGCAGACTCTGGAATCCGCAGGCGCTTCCGCACTTTCCGTTCTCACTGAAGGCGAATTCTTCCGCGGCTCGCTGAAAAATCTCCGCGACGCCCGCAAGTCCGTCCAGCTCCCTGTTCTTCGCAAGGATTTTATTTTCGATCCCTGGCAGGTCTGGGAAACTCGCGCCAGTGACGCCGACAGCTTTCTCCTCATCGTGGCCACGCTGGAAGATGGGCTCCTTCGCGACCTCATCGCCCTGGGCCGCGAGCTGGGCATGGAGCCGCTCGTCGAAGTTCACACCGGCGAAGAACTCGACCGCGCCCTCGCCGCCGGTGCGCGCATCCTGGGTGTAAACAATCGCGACCTCAAGACGCTCGCGGTTCGCGTCGAAGCATCCTTCGAATTGATCGGCCGCATTCCCGACGATTGCATTGCCGTCAGCGAATCCGGCCTGCGCACCCACGACGATCTCGTGAAGCTCCGCGCCGCCGGTTTCGACGCTTTCCTAGTCGGCACGCATCTCATGCTCGCTCCCGATCCCGCCGCGGCGCTTTCCTCTCTCCTTATTTCTCCGCCGGGAGCGCTCTAGGCAGCCATGATCCGCGTCAAAATCTGCGGCATCACGAACGCTACCGACGCCCTCGCCGCCATCGATGCCGGCGCCAATCTCCTCGGTTTCAATTTCTACGCGAAAAGCCCCCGTCATATCACGGAAGCCGAAGCCGCAAAGATTCGCCCGCAGCTTCCGAAAAAGATCAAAGCCGTGGGCGTTTTCGTCAACGCCCCGCCGGCAGAGGCCGCCGCACTTTGCAAGTCGCTGAAGCTCGATGCCGCCCAGCTCCATGGCGACGAAACCCCGGAAACCGTTGCCGAGCTGGCTCGCAGCCTCCCGGTTTTCAAAGCCTTCCGCGTCGAGCCTGATTTTCGTTTAGGAACTCTCGATGAATACCCCGAGGCTTTTGCGTATCTGTTTGACGCCGCGAACACAGGCCAATATGGTGGTACCGGCCGCACCACGGATTGGGATGTTGCGCGGCGCGCCGCGGTTGGCCGCCGTATCATTTTAGCGGGTGGCTTGAACGCGGAAAATGTCGCCGCTGCCGTCCGCATCGTCCGGCCCTACGCCGTGGATGTCGCCAGTGGCGTAGAATCAAAGCCCGGAAAGAAAGATCACGCTCGGCTCCGGGAGTTCATTCGGGAAGTCCGCCGCGGCGAACGGAAATAGAATTACCTAGCGGAAGATTCACGGATAACTATGAGTTCCATCCTCCAATCACCAACGACGGCGCCAGGGCGTTTTGGTCCCTACGGCGGCCGCTACGTTCCCGAAACCCTGATGGTGCCGCTCTTCGAGCTTGAGCGCGCCTACGAACTCGCGAAGTCGGATCCATCGTTTCAAACGCGCTTCCACGATCTTCTAAAAAATTTCGCCGGCCGCCCGACACCTTTGCAATTTGCTTCACGCCTCACGGAAAAACTCGGCGGCCCGCGCATCTATCTCAAGCGCGAAGATTTGCTCCACACTGGCGCGCACAAAATCAACAACGCCATTGGCCAGGGCCTGCTCGCCGTGAAAATGGGCAAGCCGCGCATCATCGCCGAAACGGGCGCTGGCCAGCACGGAGTTGCTTCCGCCACCGTCGCCGCGCATCTCGGCCTTGAATGCGTCGTCTACATGGGCACGGAAGACATGGCGCGCCAGGCCCTCAACGTCGCGCGCATGCGCATGCTCGGCACGGAAGTCGTCGGCGTCGATTCCGGCAGCCGCACACTTAAAGACGCCATCAACGAAGCTATGCGCGATTGGGTCACCAACGTGCGCACCACGCACTATCTTCTCGGCTCCGTCCTGGGCGCGCATCCCTATCCCACGATGGTCCGCGATTTTCAGTCCGTCATCGGCCGCGAAGCCCGCGAGCAAATCCTCGCCGCCGAAAAGCGTCTGCCCACGCACCTTTTCGCCTGCGTCGGCGGCGGTTCGAATTCCATCGGCCTCTTTTACAATTTTCTCCGCGATGCCGACGTAAAGATGATCGGCATTGAAGCGGGCGGCCGCGGCGGTGAACTTGGCGAACACGCCGCTCGCCTCGCCGCGCATCAAGGTTTTTCCGGCGCGCGCCCCGGTGTCCTCCAGGGCACCTACACTTACGTTTTGCAAAACGAAGACGGCCAGATCGCCACGACTCATTCCATTTCCGCCGGCCTCGACTATCCCGCCATCGGCCCAGAGCACGCCTGGCTCGCCGATCAGCGCCGTGCCGAATACTCCGCCGTCTCCGATCAAGCCGCTCTCGATGCCGCGCGCCTCCTCTCGCGCACCGAAGGCATCATCCCCGCGCTCGAATCCGCCCACGCCATCGCCGGCCTGATCGAGCGTCTCCCCCGATTGAAGAAAGACGACCTCGTCATCCTCAATCTCTCCGGTCGCGGCGACAAGGACATGGACACTTACTCCCGCCTGCTCTAATCTTTACTGGTTTTCAGTCTGCAGTTGTCAGTTCTCAGTAGGGGCAGAGGAGGATAAGAATTTTTAGTTGTCAGTTTTAAGTTTTTAGTAAGAACGGAATGCTATGAGAACATGGAGTTTACAAATTCCTCAAATCCGCAGTTCGATCACTCTGCGCTGGTTATTCGAGCAGAATGCGAAAAGGTTTTGAAAACAAGTTCCCGTTTATTTCCAAGAAACGAATGAGTGCCGTAACAACCAACTCGACCCGCATTTCCAAACGCTTCGCAGAATTGCGGGCGTCCGGCGAACTCGGCATCGTCGCTTACATTGTCGCAGGCGATCCTTCCCTCGACGCCTCATCGAAATACGTCCTCGCGCTCGCGGAAGCCGGTGCCGACGTCATCGAACTCGGCGTGCCCTTCAGCGACCCGCTCGCCGATGGCCCCACGATCCAGCGCGCCGCGGAG
>Ga0209131_1000208_pt1 | contig 43567 bp, 45 predicted proteins | sample GraSoi_2013_40cm_FD_185826 | JGI IMG/M metagenome (GOLD analysis project Ga0209131, IMG submission 185826) | Grasslands soil microbial communities from the Angelo Coastal Reserve, California, USA - Sample 9_17_2013_40cm (SPAdes) (version 2) | ecosystem: Environmental > Terrestrial > Soil >...
ACCCCCCGCCGTTGCCCGACTTGAACATCAACCCGCGTTCGTCGTTGTCGGCCGTCGTCAGCTCCTGGAAGCGGGTGCGGTTCAACACGTTGCGCCAGATATAGATCGGCCCGACGCTGACCACGGTGGTCGCCACGCCCGAGCTGACGTTGTCGAGGTAGTTGCCCCAGATGCGCACGTTGCGGTTGGCGCCCTCGGATTCGATGCCGTCGTCCCAGGTCTGGCTGATCTTGTTGCCGTAGAGATCGCTGTCCGAGTTGGGCATGCCCTTCAGGCCGAAATTCTCCTCGCCGCCGTAGGCATCCATGAAGTAGTGCCCCGGGGTGCTGTAGAGCTCGTTGTAGCGGAACACGTGGTTGCCGCCGCACTCGCTGAAGAACACCGCGTTCGGCCCGGAGGGATGGGCTTCCGACCAGCTCATGGAGCCATAGCGGGGCTCGTGGATCTTGTTGCGCTGGATGATCGAGCGCTCCATCGTGAAGGTCGAGCTGCACCGCGCGCTGATGCCCGAGTCCATGTTGGTGCCGATCATGTAGCCGGCGGCGCTCATCACGCCGCTGGGACGGCCCCAGCCGCTGATGTCGTTGTTCTCGATCACGACGTCGGTGCCGCTGGTGACCTGGACGCCGTTGATGCGCGCGCCCTTCAGCGTGAAGCCGCGCAGGATCACGTACGGCGCGGAGATCACGACGTTGTAGTCCTGGGCGTTGGCGACGTCGATCGTCGAGCCGCCGGCGGCCGCGGTGTAGAGCACGTAGCCGGTGCTCGCCGAGCCGCCCTCGGTGATCTTCAGCGTGGAGGAGCCGCTCGGCACGGTGACCGTCTTCGCGATCGGCAGGTTCTCGTTCCAGGTATTCACCGTCAGCCCGCGCGAGAACGCCTGGCCGGGCAGGCCCATCTGCACTTCATACGTGGTGTTCGGGTCGAGCTGCACCAGGCTGCCGCGGCATTCGCTGTTGCGCGCGTCGTACCACATGGCGAGACCCGGGGTCCACGTGCCCGCGCCCTGCTTGCGGAACTGCACCTGGCAGCCGGTCGAGCCGGGATTGGTGCCCGGGGTCCAGTACAGGCCGATCGAGTGGAACGTGGCGATCGCCTTGGTCCCGGTCGAGGGCAGGCTCGACGACGACGTCGCGTTCTTGACGTTGATCGAGACCTGGCTCGTCGCGCTCATGCCTTGCGTGTCGGTGGCCACCGCCTTGACGACGTGCGTGCCGTCGGCGAGCTTGGTGGTGTCGAGGCTGCCGGAATAAGGCGCCGCGGTCTTGGTGGCGAGCGCCGTCGAGTCGACGAAGAAGTCGACCTTCGCGACGCCGGCGTTGTCGGTCGCGTTCGCCGAATACGCGACCGCGCCGGACACGGTCGCGCCCGCGGCGGGCGTCATGAACGATACCGTCGGCGGCGTATTGGTCGGGGTGGTCGAGCCGGTGTTCTGGATGTTGATGCTCACGACCTCGTTGTAAATCGCACCGGCGGAGTCGCGCGCCACGGCCTTGAGGGTATGCGTGCCGTTCGCGAACTTCGTCGTATCGAGCACACAGGACATGCCGTCGGACATGACGGTGTCCGAGTTGAGCGCGGTCGAATCGAGGAAGAAGTTGACGCTCGTGACGCCGGTGCCGCGGATGTAGCACTTGTCGAGGCTGAGCGTGCCGGAGACGGCCTGGGCGGCGAGGGGCGCCTTCCACCAGATGTTGAGCGCCCCCGTGCCCGGAGGCGTGAGGGTGCCGGCGGGCGGCGTGGTGGTGACGCCGTTCTTTACGTTGATCGAGATCTGGCTGGTCGCGCTGAGGCCCTGCGCGTCGTAGGCCACGGCCCGCAGGACGTGCGCGCCGTCGGCGAGCGTTCTCGTGTCGAAGTTGCCGGAATACGGCGCCACGGTCCTGCTGCCGATCGAGGTCGAGTCGGCGAAGAAGTCCACCCGCGCGACGCCCGCGTTGTCGGTCGCGTTCGCGAAGTAGGCGATCGTGCCGGACACGGCCGCGCCCGAGGCGGGCGAGGTGAACGACACCGTCGGCGCGGTGTTCGCGGCGGTGTTCTGGATGTTGATGCTGCGCAGCTCGTTGTAGATCTGGCCGCTCGAGTTGCGCGCCACTGCCTTGAGCTGGTGCGCGCCGTTCGCGAACTTCGTCGTGTCGAGCACGCAGGACATGCCGTCGGCCATGACCGTGTCGGAGTTGAGCAGCGTCGAGTCGAGATAGAAATCGACCTTCGTCACGCCGATGCCGTTGATGTAGCACTTGTCCAGGCTGAGCTGGCCCGAGACGGTGGCGCCGCTAAGAGGCGCTTTCCACCAGATGTCGAGCGTGCCGGTGCCGGGCACGGGCAAGGTCTGCGCGAAGGCGCCGAAGGATGCGAGCGCCGCGGAAACCGCAATGGCGCATTGTGCGATTCGTACGTTCATCATGTGACTCCCTGTCCTTTTTTCAACTAACGATTAGAAGAAATGCGGTTCAAGGAGCAGGAGTTGTGCCATCTCCCGTAACTCAAACCGATCAGTGACTTACCGCTTGCTTGTCGCTGGCACCGCTACGTTTTCGTAGTTCCGCGACGACAGCGCGGTTGAGGTTTCGCTCAAGTGACTGTTTCCGAAGCGGTTGCGCTGTCGCTGCGCCGCGACTTTTGGCCGTGGCGCAGCGTTTCCGCTATGAACATCAGTGCGTCTGGATGAAGGCCCTGAAATCTTCCGGCTTGTATTTGTTGCCGGTGGGATCGTTGGCCATCACGAAGGAGCGGAACTGCAGCTTCTTCACGACCTTGGTGCCGCTCCAGTTGTAGTAGCCGGCCTTGAAGTAGTCGACGAATCCCGGGGTGTAGAGGCCGACGGGGCCGGCGCGGTCGGCGATCTGCACGCCGTCCATCCACACCTGCAGCAGGCCGTTGGTCTGGCTCTGCCGGATCTTGCCGACGACGTCGACCCAGCGCCCGAACGGGATCGGGATCGGCTGCGACATCCAGGTCTGCGCGCTTCGCGGCGCCGAGGGCGTCGTCCACGCCGTCCAGACGCGGAAGCTGCGGCCGCCGTTGTCCCTCGCGTAAGTGACCAGGCCGTGCGGCCCGCCGATGCCGATGTTCATGTCGCCGCTGTGGATGTGCACGCCGAAGAAGCTCTCGTCACCGGCCGCCAGCGTGCCCCAGTCGTAGATGTAGACGCGGTAGGCGTACCAGTAGGTCTTCTCGTGCTCGACGTTGCGGCCGAACTCGAGCTCCGAGCGGTGCGAGCTGTTCTGGATCGGATCGCCGGGAGCGAGCGTGAACTGGAGCGCGGGCTGGCCGTCGGCGGCGCTGACTTTGCCGAGGCGCAGCGTCTCGCCGTCCGGCAGCCGCGAGCCGTTGATGCCTGCTTCGGTCAGCGGCTCGGAACGCGATTGCGTGCCCAGGTCGATGCCGTACGCCTCGGCCGAATAGGCCTGCTGCTGCGCAAACGGCACGGTCGCCTGCGCGAGGTTGAGGATGTCGACGTTCGCGATCGGCGAAGCCGGCGTGTTCGTCGGCGGCGGGGTCGTCGGGGGGGGCGTGGTCGACGCGGCGTTCTGGATATTGATGCTGCGCACCTCGTTGTAGGTCGCGCCGGCGGAGTTGCGCGCCACGGCCTTGAGCTGGTGCGCGCCGTTCGCGAACTTCGTCGTGTCGAGCACGCAGGACATCCCATCGGCCATGGTGGTGTCGGAGTTGAGCGGCGTGGAGTCGAGGAAGAAGTCGACCTTGGTCACGCCGTTGCCGTTGATGTAGCAGTTGGCGAGGCTCAGCGTGCCCTTCACGGCCTGGCCGGCGGCCGGCGCTTTCCACCAGATGTCGAGCGCGCCGCTGCCCGGAGGATTGAGAGTGGCGGTGGGCGTCGTGTTCGGCGGCGTGACGACGGGCGGCGTGGTTACGGTGTTGTTGATGTTGATCGCGACGATCTCGTTGTACGTCGCGCCGGCGGCGTTGCGCGCCACGGCTTTCAGCTGGTGCGCGCCGTTCGTGAACTTCGTCGTATCGAGGACGCAGGACATGCCGTCGGCCATCGCTGTATCGGAGCCGATCGGCGTCGAGTCGAGAAAGAAGTCGACACGCGTGACGCCGGCGCCGCGGATGTAGCACTTGTCGTTGCTGAGCGTGCCGGAGACGGTGGCGCCGGCGAGCGGCGCCTTGAACCAGATATCCAGGGCCCCCGAGGTCGGCGGCGTGAGCTGCGCGAGCGCGCTGAACGACACGAGCGCAGCCGAGATTGCGAGCGCGCATTTGGCGATGCTTACTTTCATGGAAATTCCCTATCTTCGTTGTTGCCCCCGGGGCGATGACACTCACAACCCGTGCCAGAAGAGGCGAAGCGAGCGAAATCAGGCGCTTAGGCCGCGACCGTAGCGGATATCGCTACGAAACTGTAGTCGGCGCACGACTCCTCGTCGCCGCAAATTCTTCAAGTGGCTGTTTCTCGGCACGATCGCTTGTCGGCGACGAGCGACGAAAGCGCTCGCGCCACGCTCGGCAAAATTGCTTTCAATTTCAAAAAGGAGCGCGCGCGGCGCTGTCGGGGGAACATGACTAGCGTGTAGCGCTGTGTTTACAAAAGGGAAAAATCATTCGCGAGAATGCATTTGAGGGTGGCCAAGCACGACTACAGTGCCTATACTTTTTCGTCAGGGAAGCATGGCGTATCCCGTAACCAATTAAAGAAGGTGTGCACACATGCGAATTCTCATAGCCGATGACCACCCGATCGTGCGCCACGGCCTGAAGCAGATGCTGGCCAGCGATCCGGCCGCAACTGTCGTGGGCGAGGCCACCAACGGCGACGAAGCCCTCGAGCTCGCGCGCAAGCTCGAATGGGACATGGCGATCTTCGACTTCACCATGCCCGGGCGCAGCGGCCTCGATCTGCTCGGCGACATCAAGCGCGAGTTCCCCGGTAAGCCGGTGCTGATTCTTTCGATGCACTCTGAAGATGTGCATGGGTCTCGCGTCTTGCGCGCTGGAGGTTCCGGATACATTACGAAAGACAGCGCACCCCAAGAGCTGTCCACTGCGGTACGCAAAGTCGCGAACGGCGGGAAGTACGTGAGCGCCTCGCTCGCCGAGATCCTCGCCTCCGAATGCTCGAGCGATCCGCAGAAAGCGCTGCACGAGAAGCTCTCGGACCGCGAGTACCGCGTGATGTGGCTCCTCGCCACCGGCAAGCAGATCAGCGAGATCGCGAAGGACATGGGCCTCAGCCCGAGCACCGTCAGCACCTACCGCACGCGCATCCTCAGGAAGCTCGGCCTGACCAGCAACGCCGCCCTGGTGCACTACGCGGTGAGGCATCAGCTCGTCGGGTGACGCCAATGTCCGAAACCGCGACGGCGGAGCGCGTCGTCGATTCCTCCGAGAGCGCCGCCGCGCCCGAGGCCTCCGCCGGAACCCCCCGGGCGAAGATCCTCGTCGTCGACGACGAGCCGAAGAGCCTGTACGCGCTGCAGGAGCTGCTCTCGTCGCTCGAGCAGAACCTGATGGTGGCGCAGTCGGGCGAGGAGGCGCTGAAGCTCGCGCTCAAGCACGACTTCGCGGTGATCCTGCTCGATGTGCGCATGCCGGGCCTCGACGGCTTCGAGACCGCGAAGCTGATCCGCGGCCGCGAGCGCTCCAAGCAGACGCCGATCATCTTCCTCACGGCGCAAGCCGACGAAATGAACTCGATGTTCCGCGGCTACGCGGTGGGCGCGGTCGACTACCTGATGAAGCCGGTGGTGCCGGAGGTGCTCAAGTCGAAGGTCTCGATCTTCGTCGAGCTGCACATGAAGAGCGAGCGCCTGCGCGAGTCCGAGGACAAGCTGCGGCGCCTGGCGGCGCACCTGATCTCGGTCCGGGAGGAGGAGCGGGCGCACATCGCGCGCGAGATCCACGACGAGCTCGGCCAGGTGCTCACCGGCATCAAGATGGAGGTGGGCTGGCTGCAGAAGCGCCTCAAGGAGCCGGCGCTGCTCGAGAAGACCGAGTCGATGTCGAAGCTCATCGACTCGACGGTGCAGACGGTGCGCAAGATCGCCACCGGCCTGCGCCCGGAGATGCTCGACGACATGGGCCTGGTGGCCGCGGTGGGCTGGCAGGCGAAGGAATTCCAGAAGCGCACCGGCATCCGCTGCCGCGCCAAGCTTCCGCCGGAGTCGAAATACGACCTCGAGATCTCCACCTGCGTGTTCCGCATCTTCCAGGAGATCCTCACCAACGTCGCGCGCCACGCGCGTGCCACGCGGGTCGACGTCGAGCTCTCCGTGACCGAGGAGCGGTTCAACCTGGAAGTGGTCGACAACGGCGTCGGCATCGCCGATAGCGACCTGCACGGCCGCAAGTCGCTCGGCCTGCTCGGCATGCAGGAGCGGGCGATGCTGTTCGGCGGCGAAGTAGGCATAACGGGCACCCCGGGGCAGGGAACCCGGGTCTCCGTCTCCATTCCAATCGGTCGAACGACGGGACCCATACCATGAAAGTGATCATCGCCGACGACCATCCGGTCGTGCGCCAGGGGCTGCGGCAGATGCTCGCGGTCGAGCAGGATCTTCAGGTCGTCGGCGAGGCCCGCAACGGGCAGGAAGTGGTCGACCTCTCGCGGCGCGTGCCCTGGGAGGTCGCGGTGCTCGACTACAACATGCCCGGCAAGAACGGCCTGGAGCTCATCAAGGAGCTGCGCCAGCGCTACCCGGGCCGCGCGGTGCTGATCCTCAGCATGTACCCGGAGGACCGCTATGCGGTGCGCGCGCTGAAGGCGGGCGCCTCGGGCTACCTCACCAAGGAAAGCGCCCCCGACGAGCTCGTCAGCGCGATCCGCAAGGTGGCGAGCGGCGGCCGCTATGTCACGCCGACCCTGGGCGAGAAGCTGGCACTGGAGCTGGAGGACAACCGCGGCAAGCCGCTGCACGAGACGCTGTCGGACCGCGAATACCAGGTGATGTGGATGATCGCTTCCGGCAAGACCGTGCGCCAGATCGCCGACGAGCTGTTCCTCAGCCCGAACACCGTCAGCACCCACCGCACGCGCATCCTGCGCAAGATGAACATGAAGAGCAACGCGGAGCTGATGCATTACGCGATTGCCCACCACCTCGTAGACTGAAAATCAGGGACAGACCACGATTTCAACTCTGGGAAACGCATTCACGTTTCCCTCGGAAATCGTGGTCTGTCCCTGATTTTGCCTTGTAGTCGAAACAACGACAAAAATGCGGGGCGTCTCACGATACCCCGTGAAGGGCATCGCCCCTACGATGCCGAAGTCCTGGCCCAGAAGAACCAGCCTCACGGGAGTCGTATGGAATCCATTCACGCAGGTCTTCATCTGATGCTCGACCGCGGCGAGCTGCTCAAGGCGCTGCGCGCGTTCAAGCGCGGCGATTTCTCGGTGCGCATGCCGCTCAACCTCACCGGCGTCGACGGCGAGATCGCGCAGGCGTTCAACGACGTGGTGGAGCTGGAGGAGGCGAAGGCGGCGGAGATCGCGCGGGTCGCCGACCAGGTCGGCAAGGAAGGCCAGATCGGCCAGCGCATGCACCTGCCCGGCGCGGGAGGCGGCTGGGCCGACGTCATCGAGTCCATGAACACGCTGATCGCCGACATGACCTTCCCCGTGACCGAGGTTGCCCGCGTGATCGGCTCGGTGGCGAAGGGCGATCTCTCGCAGACGATGGTGCTCGAGGTGGACGGCCGGCCGCTGCGCGGCGAGGCGCTGCGCCTGGGCACGGTGGTCAACACCATGGTCGGCCAGCTCAACGGCTTCGCCGCGGAGGTCACGCGCGTCGCCCGCGAGGTGGGCACGGAAGGCAAGCTCGGCGGCCAGGCGCAGGTCGCCGACGTCGCGGGCGTGTGGAAAGGCCTCACCGAGAACGTGAACTCGATGGCGGCGAACCTCACGGGCCAGGTGCGCAACATCGCCGAGGTCACGACCGCGATCGCGAAAGGCGACCTTTCGAAGAAGATCACGGTGGACGTGAAGGGCGAGATCCTCGAGCTGAAGAGCACCATCAACACGCTGGTCGACCAGCTCAACGCCTTCGCTTCCGAAGTCTCGCGCGTGGCGAAGGAGGTGGGCACCGACGGCAAGCTCGGCGGCCAGGCGCAGGTGAAAGGCGTGGGCGGCGTGTGGAAGGACCTCACCGACAACGTGAACCAGCTCGCGGCGAACCTCACCGGCCAGGTGCGCAACATCGCCGAGGTCACCACCGCGGTGGCGAAGGGCGATCTGTCGAAGAAGATCACGGTCGACGTGAAAGGCGAGGTGCTCGAGCTGAAGAGCACCATCAACACCATGGTGGACCAGCTCAACGCCTTCGCTTCCGAAGTCTCGCGCGTGGCGCGCGAGGTGGGCACGGAAGGCAAGCTCGGCGGCCAGGCGCAGGTGAAAGACGTTTCCGGCGTCTGGAAGGACCTCACCGACAACGTGAACTCGATGGCGGCGAACCTCACCGGCCAGGTGCGCAACATCGCGGAGGTGACGACCGCGGTGGCGAAGGGCGATCTCTCGAAGAAGATCACGGTCGACGTGAAAGGCGAGATCCTCGAGCTGAAGAGCATGATGAACACGATGGTGGACCAGCTCAACGGCTTCGCCGCGGAGGTCACGCGGGTGGCGCGCGAGGTGGGCACGGAAGGCAAGCTCGGCGGCCAGGCCCACGTGGTGGGCGTCGCCGGCGTCTGGAAGGACCTCACGGTCAACGTGAACTCGATGGCGGCGAACCTCACCGGCCAGGTGCGCAACATCGCCGAGGTGACGACCGCCGTCGCGCGCGGCGACCTCTCGAAGAAGATCACGGTGGACGTCAAAGGCGAGATCCTCGAGCTGAAGAGCACCATCAACACGCTGGTGGACCAGCTCAACGCCTTCGCCGCGGAAGTGACGCGCGTCGCGCGCGAGGTGGGCACCGACGGCAAGCTCGGCGGCCAGGCGCAGGTGAAGGGCGTCGCCGGGGTGTGGAAGGACCTCACCGACAACGTGAACTCGATGGCGGCCAACCTCACCGGCCAGGTGCGCGGCATCGCGAGCGTCGTGACCGCGGTGGCGAACGGCGACCTCGACCGCAAGCTGACGGTGGACGCGAAAGGCGAGATCGCGGCGCTCGCCGACACCATCAACGGCATGATCGACACGCTGGCGCTCTTCGCCGACCAGGTGACCAACGTGGCGCGCGAGGTGGGCAGCGAGGGCAAGCTCGGCGGCCAGGCGCGGGTGCCCGGCGCGGCGGGATTGTGGCGCGACCTCACCGAGAACGTGAACCGCCTCGCGGCGAACCTCACCACGCAGGTGCGCGCGATCGCCGAAGTGGCGACCGCGGTGACGAAGGGCGACCTGACCCGGTCCATTACCGTCGAAGCGCAGGGCGAAGTGGCCTCGTTGAAGGAAAACCTCAACGAGATGATCCGCAACCTCAAGGACACCACGCGCAAGAACACCGAGCAGGACTGGCTGAAGACGCACCTCGCGCGCTTCACCCGGATGCTGCAGGGTCATCGCGATCTGGTGACCGTTTCCAGATTGATTCTTTCGGAGCTGACGCCCCTCGTTAACGCGCAGCAGGCCGCCTTCTACGTCGCCGACTACCGCAGCGGCGACTCGCAGCTCGAGCTGCTCGCGGGCTACGCGCAGCGCCACGGCAAGAGCCTGCCGCGCAAGATCGCCTTCGGCGAAGGCCTGGTCGGCCAGTGCGCGTTCGAGAAGAAGCGCATCGTCCTCGCCAACGCGCCCTCCGACTACATCCGCATCGGCTCGTCGCTCGGCTCGGGCGCGCCGGTCAACATCATCATCCTGCCGGTGCTGTTCGAGGGGCAGGTGAAGGCGGTGATCGAGCTCGCTTCCTTCGGCAAGTTCAGCGACACGCACCAGACCTTCCTCGACCAGCTCACCGAGTCGATCGGCGTCGTGCTGCACACGATCGCGGCCAACATGCAGACGGAGTACCTCCTGCACCAGTCGCAGTCGCTCACCGCCGAGCTGCAGACGCAGCAGGACGAGCTGAAGAAGACCAACGACCGCCTGGAGCAGCAGGCGCTCAACCTGCAGAAGTCCGAGTCGCTGCTGAAAGGCAAGCAGGACGAGCTGCGCGCGGCCAACGAGCAGCTGCAGGAAAAGGCGCGCCAGCTCTCCGACCAGATGCACCAGGTGGAGTTCAAGAACCGCGAGATCGAGCAGGCGCGCTCGGCGCTGGAGGAGAAGGCCGAGCAGCTCTCGCTCTCCTCGCGCTACAAGTCCGAGTTCCTCGCCAACATGTCGCACGAGCTTCGCACGCCGCTCAATTCGCTTCTGATCCTGGCCCGCCTGCTCTCCGACAACGTCGGCGGCAACCTCACGCCGAAGCAGGTCGAGTTCGCCCGCACCATCCATTCCTCCGGCGCCGAGCTGCTCGCGCTGATCAACGACATCCTGGATCTCGCGAAGATCGAGTCGGGCACCGTGACGCTCTCGATCGCGCCCGAGCCGTTCGAGGATCTCACCGACTACGTCGAGCGCACCTTCCGCCAGGTGGCCACCGACAAGGCGCTCGCGCTCGACATCACGATCGACGCGCGGCTGCCGGCGACGATCGAGACCGACTCGAAGCGCGTGCAGCAGATCGTCACCAACCTGCTCTCGAACGCGTTCAAGTTCACCGCCAAGGGCGGCGTGACGATGAAGATCGAGCGCGCGGCGTCGGGCTGGAGCCTCGGCCATCCGGTCCTCGGCGCCGCCTCGGGCGTGGTCGCCTTCTCGGTGGTGGACACCGGCATCGGCATTCCCCTCAACAAGCAGCGCCTGATCTTCGAGGCGTTCCAGCAGGCCGACGGCACCACCAGCCGCGAATACGGCGGCACCGGCCTCGGCCTTTCGATCAGCCGCGAGCTGGCGAGGCTGCTCGGCGGCGAGATCCGCGTCGCGAGCACGCCGGGGCAGGGCAGCACCTTCACCCTGTATCTGCCGCTGCGCTACCAGCCGCAGGAGGAGCCGGCGCCGCTGCCCGCGCGCGCCTTCCACGACGCGCAGGGCGCCCGCCCCATCCTGGAGGAGGTGCCGGCGCCGGCGCTCGCCGAGGGCGCGGCGCCGCAGGCGGCGGGCGGGCTCAACGGCAAGAAAGTCCTGGTGGTCGACGACGACATCCGCAACGTGTTCGCGCTCACCTCCGCGCTCGAGACCCACGGCATGGAGGTGCTGCACGCCGAAAGCGGCAAGGAAGGCATCGACCTCCTCAAGCGCTCGGCCGACATCGACGCGGTGCTGATGGACGTGATGATGCCGGGCCTGGACGGCATCGACACGATGCGCATCGTGCGCCAGCTCGACGGCTACCGCGAGCTGCCGATCATCGCCGTGACGGCGAAGGCGATGATCGGCGACCGCGAGAAATGCATCGAGGCGGGCGCCACGGACTACGTCGCGAAGCCGGTGAACATGGATGTCCTGCTTGCCACCCTCTGGCGCTCGATCGAGGGCGAGAATCCGTCGCCGCGGGAGAACGAGGCGGGCGCTTCCCACTAAGGAGAACGAGATGCCCGAGAAGATCCAGCTGCAGGTGGAGCCCGCGCTGCGCGAGCTCGTCCCGGGCTTCCTCGCCAACCGGCGCAAGGACCTCGAGCTGATCGGCCGCGCGCTGAGCTCCGGCAACCTCGAGGCGATCCGCGTCGTCGGCCACAACATCCGCTGCTTCTCGCGGGTGTACGGCTTCGAGGAGCTGACCGCGCTCGGCGAGGAGATCCAGCAGGCGGCCGCCGACGCGAGCACGCTGCGCATCGCGCACGCCCAGTCCCAGCTCGCCACCTATCTGTCGCGGATCGATTTCCCGGAGGTAGGTAAAGAGCAGGGTAAAGTGCAGGGCAAGGCGCAGGTCAAGCCGCCGGACGGCGGCGTCGAGAAGGCGCAGCCGTAGGTGCCGAGCGAATTCGACTCGCTGCTCGAGACCATCGCCGGCCTGGCCGCGGCGAACATCGTCATGATCGAGACGCTGCACGAGCACGGCGTCGTCGACAAGACGCACTTCGCGCACGCGTTCGCTCGCGCGCTCGACGGGCTCGACGCCGAGCACCGCGGCGGCATGATCGAGCTCACGCTGCGCAATCTGCGGGACCGCTGCATGAACCTGCCCGCCGGCGGCGTGCGCTCCGACGCTCAGCAATGGCTCGACAGCCTCACCGGCTTTCGCCGGTGAATTTCTAGACTTTTTTCAGCCACGACGGGCGACGGAATTCGCCGAGCAGCGTGCCCGCGGCGGCTTCCTTGCCGTCCTCGTCGAAGAGGATCTCGCGGTTGCCGAACGGCAGCGATTGGCCGGCGATCACCAGGCGCATCCTGTCGCCGCGGCATTCGAACTGCAGGGTCAGCCCGCTCGCCGGATCTTCCACGATCTGTTCCCGGATCTTGCACACTAGACCATTCGGCTTGATGGGCATCTCATCCTCGCGACTTGAAGGTGACGCCCTTCTTCCTGCAACCTGCGTGCCCGGCTAGGACTCGTCGCGGTTCTGCAGTTCTTCCCACAGCAGCTCGATCTCGTCGAGGCCGAGCTGCAGCACGCGGATCAGCTCGCGGCGCCCGACCTCCCGGTCCGCGCTCTCGAGCGAGCGAACGGTGTCGTTCATGAGGTCGCGCACGGCGCGCACTGTCAGCGACACATGCTTTTTCTGCTGCGTGGACAACAACATCGAAAGCTCACCCCCGGAATCCAAGTACTCACCCTCCCGGAAGCCAAAATATCGAGCAGGGCAGTGCCTGTAAATCCCCGCAACCCGGTATTTCCGCGCGGGCATTCCTGCGTCCGCGCGGCGTTCCTGCGTCCGCGAGGCATCCCTGCTAGAGCGCGGTGAGTCCCTTGCGCACCGCGTACCTCGTGAGCTCGGCGACGGTGTGCAGGCCGAGCTTGCGCATGATGTTGCGCCGATGCGCCTCGACTGTCGCGACGGAGATGCCCAGCTGCGACGCGATCTCGTGCGAGCGCTTGCCCTCGGCGAGCAGCGCGAGGACCTGCCGCTCGCGGCGGCCGATGGGAATCGACTGGCTCGCCGGCGCCGCGCCGCCGAGCTCGTCGGGCTGCGCCTCGCGGGCCACGTCCGGGGACACGTAGAGCTTGCCCTGCATGACCGCGCGGATCGCCTGCACGAGCTCGGTCACGGCGGAGGTCTTGAGCAGATAGCCGTTCGCGCCCGCGTTGAGCATCGCCTGCACGAAGCGCTCCTCGCCGTGGATCGACAGGGCCAGGAGCTTCAGGCCCGGCTGCGATCCCCTGAGCCGGCGCGCCACTTCGATGCCGTCGATCTCCGGCAGGCCGACGTCGAGCACCAGGAGGTCGGGGCGCAGCTTCTGCGTCATGTCGATCGCCTCACGCCCGTTCCCGGCTTCGCCCACGACCGCGAGATCCGGCTCGCGCGCGAGGAGGCCCGCGAGCAGCTCGCGCACCATGCGATGGTCCTCGGCGATGACGACTCGGATAGTCATGTCAGTTCCCCCGACCTCCGCGACGTCACGACAGTAGCCGCGCTCCCGCCACGGCGCTAGGGCCTAGTACACGCGGATATGTTGGGACGGTTTGGCCGCACGGTAGCGGCGCGGGCCATATGGCCCGATTCGATGGTGGATGGTACTGGGATCGAACCAGTGGCCCCTGCTGTGTGAGAGCAGTGCTCTACCGCTGAGCTAACCATCCAGGAGAGGGGACGCATTTTAATCGAAAAGCGCGAGCGCGCCGCTCGCGATGAGCGCGGCACGTTGCAGCGCGGAAACATGAAGACGGGCACACATCGTTGCCAGAGGACGTTGCATTATTGCCGCCGTGCCCGGTTTCCGGTATCCCGACAATCCTCTACTGGCGACTACCCACAACTTGCGCGCCCGGAAGCAAACGCCGCTAGAGGAAAGTCAGGCCATTGCGTATGGCGTACTTCGTGAGCTCGGGAACCGTGTGCAGGTCGAGCTTGCGCATGATGTTGCGCCGATGCGCTTCGACGGTGGCGGGCGAGATGTTCAGCTGCGCGGCGATTTCGGAGGAGCGCATGCCGCCGGCGAGCAGCGCGAGGACCTGCTTTTCGCGCAGGCCGAGCGGCGAAGCATCCCGGGCTTCGTGGAGCGGGAAGGTCAGCGCGCTGAGCGCGTCACGCGCGACGTCCGGCGACAGGTACAGCTTTCCCTGCGCCACGAGCCGGATCGCGTGCACGAGCTCGCCGAGCGCCGAGGACTTGACGACGTAGCCGTCCGCGCCGGCCTGGAGCATGTCCCGGATGAACTGCTTCCCGGCGTGGATCGACAGCACCAGGATCCTCAGATCGGACTGTGCCTTCTTGAGCCTGCGCGTCACCTCGATGCCGTCGATCTCGGGCAGTCCGATGTCCAGAACGAGGACCTGCGGGCGCAGGCTGGTCGCGAGCGCGATCGCCTCGGGGCCGGTGCTCGCCTCGCCGACGACCTCGAAGTCGGGCTCGCGCAGCAGCAGCGCGGCGAGAAGCTCGCGAATCATGCGCTGGTCCTCCGCGATGACGATCCGGATTGTCATGCCTTGATTCGATTGCGCGCACTCAAGCGATTGGTTTCAGGATGGCGGCTTTTCTGTCGTATTGTCCCGGGATTCGGACAGGCCCATCCGCTGTTTTGCCGCAGGCTACCCAAAAACCCGGGACCCGGATGATTTTTCGCCAGCTCTTCGACCAGCAATCGTCGACCTACACGTACCTGCTCGCCGACGCCCAGTCGCGCGACGCGCTGCTGATCGACCCGGTGTTCGAGCAGGCCCGGCGCGACGTCGCGCTCGTGGAGGAGCTGGGCCTGAATCTGCGCTGGACACTCGAGACCCACGTGCATGCCGACCATGTGACCGGCGCCTGGCTGCTGCGCGAGCGCCTCGGCAGCCGGATCGCGATCTCCCGGGCGAGCGGCGCCCGCGGCGCCGACCGCTACCTCGAGGCGGGGGAAAAAATCGAGGCCGGCAAGCGCTTCGTCGAGGTCCGCGCCACGCCCGGGCACACCGCGGGCTGCCTGAGCTACGTGCTCGACGCTCGCTCGCTCGTCTTCACCGGCGACGCGCTGCTCATCCGCGGCTGCGGCCGCACCGATTTCCAGCAGGGCGATCCGCGCACGCTCTTCCGCTCGGTCCGCGCGGAGCTGTTCTCGCTGCCCGGGGCGTGCCTGGTCTATCCCGGCCACGACTATCGCGGCCTCACGGCGACCAGCATCGGCGAGGAGAAGCTCCACAATCCGCGGCTCGCGGAGTCGATCGGCGAGGAGGACTTCGTCGGCTACATGCAGCACCTCGGCCTCGCGCACCCGAAGGCGATGGAACAGGCCGTGCCAGCGAATTTGGAATGCGGAAAACCTGAAAAAACCACCAGCCAAAATCCGGAATGGGCCCCGCTCACGTACACGTTCGCCGGCATCTGGGAAGTGCAGCCCACCTGGCTCGAAGAGCACTTGCGCGAAGTGCAGGTCGTCGACGTGCGCGAGCCCGCGGAATTCGACGGGCCGCTGGGGCACGTGCCCGGCGCCAGGCTCGTGCCCCTGGGTCTGCTGAACGAGAAAATGAGCTCGCTCGAAAAAGCGCGGCCCGTGGTCACCGTCTGCCGCTCCGGCGCGCGCTCGGCGCAGGCCAGCGTGATCCTCGGCGCGGCGGGCTTCGCGAAAGTGGCGAACCTCGCCGGCGGCATGCTGCGCTGGCGCGCGCAGCGTTTTCCCGTGGACGGCGGCACCGAGTGACGAATAACTGGGTCAGACCAAATCTTCTGCTTCGAGAATTTATTTTCGAAAAATTGCTCTGACCCCTTTATCATCGATTCATGCAGGTTAGAACGCGCTTCGCCCCGAGTCCCACCGGCTTCCTCCACATCGGCGGGGCGCGCACCGCGCTCTTCTCGTGGGCCTACGCGCGCCGCCACGCCGGCAAGTTCATCCTGCGCATCGAGGACACCGACGTCGAGCGCTCGACCGCGCAATCGGTGAGCGCGATCCTGGAAGGCATGCAGTGGCTGGGCCTGGACTGGGACGAAGGCCCGTTCTTCCAGATGCAGCGCCTCGCGCGCTACAAGGAGGTCGCCGAGCAGCTCATCGCCGCGGGCCACGCGTATCGCGACTACATGCCCAAGCAGGAGCTCGATGCTCTGCGCGCGCAACAGACCGCGCGGGGCGAGAAGCCGCGCTACGACCGCGCCATCGGCCAGAGGTATCGCGGCGAGGGCCCGGCTCCGGTCCGCTTCAGGACGCCGCAGGAAGGCAGCGTCGGCTGGCACGACCTGGTGAAGGGGCCGATCGCCTTTCCGAACGCGGAGCTCGACGACCTCGTGCTGCTGCGCGCCGACGGTGTGCCGACCTACAACTTCGGCGTGGTGGTGGACGATCTGGACATGCAGATCAGCCACGTCATCCGCGGCGACGACCACGTCAACAACACGCCGCGCCAGATCCACATCTTCAACGCCCTGGAGAAGCCGCTGCCGGCGTTCGCGCACTTGCCGATGATCCTCGGCGGCGACGGCGAGCGGCTGTCGAAGCGCCACGGCGCCGTGAGCGTGACCCAATACCGCGACGACGGTTACCTGCCCGAGGCGCTCCTGAACTACCTGGCGCGGCTCGGCTGGTCGCACGGCGACGACGAGATCTTCTCCATGCGCGATCTCGTGCAGTGGTTCGAGCTGCAGCACGTCTCGGGCTCGCCGGCGCGCTTCGATCCGGAAAAGCTGAAGTGGCTCAACCAGCATTACATCAAGGCAGCGCCCGACGAGCGGCTCGCCGGGCTGGTCGCATCCGAATTGAAGAAACGCACTATCCCGCTCGAGAAAGGCCCGCCGCTCGCGCTCGTTATCTCGTTGCTGAAGGACCGGGCGCATACCGTACTCGAGCTCGCCGATGCGGCCATGCTTTTCTATTCATTCGACATGAAGCCCCTCGAAGAGCGCGTCCCCGAGACGCTGAACGCCTTGAAGCTCCTGAGGGAGAAACTGGGCGCCGTGGCCTGGCAGCGTGCCGAGATCGGCAACGCCATCAAGGAGGTGGTGAAATCGAGCGGCCTGAAGATGCCTCAGCTCGCCATGCCGCTGCGCCAGATCGTCACCGGCCGGACCCAGACGCCGTCGATCGACGCGGTGCTGGAGCTGCTCGGGCGCGACACGGTCCTGGAACGAATGGCGCTGCATCTGGACAAGTGACCGGCAGACGCCCGGGACCTGCAAATTGCAATGAAGAGGCGCTATAATTCGCGCCCTCGGTCGGGGGTATAGCTCAGCTGGGAGAGCGCTTGCATGGCATGCAAGAGGTCAGCGGTTCGATCCCGCTTACCTCCACCACTCCGAGACCGTAGTCGAAGTCCCCATCGTCTAGAGGCCTAGGACATCGCCCTTTCACGGCGGTAACCGGGGTTCGAATCCCCGTGGGGACGCCAATAAAATCAGGGACTTGCGAGACATCGCAGTCCCTGTTTTCATTTTTGTCCAACTTTTATCCAATATCCTTCGGTCCCACCAAATGAATTGTTCAGCATCGCCGACATCGATTTAACCTGGGCCGACAGGCACGAACTTCTTTGAGGCCTTCCAAAGCTGGCGGTTAATGAAATTGGGCGCGACGCGGCGCATGAGCGCTAGCTGTTTTGATTGGCCTGGATGGATTTCGAGAGCACCCGTCCTGAGGGATGCAAACGACTGCTTCACTAACTCGTCCGTGCTGATCAGCGTGATGCCGTCGCCCTCGGAAAGGTCTGCCGTCATATCGGTCTTCACCGCTGGCGGCATGATCTCGACGATCTCCACGCCCGAGTCTTCGAACTGGAACCGGAGCGACTGGGTGTAGGAGTGAATCGCCGCCTTGGTCGCACAATAGATCGGCAAGCACGGCAGCGGCACAAAGGCGAGGCCTGAGGAAATGTTGATCAGGGTTCCCTTATTTGCTGAAAGGATGTCGATGAACGCGGAGGTCATGCGAAGCACGCCTCCCACATTGATATTCATCTCCATCATCAGTTCGGTCAGGTCGGCGGCAGGGGACTTGAGGTTCCTATAACGGCTGATGCCTGCGTTGTTCACCAGCACATCAAGCTTTGGAAAATCCGCCTTCACGCTTGCAGCGAGGGCCGCGATCTGCGCGGAGTCAGCAACGTCGCTCCGGATCGTATGGAGCTTCGGATGCATCGCCTTCACTTGGTCGAGCACGGCTTGACGCCGGCCGGTCACTATAACTTCGTTGCCGAGCTCGCCGAATCTCAAGGCAAAAGCGAGCCCGATGCCTGCGGAGCCACCTGTAATCAGGACGGTGCGATTAGTGAGTTTCATGGAAGTCCTTTGCTTTACGGAGCTTCATGCCTTGCAAGCCGGTCGCGCGATCATGAAATGGAAGGCGAAGTCCGGGCCTGCTTTTGCCGGCAGCGGCGGATAGGGATCGCAGACACCAAGGGTTCAGTCGTCTACACCACCCAGGCTCAAATTCACGGTCGTTCCAGTCAGCCCGCTCGCCTGATCAGAGGCTGCGAGGACTGCCATGTTGGCCATCTCTGCGAGTGACGAAAGCCGTCGCGCATGCGTCCTGCTTGCGATCAACTCCTGGAACTGTTCCCACGAAATTCCCCATGCATTGGCGTGAAGTCCGAAGACTTCCCTTATCGTGCCCGAGTCCGGCATCCCCTGCGGCCGCAGACCAACCACACGAATGCCGTGAGGCGCGAGCTCGGCGGATAGGCCTCGTGTTAGCGACTCCACAGCGCTCATCGCTGGACCGACACCGCCCATCAACGGGATGCCCGTCCGCGAGGGGATTGACGTGACGGTCATGATGACACCTGACTTCTGCTTGATCATTTGCCGGGCAGCGAGCCGAGAGGTTAGAAAGTAGGACTTGGTGTACGTGGCGATCGGCAGCGAGAACTGCTCGACATCAAGATCGCTCAAGGCGACGCCCTGCAACTTAGTGTTGGGAATGCCGACAGCGTTGAAGGAGATGTCGATCCTTCCGACCTTGTCGATCACCGATTTTAAGTGTTTCTCGATTACGCGTTCGTCGAGCGCGTCGACTTCAGCCGCCTCGGTCGTCCCGCCGATGTCCCTTGCGACAGCTTCTACTCCGGCGATGGTCCGGCCTGCCAGGAACACTGTGGCTCCTTCTCGGGCGAAAGCTCTGGCGACGGCGCTTCCGACGGCACCTGCACCACCATAAACGATTGCGTACTTGCCCTTAAGCTGCACGGCTGACTCCTTTGCCTGTATTGACGGGGCGTCACTGCCGAAAAGCTCAGACGCCAGTCTGTTACCGGAGCTATGACGTTTGAGGCGCCCTAGAAGAGTCAGCGAACGTGGACGGGAGGGCGGATGCCGGACCGATCATGCCAAGTTGCAGGGCGCGCAAGGTTTTGATCCGGCCACGGAATCTGAGGTGCTTTGCCGGAGACCTAGTGGGGGTGGTTATATGGTGGCCGCCCAATGCCCCAGGGCAGAGGCGATCTGAAGCTCCATCGGGAGCAGCCCCAGACCGCCAGCGTCCGAAGACGAAAACCGCCAGAGTTACGCCACCACTGACTCTTTTTCTGAGCCTCGATCGTCTTAGCTACACATAGACGCTGGAGCAAACAGATGAGCCTTAAGGATAAGAATGTCGTTGTTACCGGTGGGAGCCGTGGTCTTGGCTTGGGATTGGTCGAGGCTCTCGTCTCTCAAGGGGCCAAGGTGACGGTAGTCGCGCGCCGCGCCGCGTCGCTGGACGCGGTCAGTACGCGGCTGGGCGTCGCCACGATCTCCGCCGATGTTACCGACCAGGCAGCCGCTAATCGTATCCTTGGCGACATCCGCCCAGATATCCTTGCGCTGAACGCTGGCGCGACTCCACGGATGGGTCGGTTGGATCAGCTGAGCTGGGAGGATTTTTCCGTGGCCTGGGAAACCGACGTCAAGGCCGGCCTCTACTGGCTGCAGGCGGCGCTCAACCTGCCGCTCAAGCCCGGGAGCCGCGTCCTGGTGGGGTCGAGCGGGGCCGCCGTGACCGGATCGCAGATGTCAGGCGGTTATGGCGGATCCAAGCGCATGCTTTGGTTCATGGCCAAATACGCCAACGGCGTCTCGCAGGAGAAGAACCTCGGGATCCGCTTTCAGGCGATTGTGCCGCGGCAGATGATTCTCGGCACCGGAACCGGGGATGCAGCCGCCAACGCTTATGCGGGCTCAATGGGCATCACGCCGGAACAGTTCGTGGCTCGTTTCGGCGCGCCGATGCCACCCCGAGCGTTCGGCGATAGAGTCGTTTCCGTGCTAGAAGATCCACAATACGCCGATGGCGTGGTTTTCAGTCTCAACGGCGATGCCGGGGTCACCGTTATGGAGGGAGCGACGGCTTGACCGAAAGCGAACACGCTCCGGGCAGCACCCGGCGGGCGGAGCTCCTCGCACTGGCCGGAGAGTTGCGGCCTGAGCTCCACCGTTATTGTGCGCGTCTCATGGGATCGGTGATAGACGGCGAGGACGTCGTGCAGGACACCCTTGCCCGAGCCTTCGTCGCCCTGGACGGGCTGAGCGAAGTCCCGCCGCTCCGTGCCTGGCTGTTCCGGGTCGCCCACAACCGTGCGCTGGATCTGTTGCGCAGCCGGGCGATCCGCGCGGCAGAGCCTATCGAAGCTGCCCACAATGTCGCCGACCAAGCCACCCCTGATTCCGTGGAGATATTGATGCGCCAGGAAGCGGTGAGGATCGCGGTCTCGCGCTTTACCGAGCTTTCGATCCTCCAGCGCAGCGTCGTCATCCTGAAGGATGTTCTTGACGAGCCGCTAGCCGAGATCGCCGCGCTTCTCGACCTCACCGTTGATTCTGTGAAGGCCCATCTGGCGCGCGGGCGTGCGCGTCTTAAGGAGATCAATGCGACGGTCGGCCAGCGTCCTGACGCAAAGCCAACGTCCGCTGCGGTGGCGCGCTATGTGGCGCTGTTCAACCAGCGGGACTGGGATGGCCTGCGCGCGCTCCTGGCGGACGATGTGAAACTCAATCAATCCACTCACCCGGTCCGCGTCGGCTCCGCGGACGTCGGGATGTTCTTTAGCATCTACGCCAAGATCGATGGCGTGTGGCTTACCCCCGCCTGGCTTGAGGGCCGAGAGGTGATCGCGGTCTTCGAAGATCGCGCTGACCCGAAGCCTAGCTACATCATGTGGCTCGAATGGCGTGGCGATCAGATCACTTTCATCCGCGATTACCGTTATGTCCGCTATGTCACAGCCGACGCTGTGCTGACGCTGGCACCCGACAGCTCCCAGCGGTTACTTGCCTTTCACGGCGGTAACCGGGGTTCGAATCCCCGTGGGACGCCACTGCCCGAGCGCCGGGAAGGCTAGCGCTCGTCGACCTTCGCGTAGCCGCCCGACTTGCCGTTGAAGCGCTCGGGCTTCGCCCAGCTCAGGCGCTGCGTCTGCAGGCAGGCGATGCGGATCCGCGGCTTGGCGGGGTCGTAGCGGATCACCTCCACGGTGCGCTTCACGCGCGAATCGAGGTCCTTCCACTTCGAGCCAATGCTTGGATATTGGGGTTTCATGCCTCGATAGTAATCAATTCGGGCGCCGGGTAGCGCTGTTTTGCGAAATTGCCGGGGATGGCACAATCGCGCCCTCGGGGGATCCATGACCAAGAAGACCATCTGTCCGGCGGCGGGCGTGCTGCTCGCGGCGGCCGCGACTGTCGCCTGCGCCCAGCAGGCCGCGGCGCCGGCGGCGGCCGTGCCGCCGCCCATCGTGGCGTCGCATTGGTACGGCGGGGTGGCGCTGGGCCAGACCATCCAGGATCTGCTCCCCGAAGCAGTGCCGATCGCGGGCACGAGCAGCGGCGCGGGGACCAGCACGCTCAACGCCGGCCACAACCGAAGCGGCTTCAAGGTCTTTACGGGATACCGGCTGCACCGCAACTTCGCGCTCGAGGCCGCGTACACCGACTATGGCGTATTCGCCGCGACGCGCTTCGTGACCGGCTCGGCGGACCGCCGGCTGAAAGCGACCATGAAGATCACCGGATTCAGCCTCGAAGGCGTCGGCATCCTGCCGTTCGAAAGCGGCTTTTCCCTTTATGCAAAGCTTGGCGCTCTTTACGCGCTCAGCGACACCACCTACTCGCCCGAAGGCGGCGTCGTGGGCCCCGACAAGCTCAATCCCACGAGCCGCGAGCTGACGGTAAAGACCGGCATCGGCGCGGGCTATCTGCTCACCGAGCGGCTGAGCCTGCGCCTCGAATACGAAGTGGCGAAGAAAGTCGGCGACGAGAATACGGTGGAGGCCGACATAAAGGCGCTGTTCGCGGGGCTGCAGTACAGGTTCTAGCCAGCTTCAGGGGCTGCGTGCGTCAGGCGGCCCCGACAGCGTTCTTCGCGCGACATCCGATTCGTGATTCCGCTACCTCCTGCCGCGGGGCGGCGGCATAGTGTTTGCTCCTCTTTCGCCTGCAGCATTCTTCCCCCTCAACGTTTAGGAGTCCTACGATGACGATGAAAGTCCTATGCGCCGCCGTTGCAGCGGCGCTGGTGGGCGCGGCCACCGTTTCAATCGCGCAGACGTCCGGCAGCACCGGCTCGAGCGGCAGCAGCGGAATGAGCAGCGGAAGCAGCAGCACCGGCGCGAGCGGCAGCACCGGCGCGAGCGGCAGCTCCGGCAGCAGCACGACGGGGAGCTCGGCCAGCTCGAAGTGCGATGCGCTCACCGGCACGCAGAAAGAGGATTGCCAGCGCGACGAGCGCGCCGGCTCGAGCTCGGGCAGCAGCACCAGCGGCAGCGCGCCCAGCACCGGCGTCGGCGGCAGCTCGAGCGGCACGGTGGGCAGCGGCGGCACGACCGGCTCGGCCGGCACGATGAGCCCATCGCCCTCCACCAGCGGTAGCTCCGGCTCCACCACCAGCCCGGGCTCTAGCGGCAGCTCGAAGTAGCTTTCCCGCAGCAGCACCGCGACGGGCCGCGAAACGCGGCCCGTTTCTTTTGGGGCGCCGGCTTCGGCTATGCTGCGCGCATGATTTCCGCGAAGAAAGCGCTCGCCGGCCCTCTCGTGGCGCTGGCGGTGCTGGCCGCCTACTGGATGTACGGCAGCTACCAGAAGCACGCCCAGCAGAAGTCCATCGCCGCGCTCGTGTCGGAGGCGACCGTGCAATTGAAGGCGGCGCTCGCCGGCGAGCCGAGCGCCGCCGGCATCGCCAGGATCGAGGCCCTCCTGCAGGAGCTGGGCCGCACCGGCACCTCGCGCCAGATCGCGATGAGCGGCGCGGCCGAGGGCTATCTCGTCAGCGCGCGCGCCATCGTCCTGCGCGAGGCCGACGTGGCGCGCGCCGAGCCGCAGGCGGCCGCGAGCCGCCAGGCCCTCGCTGCCCACATGCGCGCGCCGCGCGGGCGCGACGATTCGTGGATCCGCCGCGCGTCCGATCTGAAGAAGCGCATGGACCAGGACCACGCCGAGCTCGACCGCCAGCTGAAGACGCTCCGCGACCTGATCTACACCTTTCCCGAGGCCGAGAAGGCGCTCGAGCCCTACGTCGAAAAATCGCTCCTGCTCGGCGCCGCCCCGCAGCAGGCGGCGCTGAAGAAGGTCGAGGCGCAGACCGTGCGCGCCGCAGAGGAGGCCGGCAAGGCGGGCCGCCTGCCGGAGGGCTAGCGGCCGATGCAGCCCGGCCCGATGGCGCTCTGGAAGAAGATGTGGCTGCTGTTCACCGTGATCTGGGTGCTGGTGGCGGGATTGAACGCGATGACGATCATCGCCTTCTCCGAGGGCGTCGAGCGGGACAAGGCCGTCCAGCCGATCGTCTTCGGCGTGCTGGTGCCGGTGGTGGTGTACGCCGTGCTGTGGCTGTGGGCGCGCTTCTCGCGAAAGAAATAAATGGGGTCAGAGCAATTTTCCGGTAATGCCGTCGAGGCTCGACCGGTTTCAGGAAAATTGCTCTGACCCCATTTATTTGGCGGTCGCTTCGGAGGCGGCCGACAGCGAGGTGATCAGCTTCTCCAGCTTGCGCGCGTCGGCGTCGAAGCGGCGGATGCCGTCGGCGAGCTTGTCGCTCGCCATCGCGTCCTCGTTGTGCATCCAGCGGAAGGCCTTCTCGTCCAGGTCGATCCGCGGGATGGCGAGCTTTTTCGCCTCTTCGGCGGAAAGCTTTCTCTCCACCGGCTCCTGGGAGGACGCCAGCTTCTGCAGCAGGTCCGGCGCGATCGTCAGCAGATCGCAGCCCGCGAGCGCGAGGATCTGGCCGGTCTTGCGGAAGCTCGCGCCCATGATCTGCGTCGCGTAGCCGTGCTTCTTGTAGTAGTTGAAGATCCGGGTCACGGACTGCACGCCCGGGTCTTCGGCGATCGGGATGTCCTCCACCTTGCGCGCCTGCTTGTGCCAGTCGTAGATACGGCCGACGAAAGGCGAGATCAGGGTCACGCCGGCGTCGGCGCAGGCGAGCGCCTGCGCAAAGGAGAACAGCAGCGTCATGTTGCAGCGGATGCCTTCACGCTCCAGGCGCTCGGCGGCGCGGATGCCTTCCCAGGTGCTCGCGAGCTTGATCAGCACGCGCTCGCGCGCGATGCCGAGCTTCCCGTACAGCGAGACGATGCGGCGCGCTTTCTCGAGCGAGCCCTCGGTGTCGAACGACAGGCGCGCGTCGACCTCGGTCGACACCCGGCCGGCGACGTGCTTCAGGATCTCGCGCCCGAACAGGACGAAAAGCCAATCCATCCCGGCGCCAACCTCGCCGCCGGCGCGCTTGATCGCCTCGTCCACCAGCGGCCGCCAGCGAGGATCTTCGGCGGACGTGAGCAGAAGCGACGGATTTGTCGTAGCGTCCTGCGGCTTCCAGCGGGCGATGGCGTCGATGTCGCCCGAGTCGGCGACCACCAGGGAAAATCTGCGCAGGGAGTCGAGTTGTGAAATGCGGAGCTGTGACATGACCAAGCCGTGACTTAGGGGCCCCCGATTATAAGACCTGACAAATCCTCACAGTGGCGGCGCGGCGCCTAAGTTAATCTTTTCTCTTGGAAAATACGATGCAAGCGCCCGCCGCGCGCCGGCCCGAACCGCTGATCGTCCGCGTCAACTACGCGATCCGCGCGGGCGCGTTCGCCTACACCTGCCTCACGCTCGGCCTGCACGGCTACGAGCGCGGCTTCGGCCCGGTTTTCTGGGGCCTGCTCGCGCTGATTTTTCTGGTTTACCCGCACCTCGTCTACCTTTACACGCGCCGCGCGAGCCGGCCGAAGCACGCCGAGCTGTCGGCCATGTACGTCGATGCGGCGCTGCTGGGCGCCTGGGCGGGCGGACTGGGGTTCCCGACGTGGATCGCCTATCCCGCGCTCTTCAGCACCTCGCTCAACGCGATCTGGATGCGCGGCGTGCAGGGCGGATTGTTCTCGATGGCGGCGTTCTCCACCGGCTGCGCGCTCGCCGTCGCGGCGACCGGCCTGCGCTACCTGCCGGAGACGAGCGATACCGTCACCGCGCTTTGCTTCTTCGGCTCGGTCGTCTACACCAGCGCCATCGGCTATGTGATGTACGTGCAGACCCGCCGCCTCGCGGCCGCGCGCAACGCCCGGCGGGAAAGCGAGGAGCGCTACCGCATCATCGCCGAGAACGCCGCCGAGCTGATCGCCATGGTGGACGGCGACGGCCGCTGGCTCTACACCAGCCCCTCCTACGGGCGCATCCTCAACGGCGCCGATCTCGACCAGGGGGTCGACGCTTTCCGGCGCGTGCATCCCGACGACGCCGACCAGGCGCGCGTCGCGGTGCGGCGCTCGGCTGCCACCGGCGAGGCGCGCGAGATCGCGCTGCGCCTGGTCGATCGCGAAGGGCGCGTCCGCCAGATCCGCACCCGCGTCAAAGCCACCGGCGACGGCAGCCTGCTGCTGGTCTCGCAGGACGTCACGGACGTGCGCGAGAGCGAGGAGCGCCTGCTGCTCGCGGCGCATGCGCTCGAAGGCATGACCGAGGCGATCCTGATCACCGCCGCCGACGGCACCGTGGTCACCGTGAACAAGGCGTTCTGCGACATCACCGGCTACACGCGCGCCGACGCGCTCGGCTCTCCCGAGACCTCGATCCGCAACGCGCTGCAGCCGCCGGAGTTCTACGAGGAGCTCGCCGCCATCGTGCAGCGCGACGGCTACTGGTCGGGCACCACCTGGGCCCGGCGCAAGAGCGGCTCGGTGTACCGCGAGTGGCGCAGCATCCGCGCGGTGCGCGACCAGAGCGGCAAAGTCACCCACTACGTGGTGGTGTTCTATGAGGTGGGAGTCGCCCGACCCAGGGAGGAGGGCTCTCAAAGGCAGGAAGGTTCCCTTAAGGCCTGAAACGTAAGCTTTATCTGCCTGTCTGTCCGGAGTAGACTGTGGCCCACAACCAACAAGAACGCCTCAGGGACTAGAGCTACCACCGAGTAGCGAGGAGACAGGTTGCAGCCGACAGACATCAAGAACCCCGACTACTTCCACAAGGTTGTCGATTGCCAGTGGGCCTGCCCGGCCCATACTCCAGTTCCCGAATACATCCGGATGATCGCGGCCGGGCGTTACTCCGACGCCTACATGGTCAACTGGAAATCGAACGTCTTCCCCGGAATCCTCGGCCGCACCTGCGACCGCCCCTGCGAGCCGGCCTGCCGGCGCGGGCGCGTCGAGGAGGCGCAGCAGGCGAAGCCCGAGCCGGTGGCGATCTGCCGCCTGAAGCGGGTCGCCGCGGACTACAAGGACAACGACGAGATCAGGAAAAAAATCTCGGCCGGCAAGAAAACCAAATCGAACGGCAAGAAGATCGCCTGCATCGGCGCCGGCCCGGCGTCCCTCACCGTGGCGCGCGACCTCGCGCCGCTCGGCTACGAGGTCACCGTGTTCGACCAGGACCCGCGCGCCGGCGGCATGATCTGGTCGCAGATCCCGCGCTTTCGCCTGCCGCTCGAGGTGATCGACGAGGAAGTCGGCTACATCCTGAATCTCGGCGTCGCCTTCAAGCAAAGAAAAATCGCCTCGATGAAAGAGGTCATGGCCGAAGGCTACGACGCCATCTTCGTCGGCAGCGGCGCGCCGCGTGGCCGGGACCTCGACATTCCGGGGCGCAAGGAAGGCGCGAAGAACATCCACATCGGCATCGACTGGCTGTCGTCGGTCTCCTTCGGCCACACTTCGAAAATCGGGAAGAAGGTGATCGTCCTGGGTGGCGGCAACACCGCGATGGACTGCTGCCGCACCTCCAAGCGCATCGGCGGCGACGACGTGAAGGTGATCGTGCGCTCCGGCTTCGACGAGATGAAGGCGAGCCCGTGGGAGAAGGAGGACGCCGCGCATGAGGGAATTCCCATCCTGAATTTCCTTGTTCCCAAGGAATTTGTGATCAAGTCAAACCGTCTGGCGGGGATGGTTTTTGAAAAGGTAAAGGCAGTCTTCGACGAAAAAGGCCGGAGAAGCCTGGTTCCTACCGGAGAGCCCGTCCAGTTCTTCGAATGCGACGACGTGCTGGTCGCGGTCGGCCAGGAGAACGCCTTCCCGTGGATCGAGAAGGACAGCGGCGTCGAGTTCGACAAGAATGGCTTGCCTGTTTTAAATAAAACCACGTTTCAATCAAGCTTGCCCAACGTCTTCTTCGGCGGCGACTCGGCCTTCGGCCCGAAGAACATCATCTGGGCGGTCGCGCACGGGCACGACGCCGCCGTCTCCATGGATAAGCTTCTGAACAAGGAGAATATCCAGGAAAGACCGGCGCCCGGCGTGTCGATGATGTCGCAGAAGATGGGCATCCACGAGTGGAGCTACGACAACGAGATCGCCGGCGACACCCGCTACAAGGTGCCCTGGCAGGACATCAAGATCACGCTGAAGAACGTGAAGGCGGAAGTCGAGCTCGGCTTCGACGTCGCCACCGCCTGGAAGGAGGCGCAGCGCTGCCTCAACTGCGACGTGCAGACGGTCTTCACCGATCGCCTGTGCATCGAGTGCGACGCCTGCGTCGACATCTGCCCGATGGACTGCATCACCTTCACTCCGAATTCCGAAGAAAAAGATCTTCGCACCCAGTTGAACGCACCGGCCTCCAATCTCACCCAAGATCTTTATGTTTCTGGAGAACTAAAGACAAAAAGGATCATGGTGAAGGACGAGGACGTCTGCCTGCACTGCGGCCTGTGCGCCGAGCGCTGCCCGACCGGCGCCTGGGACATGCAGAAGTTCCTGCTCGAGATGACCAATGCGGGAGACGGTTGCAGGTCGCATCACTCCGGTAAAACCATCCCGCTGAAAGCGGCTTGAGACAATGAAAAGAATCGAAGCCGTCAACGATTTCGTCGTCAAGTTCGCGAACGTGAACGGCTCGGGCTCGGCGAGCGCGAACGAGCTGTTCGCGAAGAGCTTCCTGCGCATGGGCATCCCGGTATCGCCGCGCAACATCTTCCCGTCGAACATCCAGGGCCTGCCGACGTGGTATGAGGTCAGGGTGACAGAGGCGGGGCACTTGGGCCGCCGCGGCGGCGTGGACCTCATGGTGGCGATGAACCCGCAGACCTGGGCCCAGGACGTGAAGGAGATCGAGCCGGGCGGCTATCTCTTCTACGACAACACCAAGACGCTGCCGCCGTCGAAGTTCCGCGACGACATCCACGTGATCGGCATGCCGCTCACCGAGATCTGCAACCTGAACTACAGCGACCCGCGCGAGCGCCAGCTCTTCAAGAACATCATCTACGTCGGCGCGCTCGCCGGCATGATGGACATCGAGCCCGGGGTGATCGCCGAGCTGATCGGCGAGCAGTACAAGGGCAAGGAGAAGCTCCTCAAGCCCAACCTCAACGCCTTCCAGATGGGTCTGGAGCACGCTCGCAGTCACTTGAAAAATTCTTTGGATTTAAAAGTAAAAAGATCAAATAACGTCGGCGACAAGATCTTCATCGAGGGCAACGCCGCGGCGGCGCTGGGCTGCGTGTACGGCGGCGCCACCGTCTGCGCCTGGTACCCGATCACGCCGTCTTCGTCGCTGGCGGAGGCGTTTCAGAAGTACTGCTCCAAGCTGAGAGTCGACAAGGAGACGGGAAAGAATAAATTCGCCATCATCCAGGCCGAGGACGAGATCGCCTCGATCGGCATCGTCACCGGCGCCGGCTGGAACGGCGCGCGCGCCTTCACGGCGACGAGCGGCCCGGGGATCTCGCTCATGTCGGAGTTCGTCGGCCTGTGCTACTTCGCCGAGATCCCGGCGCTGATCATCGACGTGCAGCGCGGCGGCCCCTCGACCGGCATGCCGACGCGCACCCAGCAGTCCGACGTGGTGAAGTGCGCCTATCTCTCGCACGGCGACACCAAGCACGTGCTGCTCTTCCCCGAGGATCCGAAGGAATGCTTCGAGTTCGCGGCGCAGTCGCTGGACCTCGCCGAGCGCCTGCAGACGCCGGTGTTCCTGATGACCGACCTCGACATCGGCATGAACCAGCGCCTATGCGCGCCTTTGGTCTGGAATGATGAAAATTCCTATGATCGAGGCAAAGTCATGACGGCGGAGATGCTCGACGCCGGCAAGGAGTTCGGCCGCTACCTCGACGTCGACGGCGACGGCATTCCATTTCGCACCTATCCCGGCTCGCACGCCACCAAGGGCGCCTACTTCACCCGCGGCACGAGCCGCAATCCCTATGCGCAGTACTCGGAGGCGGGCGCCGACTACCAGTACAACATGGAGCGGCTGCTGAAGAAGTTCGACTTCGCGAAGACGCTCGTGCCCAAGCCCGTGCTGACGCCCTCGAGAGAGCCCGCGCGCTTCGGGGTCATCTACTACGGAAGCACCTCGCCTTCCATGCACGAGGCGCTCGAAGCCCTCTCCAAGAATAATATTTATATAAATGCCCTGAGGATCCGGGCGTTTCCGTTCCAGGACGAGATCAACGACTTCGTCCAGTCGCACTCCAAGGTGTTCGTGGTCGAGCAGAACCGCGACGCGCAGCTCAAGACGCTGCTGGTGAACGACGCCGGCATCAATCCCGCGTCGCTGATCTCGATCCTGCACTACGACGGCACGCCGATCACCGCGCGCTTCATCACCAAGGAAATCTCCGAGATCGTCTCGGCCCTGAACGTGCGCCCGATCAAGAAAGACAGGGCCGCATGATCCGCGCACTGCTTCTCGCTGCTGTTCTGGCCTTCGGCTTTTCCTCGAATTCTTTCTCCCAGGAGAAAAAGGTCGAGAAGAAAAAGGTGGAGAAAAAGAAGCCCGCCGCGAAGAAGCAGGGGTCCCAGGACTGGGGCCGCTTCAATACCGGCGCGAAGCGCGACCTGGAGAAAATCGAGAAGAAGGACGCGAAGGGAAAGAAGGACGCGAAACAGCCATGACCTACGTTGCCAAGCCGAAGCTCCATCATCCGACCCTGCCGAAGAACACGCTCGGCTTCACGCGGCGCGACTACGAGGGCAAGGTCAGCACGCTGTGCGCCGGCTGCGGCCACGACTCCATCTCCGCCGCGCTGATCCAGGCGTTCTTCGAGCTCGACATCCAGCCGCACCGCGTCGCCAAGCTCTCCGGCATCGGCTGCAGCTCGAAGACCCCGGACTACTTCCTCGGCAACTCGCACGGCTTCAACACGGTCCACGGCCGGATGCCTTCGGTCCTCACGGGCGCGAACCTCGCGAACCGGGATTTGATCTATCTGGGCGTTTCGGGCGACGGCGACTCGGCGTCGATCGGCCTGGGCCAGTTCGCCCACGTCATGCGCCGCGGCGTGAACATGACCTACATCCTCGAGAACAACGGCGTCTACGGCCTCACCAAGGGCCAGTTCTCCGCCACCGCCGACAAGGGCAGCAAGGCGAAGCGCGGCGCCGTCAACGCCGACTCGCCGGTCGACACCGTGAGCCTCGCGCTCCTGATGGGCGCCACCTTCGTCGCGCGCAGCTTCAGCGGCGACAAGAAGCAGCTCGTGCCGCTCGTCAAAGCCGCCATCGCGCACCCGGGCGCCGCCTTCATCGACGTCATCAGTCCCTGCGTCGCCTTCAACAACCACCCCGGCTCGACGAAGAGCTACGACTACGTGCGCGAGCACAACGAAGCCGTCAACCGCCTCGACTTCTGGCCGAGCCGCGACGCCATCAGCGTCGACTACTCCGACGGCGGCACCATCGAAGTCCCCGGCGCCGACGGCAGCATCCTCAAGCTGCGCAAGCTGCACGCCGACTACGATCCGAGCGACAAGATCAACGCCCAGTCCATGGTCGCCAGCGCCGCCCACAAAGGCGAAGTCCTCACCGGGCTTCTCTACCTCGCCTCCGACGCCGAAGACCTCCACGCCCACCTCAACACCTTCGCCGCGCCGTTCAACGCGCTCGAGGCGAAGGATCTCTGCCCGGGCTCGGCGATGCTGGACAAGATCAACGGAAGCCTAAGGTAGTCCCCGGATAGAAGACCGACGGCGTCTCAAGGTTGAGGCGTGGAGGCGGGGTCCCGGCTACTAGGGATTGCCCTCGAAATGGCCGTGCCGCAGCGGACCTTCATAGGTCGGCCTGTACTCTTCCGCGATGTGTCGCGCCTGAGAATGAAACTTCGCCGGTAGGCTCCCCTCATATTCGCGGCGAATGTCCTCGATCTGGATTCGCTCGCTTTCCGACAGAAAGCCGCGCGTCTCCGGCCATTTGTTCAAGCACCGCATGGTCACGCCCAACGCAGCCGCCATTTCGGACTTGGTCGCGATGTCCTGTTTGAGCTTGTGCCGTGTAAGGGACCAGAAGCACAGGGCGGGAATGTCGCCCTGACGGGATGCGCGCGCGAGCCACGAGATAGCCAGATCCAAAGCACGTGGATCGCCCTTCATCTCGGTCAGATATTTCATAGCCATAATTAGTTGCGCGTCCGGAATGCCTTTTTCCGCCGCTGCTTGAGTCAGGGCGAGGATGTCGAGGCTGTCGTGGTTGGCGCGCTTGACCAGGTGCTGGGCAAGCACGAAGTGGCCCCAGGGATGTCCCCGCTTGGTACTTAGCTCCGCCCATTTTTCGCTCTCCGCTTTCTCGCCGGAATTCCACAAATGCTGCGCAAGCGAGGCCTGCGCGAGGCCGAATCCGCTCTCAGCCGCACGCAGCACCCAAGCGCGTCCCTTTACTTCACTGGCAGGCACGTTTTCGCCATGCCAGATCATTTCCCCGTAGTGATATTGCGCGACCGGGTGTCCTGCTTCCGCGGCCGCTTTGAAGTGGCGAAGGGCGCCAAAATAATCACCCTCGTCGTAGAGCGTGATGCCCGCCGCCACTTCGGCATTTGCGTCTACGTCCGGTCGGGTGGCGTAGTAGGAGATGGCGGCGCCGGCCATCAGCGCGAGCCCGCAGGTCCCAAGCAGGAGCTGTCTTTGCAATGTCGCGAGCAGAGGGACCTCGATGCCGAGCCCCTTGAACCCTCCTCCCGCGACGGCCGCGAGTACGCAGCCGATTCCCGCATAGAGCACCGTTTGAACCATATTCTCCATGGACGCCTCCCGCCTGACTGCGGGCGACAGCCTACTGCAAACGCGGTCCGTGGTGGGATACTGCCGCCAGACGCCTATGCGGTGGTGAATATTTCGAGGAGAACGTCCTTGAGGCGTATATTGGACGGAGCAGGGAGGACTTCACGAGTGCGACAGATAGCGCAGTGATGGAGCTGCTCAAGAAGATCGCTAAGAATACGGGGAAGCCGGAAGAAGAGCTTCGACGCGAATTCAACGAGGGCGCCGCCACCTTCAGTGACAAGTGCTACGAGTACATGAGGCCCGAAGAGACGCAGCTCTTCGGCTAGATGTCGGGCGCGACCTGTCCGTGGTGCAGCGCCCCCCGAGTCTCCGGCGCGACGTGCCCGCGCTGCGGCGCCAGTTACGCGAAAGCGGAGCAGATCAAGACCCAGGGACGCGCGACCCCGGCCGCCGTCGTTGCGGCAACCCCGGCCGCCGTCGCTGCGGCGACCCCGGCCCTCGCCGCTGGAGCGCCGGCCCGCGCTGAATCTCCTTTGCCGGCGCAGGCGCTCGACGGTCTGCCGGGCGGCGCGCTCGACGGCTTGCCCGCGATCGAGGATCCGGTCCTCGAATGGAAATACTGCATAGGCGCCATCCCGGCCGCGCTCCTTCTCGGGATCGCGTTCCACTTCCTCACGCCATTCCTGCAGCGCACGCTGCTCGCCATGCCGGTGCATGAGCTCGGCCACGCGGCCACGGCTTGGCTTTGCGGCCATCTCGCGGTTCCGATTCCGTGGAAGACATTGACCGCCGAGACGCGCGGCTTCGTCGCCCCCGTCGTGCTCCTCGGCGCGATCGGCTTCATGATGTATCGCGCGCACCTGGCGGAGAACCGGGCGCTGCTCGCGCTTGGCGGCGCGCTGCTGTTCGTGCAGGCGGCCGGCACCCTGTTCATCAAGCCGAAGACCGCGGAGATGCTGATCGTGTTCGGCGGCGACGGCATGGGGATGGTCCTCGCGGCCGCGCTCATGGCGAGCTTCTTCTTCGGCAAGAACACGCAGCTCTACAAGGGCTCGCTGCGCTGGGGCTTCCTCGTCATAGGCGCGGCGGCGTTCGTGGACATGTTCGCCGTGTGGCTGGCGGCGCGCGGCGATTTCGCCGCCATACCGTTCGGCGAGATGGAAGGCGTGGGACTATCGGACGCGACGAGGCTGGTCGACGACTTCGGCTGGACCGCGGAAAGCATGGTGCGCCGCCATGTGACGCTCGGCGTCTGCTGCCTCGCCGCGCTGGCGCTGGTTTACGCGTGGGGCGTGCGGCAGGCGAGACGCAGGATCGGCGCGGAAAACTGAAAGGGGCCGAAGCCGGAGCGATCTGCCGCTCCGGACCTCGGCCCCTGCGCGCGACGCGCGTGCTCTTCTAGAAGACGATGTTGGTGGTGCCGACCTGGACGCCGCCGAAGAAGGGCGTCACGGTGCCCGAGACGATGTTGTCCTTCAGCAGCGCGGCCTGGCTGGTCGTGGTGACGAAGACCCCCGTGCCCATGTTGGTGATGTGATTGCCGAAGACCCGCACTTTCATGGAAAAGTTGTTGATCGGGCCGACCTGGATCCCGGCCGGGTAGCCGCCGTTCAGATCCGGCTGCGAGTTGGCGATGATGTTGCCGGCGACGAGGGCGCCGTTCGCCTCGCCGATCTTGATGGCGTTCGCCTCGCCCTTCGTGTTCAGTCCGGTTTCCAGGATCTCGTTGTCGAGGATCCGCGCGCCGTAGCCGAAGACGAAAATGCCCGTCGAGCAGCACGAGGGCGAGCCCACGCCGGTGACGACGCTGTTTCGCACGGTGGCGCCGGGGCCGTTGACGGCGATGCCGGTGCTGGCGCTGCCTTCCACGCGCATGCGCTCGACGCTATGGCCGGAGCCCGTCAGGTTCACGCCCTCGCTGAAGCCGCGGATCGTGCCGTTGCGCACCACGATGTTCTTCTGCGTCTGCTGGTTGATGATGGCGATGCCGTTGGTCCCGGCGCCGACGATCGCGTGCCCGTTGAGGTCGATCGTGACGTCGTCGGCGACGACGAAGACGCCGTTGCCGTTGACCTGCTGCGAAGCCTTCAGGCAATAGACGCCGCTCTGCGTGATGAAGTAGGGCAGGACCGCCATCTCGGTGCAGTCGGTGGTCTCCGCCCGCGCGGCGGCGCTCAGGGCGAGCAGCGATAAGGCGAACAGGATGGATCGGATCGTGGATTGCATGGGCTCCCTTTCTTCGTTCATGGATGGATGAAGCGGGCGCCAATGTAGGCAGAGCCGGGGTGCGGATCGGGTACGGATCGCGCGGGGGTGTGTCAAAACGCACGCCGGGCGAAGAAAAGGACGCGGGGCAAATCCCCGCGTCCCCGGATGCTGCAGAGTAAGGCGGCGCTCTAGAGCCGCGCCGCGTACTCGCTCTCGAGCTTCGCGTGCGTGCTCCAGAACGGCCGCGGCTCGGCGCCGTTGAGGATGTCGGCGAGGATGCCGCTATGGGTGTCCCAGCCGCCCGCGACGCTGGCGCTCAGCGCGCGGTCGCGCAGGCCGCTGTGGGTGATGACCAGAAGAACGTCCTTGCCGCGCGGCGAGAGCTCGAAGGTGATGAGGTGCTCGTCGTCCTGCCATTTCCACGTGTAGGCGAGGACGCGCATCGGCTCGAGGCGCTTGATGGTGCCTTCGAAGCGCGCGCCCGAAAGCGCCTGCTTTTCGGGCGGGGTCTTCTCGTGCGAAAGCTGGTCGTGGTTGAACACGAGCTCGACGCGGCCGCCGACGCGCAGCTCGAACTCGCCGCCGGCGAACCACAGCGCGCGCTTCTTCGAGTCGGTGAGATAGGCCCACACGCGCTCGACGGGGCCGGGGAGGAGGCGCTCGAGCTTCACGGTGCCGGGTTGTACGAGGCGGGCGGCTTGCTTCATTTTCTGCTCCTTGGACGGGATGGGCGGGATCGCCTGGAGGCGGCGGCAATCGCGTCTTCGGCGCGCAGCGCCGCTTCCAGGGCATCGAGGCGTTGGGTCCAGGCGTCGCGCGTCTGCTGCATCCACGCGGCGAGCTCGTCGAACGGCTTGCGCTCGAGCGAGAGGAAGTGGTCGCGGCCGGCGACGCGGCGGCGCACCAGGCCGGCGCGCTCGAGGATCCGGATGTGCTTCGAGACGGAGTTGAGCGAGATGTCGAACGGCTCCGCCACCTCGGTCACGCGCGCCTCCCCCGAGGCGAGCCGCTTCAGGATCGTGCGGCGCGTGTCGTCTGCGAGCGCGATGAAGGTGTCGTCCAGATCCATGCCGATACATTAACCCAAAAGGATTAATATATCAAGCGTAGCCGCACCGCACCGCACCGCACCGCACCGCACCGCACCGCACCGCGCTAGCGCCGGGCCGGCGCCGGCGGGCGCTCGAGCAGGGAACGGCAATTGCTACGTCTTGTAATGATTCATCTTGTAGCCATTCAATAAGGAGGCTTCCATGCTCAAGCAGCTCAGTTTTCCGCTTTCCCTTGTCGCCGTAGCCGTCCTCGCCGCCTGCGCCAGCCGGGCGCAGCCGGTACCGACCGCCGTGATCGTCACGCCGCCGCCGGCACCTGCCACCACTGTGGTCACCGCGCCCTCGACCAGCGCACAGACTGCCCAGGTGACGACGCCGGCGCTGCGCGCCGGCAACGGACGCATCGAAACCCTCGCGGCGACGCCGCAATGGTCCTCCTCGTCGGGCAGCAGCGCGCCGAGCGGGACGCGGCGGGTCGGCGTCAGGATGGATGACGGGTCGATGCAGTTCATCGATACGGATGCCCCGTCCCTGCGCGTGGACGATCGCGTCCAGATCACCCCCGACGGCTACATCCGCAACCCTTCGCAGTAGAACGTTCCACGCTGTTACCAGCCCCACGGCAAAACCGCAGGGCCAAACAAAGTGTAGCAACTGCTTGATCGACGCTTGAGAGGGCATCACGGAGGGCACGGCTACCGGTCGTGCCCTCTTTTATTTCAACCTCTCAGGACGAAATTCTACGCATCCGCGCCGGCCACACTATCGCCGCAACCCGCTGGCTGTTGTCGCGTTTTCCGGATTTTTGTCCGGTGTCGCAGCGACGTCGCTCGGTGACGTCGTGCGTAATTCACGGTCCGCTACCGTACGGACGCGTGATGATCTCGAGGAGGTTCCCCCCGGGATCCTGGAAGTAGACGCCGCGGCCGCCGTCGTGGCGGTTGATCTCGCGCTTCGCCTTGCGCGCCGGGTCGGCCCAGTAGTCGAGGCCGCGCCGCTTCACGCGGCCGAAGATCTGGTCGAACTCGGCCTCGCTCACGAGGAAGGCGTAGTGCTGGACCTGTATCGCCTCGTCGGTGCTTAGGAAAGCGAGCGTCACTTCGTTGCCGACCTCGACGTCGAGGAACGGGCCGAAGGGCACCGGCGCGGGCAGGCCGAAGATTTCGGCGAAGAACTCGGCCGACTCGCGCTTGTCGCGCCCGTGGACGATGGTGTGGTTCAGCTTGATGGTCATGGCGACAGCATAGTCCGCGCCGCGCGGCTGCGGAAAGCGCCGAAGGCGGCGAGCGCGCAGGAAACCGGAAATTTCCGTAGGATCGCCCCTGTGAAAGTCGCCCCGATCTTCTTGCGGCGCCGGACCGTCTGGGCGCCGACGCTCCTGGGATGGCTGGCGCTCCTTCTCATCGGCGCCATCGCCGCGATCGCGCTCCTGCGCGGCGTCTATCCGTTCCTCGCCGTCACCGAGCCCGCCGGCGCTTCGGTCCTGGTGGTGGAGGGCTGGCTCGGCGAGAAAGAGCTCGACGGCGCCATCGCCGTCTTCAAGTCCGGCGGCTACCGGCAGATCGTCACCACCGGCGGCCCGCTCCACGACTGGCCCGAAACGCAGAGCGGCCCGACCGCCGCGCACCGCGCGGCCGGCTACCTGAAGCGCCGCGGCCTCGCGGCGGTGCCGATCACTCCGGCGCCTTCGCCGCTGACCCTGCGCGATCGCACGTACACCAGCGCCCTGATGGTGCGCGCCTGGGCGCAACGCACCGGCGTCGAGCTGCGCAAGCTCGACGTCGTCTCGCGCGGCCCGCACGCGCGCCGCTCGCGGCTGCTTTACGAGAAGGCCTTCGGCCCGCAGGTCCGGATCGGCGTCTTCGCCGTGCCTCCCCCCGACTACGATCCCGAGCGCTGGTGGCGCACCAGCACCGGCGCGCGCGATGTCGCCGAGCAGGCGGCGGGATTATTCTGGGTGAAGTTCTTCTTCGATCCGCTGCAGGAGCCGGGCCGCGAGCAGGACTAGAGCAAGGACTGGAAGGTACGATGCCGTACATATCTGTAGCGGTTCGCACTACATCCGCGCGCGCCGCGTTGTGATGTAATCCAGCCTTCGAATCGTCGCCGCTCCGGCGGCCATAACTAGAACCCGAATCTAGAACCCGAGCCATGGTCGAACAGCGCGCCGAGCCTGCGGTCGTCAACTTCGCGGCGTCCACCGTCCGCTTCACCGCGGCGCCGCGGCGCGTATTGATCGTCGAGGACGATCTCGACGCGGTGCGCATCCTGGCCGAGCTGGTGAAGCACATCGGGCACGACGCGCAGCACGCCATCAACGGCTATGCCGCGCTCGAAATCGCGCGGCGCTTCAAGCCGCACTTCGTCCTTCTCGACCTGGGCCTGCCCGGAATGGACGGCTGCGAAGTGTGCCGCCGGCTGAAGCAGGCGCCCGATCCCGACCTGAAGCGCGCGCGGGTCATCGTGCTGAGCGCCTGCGGCGACGATCAGCACCGCGCCAAAGCCCGCGCCGCCGGCTGCGAGCTGCACCTCGTGAAGCCGGTCAGCCCGCAGGCGCTGTTCGACGTGCTGGAGTCTTCGCGGCCTGCCTAGCGGCTCAGGCTTTCTTCGCGCCCTCGAGCAGCAAGGGCAGCGCGCCCGCGTCGAGTGATGTGGCGGCGATGGGGTCCGTCTGAGACTCTCGTTTTAAATCGTCGGATAAGCGCCCGCGATTCCTCGCGAAACCGAATGTAAGGAAGACGGCAGGATAAGAAGACGAGGGCACCGCACAACAAAGCGGTGCAAGGAAATAGATTGACAACTCCCCGCCCGGTTCTTCATTGTGCCGTCACGCTCGCCTGTCCAATTGTCTGCGGATTCGCAGGACGCCCGAGCCGGATGCATCGATTCAAATAAAAGGGGGGTCGAAGGATCATGGCTAAAAATTATGCGGTTGAAACGGTTTCGTCTTTGCCTTTCGGGATGCTGATTGGAGCTCCGCTCAACGCCGCGATAGAGGCGCAGACCCAGGCCGCGAAAGCGACCATCGATTTCATCATGCAGGTCGGTTTCCTGCCGGCAAGCGTAGCCGGCGCGGCCAACCCGGCTGCAGCACTGGCCGACCCGGACCCGGTCGACGTTTCAAGATCCGACGCCGTGCCGGCAGCAAACTTGAATCCGGCTACGAATGCCGGTCAAACGCGCATGGTGACTTTCATGTATACGACGACCAACGAGGACGCCGCCGTAGTTGCTGCGGCGGCTGCGGCGGCGACCGCGGCGGCGGGGGCGACTCCGGCGACGATTGCAGCGGCGGTCGCGGCGACCAATCAGACCGCCACCATCACCGTGCCCATCCTGTCGGTGGTCCCGATTCCTTTCTTCTCGATCGACGAGATGACGATCGATTTCGTCGCGAAGATCACCGAAGCGATTACGGCGAGCAGCAGGGCTTCATCGAACAGCGTCAAGTCCGCTTCCGCCCAGGGCCAGGGCGGCTGGGGACCGGTTTCCGGAGGTTTCAAGGCCGGAATGTCCAGCACGCATACCAGCACGTCCGAACGCTCATCCAAGTACCAGACCGAGCTGACGATGAGCATTCATGTCCGGGCTTCCTCCGAATCGATGCCCAAGGGAATGGGCAGGGTGCTGGACATGCTCGCAGGCCTCATCAAGAGCGAAAGAATTTAAGCGCCGGGCCGCGCCATGGGACTGCGGCACGACGGCGCCCGCTTGCGGGCAATCGTCCAGGGTCTGGTTCGGATGCTCGAGGCACTCAGGGCTTGCAGGCCGGTGGAGCTGGTCGAGGCCGAGCTGGAGATCCCTTTCGCCGGGATATTGCCCAGAGGCGCCGCTTCGGTCGGGCTGGAGCATTTCCGCAGCGTCTCGCTCGTTGCCGAAGACATCGGGTCTTCAAGTGCTTCCGATCTGTGGAAGATCCGGATATCGATCGGAAGGAACAGAGCTTCTACCGTAACTGTGGAAAGATATGACTCCCCTGCCGCTTCGTGAGCTCCTGGGCACCCTGGTCGAGGGTTTGATCGTCGCGGAAGGACATGCCGCCGCGGCCACCGTCGATTTCTTGAGAGGGGCCGGGTTCCTGGGCAACAACAGAAGCAGCGACAACTGGGGGCAGCTCAGGTTCGTCACGTTTTCGTTCAAGACCCAGGAGCCGACGGACCAGAAGACAAGGACCATCAGGGTCCCTTTACTGTCCCTGCTTCCGATCCCGCTGCAGCAAATAGATCAGGCGGAATATGAATTTTTCGCCAAGGTGAACGACGTGAAGCAAATTGATCCGGCGAAAGGCAGCCCCAAGTCGGGTTCGACCGTCCAGGGCGTGGCGCGACCGTATACCGATCTGGTGTGCGAAGTCGCGCCGTATTTCTTCGAATCCGCGCCCGGCAAAAAGAGCAGCGACCCGAAAGTGCGCGTGAAGCTCACGATGCGCCAGTCCGATCTTCCGGCGGGACTCGCATCGAGTCTGAGGCGGATCGAGGAAACTTCCGGAAGCAAGCCTGTGTGAAAAAAGAAAAGTCACCAAAGACCGTGCTGCAGCGGATTCGTTCCGTTTTGAGAAGGGCAAGACTGGCATTGACGGTCTTCCGGAGCGGCCTGCCGCAAGAGGACAGGGAGACCGACAAAGCCGTTGCGGAATTCATTTCGAGCCGCCGCAAGCCGGGCTTTCCATGTCCCCGCTGCAGCGGACCCATCATCGTCGGCATACCCGAGCTCCTGGCGAGGCGCGACGTCTCCTGCCGCCAGTGCGGCCTGGAGCTGAAGATGAGCTGGCAGGAGGACGCAAAGGCGCGCCGCGCCCTCGAAAACATCCAGGCGGCGGCCGCCGAGGTGCAAAAGGCGAGGAAGTTCAGGGGTTGATCGATGATCAAGGCGGAATGGCCGCTCTTGAATAAAAACGTCGGGCCGAATGGCCACAACTGGAAGAGCGACGTCAAGACCTTTCAACAACTGTTGAGCGCCGCTGGCTATGACACAGGTGGAGACAGCGGCATCTGGAACGACGCAACCACGCGGGCGCTGATTGGGTTTCGGGGCGATCATTTTCCGGGCCCCTTACCGCCCTATCCGAGCGAGGTGGCTCCCGACGGTGACGAATTGATGGCTCTCGTGAAGCTTGCGCAGATCGAGATCCCTCTTCCGCGCCAGACCGGCATGAACGGCATCCAAAGGATGCACGACTGGTTCGTCTCGCAGCGCATAGAGTACGACCCGGACGCGGTGCCACCTGGTGTCGCCACGCGCGCGATATACGGCATTGGCGGCCACCCCGAATCGGCGATCCAGCTCATTGACCTGGCCTGGCGGCACGGACCGGTGCAGATGGACTGCACGACTTACGTCAACCTGATGCTCGGTATCTTCTTCACCGGCGGTGCTCACAGCGCGCCTTATGAGGCGGCGTGCGGGGACTTCGGGGGAACGAGCAAGATCCACTGCGGCCGCGACCGCTATGGCTTTAAAGCAATCGAGGCCAAGTTCGGCGAGGAGACTCGAGACTACGTCACGACCGCGGACGAGATGGCTGCGGTCGCGAAGGAAGGTAAGCTCTACGTGCTGGAGGTGACGACGTCGAAAAGCTCCCTCTTCCACATGGCGCTGCTCTACAACGGCAACGTGATGGAGTGCCGGCCGAAGCTCGCGTGCACCAGCGGATCGATGGCCGACTTCATAAGAGCCATGGGCGGAAGGATCCACATGTACGAGCAACCGGCATGAGTACTCGTGAATTCATGAATCTCAGTGGCGCCGGGTTGTCGAACCGAATCCACACATGAACAGGATTTTCAGGCCCAGGGGTTTTTTCACGGTACCCGACGGCACCGATGTAAGCCCGTTCATGAACGCGACCGACGCCATGCAGCAGGACGTGCCATGGGGCGCGCTCGGCGATATGAGCATCGCCGCGGGGCGCATCGGCGCCCGCGTCATGTCGTGGATCCACGTGCATCCCGTGGTGACTCAGGTCACCTATCTCGTTTCAGGGCGGCTCGGCATTCGAATGAAGGAAGCGAAGCTGCCGCAGCCCTACGACCTCGAGCTCGGGGCGGGCATGGCAGTTCTAACGGAGCCCGGCACGCTCTTTCAGCTACGCAACACGAACGACGAGGTTGCCGAGGTGCTCTATATCGTTTCGCCGTCGTATACGTTCGAGATGGCCGACGGCAAAGCGGTGTATGACGACGCTGTTCTGATAGCGAAGACCTGGGAAGAGCTCGGCGCGGCCTGCGGCGACGCACACGCGCCGAGGACGCCAGGATATGAAGCCCGTAGAACCGACGCCCTGCGGCGGCTGGCGGCCCGGAAGGGACGTATTCCGCCGGCCTGAAGCTTCCCAAACGGCGAATTGCCTACGGTTTTTTCGCCGCCTCGAGCAGCACCTTCATCAGGTCGATCGGCATCGGAAACACGATGGTCGACGCTTTGTCGCCGGCGATGGTCGTGAGCGTCTGCAGGTAGCGCAGCTGCATCGCCTCGGGGCGCCCGGAAAGGATGTCCGCCGCCTGCATCAGCTTCTCGGCGGCCTGCTGCTCGCCCTCGGCGTGGATCACCTTGGCGCGGCGCTCGCGCTCGGCCTCGGCCTGGCGCGCGATGGCGCGCACCATGGTCTCGTTCAGGTCCACGTCCTTGATCTCGACGTTCGACACCTTGATCCCCCAGGCCGCGGTCTGCGCGTCGAGGATGGTCTGGATGTCGAGGTTGAGCTTCTCGCGCTCGGCGAGGAGCTGGTCGAGCTCGTGCTTGCCTAATACGGCGCGCAGCGTGGTCTGGGCGAGGAGGTTGGTGGCGTTGAGGAAGCTCGCCACCTGGATCACCGCCTTCTGCGGATCGATGATGCGGAAGTAGATCACCGCGTTCACCTTCACCGAGACGTTGTCGCGCGTGATCACGTCCTGCGGCTTCACGTCGAGCACCACCGTGCGCAGGTCCATGCGCACCATCTGCTGGATCACCGGCACGAGCACGATCAGGCCCGGGCCCTTCACCGCCCAGAAGCGCCCGAGCTGGAACACCACCCCGCGCTCGTACTCGCGCAGGATGCGCAGCGACATCGCCAGCAGGACAGCGATGATGATGGCGGCGCCGGCGGCGAAGAAGGTCATGGTCATGCTCCTTGTATGTTGTTGTGCAGCGGCCGCACTTCAATCTCCAGCCAGCGGCCGCACTTCAAGCTCCAGCCCGTCCACCGCGACGACTTTCACGCGCTGGCCCGCTTTCATCGGCGCGCCGCTGCGCACGCGCCAGGTCTCGCCCTGCACGCGCGCCCAGCCTTCGCCGCCGGACGCCTCCAGCACCTCGGCGACGCTTCCGACCAGCGTCTCGGCGCCGCTCACCACCGGCCGCCTGCGCGCCCTGAGCGCCAGCGTCGCGATCCCGATGAGGAACAGCGCGCTCGCCGCCGCGATGCCGAAGATGAAGGGCAGGGGCACGCCGAAGCCGGGCACCTCCGTGTCGATCAGCATCACCGAGCCCATCACGAACGCGATCACGCCGCCGACCCCGAGCGAGCCGTACGCCGGCAGGAACACCTCCGCCGTCATGAACCCGATCCCGAGCAGGATCAGCGCCAGCCCCGCATAGTTCACCGGCAGCATGTGCAGCGCGTACATCGCGATCAGCAGCGCCACCGCCCCCGCGACACCGGGCATCACCAGCCCCGGATTCATGAACTCGAAGATCAGCGCATAGATCCCGAGCAGGAGCAGCACGTACGCGATCGTCGGATCCGTCACCACCGCCAGAAACCGCGAGCGCCAGTCCTGCTCGAACGCAATCGCCGCCGCGCCCCTGGTCGCAAGCGTCACCTTGCGCCCCTGCACCTCCAGCGTGCGCCCATCCAGCTTCTCGAGCAGCTGCGGCACATCCGCCGCGATCACATCGATCACCTTCTGCTTCAACGCCTCGTCCGCCGACAGACTCACCGACTCCCGCACCGCCCGCTCCGCCCACTCCGCATTGCGCCCCCGCAACTGCGCGAGACTGCGAATAT
>Ga0209131_1000209_pt1 | contig 43540 bp, 38 predicted proteins | sample GraSoi_2013_40cm_FD_185826 | JGI IMG/M metagenome (GOLD analysis project Ga0209131, IMG submission 185826) | Grasslands soil microbial communities from the Angelo Coastal Reserve, California, USA - Sample 9_17_2013_40cm (SPAdes) (version 2) | ecosystem: Environmental > Terrestrial > Soil >...
GGAGCAGGTCCTGCTCGCGGGGAGCCCGCCCGACGAGACCGGCAGCCCGCAAAACTGGGCCGCGCTGCCTGTCGTCGCCCACAACACCGAGTTCAAGGCCCAGCAAGTGCAGCGCTTGCTGGCCATCGGGCTGAGCCGTGTGCCGCATGACTTCGCCGAGGTCAATCATGCCTCGAGCGAGCTTTACCTGGGCTACGCGGCGCAGGCTCCCGACCGTGTTGCGGCTGAGAGTTACCGGGTAACCGGCGACTTGATCAAGGGCCTGAAGTCAGTCAGTGCTGACGATCTGTTCGACCCGTCGAGGAATCCGTGGCTCAAAGGCCGGCAACTATGGCTGCAGGTCATCGTCAGGGGATTCTGGCATCCGACCGGCCACCTGGCCGATTACTACCTCGGGCACGGCGACCCTGACCGGGCGGTCGCGATGGCCACCCACGCGCTGGCGACCGCTCGGTATTTCGGGGTGCCGGACGAGGCCTGCGGGATGGCGAGCTACAACCTGGCGTGCGCGGAGGCCAAGGCAGGCTACCTGCATGACGCAACCGCGACCGTCAGGGAGACGATCGGGCTCAATCCAGGCCTGCGCGCCAAGGTGGCGACCGAGCCTGACCTGGCAGCGCTGCGTGACGGCGGTTATCTCGAGTCGGCGGGAGCGTCCTGAGCCAGAATGGCAAGATTTGCGGCGTGCCTACGTACGCCGAGTTTTGCTGCCTTCTACGACGAGATCATGGGAGACCGGTCCGCAGAGGTCGAGCGGATCAGGACCTATATCAAGCGCTATCATCCGTCGGCGCGCTCGCTGCTTGAGCTCGGCTGCGGCACCGGCGCCATGCTGGCCGGGCTGGCGCCTGACCTGGCGGTCACGGGTGTCGACCAGTCGCCCGAGATGCTCGCGATCGCGGCCGGTCGTGGTCTGCGAGCCGACCTTGTCCAGGCCGACATGACCGCCTTCTCGCTCGGGACCAGCTTCGACGTGGTGATCTGCGTGTTCGACACGCTTAATCACCTGGCGCGGTTCGAGTCCTGGCGGCAGATGTTCGACCGGGTGCACGAACACCTGGCCGATGACGGGATCTTCGTCTTCGACGTGAACACGGTCGGCAGGCTGCGCAGGCTCTGGCAGGGACCCGCCTTCGCGGCGGACTTCGGCGAGAACACGATGATCATGGACGTCCTGCCGGCCGCCGGTTCAGGCCACAACGGGGCCGGTGAGTTGTCGACCTGGACAGTGCGGATCTTCGAGCGTGAGGCGCGCGACACGTTCCGGCTGCACGCCGAGTGCATTCCCGAGCTTGGCGTGCCCCTCGCAACGATCCGCGAGGCGCTCGCGGCGAACTTCGACCTGCTCGAGGAGACTGGTCTGGACGGCGGCCCGGCGACCGACGAGTCGAGCCGGGCGTTCTTCGTCTGTCGGCACCGCAATGGTGGGGCTCAGCCAATGCCTTGCTGCTCATAGAGCGACTTGATATCCAGGACATGCTCGCGCATGAGCCGGGCGGCTAGATTGCCGTCCGCATCCCGCACCGCGGCGTAGATCCCCTCGTGCTGCACGACGTCCCAGGCGCCGAACCCCTCCTGCAGTTCGTACAGGCGGGGCGTCCGATCAAGCATCCGCTGGAACAGTGATCGGATCATTCCGGTCAGCACCTCATTCCGGGCAGCCTCTGCCAGCCGGATGTCGAACTCGGCCCCAGCCTTGGTCGCGCGATTGGCGTCCGGCGCCTCGGACAGCCGCCGCTGGGCCTGGAGCACTTCCTCGAGCGCCCGCAAGTCTGAATCGGTGCGACGCTCGGCGGCTAGCCGCGCCACCCCAGGCTGGATGAGCAGGCGCGCCTCAAGCAGCGCGTTGGTCTCGGCCCTGATCAGCGCCGGGACGATAGCCGAGCCGCTCCATCCGGCTGGCTCCGAGGAGGCGACAAACACGCCCCGTCCGTGCCGGATGTCCAGAACTCCGAGCGTCGCCAGCGCGTTCAGCGCCTCGCGGACAGTGGAGCGTCCGACATCCAGCTGCGCGGCCAGGGCGCGCTCCGAGGGAATGCGGGTGCCTGGCGGCTGTGTCCGCACGGCCTCGAGCAAGCGCTGCGCCACAGTTTTGGCGAGAGTGCGGCGCGGCGCCCGCTCCAGAGCGAGGGCCTGCGGCGCGGCGGCGCGGTTACCGGTCTGACTGGTCGGGTCAGGATGGCCGACCTTGCCCGGCTGGCCGTCGCCAATGACGGGGTGGTTGTGCGCGTTCATCGCTCCTCAGTATTGGCCTTTCCCCGACGCATTGCTTGACAGCGGGATCAACCCTGCCAACAATGGTCTGACCACCATATCACCTGATAACTGGCGCGGTGTTCCCGCCTTCTTCTCGTGGATGCCGCCGAGCAGCCGAATGGATGGGAGCATGGACGAACCGGGCGCGACCGACGCGAGCAGCCAGGCCAGCCATCCGCAAGGATCGGTGTCGGAGACCGCTGTCCGTTCTGGCCTGCAGCGCAATGCCCTGGGCATCGTGGGTGCCACGATGCAGGCGATCACCCATATCGCGCCGGCGATCGCGGCGCTGTTCTTCACCCAGTTCATCGTCTCGCTCGCCGGGATCACCGCGCCACTGGCCTACGTGGTGGGTGTCGTGGTCGTGCTGATGCTCGGCAACACGCTGGTGCAGTTCTCCAAGCACCTTCCGTCGGCGGGTGGCTACTACACCTACGTCAGCCGCGCGATGAGCCCTCGGGCCGGCTTCATCACCTCGTGGATGTACGTGCTGTACTCACCGCTCTCTGGCGGCGCGATCTACGGGTTCTTCGGCTTCATACTGGCCGGACAACTGAAGGCTCACTATGGCGTCAACGTGCCATGGCTATGGTGGGTCTGCATCGCCGTCGGCGCGCCAGCCGTCGCGTTCCTGCAGTACCGCGGCATCAAGGTTTCCACGCGTGCGATCGTGGTCCTGGGCGCCGCCGAGATGCTTATCGTGCTCGCGCTGGCGATCACGGGATTCGCCAATCCAGGTCCAGGCGGCGTGTCGCTTGGGGTCTTCAACTTCGGCAACAAGCTCGCGCTGTCCGGCTTCGCGCTCGCCGTCGTGCTGTCCGTTCAGGGCCTGACGGGCTGGGAGGCCGCCGCACCGCTGGCGGAGGAGACACGGGATCCGAGGAGGAACGTCCCGCGGTCGGTCATCATCTCCATCATCCTGCTCGGCTGCTTCTTGGTGTTCACGTTCTGGGGCGTGATCACTGGATTCGGGGTCAACTCGGTCAACAGCCTGATCAATTCGCAGGTGCTGCCCGGCCTGGCACTCGCCAATAAGTACTGGCCGGCGGTGTGGTGGCTCGTGATGGCGGCCTTCTTGTCATCCACCATCGCGGTCTGCATCGCGACCGCCAATGTCGGCACCCGGATGTGGTACGGGATGGGCCGCAGCGGCGCGTTCCCTAAGGCGTTCGCCCGGCTGCACGCCACCCATAAGACGCCGATCGTCGCTATCTTCGCTCAGATGTGCCTGTCCCTGGCCAGCGGACTAGCGGTGGGCGCCGCATACGGCGCGGACGTGTCGTTCTTCCTGATCGACGGGCTGATCTTGGTGCTTGGCGTTGGCTTCGTCTATGTGATCGCGAACGTCGCCGTCATCCGTTATTACCTCGTCGACCGGCGGAGCGAGTTCAATGTGTTCAAGCACGTCGTGTTCCCGGTGGTTTCGAGCGGAGTTCTCATCTACGCCGTAGCGATTTCGTTCCAGCCGTTCTGCACGACCGTCTGCCCGGCATCGCCGTTTAAATGGGCCCCCGCGGTTGATGGCGGCTGGCTGGTGCTCGGCATCCTGGTGTTGGTCTACTACTGGTACAAGGGCCGCGAGGACTGGCTCAGGCGAGCGGGCCTGAGCCTCGGCGAGGCCGAGGAGGAGTACGAGAAGGTCGTCGGCGGGCCCTGACACGAGTTCGCCGGGCAGCACGGCCCACCGATGGCGAACGGCATGAAGTTCATTAACGAGCCGGCCAACGTCGTCGACGAGATGCTCGACGGCTACCTGCGTACGTATCCGGGCCTGGTCCGCCGTCTCGACGACGCACGCGTCGTCGTCCGCGCGAGCCCGCGTCCCAGCGGTACGCGGGTGATCAGCGGCGGCGGCTCGGGTCACGAGCCCGCGTTGCTCGGGTATGTCGGGCATGGGCTCCTCGATGCCGTCGTGGTGGGCGACCCGGTCGCGTCGCCGTCGGCTGACGCCGTGCTGGCGGCGATCCGGGCCACCGACACCGGGCAGGGCGTCCTGATCGTCATCGGCAACTATGCCGGCGACGAGATCAACTTCGGGATGGCCACCGAGTGGGCTCGCGACGAGGGGCACGAGGTGGCGATGGTGCTCGTCACGGACGACGCCGCGGTCGGCACCGCCGACCCGAGGTCGCGGCGCGGGCTGGCCGGAGGCGTCCTGGTCTGGAAGGCAGCCTGTGCCGCAGCTGCGGCAGGCGCGCCACTCCCAGAGGTACGGCAGGTGGCCGCGGACGCCGTCGCGAGTACGCGGACGGTGGCGGTCGCCAGCGCACCCGCGAGCATCCCCGGATCAGCTCACTCGGCGTTCACGGTCGAGCCGAATCGGTACCAGTTCGGTGTTGGCCATGGCGAGCCCGGCATCCGAAGCGAGCCGAACAAGCCGGCGGATGTCGTCGTAGACCGGATGCTGGAGACACTGCTGACTGATGACTTCCTGCAGGCACCAGGAACGCGCGCGGTGACCATGGTCAACGGCCTCGGCGCTACGCCGCTGATGGAACTGTATATCGTCCAGCGCCATCTCCAGGCCGAGCTGGCCCGGCACGCGATCACCGTGCATCGCACGTTCGTCGGGCAGTTCTACACCGCCTTCGAGACCGCCGGATTCTCGATCACGCTCATGCAGGCGGACGAGCGGCTGGCCCGCCTGATCAGCGCGCCCGCCCGGTCGCCGCATTTCTGTAACCAAGTGGGCGTGGCCGATGACTGAGCCCGCGGCGGTGCTGGCCGGAGCGCTGCGGTCGATCTGCATGGAACTGCCGAATCACGAACAGTACCTGAACGAACTGGACTCAGCGCTGGGAGACGGTGATCATGGCCAGACCATTTCGCGCTGTGTCCGTGCCATCGAGGGGAGCCTGGACGCCGCGCCGGACCTGGCGTTGCCCGCCGGCCTCTTCGCCGCAGGGAGGGCCGTTGTCGCGACCGCCGGCGGAGCGAGCGGCGCGCTGATCGGCTCGGCCTTGATCGCGGCCGGCCGAGCGGCGCAGTCCTCGCCACGAGCGCAAAGCGATGCCAGGCAGGCCGCGGACCTGCTCGCGGCGGCTGGCCGGGAGGTCGCCGCGCGCGGCAGGGCTGCTCCAGGCGACAAGACGATGCTGGACGCCCTCGAGCCGGCGGCCGCCGCGGCGCGCCGCGTCGCTGACGCAGGCGGTTCAGTCGCCGAGGCGATCCGCGGAGCCGCCGAAGCCGCCGAGCGCGGAGCGGCGGCTACCGGTGCGATGATCGGGCGGGCCGGGCGCGCTGGGCGACTCGGCGAGCGATCGCTTGGTCATGATGATCCCGGGGCGGTCTCGACAGCGCTCATGCTCCGCATCGCGGCGGAGTACCTATCCGGGGCGGGTGAACCGTGACGTCCGGGACGTCTCCGGTCCGCGTGGCTATCGGCTCTGACGATGTCGGCCGGGAACTCAAGCAGGTGCTGATCGCCCACCTGACGACAGCGCATGCTGGCCGCATCCGGTGCGAAGACGCCGACGACCTCGGCGGGAAGGGACTGGATGTGCCGGAGATCGCGCGCCTGGTGGCCGAGAAGGTCCGGGCTGCCGCGGCCGACCGCGGCATCTTGATCTGCGGATCCGGGGTGGGGATGGTGATCACGGCCAACAAGGTGCCCGGCGTTCGGGCGGCCCAGTGTCATGACGTCTACACGGCCAGACACGCCAGAAACAGCGACGACGCGCAGGTGATCGTGCTCGGCTCTCGGGTGATCGGATCGGAGCTGGCAAAGGTTGTAGTGGACGCATTCCTTGAGGCCGTCTTCGAGCCCAGCGAGATCCGGCTGCGGCGGATGGCGAAGATGGCTGCCATTGACCGTGCCTACCGGTCGTCCGGGGCCGAGACGTGACGGTGCCGCACCGGGACTCCGTCTCGCCGGTCCCCAGGCAGGTGGCGCGGGCGGAGTTCGACGCGATCTTTGCGTCCTGCTCGAACCAAGGCAGGTGGGGCGCGGATGACGAGCGGGGCGCGCTCAACTTCATTACGGTTCGGGAGGTTGCCAGTGCGGCCCGGCTCGTTCGTGACGGTGCGACGATCGGCTGCGGCTGGCCCTTGGATACTACGGCTGGCCCGGACAACCCGCGGCCGGCGCTGCACCACATGACCAAGCTCGCCGACGTGCACCGGCCCGGGTCACCCGACCTGAGGACGGTCGGTGATTTCCTCGGGATCGAATTCCACGGCGACGCTCACTCGCACATCGACGCGCTCTGCCACGTTGTCTACCGTGGATCGCTGTACAACGGCGTCCCTGCGCAAGGCACGATCACATCGCAGGGTGCGCGGAAGCAGGCCATCGACATCGCGGGAAGCGGCATCGTATCCCGTGGCGTCTTGCTTGACGTGCCCCTGCTCCGCGGTACGCGGTGGGTGCGGCCCGGCGAGGCGATCTCGCCCGCGGAGTTCCTCGCGGCGGAGGCCGCCGCCGGCACCCAGCTGCGGCAAGGCGATGTCGCGCTACTGCGCACCGGGCACGCTCGGCGACGGCTGGAGGCCGGACCCTGGCACGCCGCGGAATCGAAGGCGGGGCTGGATGTGGCCGTCATGCCGATCCTGCACGAGCGCCGCGTCGCAGCGATCGGCTTTGACGGCGACGGGGAAGCCGTCCCCACTCCTGTTGCCGGGGTCAGGTCGCCCGTGCATGCGATCGGAATCGCTGCCATGGGCCTGCATTTCCTGGACAGCCTGCTGCTAGAGGATCTGGCCCGGGCATGTGCCGAGCGCCGGCGGTGGCAGTTCCTGTTCGTCGTCGCGCCGTTGCGACTGGCTGGCGGGACCGGCTCGCCGGTGAACCCGATCGCCATCCTCTGAGTCGCGGCTCAATGCCACACGCTCAGATCGCCGTCATGCCCCCATCGGCGGCCCATACCGCGCCGGTCACGTAGGACGCTTCGTCGCAGGCGAGAAATGCGATGACGTTCGCGACCTCTTCCGGCTTGCCCTGGCGCCGGAGCGGGATGCTCGAGATGATCGCCTCGTGCCCTTCCGGGCGCCGCACATAGTCGTTCATCGGCGTGTCGGTGTAACCGGGAATCACGCCATTGACGCGAATACTCTCCTGAGCGTAGTCATTGGCGAGGACGCGGATAAGCCCGTACACGCCGGCCTTGCTCGCTGAGTATGCATCCAACCCAGGCGCCAGACCGTACAGGCCAGTTGGCGACGCCGTGCAGACCACTGCCCCGCCCCCCGCCCGCAACAGCGCCCGTATGCCGTGCTTGCAGGTCAAGAACATCCCGGTGAAGTTGATATCGATCACGCGCCGCCAGATCTCTGCATCCAGGCGGTCGGCCCGGTCGTCCCGGCCGGCCCACAACACGCCGGCGTTGCCGATGACCGTGTCGAGACCCCCGAAAAGTTGCTCCGCAGCCAGGACGGCGCGCTCAACCTGCATCTCGTCGCTGACATCCGCAGTGAACATGCCCCCGTCGCCACCTTCGGCGCGGATGGCGCTGAGGGCCTCACTCGCTGCCGCCTCGTTCACATCGATCAGCCCGACCAGGGCACCTTCGCGTGCCAGCTTCAGTGCGGCGGCGCGTCCGATGCCCATCCCTGCACCTGTGACGATGGCCCGCCGACCATCCAGCCGTCCAGCCACCTGGTCATCGCCCTCTCACGCCATCTCGCTGGCATCCCAATCGCTAGCGAAGGCGACCGCGTCCTGCACCGGCACGGTGGCGGCTGCCTGTGAGGCGAACTGTATGCAGGTCTGTACATGTACGTCAACGCTGCGCCGATTCGTCCGTGCTAGGCCAGCAAGTCCGCCACCAGCTCTGGCGGCAGGCCATGCGTCTGGTGAAGGTATGTCAGTTCCTTCTCGTTAAATGGTCGGCCCCGCTCGAACTGCGCGAGCACTTTGCGACCTCGGGTCAGCAGCTCAGCGAACCGCTGCTCTTCCTGCCGAATCACGTCGCGTACGGGACCGTCGGCCTGCCCGAACCGCGCAAGAGTGTCCTGGATCAGCGGGTCCGGCAGGTCGCCGAGCGACCGGCTGCCGTCATCGCGCCACAGGATCGTCAGCGCGCGCCTGAGCAGCCGGCGCAGCACGTATCCGCGGCCGGTATTGGATGGCCGGACGCCGTCTGCGATGATCACGAAGCTCGCGCGCAGATGGTCGGCCAGTATGCGCAGCGATCGTTCGTCCGGCTGCCACAGGCCAGGCAGCGTAGTCATCCAGGGCTCGAAGATGTCGCACCTGAATACCGACCGCTGTCCCTCCAGGACCATGAGCAGCCGCTCCAGCCCCATGCCCGTGTCGACGCTGCGTTGCGGCAACGGCTCGAGGCGGCCGTCGGCCAGCCGCTCATACTGCAAGGTGACGTGGTTCCACAGTTCCATCCAGCGGCCGTCCGTGCTTGGCGTGCCCTGCGGCGCGCCAGCGCCGGTCCAGACGAAAATCTCGGAGTCCGGGCCGCACGGGCCGGTTGAACCATTCGACCACCAGTTGTCTATGGTCAGCTCGACCGGCACGCCAAGGTCGTCCCAGGTACGCAGTGAATGGACGTGAGGCTCCACTTCGCCGTCGCCGCCAAAGACCGTCGCGTGCAGCCGGTCGAGACCGATGCCGAACCCGTCGACGAGTAGTTCGCAACCCCAGCGCAGGCTCTGCGGCCCGTCATAGTCACCGAGCGACCAGGACCCGAGCATCTGGAACACGGTCAAGTGGGTTTCATCACCGACCTCGTCGAGATCGGTTGTGCGCAGGCAGCGCTGCAATCCGGCCAGCCGCCCGCCCATTGGGTGCGGGCGGCCCTCGAGATACGGGGTCAACGGGTGCATGCCCGAGGTGGTGAACAGGACGGGGTCGCCATCGGGCGGCACCAGCGAGCTGCCCTCAATCAGCCCATGACCCCGGTCGCCGAAGAACTCGAGGAAACGGCCAGTCGTGTAAGAACGGATCATGCCAGGATCTCCTTTTCCGGTCGGCTGGGCACCGGAAAGGGACCGCTGGCGCGGGCCGCGAGAAAGGGAGAGGATGACGCACCGGCGAGCCGTTTCCGGTCGCCAGCGGGTACGAAATCAGGCAGCGGCAACCGGCGAGCTGATAGCTCGCGCGGTAGCGATCGTGCCTGTCATGAACTCAGTGTAGGCAGCGGACTGCGGCAGAACCAACACCTTTTGTCAGACCGAGCCCGGTTGTCAGACCGAAGCCGGCGCGTCCCAGCGCATGAGGACGACCACCGAGCGGGCGGCTAGTCGATCGAGCCGCGGATAGGCACGCCCTGGAACCAGTGGCGCCGCCGCAACACGGGATGGTCGCGCCGCAGCGCGATCATCCTGTGGGTAAAGGCCAGCAGGGTTTCGTCGAGGTGGTCGTGCGCAGACCTCCCAGCCGGATTACCTGACCAAGCGCCGATCGACGGTGCGCCAAACAACAGTGATGGCCCATTGACGCCGTCCTTTGACCGTCCATGGGCCATAGCTGTTGAATCGGCCCGGCGTTGGACACGCGCGTGAAGCGAAGCTCTAGCTGGTAACAGGCGGATCGTCGGGATCGTCCGGCGCCGCAGGAACCGAACTTCGGGCCGGGGTCTGCTCAAATATGTAGTAGATCGCCACGAGGGCGCTGATTGCCAGGGACGCGGCCGGGCTCACGAACGCTATGCCGACGGCGGCGATGTAACCCACATTGCCGATCCCAAATCGGATCACCGCCGTCCTGGCAGCCGCGGGCGTGAGGGCGATCTTCAGGTGCTCATGCCGGATCGCCCACCAGAACAGGATGCCGAAGCTCAGCGACATGCCCTCGAAGATGCCCTGGTAGATCGCCGTCGCCAGCTTGGCGTCGAAGTGTCCGCCCGAGAGGTAAGCGGCGAAGTTTGAGGTTCCGAACGGAATGCACACCACGAAGAACAACAGCAGGAGATTGAGGAACAGAAGGGTCCGGTCGATCTTGGCGAAGTTCTTGAAGAGCGTGTGGTGGTTGACCCAGATGATCCCGATCGTCAGGAAACTGACCGCATAGGCTGCGAAGAATGGCCAGTGGCTTCCGAGCTTGTGCGCCAGCGAGAATGCCTTGTCTTCGGGTCCTGACACGGCCAGATTGAGCGCGAGCAGAGTGATGGCGACGGCGAAGACGCCGTCGCTGAACGCCTCCAGCCTGTCGCTTTCCATGTCACCCCTGAGATCCTGGCCCGTCTGAGATTACCGAGGGCATCGCCTGACGCCAGCCAGTGCCCGCCAGACCGGCCTATATGACCTGGGCCGGGCTGACGCCGATGCCGCCTGAACCGCTGCTCGCATAAGCGGCGAGCGCGAATCGAAGTACATCGACGGCTTCGTCGCCGCTCCACATCAGCGGGCCCTCGCCAGTCCGCAGCCACCGCAGCCAGTGCCGGCCCGAGTCGCGGAAGCTGCTTGCCCAGTCGTCGTCGAGCGCGTGGTAGCCGCGCATCTCGCCGTCGACGTAAACCTCAAGGCTGGGCTGCTGGACACCGCGGCCGGTACACCTGTTGACCCGCGCGAAGCCTTTGCTGCCGGTGACCTCCCACCGCTCGTCGTTGGTGTAGTAGTCCGACCGCAGGTACAGGTCAGGCGCGAGCGTGATGTCCCAGACGCCGCGGACGCCGTTGGCGTGCTGCCACGCGATCATGGTGGGCGCGTCGAGGTCGATGCCGTGGCCGAAGGAGGTCGTCCCGATCCAAGCCCGCACCTCGCTGACCGGCCCGAAGAGCCACAGTGCCGTCGACAGCTTGTGCCAGCCGTCATCGAAGACGAGGATGCCCCTGCCACGCTTCATCTGCTCGATCTGCCACTCGAAGCTGCTCCACGGCACATCCCAGCCCCCCGCGCCGCTGCCGACCATCTTCATGTGGTAACCGGCGATGGTGCCGAGCTCTCCGGACTCGAAGACGGACTTGAGCCGCCGGAGCGGCTCGTAGAACAGGTAGTTCTCCATCACCCGCAGCACCAGGCCGCTGGCCGTGGCCGCGTCCAGCATCCGCTGCGCGTCGAGCAGGTCGTTGCATATCGGTTTCTGCAGGTTGACATGCCAGCCGTAGCCGAGCAGCTCGATCACGCCTTCGGTGTGCAGCGGAATCGGCAGCAGCGCCTCCACGGCGTCCACATCGATGCCGCTCGCCGCCAGTTCTGCGACGGAGGCGAACGTAGCAGCCTGCGGCCAGTCCGCCTCCCGCTGCACGCGGCGTTCCGCGCTCGGGTCAACGAGGGCGACGACCTCGACGTCAGGGTTGTTCACGTAGGCGCGCACGTTCAGGTCATAGATCCGGCCGAGTCCGATGAACGCAGTCCGCACCGGACGGTCGTAGGGCACGAACGCCATGGCAGACCCCTTATTGCCGGAGTGGGATTTCTGTACCCTTGGGCCGGCATACTAGCGGCTCGTCCTTTTCAAATCGATCCGCACCTTGGCCCGGACCAACCCGGCATCTAAGCTGACGGCACCGCAGGTACAGCCGACCCGCAGGCACAGGCAAGGAGCGAACATGACAGACGTGGCCAGGGCCGAAGTTCAAGGCGCATGCAGCGACCGCTTCGAGCCCGTGCGCGCCGCCCTGGCGGAACGGCTGGCCTCCGGCAACGAACTGGGCGCATCGATCGTGATCAACGTGGGCGGCGAAACTGTCGCCGATATGTGGGGCGGCTTCCGAGACGAAGCCAGGACTGTTCCGTGGACCAAGGACACCATCACGAACGTATGGTCGACCACGAAGACGGTGACCAACCTGGCGGCGCTGATGCTGGCCGATCGCGCCGAGCTTGACGTCTACGCGCCTATCGCCAGGTACTGGCCCGAGTACGCGGCCAACGGCAAGCAGGACATCGAGGTCAGGCACCTGCTCTCGCACACGTCGGGAGTATCGGGCTGGGATCAGCCGTTCCGCACCGAGGACATGTACGACTGGGACAAGGCCACCTCGCAGCTCGCCGGACAAGCCCCGTGGTGGGAGCCGGGGACGGCGTCTGGGTACCACGCGCTGAACCAAGGACACATGGTGGGCGAGCTGGTACGCAGGATCACCGGCAAGTCGCTCAAGCAGTTCGTCGCCGACGAAATCGCCGGACCGCTCGGAGCAGACTTCCAGATCGGCGCGCTCGAACGGGACTGGGACCGGATAGCGGATGTGGTACCTCCGCCGCCGCTGCCGTTTGACATGGCCGCCATGGACCCGCAGAGCCCGGCGGTCAAGACGATGACCGGGCCGGTCGCCGATGCGTCCGCGGCCAACACGGCGGGCTGGCGGCACGCCGACATGGGCGCCTGCAACGGTCATGGGAACGCGCGCTCGGTGGCGCGCATCATGTCAGCCATCTCGCTAGGCGGGAAAGTGGACGGCATCCGGTTGCTCAGCCAGGGCAGCATTGATCTGATCTTCGACGAGCAGGCCAACGGCATCGACCTGGTGCTCGGTGTACCGCTGCGCTTCGGCATCGGCTTCGGCCTCCCGCAGCCGGACACGATTCCCTACATACCGGACGATCGGATCTGCTTCTGGGGAGGCTGGGGTGGCTCGCTCATCATCATGGACCTCGACCGCGACATGACTGTCTCGTACATGATGAACAAGATGGGCCCTGGCATAGTCGGCTCGGACCGCAGCGAAGCGTACCTCCGCGCGGTCTACGGGTCCTGAGAGCTCGCTGGGCCCGGCCGGGTGAACTCCGCACGCCAGCGGCGGGGCCACTCAAGCTGCGGATCATTCAGGTCCTCGATCCTGACCGGCTCCAGGCCGGTATCCGCAAGCGCCTCGATCTCCGCCCTGGTCAGCGCCCATGGCGGGCCCTCCGTCGGCTCGCCTGGCTCGCGGGCGCGGGCGATGACGATGAGCGTTCCGCCCGGCGCGACCAGGTCGCCCAGCCTGGCGATGGCGTCGCGCCTTGGCGGGTCGGGGAGCGCCTGCAAGATGAGGCTCTCCACGACGAGGTCGAACGCCCGGTGCCATGCGGCCGGCGGGGCGAGCAGATTCGCCGTCAGATACTCAACGGCCGAGCCAGGGAACCTGCGGCGCGCAGCGGCGATCGCGGTGGGAGAGATGTCGAAGGCGACCGTCTGAAATCCGCGCTCGGCAATGAACTCAGCATCCTCGCCGAGCCCGCAGCCCACGACAACCGCGCGTGCTCTGGTGGCAGCAGAGCCGGCGAGGTTTCGCGCACCGGCCAAACCACGCTGCTCCGCCCATTGGGTGAGGAAGGGACTCGGTACACCACGGTCCCAGGGTACGGCGGTCTCGCCCGCCTCGGCTGCGGCATATAGCCGCTCGAACCAGCCGGTCGGGTCTCCGGCCGAGACGGCCTGCGCGGCCAGCCGACCGGCGAACTCTTCTGGATCCTGCGCGAACTTGTCTTCTCCGGCAACCACGTGCACGATGCTAGTCCGGACAGGATGGGCGATGGCACAACAAGACACCAGAGACGAATCCGTCTTCGACCGGTGGCTGCCGCTCGGGTCGACGCCCGGATGACCGGGTCCCCGCCCGGGCCGAGCCGGGCGGAACTGGTTGCGGCCGCCGGGCGGACGATTGCCGACGTGGCGGGACCGGGTCTGAGCGTCCTGTTCTGCGGAATCAATCCTGGACTTTACTCGGCAGCCACCGGTTATCATTTCGCGCGGCCGGGCAACCGCTTCTGGCCGTCACTGCACGAGTCAGGGTTCACCGATCGCCTGCTGCGACCCAGCGAGCAGGAGCAACTGCTCGGATACGGTCTGGGCATTACGAATATCGTGGCTCGCTCGACCGCCCGCGCTGACGAGCTCAGCAGAGCCGAGCTTGTGGCTGGCGGCAAGCTGCTGGCCGCCAAGGTGACCAGGCTGCGGCCGCGGTGGCTGGCCGTCGTCGGGGTGACCGCCTACCGCACCGCGTTCGGGCTCCCGCGTGCCGCGGTCGGGCCACAGGACGACCTGATCGGCGGCGCGCGGGTGTGGGTGCTGCCCAATACCAGCGGCCTCAACGCGCACTGGACTCCCCCGGCCCTGGCCGCGGAATTCGCCAGGCTCCGTCGGCAACTATCGAAGGCTGTACACCGCGGCCAGGTAGCAGAACATCGCGACCGCCGTGGCTAGTGCCATGGTCAGCGAAGGGCCGTTGCTTGCATTGCCCACGAACGAGGCCCCGGCGAACGCTGCCACGAGGATTGCCGCGAGGCCGGCCGACGTGAACGCGATGGCCCTTCTCAGGCGGATAGCCCGGACCAGCGCGCTGATCGCCGCTGCGAGGAGCACGAGTGCCACGATGGCGTGCGCGGCGAGTGTGGCGGAACTGAAGACTGCCGGAAGGAACGACTTGTTCTTAGGCACGTCGACGTAGAGATTGACGCCGATGCCGATACCGAATTGGAAAATGAGCAGGACGGCCGCCCCCATGCAATTACCGCGCAGTGTGGATAGCCGTGCGGTGGTCGCGGCCACCGCGGTCTCTTGCACTGTGTCTGACATGACGTGCCCCATCTCCGCGTCTTGGGTCCCTAGCCAACTATAGATATCTAAGCCTTAGATATCAAATCGTAACTCCGTGATGGTGGAGGTAATCCCGGTTTGTCGCGCCAGGGTGATTATTTGTCGCGCCAGGGTGATTAGGAGAGTTCGGAGCTGGCAGCTGCTTCAGGCCGCTCGATAGCCGGCGGGCGCCGGCGGGTGGGCATCTCGGCGCCGGCCAGCACATCCTCGGCGCGGTGACAGGCGACTTGGTGCCCGGGCCCGGCGTCGCGCAGTACCGGGACCTCGGTGCGGCAGCGGGCGACCGCGAGCGGGCACCGGGGGTGGAAGACGCATCCAGATGGCGGATTCGCCGCGTCCGGCGGGTCGCCGGGCAGCACGATCCTGGACCGGCGCCCGGCTAGGTCGACCTCGGGCACCGCCGAGCGCAGCGCGACCGTGTAGGGGTGCGCCGCGGCGCGGAGCAGTACCTTCGTGTCGCCGATCTCCGCGATCTTGCCCAGGTAGAGCACGGCGGTCTGCTCGCAGAGCTCGCTGACCACGCCGAAGTTGTGGGTGATCAGCAGGTAGGACAGCTTGTGCTCGGACCGCAGCCTGGCGACCAGCTTCAGTATGTGCGCTTGGGTGCGGACGTCCAGCGCGCTGGTCGGCTCGTCGAGGACCAGCAGCCGGGGTTGGACGCCGAGCGCGCGGGCGATCGCGACGCGCTGGCGCTGGCCGCCCGATAGCTGGTGCGGGTACCGCTGCGCGAACGCCGGGTCCAGGCCTGCTTCGGCAAGCAGGGCGGCGACGCGCTCGGTGATGGCGGTGCGCGGCACCACGCGGTGGGCGCGCAGCACTTCGGCAATCGTGGCACCGATCAGCATCCGGGGATCCAGGCTATTGTCCGGATCCTGGAAGACGATCTGCGCACGCCTCCGGTACGCCTTGAGCGCGGCACCGCGCAGTGAGCCGACGTCTTCGCCCGCGAACTTGATGCTGCCGCCCGACGTGCGCACCAGGCGGAGGATGGCCCGCCCGATGGTCGACTTACCTGAGCCGCTTTCGCCGACGAGACCGAGGCCGAACGGGCCGACCGCTACATCGAGCGACACGCCATCCACAGCCAGGACAGGCCCGAACCGAACCGTGAGGTTCGAGATCTGAAGCAGCGGCGGAGTGCCCGTCAGATCGCGCCCGGCGGTTAGTTCAGGCTGGGCGGTCATGTCGTGCTCGCCAGCTTCGGCACCGATTGAAGCAGCTCGGCGGTGTACGGATGGGCGGGTGCGGACAGGACTTGGCTGGCCGGGCCCTGCTCCAAGATCAGTCCCTCCCGCATCACAGCGACGCGGTCGCACAACTCGGCGACGACGGCCAGGTCGTGGCTGATGAACAAGATGGACATGCCGATCGACGCGCGCAGGTCGCGCAGCAGGTCGAGCACCTCGGCCTGGACCGTGACATCCAGCGCGCTGGTTGGCTCGTCGGCCAGGAGGACCTCCGCACGCAGCGCGACCGCGAGCGCGATCGCCACCCGCTGCAACTGGCCGCCGGAGAGCTGAGACGGATACCGGCGCATCAAGTCCGGCGGCAGTAGGACCTGACGCATCGCCTCCGCAGCCCGGTCCGACGCCTCGGATTTGGTCGCGCCGTGCAGTCGCAATGCCTTCGTCACGATCGACCCCACCCGATACACCGGGTTGAAGGCGGTCGACGGGCTCTGGAAGATCGCGGCGATCCGGCGCCCGCGAAAATCACGCAGACTCTCCTGGGGCAGCCCGGTCAGTTCCTGGCCGTCGAGCGTGATGCTGCCGCTGACAGTCGCGCCCACGGTGTGCGCGAGACCGAGGACGGCCAGCGTGGTCATGGACTTGCCCGAGCCGCTTTCTCCGGCGAGGCCGAGAATCTCGGCACGGTCGAGCCGAAGGTCGGCTATCGATACGACCTGGCGGCTGCCGAAGCTGACATCCAGGTCGGAAATGGCCAGTCGCGCGAGTCCCGTCATGGCAGGAAGCTCCGCTTCGGGTCGAGCAGGTCGCGCAGGCCGTCGCCGAGCAGGTTGAAAGCGAACGCGGTTAGCAGGATGGCCAGGCCGGGAAAGGTCACCATCCACCAGTCCGGCGTGAAGTAGCTCTGGCCCGAGGAGACCATCAGGCCCCAGTCTGGGACCGGATCCTGGGCGCCGAGGCCCAGGAACGACAGCGCCGAGGCGGTCAGGATGACCCCGCCGACATCCAGCGACACTTGCACGAGCACGGGTGTGATCGAGTTCGGCAGGATGTGCCGGAAGATGATGCGCATCCGGGAGACTCCCAGCGCCCGGCACGCCTCGACGTACGGCCTGCCCGCTACGGAAGCGGCCTGGCCGCGGATCAGCCTGACGTACCAAGGCCACCAGACAGCCGCGATCGCGATCGTCACGCTGGTCAGGCTGGCGGGCAGCACGGCGGCCAGCGCCAGCGCGAGCAGAAGAGGCGGGAAGGCGAGGAACACGTCGGTCACCCGCATGATCAGCTCATCGACCCGGCCGCCGAGAAAGCCGGCGGCGACCCCTAGCGGAATTCCGACGAGGCAGGCGATCACCAAGACGATGATCGCGATGACAGGCGACACCCTGGCGCCAAACAGGACCCTGGAGAAAATGTCGCGACCGACGTTATCGGTCCCGAACCAGTGAGCTGCGGACGGCGCCTTGAGCACCTCGAAGGGATGGGTCGCCGTGCCTGCGTCGCCCGGGAACGGCACGATCAGCGGAGCGACGATCGCGACGAACACAATCAGCAGAACGAGCGCGCCGCCTACCGTCAGCAGCGGATTGGCCGCCAGGCCACGCCGCAGCGCCTTCCCGCGGGGCATCGCGGCGTCTGGTGGCGTGATCGTCGGGGCCCCGATCATCGGAGGACCTCGATCATCGGAGCCTGATCCGAGGGTCGATGGCGGCTTGCACGACGTCTACCACCAGGTTCGCGCCGACGTAGGCAACGGCGACGAACAACGTGACGCCGAGGATCGCCGGGGTGTCCAGGGTCGCGATGGACGCGGCCGCGTAGCTGCCGAGCCCTGGCCAGTCGAAGATCGACTCCACCAGGAACGTGTTGACCAGCGAATAGCCGAATACCAGGGCGATGGCCGCCGCGACCGGAGTCCACGCCAGCTTCATGGCGAACCGGCCGAAGATCTGCCGCTCGCCGAACCCCAGCGCGCGGGCGTTGAGTATGTGCGTATCTCCGATCACCTCGAGAACCTGGGCGCGGACCATCCGCGCGATCAAGCCTGCCGGGTAGGCCGCGACCACGATGGCGGGCAGGATCAGATGGGTCAGCGTGCTCCCGAGCATCGGCAGGTTCCCGCCAAGCAGCGAGTCGATGACCGGGAATCCGGTTCGTTTGACCAGGGGATGGGTGAACAGCAGGCCAGGGGAAAACTCACCTGCGGCCGGCAGCAATTTAAGTCGCTGGCTGAAGACTAGCTGCAAGATCAGCGCCATCCAGAAGATGGGCATCGAGATGCCCACAATCGAGCCGGCCCGGATGAGCTGATCCGCGGGGCGGCCTGGCCGCCGGGCCGAGAACAGGCCGATCGGGATGCCGGCCACCATGGCCAGCACAAGCGCGGTGATGACAAGCTCAAGTGAGGCTGGCGCGACCGTCATCAGATCGGACAGCACCGACCGGTGCGTGTGGATGGATATGCCCCAGTTCCCCGATGCGATCCCGCCCAGGTAGGAGACCAGTTGCACGACCAGCGGCCGGTCCAGCCCAAGGTACTTGCGTGCGCGCGCGATCTGACTGGCCGACGCATGGGGCCCGGCCCACGTCGCGGCCGGATCGCCGGGCACCACGTGAACGACCACGAACGTCACGACGATGACGCCCAGGACGACCACGATGGCGAGCGCGATCCGGCGCGCGACGAACACCGGCACCGGCTACGGCTTCAGGTTGTAGACGAAGATGACGTTCGGGTACGCCGGGTTTACCTGGAAGCCCGAGAACGTGTTCATCATCGCGTACTCGTAATTGGTGTTGTACAGGAATACTATCGGCGCGTTCTTCAAGATCTCGACCTGCATCGCCCGGTAAAGCGCGCTGCCCGCCGACGGGTTCGTCGCGACCAGCGACTCTATGTGGTTGATCTGCTTGTCCAGCGCCGGATTCGAGTAATACGAGAGGTTGAAGAACGGCTGCTTCTCAGTCAGCAGCAGATTGACGAACCATGAATACGGGTCCGCGTAGTCCGGCCACCAGTACTCCATGAAGATGTCCTGCCGTGCCGACGGCGAGGACGACTTGCCCTTTCCCCACTGCGTCGCCCAAGCCAGCGGCTGCACCGTCAGATTGACGTTCAGCTTGGCTAGGCTCGACTTCAGCAAGGTCGCGACCACCTGCTCATTGGAGTCGCCGGCGGTGTAGGTGAGCGTGAGGTTCAGCTTCTTCTTGCCGGGTCCGTATCCGGCCGAGTTCAGCAGCTTGCCGGCCTTAGCCGGGTCGTAGGTGTAATTCGGCAGATTGCTGAAGTGGCCGAAGAGGCCAGCCGGGACGATCCCGCTCGACTGCACTGCCGCACCGCTCAGTGCCGCGGTGATGCCCGGATAGTTGGTGGCGTAGGAAATCGCCTGACGGATCGGCAGGCTGAGGGCCGGAGCGTTCAGCTGGGCCAGCAGATTCTGCCAGGACGGCGAGCTCACCAGCGTGATCCCGGACGCGCCGCGCAGCGACTTCCACAGCGTCGGGCTCATCTGCTCCACGAAGCTGACCTGCCCGGTACGCAGCAACTGGGCCGCAGTAGTGGCCTGCGGAACCACTCGGAACACGACCTTCTTGAAATGCCTTCCCTTCCAGGCACCCCAATACGTGGGAAATGCCTTGAGGATGACCTCGAACTCCTGGCCGCTGGCATAGGTCTGCAGCAGGTAAGGCCCGGTTCCCGCGTCATGCGGCGCGTTCAGCCACTTGGTGAAGCTGCCCGTGCCGGCCGCCTGCGTGTCATAGATGTACGCCGAGTAGTCCGCCGACGCCTCGAGGGCGAGCGGCGATGGGTAGGACAGGTGGAACACCAACGCGCTTTGGCTCGGGGTGTCGATGCTCTTCACAGCGCCCCAGATATAGGCGGCACCGCCATTTAGCTGCTTGGTCCGCAGGATGGCTGCCTTGGCCGCCTGCGCGGTCATCAGCCGCCCAGTGTGGAAGTGCACGCCATGGCGGAGCTGGAAGGTCCAGGTCAGACCGTCGGAGGAGTGCGACCAGCTCGTCGCCAGCAGCGGATCGATGGTGTGGGTGACCGGGTTGTAGCGCGTGAGCGTCTCGTACATATTGCTCATCGCGATGATGCCGTTGGAGTACTCGGTGGCCGGGTCCCAGCCATCGACCATGACCTGGGTGTAGGTGTCGTAGGTAAACACCGTCGATGGCGCCTGCTTCTTGCCGGCGCTCTTGCCGTATGTGCTGCCACCGCCGCACGCTGCGAGCAGCAGCGCAAGGGCGACTCCGGCGGCCGAAGCCGCTGCCCATCCCCTCTGCCTGTTCATTTCCCACCTCTAATGCTGACTAGCGTGAATACCTGCCTGTGCCTCCGCTGAGGCGTACAGCCCGCCCAGGGCACCTGCCGCCTTGGCCCGGATCCGGACGGCAGGGGAGGTCAGGTAAGCGAGCGGGATCTCCTCCAACTCGACGATCTGGACCGTGTCCGGGTCGGCGCCAGCGGCGACCGCGTGGTCCTTGGCCTCCTGGCTGGCCTCGTCCAGGGCCGCTTTCCGGCCGCCCGGCCCGAAATGGAAGATCCGGTCGACCTGTCCGCTGACCGAGGCGATCGCGGCGCCGATCGCGTTCGCCGCGTCGAAATGGTGCGGGCGGATAACCTCGCTGACCCCGGCGAGTTCGTCGGGGATCAGGATGCTGCCGCCGCCGACCGCGATCAGGGCCAGGTCGCCCTTGGCGGTCTTCACCCGGTCGATCGCGTCAGCAAGTGCGAGGTCAGCCGCCCGGGACGCTGCCTCGAGCAGCCGCAGCGCCGGCTGCGCCAGCGAGGGATCACCGAGCCTCGCCCGCCCGGTCGCGACCGCGCTGTCGGTCAGCGTCGGCGTTGACCCGCCGAAAACCAGCGCCTCATCCCGCAGCCGGTACCCGACGCTCTCCGGCCCGAGCCGCACCGCCCCTACACCGCCCGAGAGGACAGTCCCTCCGCCCAGGGCGATCGTCACCAGGTCCGGCATCCGGAAGTTGGTCCGGATGCCACCGATCTCCACGCCCTGCGACGACTCGCGGGGGAAGCCGTTCACCAGAACCCCGACGTCGGTCGACGTGCCGCCGACATCAGCCACGAGCGCGTCTGACCGGCCGGTCAGGAAAGCGGCTCCGCGGATACTGTTGGCCGGCCCGCTTCCGATGGTCAGCACCGGATAACGCAGGGCATGGTCGAGCGCCATCAGCGTGCCGTCGTTCTGCGCGAAGAATGTCACCGGGGACAGATTGTGCGCGGCCAGTGCCTGTCCGAGCGCACGGGCGACATCGCCCGCGACGCCTGCCAGCGCGGCGTTGAGGATGGTGGCGTTCTCCCGCTCGAGCAGGCCGACCGAGCCGATCTCGTGGCTCAGCGAGATGTGCAACTGGCCGAGCTCGCGCTTGACGATCTCGGCAGCGAGCAGCTCGTGCCGTGGCGAGACCGGCGCGAAGACACTTGCGATCGCGACGCCGTCGCAGCGGCCGGCGACCGAGCCAAGGAACCTAGCGACCGCGTCGCCGTCGAACGGCGACAAGTCCCGGCCGTCGAACTCGATCCCGCCGGCCACGACGGTCGCACCTGCCGATACGACGGCGGTCAGGTCGGCCGGCCATTCGAACATCGGCCGGACGCCGAGCGTGGCCGGCGCGCCGATCCGGATCACGGCCACGCGATGCAGCCTGCGGCGCTCGAGCACCGCATTGGTAGCGTGCGTGGTCCCGAGCATCGCGTGCGTGATCCTGGAAACGTCGACGCCTGACGTGCCGATCACCGCGTCCAGCGCAGCGACAATCCCGCTGGTCACATCGGGCGTCGTCGGCACCTTTGCTTTGGCGAGCACCTGGTCGGAGCGGTCCAGGATCACTGCGTCAGTGTTGGTCCCGCCGACGTCGATGCCCAGTCGGAAATCAAGCGCTGGCACCGGTGAGCTCCTCCACGGGCACGTAATCGAAGTCGTAGCCGAACGCGCGCGGCCCGGCCATCTCCAATCCGAACGCGCTCCGCCAGATCGGGGCGCACGGCATCGCGATGACGGTGACCCGCTGGCCGTAACGCACCCGCTCGGTGGGGATCGCGTCGGCAGTCTCGCTGTCCAGGACGGTGATCAGGTCAGGAACAGAAGCGAGTACCCTGCCCTGCTCGAGTGCGACGAGGTTTTCGTTTTGAATCTCAAGACGTAGCAGTCGCCCGGCGTCATCACCGAGACCCTCGACGACGACCGAGCCGCGGACGAATCCCTTGGTCGTCCGCCGCTCGACATCGGTCACCTTGCCGATCATCAGCGGCAAGCCGCCGGTGACCGCGACGAGCGCGGCGATCGGGTCGCCGACAGCGGTGTTCAGCGCTTCGCCGATCTTGATCGCCAGCGTGAACGTGCCCTGCACGGCGGCCCCGTCCTGCGCCTGCGCGGCCGTCATGATGTACTCGGTCGCCGCGCCGGCGCCGCCGAACTCCACTGCGGCGGAGCGCTCAAGGCGCTCCATCCAGGCGCCGGAGATCGCGCGGAAGACCACGACATTGCCGCGCTCGTCGGTCATCACGCCGGGGTTCGGGTCGATCCCCGCAAGGTGCATGCTGACCTGGGGAATCAGCGGGAACGCCCGGCCCATGCCGTCTGCGTCGACGACCGGCAGCCCCATCCGCCCGGCCCAGGTCAGCGGGAGCAGGCCGTTGGATCCGCCGATCTCCGCGGGCATCAGCGCGGCGACGGTGCGGCCGGTGAGTCGTTCGAGGTGCTCGCGCAGGACTGCGCCTTCGCCGCCGTTCTCGATCTTCTCGATGTGCACGGTCGGAGCGCCGACCATCCCGCACGGCATGATCAGTGCGTCCCGCGGGAGATCGTCGAGGTCAACGAGCTCGGTCGGCCCGACCTCCTCGAGTGCCTGCAGCGCCAGCAGCAGCCCGATCCGGGGATCGCCGCCGCCGCCGGTGCCGAGCACGGCGCAGCCCCGGGCGAGCGAGCGCAGCACTGGCTCGCCGAGCAGGCGTTTCATGGTCGAACGCTACCTACGTGACCGTGTCGGTGCATATATGCACACTGCATCAATTGGGCTCCAGTTCTAGCCGGGATTAACAAATCGCAACGGACGACTCTTGTCCGTAGACCTCGGCCGCCTGTCCGTAGAACTCAGTCGCCTCGGCCGGGGTAACGAGCTCATCGCGCACGTCAGCGGCCACGAGGTCGGCCTCGCGCTCGCGCGGGTCGCCGTAACCGCCGCCGGAGCCGGTCACCAGCCGGACCACATCGTCGCGGCGTAGCGGCATCCGGGAGACCTTGCCGAAGCGCGGCCCGAGCGGCTTACCGTCGCGCAGCACCTCGACGTAGTTGGGCGAGCCGTCCCGGCCCCCTGCGGCTCCCCACGGCGGATATAGGTGGCGGCCCCAGGCAACTGTCAGCAGGGCCTCGTCGCTGCAGATCCGGTACTCGCGCACCAGCCCGCGGCCGCCTCGGCGGCGGCCCGCACCGGCTCCGGGCACGATGTCGAGGCCGAAACGCTCGACCCGGACGCCATAACGCTGCTCGGCAACCTCGACCGGGATCGTGTAGGTCTCACCGTCGCCGACCGAGACCAACCCGTGCTGGCCGTCGGCGTCGCGGGTCGCTCCCCAGCCGCCCGGCTGCGGCTCGACCAGCAGGGTCTCCTCGCCAGTGTCGGGGTGGGTCAGCGCCAGGGAGGTCGAGCACACCGAGACGTAGGTTCCGGCCGGCAGGATGTCGGGGAAGGCCGGTGCGAGCGCGTGCCAGACCAGGTCGGAGGCCATTTCGGTGGCCTCGAAGTAGGCCGCTACCGGGGCCGGGCGGGTGGCGTTGAAGATACTGCCGGGCGGGCAGATGATCGTCAGCGGGCGGAACCAGCCGTCGGTCGCGGGCTCTGCTGGGTCGGTAATGGCCTTGAAGACGGTGCGTACTCCGGAGACCAGGCCGGACCAGGTGCAGTTGATCGGACCGGGGACCTGGGCGTGGCTGCCGGTGAAATCGCACGTCACGCCGCTCTCGGTGATCTCAACCCGGACTTTGACGGGGAACGGGCCGTTGCCGAGGCCGTCGGTGTCGGTGCAGTCCGCGGCGGTGAAGACACCGTGCGGGATCCTGGCGAGTGCGTCCCTGCATAGCCGCTCGCTGCGGTCGAGTACTGCGCGCATCGCGTTGCGGACTGTGGCGGTGCCGTAGCGGTCGCACATCTCGAGGAGGCGGCGTTCCGCCACTTCCAGGCAGGCGGCTTGCGCGGCCAGGTCGCCGAGGACCATCTCAGGCAGGCGACTATTGGCGGCCAGGATGGCGCGGATATCCTCGATCGGCTTTCCGCCGGCGTAGGCGTGTACGAAGGGGAGTTGCAGGCCCTCGGCGTAGACGTCCTGCGAGTCGGCGGTCCATGATCCGGGGTCCTTGCCGCCGACCTCCGTCCAGTGACCCTTCGCGGCCGCGAAGCCGATCAGTTCGGTGCCGGAGAAGACCGGGCGGATCAGAGCCACGTCGGAGAGGTGCGTTCCGCCCCCGGCGTAGGGGTCGTTCGCGATGATCACATCACCGGGCTTGAGGTCCTTGCGGCGTGCGATGGTTTCCTTGACCGCGTCGCCGAGCGGGCCAAGGAAGCCGGCGATGCCGTTGCCCTGGGAGACGAGTTCGCCTTCGGCGTCGGAGACACCGACCGCGAAGTCGAGGACCTCGTAGATGATCGGGCTCTGCGATGTCCGTTGCAGCGAGACGAACATTTCGTCGCTGATCGCCGCGAAACCCTCGCGCAACACGTCCATGGTGAAACGGTCCGCGGTGCCGTTCATTGGCGCGCCTCCGGCACGACGCTCATGACCGCTCCTCCAGGATCAGGTTGCCGGCCTCATCCTGGCGCGCGACCTGGCCGGGCAGGACAAGCGTGGTGGCGGCTGGCTCCTCGATCACGCACGGCCCGGCGACCCACTGCTGCTCCGTGCGCGTCGCAGCAAGGTCGGCGAGTTCGGCGCGGACCAGGACGGGGATCTCCTGCTGCGCTCCGTACGGGTCGAGGTCGACCAGCCTGGTCCGGGCGGGTGGCTGTGGCCCAGGGGCACTCTGGTCGGTCCAGCTGATCTCGGTGCTCGGCTCGATCGCGCTGACCCGGAGCGATACGACCTCCAGCGGCGCGTCGAGCCGGAACGAGTAGCTGTCCAGGCAGCGCTGCTCGAACGCGGCGCTGATGTCATCGAGCGCGGTCGGGGCGGCAACCGGAACTTCCAGAGTGTGTTCCTGCCCGGTGTAGCGGAGCTCGGCGTACCTGGCGATCTCGAGTACGCCAGTGTCGCGCCGCTCGCCAAGTTCGGCGAGGGCTGCTTCCTCGACGGGGACGAACGCGGCTGCGAGGTCGATTTTGTCCAGCGGCCCGATGACGGTGTGGACGGCCTCGCCACGCAGCGGGCTGGCCAGCATGCCGAACGCGGAGAAGTGACCGGGACCTGGCGGGATGACCGTTCGGGAGATACCGAGCTCGCGGGCTAGCAGCGCAGCATGGAGCGGACCCGCGCCGCCGTAGGCCACGAAGACGAAGTCGCGCGGATCAAGGCCGCGGCGCAGGGTCACCAGCCGCAGCGCGTGGCTCATCTGGGCCACCGCGAACCGCAGCACGCCGCGGGCGACCGACTGGGCTTCCGTGCCGCTCTGCCTGCCCAGCGTGGCGAGTGCTTTCTCGGCGGCGCCGGTGTCCAGGGGCCTCGTCCCGCCGAGGAAGTAGTCAGGGTCTAGCCGGCCGAGCACCAGGTTCGCGTCGGTGAGGGTCGGCTCGGTGCCGCCCCGGCCGTAGCAGGCGGGTCCTGGGTCCGCGCCCGCGCTGTGCGGCCCGACGTGCAGCCCGCGAGCCGAGTCCGTCCAGACGATGGATCCGCCACCAGCCCCGATCTCGATGATCTCCACTGTCGGGACCTGAACCGGGTAACCGGCGAACGATGGCGTCCTGCCGATGTAATGCAACGTGTCGATCCGCACCTCGCCATTGCGAACCGCCGACGTCTTAGCAGTTGTCCCGCCGATGTCCAGGGTCAGCACGTTGCTGTTGCCGAGTCGCCGGCCGAGCTCGGCGGCTGCCATCACGCCAGCCACCGGACCGGATTCGAGCAGCGTGATCGGCGCTTGCGCTGCCCGGGCGAACGAGGTGACGCCGCCGTTGGACCGCATGGCGCGCACCGGGGTGGTGACGCCCTGGCTCCGCAACGCGGCTTCCAGCGAATCGAGGTAGTCGGCGACCACCGGCTGGACGTAGGCGGAGAGAACGGCCGTGCTGGTCCGCTCGTACTCCCGCCACTGGCCGCTGACTTGGTGCGAGGCGACGACGGAGATCCCTGGCAGCTGATCGCGCAGGGCGGCGATGAGTTGCTGCTCGTGCTCTGGATTGGCCCAGGCATGCAATAGGCAGATCGCCACCGCCTGCACGTTGCGGGCGGCGATCTGTCCGATCACGACTGCGATGTCAGCGTCGCAGAGCGGCTGCGCGACCGTGCCTAGGTGGGTCATCCGCTCGGTGACCTCGAAGCGCAGGTGCCTGGGTACGAACGGCACTGGCTTGGCGTAGGCGAGGTTGTAGAGGTCAGGTCGGTTGGCCCGGCCGATCTCCAGCACGTCGCGGAAGCCGCGCGTTGTGACTAGGGCGGTCGGCGCGCCCCGGCGCTCGGTGACGGCGTTGATCACGACGGTGGTGCCGTGGATGAACGCCTCGATCGAGTCGGCCGGGACGCCCGACCCGGCAAGTGCGGTGAGCACGCCGTCGCTGAGGTGATCCGGGGTTGTGTCCGCCTTGGCTCGCACAACGTTGCCGCTGACTGTGTCTACCGCCACGAGATCGGTGAAGGTGCCGCCGATGTCCACGGCGAGCCTGACCCGCGCCCCACTCAGGTCGCGGGCGCCACTTAGGTCGCGGGCGCCAGCAGTGGCCGCGGAGGTTACCTGGCGAGTCGGCACCTCTGGATGATCCCAGCCTGCCATCGGCCGGGTAATAGCGATGATGCATAATCATCATCGCCAAGCTGTGCAGAGCGCCTAATATCAGCATGCATGGCCAGCGTTGACGCGATCGTCTCGGCTCCCTCGCTCGCGGGCCTTGCCCTTGTCAACGATGTCGGCGGCGGCCGCGAGGTCACAGCCGTCTGCCTGGCCGAGCGGTTCTCCGACCTCGAAGCCGCGCCCCAGGGCAGTCTGGTCATCCTCGGCCGGGTCGCATCAGAGTCGGCGACGGACTACCGCTTCGACATGGCGCTGCGGTGGGCTGCCCTCCGCGCTGTCGGGGCGGTAGCCGCGTTCGCCGAGGAGCGCTGGCGCCCGCCGCTCACAGCCGTCGACATTGCGCGCCGAGCCGGCGTCGCGCTGATCTCGATTCCCGCGCAGCTGGAACTCACCGGGCTCTTGTTCGCCGTGCTAGCCGAGGTGGGCGGCGGGCCCGGGCTCGCCCTGGCCAGGGCCAGCGCGGGCCTCGATGCGGTCGATCGAGCCGAGCAAGCCGCGGCTGACCTGGACACGTTGTGCGCGATGGTCGGGGAAGGCCTCGGCAGCCCGGTGCTGCCGCTGCAATCGGCTGACCCGCCTGCGGCGACCAGGCTCGTGGCACCAGAGGCGCACGGCGATCTAGCGGTCGCTGCCCGACTCGTGCTCCGCGCCGCCGCTGACGCAGCGGCGCGGCTCGCCGATGACGAGGCAAAGGCGCGCGAACTGCCAATCCGATCCCGCTCCGAGCTCCTCGCCGAGCTGCTGATCTCGGAGTCAGCGCTGAACCAGGACATGCTCGAACGAGCCAGGCAGCTAGGCGTCCCTCTGGCCGGCTGGCACGTCGCGGTCCGGATCGAGGCCGACAACCTCACCGACGTCACCCCGGACGAGATCGGCCGCTTCGAGCTACTCGAATCGGTCGGCCAGGTAGCCCTCAGCGCGGCCGCGGCGGCTGGCGGGACGTGGTACCTGTCCCGGATCGCGCGCGGCATTGTCCTGATCTGGATGACAAGGTCCGATCCCGGTGCCGAAGCGGGGGCTCGGGCTTCTCGTTCAGCGTCTCGTGCGCTGGAGACCATTGCAGCGAGATTCCCGGCGCTGCGACCGAGAGCAGGTGTGAGCACGCCGCACGAAGGCCCACTCGGACTGCGCGCCGCCGCAGCCGAAGCCCGCAGCGCGATCATCGCTGCTCGAGCTGGCGGCAAGCCGCCCGGCGTCACCGCCCACGACGCGACCGGGGTGCAGCGGATGCTGATGGAGTGGTACGCCTCCGACACCGCCAGGGCGTCGGTGCGGGTGCAGCTCGCACCGCTGGAACGCCTCGGCGCGGCCCGCCGCGAGACGGCAATCCGGACCCTGGCCGCGTTCCTTGATGAGCAGGGGTCGATCGCCAGGACGGCACAGCGGCTGCACCTGCACCGCAACGCGGTCACCTACCGCATGCGCCGCATCACCAGCCTGCTCGGCGTCGATCTCGCCGACCCAGACCAGCGCCTGGCCCTTCAACTGGCCTGCCGCGCCCGCCTGCTGCAATTAGCAGCCCCGCTCATTTGACGGACACTTTTCGCGTTGGACCGCAGAAAAGTGTCCGTGATCACGCTGCCGGAGAACCTAGCCGGGCCCGAGAAGCCCCGCCTCGGCCGGTGTGTCGGCGTCGCCGATGATCGCGGCCGCTTCAGCAAGCCGACCCGGTTTGAAGATCGCCATGGCGGCCACGACCAGGATGCCGGCGAGCGCCCAGCCGACCGAGATCCAGATCGCCAGGTTGGACGGGTACGGCGGCGGTGGCGACACGTTCTTGATGAACAGGTAGACGATCGCCGCCACTGCAAACGTTGGCACCAGCCCATGCCAGAACGGGTTGAACTTGCCCAGGCGCCAGAAGTAGCGGGCCAGGCCGATCTGGGCGAGTGCGTATACGCCAAGCGCGCAGAGCGTGACGACGAGGCTGAGCAGCGAGAAGGCGGGCAGCGGCTGGAAGCCGAAACCGAAGCCAAGCCCGAGTGCGACAGATCCGCCTAGCAGGAAGGTGAGCGCCGCGGCCGGCGTGCCGAAACTGGGGAGCGTCCGGCCGAGCACTCGCGGCAGGAGGCCGTCGCGGCCGAGCGCGAACACCATACGTGCCGCGCCGTTCTGAGCCGCGAGGGCGCCGGCGACCAGCGCTACGACGGACGCGATGTCGATCAGGATGGTCGGGCCAGAGCCCCAGTAGTGCTGGCCGAGCGTGTCCCAAGGGGCGGGGTCGCCAGGGAGCTTGCCGATGTTGGCGGTCCCGTAGCCAACGGTCGTGACATAGAAGAAGAACACGAAGACAATGCCGATCCCGGCCGTGGTGATCAGGATGGCCCTCGGCAGCGTGCGCCGCGGATTCTCTGCCTCCTCGCCCAGGTACGCCGGCGCCTCGAACCCGGTGAAGGCCAGCACGCCGAAAACGGCGCCCACAACGACGCCGCTGAAGCCCGTCGGGCTCGCGCTCGGGGTGAATACATGAGCGTGCCAGTCACCGCCGGGTGCACCCTTGGCGAGGATCGTCAGCGCCAGTGCCAGCAGCACCGCGAGCTCGAAGGTCAGCAACGCCAGGTCGGAACGCACCGAGAGCCGGATGCCGAGAACGGCCACGCCCCAGATCAGCACCAGGCCGATCAGCATCAGCAGCCACCAGGGGATGTCAGGGCCGCCGTGCGCGACGATGATCGCGTTGAGCGTCGCGCCGAAGAGAATCAGATCGAACGCCACGAAGACCGGATAAAAGGCGAGGAACAGCCAGCCGGCGAAAAAGCCGGCCCGGATACCGAGCGAGTCTCGGACGAACGCGAAGAACGAGCCGGCGTGGGAGATCCGCTGCGAGAACCGGTACACCGCGTTCATGATCACGAACACCACAACGAAGGCCACGATGATCGAGAGCGGCATCGCGGCTCCGGCGTTGGCCGCGATCGGGATCGGCAGGAACAGGATCGCCGCCGCTGGCGTGATCACGGCCAGCGAAGTGATCACCGCGTGGCGGACCTTCAGGACGCCGGCACGGAGCCCTCCGGCCGGCTGGGACGCATCCGCTGCTGGCATCACGTCTCCTTGAAGCAGCACTATTGCAGGGCCGCCAAAACATCGTTTACCATATCCGGGCGTTGGCGAGGCTTACAACTGCGACATTCCGGCTGCCGGGCAAGATTCCAGCGAGCGTCCAGTTTGTCCATTACGGAGAGCGTGGCGGGTGGCACGGTGACGGACGCGCGGACGAGCAAGTGGCGCCCTATATGGCGGTCGGCCTTTCGACGGTCGTCCACGGCATCGGCAGCCGCAAGGACATCGGGCGCAACCTGGCGATTGTGGAGGACGCGATCCACGCCGCCGTATCGATCATCGGCATCAACATGCCGGTACGGCTGATCGCGCTCGCCGAGGGCGCCCTGACCGGGTTCACCGACGAGATCTTCGACATCCCGCACGTCACCGCGGCGCGTGACCTGTTCATCGACATTCCGGGGCCGGAGACTGACCGGCTGACGGCCCTTGCCCGGCACTATGACACCTACATTGTCGTGCAGTGCAAGGCGCGCTGGCCCGAAGTGATCGCTGACCGTTTCTTCAACACGCTACTCGTCATTTCCCGGCAGGGCGAGATCGTCCACAAGGCGGCGAAGAATCATCTCTGGTGCCGCGAGCGCTCCTGCGTCCCGCACGACGTCTACGACCGCTGGGTCGAATTGTTCGGTGACGGCATCGATGCTTTCTACCCGGTGCTGCGCACCACCGACATAGGCAATATCGGCACGATCTGCTGTTCCGACGGCGAATACCCCGAGGCGGTGCGGGCGCTGGCATTCAATGGCGCCGAGGTCGTGTACCGGCCGAGCGAGGCCGTGCCGATGACGCAGGTGGGGATGGAACCGGGCGGAACGTGGCTACTGCAGAACAGGGCGCACGCGCATTTCAACAATGTCTATATGGTCTGCCCGAACGTCGGCCCGGTCTACGTGCACCCACAGATGGAGCACCCCTACGACATCGCCGGAGGCAATTCCCACATCGTGGACTACCAGGGCAATGTACTCGGGCATACCAGCTCGGGCGCGAACACCTTTGTGGCCGGCATCATCGACATCGAGGCGCTGCGCCAGTTCCGGACCATGAACCTCAACTCGAACTGGATGAAGGACCTGCGCACGGAGATCTTCCAGGGCATGTACGACGAGCCCATTCATCCGAAGAATCTCTGGCTGAAGGAGCAGCCGCGTCGGCACGCCGACGTCGACGAGGTCTACCGGGCCAATATCGAGCGCCTGGTCGCCAGGGGAAGCTTCACCTTGCCTGCTCGCAGCTTCCCCGGAGCCCGGTATATCCCGGCCGGGGATCCCGCCGACGAGGACGAGTGGGAGAAGCTGCGCGAGCTGTGGACCGAGCCCGCCGACGAGTGAGAGCCGAATCGCGACTGCCGTGGCTAGTGCCATGGTCAGCGAAGCGCCGTTGCTTCCGTTGCCTCCGAACGAGCTCGCGGCGGACGCTGCCACCAGAATCGCCGCGAGGCCGACCGAGGTGGAGCACGATGGCACAACGGCCACGATGGCGTGCGCCGCGAGTGCGGTAGAGCTGAAGACTGCCGGAAGGAACGTCCTGTTCTTCGGCACCTCGGTATAGAGATTGACGCCGATGCCGATGCCGAACTGGATGATGACCAGGACGGCCGCCCCCATGCAGTTACCGCGCAGTGTGGCTAGCCGCGCGGTGGGCGCGGCCACCGCGGATCCGCATAGAGTCATGCATCAACACGCCCTGCTCGTGCCCGCTCGCGGGCCGAGAACGGGCTGACCGCCCTTCACACCGCGATATCCCGTCTCCCACGGCCAGCGGCCGCGATCGTCAGCGTGCACGATCTGCAGCGCGCGAATCCCCGCGCCGTAGAGTTCGAAGGCAACTAACAGGTGAGCTGGGGGCATAGCGACCTCGACGAATTCAATGAGCGGCCCGCCGATCAGCGGTACCTGCTCGCCGGGTTCGGGCATGGTGGCGTGCATCATGTGGGCCGCGACCTCGTTCAGCAAGGACGCGGCCCGGACGGCCGGCAATCCGGTGGCGACAAGCTCGGGCTTGCCCCGCGTGGTGAGACCAACCGTGTAGGCGTACGGCGGGCGTGACCGGTCACGCTCGACGCCCTGCACGGCCCAGCCGAACTGGGCGATCAGTGACTTCATATGGCTGAGGTAATCCTGCTCCGTCGCACCAGGGTGTTCGCACATCCAGCACATGCTCGGTCCTCCGTTCGTCGTGTAGCCACTATGCCGACGGCCACCGACAACACCGCTGCGCACAATTCGGAACCGAGTGGGTGCGCCGAATGCGAGCCACAGATACTGATGAGCATGGCTGCCGCGCAGGCCCTGCTGCTGATCGACCTCCAAGCCGCGTTCGTAACCGGAGATAGGGCGGTCCCTGGGGCTGAAGCTCTGCTGGGTAGCGCGCAGCGCTTGCTGTCCGGGGCCAGGCAAGCCGGCAGTCTCGTCGTTCATCTGCAGAACGACGGCCAGGCGGGAGCGGCCGACGAACCCGGCAAGCCGGGCTGGGAACTGTACCTCCGCCCGCTACCTGGTGAGCCCGTTCTAAGAAAGGCCCGCGACGATGGGTTCCTCGGTACGGATCTGGGAGCCATCCTCGTCGCGCACCGGGTAAGCCGGGTGGTACTGGCCGGGGTGATGTCGGAGATGTGCGTCAGCGCCACTGCCCGTACGGCGCTCGACCGCGGCTACCGCGTCGTCCTGCCCCAGGACGCACACGGCACGTACGACATCCCGGCAGGGCCCGGATTCGATCAGGATGTACCCGCGGCGGTCGCCGCACGCGTAGCCGAATGGTCGCTTGGCGACCAGGTGGAGCTGGTGCCCAGATCAGACGCGGTCAGCTTCGAACACGCCTACGCCGACTCGGAGAAGTAAGAGCGGTCGATCGAGGCCAGGACCGAGTAGAACGGGTCGATCATGTTGCCCACCCGCAACCGGCCGACCTGGCCGAGCAGCATGTAGGCGTCACGCAGGCCGAGGCCGTGGTACCTGGTCAGGCGCAGCACCAGGTCGCGGTATGCGGCCCTCGCGCATTCGGTCAGGTCGTTGCCCTGCAGCCCGGCGATTGAGCCGATCGAATCAGCGGTATTCAGCTGCGGCAACCCGGTGAAGCCGGCTTCCTCTGCGTCCCTCGGTACGCACGACAGGTCCGCCTCCGCCTCGATCTCGATCGCGGCGCCGGTGATCTCGCCATCGCCCTGGGCGGCGTGGGCGTCGCCCAGCGCCAGCAGCGCGCCGTCGGCGTGGACCGGCAGGACGAGGGTCGACCCGCCGGTCAGCTCCGGGAGGTCGACGTCCCCCAGGTACTCCGGTGACTGGGAGAACGACATCCGGCGTTCGCGCCTCGGCGCCACCCCGACCGTGCCCAGGAATGGCCGGACCGGGATGCGCGCCCGCCGGCCGCCCAGGTCAAGAAGGGCCGCATCACCGTCGTAGCTGACCAGGGTCGTGACCGGCTCGAGCGGCGCCTGGATCGAGAACGCGTCGCTGGTCAGGGCGCCGAACCCGGCGAAGACTCCGGTCCACGCCTCGCCCCGCGCGGGCACCGCCCTGACGTCCTCGATGTGCACCTCGATCACGCCGCCGCTCGTGGCGCCAGCCACGTAGATGGGCCCGGTCACCGGGCAGGCGCCGCCAAGGCGGTCGATGACGTCGTCGATCGCGAAGCCCTTCGGCGCCTCGCGCTTGACCAGGCCACACAGCGAGTCTGCGGTCTCGACCACGAACCGCTCGCCCGCCGCGACCTCGATGACAGGCTCTGCCCGCGGATCGAAGAACAGCGACGCGCGATCGCGGCTGACCCGGCGCATCAGCCGGGATGCCGGCGGTGGTAGGCCTGCGCGGCCGCTGTGAAGCAGGCGAGCGGCGCACGCAGGATGCCGGCTCCGATCTGGCCCCCGTTCTTACCCGCCAGCCCGCCGTCGATGACGGGCGTGGTCTGCGTCTGCGCCACCTTGAAGACATCGATGCCGACCGGGCTGCCGCGGAATCCGAAGTACGGGATCTTGAAGTCCGGGTGCTCGGCGACGGTGATGTCATACATCAGCGAGTTCAGCCGGATCATCTCCGCCGCCGACCCGCCTTGGTAGGCCTGCAGGCCGAACGCCGAGGCCTGAGCGAAGCCGCCGAGCCCGACCGTCTCGGTGATATGGCTCTCGCCGCCGATCCATTCCACGTCGTCGGCGGTGAACCCGTCGAAGAGCTTGCAGGACACCTCGGGCAGTGGCCCGAGGAACCATTCATCCCCGAGGCCGCTGACCCGGATGGCGAAGTTCCGGCAGCTGATCGTCATCGCGGTGACCACGCTGGACGCCGGCACATCCCTCGCGGCATCGGCCATCGCCTTCGCCGCGGCCATGGACAGTCGCAGGAACGAGTAGTCGCTCGCGAACAGGAACCGTAGCGCCGTCAACGCCGGCTCCTTCGACTTGCTCACCGCGTAGTCGATGAAATGCGGGGTCAGCTCCCGCGCGAAGAGCGTCGTCGCGGCGGTGTTCCTGCTGTGCAACTCGTCGCCCATCCGCAGCGCCCGGCCGATCAGCGGCTTCAGCGCGATGCCGCCGGAGGCACGGATGACGTCCCGCAGTACCGGGGCGAGCCCGTCCCGCAGGAAGTCAAGGCCCGCGCGCACGTCCGAGTTGAACGACCCGTAGTTCAGCCGGTGCCGCGACTCGCCCTCATAGAAGTTGCAGTACGCGCGGTTGCCGCGGTCGGCATTCTCCACCACGAACACCGGCATCGAGGCCGTGTAGATCCCCGCGACCGAGCCAACGCAGCCATGATCGTGAGTAGCCGCCAGGATGATCCTGCCATCGCCGAGCTTGGCATCCGCGTCGTCCGGGTCGCTGGCCAGTCCTTCGTAGAGCGCGCCGTACATAACCGCATTGCGCTGCCCGCCGTAGTACTCGCTCCAGGGCATCGGCGGGCCCGAGGTCAGGATCGTGCGGTCCGTCATGCCGGGGACAACCTCGCCGGCCGGCTGGACGTCGATCAGGACCGGCTCGGCACCCGTCATCCGCGTGACCGCTTCCGCGTTCGCGCTGGTCCTGTCCGCCACACGGGTCTCGTTCACTGGCACCCCACTCACCACAGCTTCAGGTACTTCGTCTGCTCCCACTCGGTGACGACCGTGTTGTACTCCTGCCATTCGGCCCGCTTGTACTCGGCATAGGACGCGTGCAATTCGGCGCCGAGCACCTCCTTGATGAACTCGCTGCACTCGAACGCGGCGATCGCGTCGCCCAGCGTCCAGGGCAGCCGGTGGACGCCCTGAGCGGCCAGGTCCTTCTCGCTGACCTTGTAGGTATCGACGTTCACCGGCTCGCCTGGCTTAATCTCCCGCCTGATCCCGTCCAGGCCGGCCGCGAGCACCACCGCTGCGGCGAGATAGAAGTTCACTGCGCTGTCCGCCGTCCTGACCTCCAGGCATCTGCGGTTCATCGGCAGCCGGCACATCAGGGTCCGGTTGTTGTATCCCCAGGCCTGGAAGACCGGGGCCCAGGAGATCTCTTGCATCAGGCCGCGCGGCATCAACCGCTTGTAGGAGTTCACCGTCGGGGACAGCACTGCCATGAGCGCGTCCGCATGCGCGAGGACGCCGCCGGTGAACAGGTACGCCGTCGGCCCGTAGGCCACATCGTGCGGGACCTCGGACAGGCTCCGGCCGGCCGCGCCGCCGTCGAACAGGTTCCGGCCGGTGCTGACGTCGGCCAGGCTCACGTTGAGGTGGGCCCCTGATCCGAAGGAGGCCTGGAACGGCTTGGGCATGAACGAGGCGAAACAGCCGAGCGTGCGGGCCACATGCTTAGCCATAAGACGGAAGATGAGCATACGGTCGGCCATCTGGAGCGCGTCGGTGTAGCCGAAGTCGAATTCGTACTGGCCGTCGCCGCCCTCATGGTCGAAGGAGTAGACATCCCAGCCAAGCTCGTTCATGTAGCCGACCATCGGCTCGAGGAACCCGTCGGCCAGCACCGTGGTCTCCAGGTCGTAGCCCCTGGTTGGAGCGTTTGCCATGTCCTCTGGCACCCAGGGGACGATGCCCTGGTCGGTGTCCTTGAGTACGTAGACCTCCGGCTCGACTCCCATGTTCATCCGGAAGCCGACGGCTGCTGCCTCGGCGATCTGGTTCTGCAGGATGCGCCGGAAGTCATGGCTGTAAGGCTCGGAATGGAAGTACAGGTTGGCAGGCACCACCGCGTAGCGGCGGTCCCAGGGCAGGACGGTGATCGCGTCGAGGTCGGGGATGGCGGCGCACTCATCCTCATGCGGGCCGAGCTCCCCCATGCCCTCCAGCGCTCCGACTGTGTACAGCTCAGATCCGGCGGCCGCGTCGGCGAGGTGCTCAATCGGCACGCACTTCGATTTCGGGACCCCGTGCACGTCGGTGTAGGCACCGAACACATACCTGACACCGCTTGCCGCGAGATCCCGTTGCAGTTCAGAGATATCTGCCACCATCACTCCTTGCTTTCCTATCCGCTGACTGCCTGGTAGCCGAGCAGCCGTCCGTCACCCACGGTGATCAGCACGCCGCGCAGCACGCCTTCGCCGTATTCGGAGCCCACGTTGATGGCCGTGGTGCGGCCGATCTTGACCGACCCCCCAGACTCGTGGATGTGTCCGTGCAGCGTCAGCAACGGCTGCACTTCCTCGATCACCTCCCGCACCGAGGTCGACCCCACCGGCGCGGTCATCGCGGCTCCCGCGGCGGTCTTCACCTTGAGGTCCTGGCCGAGCAGCGGCGCGATGTCCAGGCGCGAGTTGTAGGGCGGGACGTGAATGTTGAAGATCGCGGTCTCGGGACGCTCCAGCCGGCCGGTCATCTCCCGCAGATGCTGGCCGATCTGCTCCTCCGAGTACTCACGGTGCGTGTTCCAGGGGGTCACATTGGTGTGGCCCGTGCTCAGCATCTCCATGCCGGGAGCGATCTCGACGATCTCGCCCTCGACGAACCTGACCCGGTCCTCGCCGTGGGTCAGCAGCACCTCGTCGACCGCAGGCGGGTCGTCATTGCCTGGCGCGTTAAAGATCACCACCGGGCTGTCCGCCAGCTTGGTCTTGGCGTACTCAAGCCACCGCTGCACAGTCCTGCGCATCACGCGGTCGAAGAGCTGCTCGACCTCAGCAGGATGTTCGGTGTAGTGCCGATACTCATCTGGATCCATGCGCTCGGTATAGAGCCCGCTGTTCCAGGACCGCAGCTCGAAGTCATCCACCGTCGACTCGTCAAGCCGTTCCTCACGGCCGTGGAACTCGGCCCGGTAAGCCCCGCCGCCGGCCCTGACCACGGGGACAACGATCTTCGCGCTGATGTCGCCGCCGAGCAGCAGCGTGTCAGCGCCGTAGAATTTCGCGGCCGCGACGAACTTCTTGAAGCAGACCTCGGATCCGTGCAGGTCCGAAGCGAAGAAGATGGTCCGCTGGTCGTCGCCGCCCCCGGCTGGTCTGCTCGGCGCGGCGTTCCTCCTGAAGAGCGGGCTCATCAGTACGTGGCCTCTTTCTCGTCCACGTCCTGCCACCACTGCTTGCGCTCGCCGATCTTGTCGCGCATCCGCCAGGCCAGGGACTTCGGCGCGGCGTTGATGACGGCGAGCAGCTGCCGCACGCCGTCATCAACCTGGGCGTTGTATTCCTGGCCTATGTCGACGGCGGCCGATGTGCCCACCATCGCGGCGATCTTGGCCAGGTTTCTCGTGGCCGTGTGATGGAAACCCCAGTCACCGGCCAGCAGGCGTGCGATGTGCTGGCCGTCGATGGCCTCGGGGTCGCCATCGCCGACCCGGTGCGTGGCCAGGATCACGGCCACGTCCATGATGTCCGTCATCGTCATCTCGATGATCTGCAGCTTGGCCAGCATCAGCTCCTCCACTGGCAGCGTGATCGGATGCTGGTGCAGCCTGGACCGGATCTCTATCGTGTGACAGAAGTTCAGCCGCTCCACGAAGACATCAACCTGGGTGCCGTGCTCGGCGTGCTCGAAGCTGTACCGCGTCCCCTCCATCGCGATCAGCAGGTCGCGGTCGGTTATGTAACCGCGGGATTCGAGGTAGCGCCGCATGCCCTTGCGGTGCTTTTCCGGCACCACGAAGTCGATGTCCTTGGCCGGCCTGCCGAGCAGGTCCATGACCCCGCCCGGCGCGGTGCAATGCAGCCGGATGCCCGCGGAGCCGGTCACCCGGAGCGTGACGCCGGCTTCGCCAGCCTCAGAAACGATCCTGACCGCCTCGGCCGACAGATCGGCCCAGTTACCCGCCTGCTGCGCAGCCACCGTCATTCGATCGGAATCTGCTGGAAGGCCAGCCTGATATTGATGCCCCGGCGCTTGCGGTAGGCCTTGATAAACAGGTACCAGGCCGTCCCGAGCACCACCGCGGCCAGGGTGATCCAGAATTCGACGGGCATTTTCGATGGCTTGAACAAGGGCCCAGCGGCAACTGTGTCATTCCAGAGCAGCACGAACATGACGGCGAAGAAAGCCGCGGAGATGGCCCCGGCGACCGGCATGATCGGAATGCCGAGCAGCCGGAAGTTCTTGGCGGGCGACGACTCGTAGAGCCGCCGGCGCCGCAGCGGGAAGATGACAGCGGAGATCATCACCGTGCCCCAGACCACGAGCAGCACCTCGATAAAGGTGAGGAATACGACCGCCTTGAACGCGATCAGCCACATGAAAACGACCGCCCCGGCGGTTGACACTCCGATCGCCACCACTGGTGTGTGCACGGTCTCGCTGACGAAACCCAGCTTGTCCGGCGCCACGCGGTCGAACGACCAGGCGATCATGCTGCGCGTGGTGTAGGCGAGCTCAGCCGGAATCCAGAACCAGATCCACGCGGCGAAGGTGGCCAAGATGATCACGGATAGGAACACATTGTGGCCGAGTATCCCGGCCAGCACCGCGAACCATGGCGCTGTGGACGTCGTCGCGGAGACGCCGCTGAGCGCGTTGAACGCCACTGCTCCCTGGAATGTGTAGCCGAAGTCCTTATTCGCCAGCACCGCGAACAGGGCAATCACGATGGCGGTCGCGATCACCGCGCCGAGCATTCCCAGCAGCTGCGACCGGCTGACCTTCTTGACCTCGCCGCCGATGCCGACCGACTGGACGGCGCCAAGCAGCGGCAGCAGCGGCCAGACGATGAACTTCCAGCTCTCGGACAGGCTGGTGCCCGCGGTCACGAACCCGTGCTTGTGCGCGGCCGCGATGACCTGCTGCGAGTGCAGCCCGGTCAGGTTGGTCAGGCTGGAATTGAACCCGCTGCGGCTGCCGAACAGCATCACTCCGGCGATTACCGCGAGGCCGACGACGGCGACCACGAACAGGACGCGCTGGAATGTGAAGTACCGCCGGGTCCCCGAGGCGAGCAACGCCCCTGCCGCCACGATGATCAGCGCCCCGATCCAGAACACGCCCTGCGGCTTGGCGACGCTCTGACCCCAACTCGTCATCGTCGCGTTGCCGGATACCGTGCCGACGGCGCCGAAGAACGACGACAGCCCGACCTGCACGATCAGGCCGGCCGCCAGGGCCGCGTAGTACAGCAGGATGATGGTCTCGATCAGCGACATGACGAACGCCACGCCCGGGTTGATGGTCCTGGACAGGAAGACATACACCCCGCCGGACCGCGGAAACACGACTGACCAGCAGTAGAAGGCAGCCGCGACGAAGATCATGCCGAGCGCGGCCAGCAGCGTGGCGATCCACGGCTGGGCGCCAGGGTACAGGCTTGGTCCGTAGTACTGGTTGTAGGCGATGGCAATGCCGACCGACACCAGGCCCACGTTGAAGATGAAAACATCGAGCGTGTTGCCGACCCGGACGAGCCCCGACGCCTTGCGTGAGAACACTCCAGGCGCTACCGGCGACGCCACAGTCTCGGCCATGTGTCCTCCCGTGCTGGCTGGCACGACGCAGTTGCACGCAACGTAGATCGGTATGAATCGGATGTCAATGCGAACCTGGTGTCATTAGTCGAATATCGGCTATCCTCGACACATCCGCGTCGAGATTCGGACGAAGGAATCGAGGTCACGGTCGAGGATGAACAGCCCGCCACGCCAGCCGAGACGGTCGCGCGCCGCGCTCGCCCCCGGTGAAGGAAGCGACCACGTCGATGTCAGGGCCAGGGCGCAGGACCAGATCCTGGACGAGATCGACCGCCGCGTGATCAAGATCCTTCAGGACGACGGCCGGCGGCCGAACACCGAGATCGCACGCGAGCTGCATGTCTCGGAGACGACGATCCGCAAGCGGGTGTCCCAACTGGTCTCACGCGGGCTGATCAACATTGTGGCGGTTCCCACGCCGCGCGCCGTCGGGATGAACCTGTCGGCGATCATCGGCATCTCGGTGACACTGCCCAAGCTGCGGGAGATCAGCGAGGAGCTCAAACGGCAGAAGGAAGTGCGCTACGTCGGAGTCTCCACCGGCCGGTACGACATCATTGTCGAGGCGTTCTTCTTCGACCAGCAGCACTTCCTGGACTTCATTTCGAGCAAGCTGAGCCGGATGGACGGGATCACCAGCCTGGAGACGTCCATGATCCTCGAGGTAGTCAAGTTCTCTTACGAGTGGGAGATCGCTTGAAGATAGGAACGTGATAATTGCTAGGTTTGGTTAGAAAGCCGGAAGCAGTGGCTTGTAATCGAGGCGCTCGTGCCAGGGCACCCAAGCCGCCGCGCGGCGCGGGGTGATCATCCTGCCGATCGGGCTGGCTACGCAGAGCTCGTCGAGGTGCTCGCCGCCCAGCCGCCGCAGCACCAGGTCGGCCACGGTCTGGCCGATCCCGGGCGGATCGATATCCCAGGTACCGTCGTGAAGGCCGGCCCGCACCAGCTCCACGGCGGCGGGGGTGCCGTTCCGCGACACCATCCTGACTTCGCCCAAGCGGCCCGCCTCCCGCAGCGCTTCGACAGCGCCGAGCAGCGTCTCATCATTGAACGGAACGAGCCCGTCGAGGTGCGGGAAGTCGGCTAGGAGGTTCGCCGTCTTCTCTTTGCCGCCCGAGGCCACGTCGGTGGTGTTCTTGTAGCGCGGGTCCTCAGGGTCGTTGACGGTGACCAGGCCGGCCGCCTCCAGACCGTGCCTGATGCCGAGCAGCAACTCGATGTCGTCGACGACATCGGGGCCACCGACCACAGCGACCCGCGCTCCGCCTGGCAGCAGCGAGGCGAGGTGCTCGGCCATGTAGACGCCGTGGTTGAAGTTCGGGTACACCACCGACGCGTCGACGGCGAACCTCGGCCGCTCCATGCTGACCACGGGAACGCCCGTGCCGCGGGCGTAGGCGACAGCGTCCGCCGGGGTCGCGGGATCGATCACCCAGATCACGATGGCGTCGTAACCGGCGTCGGCTCCCGCGGTGACCACCCGGCCCGCCTGTTTGCGCCAGTCAGTCTCCGCGAAGTCGGCATAGGCCACCCGGAGCTCGGCGCTGTTCTCAGCGAGCCTGGCCTGGAGGCCGTGGCAGATCGCGTCGACGGCCGCGTTCGCGCTGTAGGGCATCGGGCTGACGTACAGCACGCGCCTCATAGACCCGCCTCATGCAGGCGGGCCGGCAGGCAGCCAGAGAGCACCTCGCAGCCGTCGGCCGTGACCAGGACCTGCTGCTCGAACACGAAGATGCCCGCCAGGCCGCCGTCGGGATGAGGCGGCGCAAGGATGGGCTCCACGCATAGCACCATGCCCTCCCGGACGGCGACATCGTCGTCGGGATCGTCGTGCTCGGTGATGAGAGGCCGCTCCCACAGCTCGAGCCCGATCCCGTGGCCGGCGACCGCGCCGACCTGCTCGGCTAGGCCCGCGGCCGCGACGTAGCGTGCGGCCGTCCTGAGCAGCTCGGAGACGCGGACACCTGGGCGCAGCGCGCCGATCATCGACTGTGTCGCACCCGCCGCTACCTCCGCATACCTGCGGTCCTCCGGCCGGATGTCACCGATGCCGATCAGACGGAGAATGTCAGAGACATAGCCGTCGCAGGCGCCGCCGCCGTCGACGAAGACTATGTCGCCGTCGGCGAGAACATTGTCGGAGGCTGGCGAGTCGACCAGCGGGTACCTCGTCCGGCCCGACACGCAGTTCACGAACAGCGGCTTGGTGCCCGCCGTTGTTCCGTGCCTATGCATAGCTGATGCGATGATGCTGACCAGCTCTTTTTCCGTCATGCCGGCGCGCGCCGCTGCCAGGCCGGCCTGATAGCCCGCCGTCGCCGCGCTAACTGATCGGCGGATCCGGTCGATCTCCGCCGGGCTCTTGATCATCCGCAGCGCCGAGAGCAGCCGGCTGGCGTCGGGCGGCTGCTGGCCGGCCTGGGATGCCTGCGCGGTGATCTGGTCTGCGATCGCCTTGGGCAGGGCCATGATGCTGCCCGGCCCGAGCTCGAATCCGAGGTGGTCGGGCCGGGCGCCGATCGCCGCCAGATGGGTGGCCACCTTGGCCGGCAGTTCGCCGACGCTCCGGTAGGTGTCGACAGTTCTGGCCCACGAGGTACCCGCTGCACATCCTGCGTCGAACTGGGATGCCACTAGCACCGCCTGGCCCGGATCGCGCGGCGCGACGAAAACAGTCGGCAGCCACCGGCCGACGGCCCAGATCACCGAGTTGTATCCGGACAGGTAACGGACCGGCTCCTCCTGGGTGAGGACAAGGGCGTCCAGATCCTGCCTGTTCAGGAGGGCGGACAGGCGCGCGTACCTGCGCCGGTACTCCTCCAGCGGGAAGTCGGGCCAGACTGGCTCGCGCTCGCGGAGATCCAGACCCGCGCCATCGATGCCGTCGATGGCCTCGAGGGCGTCGTCGAAGTTCACTTCCGGATCGCAGGCTCGGCCCGGGCGTCGGCCGGCGTGCTGCTCTTATGCCGCAGGCTCACAAACCACCAGATCAAACCCACGATGATCGTGCCGATGCCAAGATCCTCAATGACCGGAAGCGGACCGAGCTTGGGATTGGTGACCTCGCGCGGCCAAGCGGCGTCGAGCAGAATGATCACGGTCCAGACGAGTCCGGCGATGGTGACAGGCAGCCCCCACCTGCCGAGACTGAACTTCGACCGCTGCTGCGGCCAGCCTCGCAGACGGCGGACGAGGAGCGACCCGAGAACCAGCATGTACGGGATGATGATCAGCGCGGTGATCGAAGCCACGATCACCGGGATCTTCTTGATGAAGATCAGCGGCAGGATCGACAGGATCGCTGCCACCACGATCGTGCCGATCGGCTCGGTGGTGCGGCCAGACAGCTTGGTCAGGAACCCTGAGGCAGGAAGCTGATTGTTCCGCGCCATGCCGTAGATCATCCGGACGATGGTGGCCAGGGTGGCGATCGCTGTGCTGAACACCGCGACCAGTGCGCCGGCGAGGAAGAGCTTCGCGAAGCCCGATCCCAGCGCCGACGTCAGAACGTCGGGGATCAGGCTCGGGTCGGCCATGGCCGGCTTGACGCCGGGAATGGCCAGCAGCAAGGCGAAGTCGAATATGAACAGGACGATCGCCGTTCCGGCCAGCCCGGCGATGATCGCCTGGCTCGGCTTAATCCGTGCCTGGTCCGAAAATAAGACCCTGGCTGGGCGCGCGGCAGCGCCCGGCGGCGCGCCAGCGCCGACGGGGTTCTGGGTAACGGCGACGCGATTTACCCGGCTGCGGCCAGGAGCTCGCCGGTGTCGGGGTTGATGGCCTGGATGGTGACCTTGTAGC
>Ga0209131_1000210_pt1 | contig 43517 bp, 39 predicted proteins | sample GraSoi_2013_40cm_FD_185826 | JGI IMG/M metagenome (GOLD analysis project Ga0209131, IMG submission 185826) | Grasslands soil microbial communities from the Angelo Coastal Reserve, California, USA - Sample 9_17_2013_40cm (SPAdes) (version 2) | ecosystem: Environmental > Terrestrial > Soil >...
CTCTCACTTTCGATCTATCCGAAGCCACCCGCCACCTCTCCGCCGCCGACGAAAAACTCGCCACCCTAATCGCCGAAACCGCCCAATTTCAAACCGAAATGGACGCCGCGCAGTCCCCCTACGAAGCCCTCCTGGAATCCATCGCCTACCAATCCATCTCCGGCAAAGCCGCCGCCACCATCTTCGCCAGAATAAAAGCCCTATGCGGCAACGGCCGCCCTCCCTCTCCCGAGCAAATGCTAAAACTCCGCACCTCCACCCTCCGCAAAGCCGGCCTCTCCGGAGCCAAAGTCCTCGCCATGAAAGATCTAGCCCGCAAAACCATCGACGGCATCGTCCCCACCCGCGAGCAAGCCGAAAAAATGTCCGACGCCGAGCTAGTCGAGCGCCTCGATTCCGTCCGCGGCATAGGCGCCTGGACCGTAGAAATGTTCCTAATCTTCAATCTAGGCCGCCCAGACGTCCTACCCATCCACGACCTGGGAGTAAAAAAAGGCTGGTCAGTGACTTACGGCAAAAAACACATGCCCAAGCCCAAAGAACTCCTAGCCTTCGGCGAACGCTGGCGCCCCTATCGCACCATAGCCAGTTGGTACATGTGGCGAGCATTCGAGCGCGCCGGCCACGCCACCACCAACAAAATCCTAAAAGCCAAAGTAAAAATAACAAAGCGCCGCAAGCGCACCATAGTCGTAATCAAGCGCCGCAAACGAAGGTAGCTCTGCTGGTTCGTCGGCCTACTCCGAAACTCTGTGCTCTCTGCGCCCTCTGTGGTAAAACTCCTGTGTTTTTGGCCGTAAATTATCCTGGAATGTAGTTACCAAAATGTGTATACTCTGAAGCGCAGAAACGTGCGTCTGAAAACCGCGGCAGCTTATCGAGCTAGCCGCTTTTTTATTTCTGCCTAGGGCTATCAGACTGGGGGTAGCGTGCAGCGGCGAATCGCACTTTTCGGATTGATACTGACGATGAGCTCTTCAATGACTGTGGCGATGGCACGTGCACAGAGTGCTCCGCAGCGCCTGCGGCCAGACGAATACGCCAGCGTTGCACTCATCTACAATCAAGAGCTTTCCGCGCTCGGAAACAGAGCACTCTATCCGATATGCATCGACGTGGCGTCCGGGATGCCCATCAAGCCCCTCCTTCAATATTTGCGGAAGGGTGGATTTGAAGCCAGCGATCCAACTGTGTGTGAGCCCGCGACAGCCCGAGGTGGGCAGCATCATCCCAAGGACTATCCGCACGGACTCCGGATTTTTATTGATAAGCTTCAGCGTGATCCCGAAGGGCGGATCAGTATGCATGTAGCAAGCGACGATCTTACTCTCCGGCCCGGCGAGCACCTCGGTACAACTCTACGGCAGGGAACCTACGTTTTTAAGCAGAACGACCACGGGGAATGGCAAATCACCAGCTACACGAAGGAATACGATTTCAAGGACGAGAAACAGGAATCAGCTAACTGCGACGCAAGCTAAGTTGCACAATTCCGGTGCACCAGTAAGTGCCTTTAGAATGAACACTTGTAAAAGTGTATCAAAACAAAGGACTTTAACCGGCTGTAGAATCAACACTTACGAAAAACCCGGGGGAGGGGGTCACGCAGTTTCGTGGAGTGCGGCGGTCCGGACGCCGCTTTCGAGGTTTCGCGCAGGAAAGGTGTGTCAATGCTGGCTCAATTCCCGCACCATAAAGAACATCGCCCCCAGCCCAGCCAACAGCACCCCGCTCTCCAGCGAAACTGAAACGCGATGCAACCGCCCAAACTCCGCCAACAGCGGACTATCCTCCGCCGTAGCCTGGATCGATCCCATCTGCACCCGCAGCATCGCCATCCGCGGACTAACCGCCACCTGCGAAATCACCGTAAGCCCAATCATAAGCACAACGCAAAGCGCCACCGGCGCCACAAAGCTAGCAAACGTCCGCGCGCGCGCCAGCCGCGCCAACAAAAACACAACGCCGCAAATCACCCCAAGCAAATGCATCCGCCCCAGCGCAAACCCCACCATCGACCCAGCAGCATCCCGGCTGCCCAATACCCGAAACGCCCCCGGCGCCACCACAAAGCTAAGAAACACATCGCTCCCCAGCCACAATCCCAAACATAGAAACTCGATGGTACGCACCACGATCGTCATGGGTTTATCAGTTTAGTAGTTACTTGAAGTCTTTACTCCAGCTTGAGATACAATGCCCGCGTGGCATACGTTCCTATCTACCGGAAGGATTTCAAAATCCTGGCGGACTCGCGGGCAGAAGATGCACGCATCCTTCTCGCTGGAGGAAGGCAGCAAGGAACGTACTATCTAGCTGGCTACGCAGTCGAATGTGCATTGAAAGCCTGCATTGCAAAAAGGACCAAGAAATTTGAGTTCCCTCCGAAATCAGAGTACCTGAGGGACGTATACAGCCACAAACTAAATGCGCTTGTCGGCGCCGCTGGCCTAGACAAAGACTTGCAATCGGAAATCAGCAACAATCCCGCTTTTGCCGCGAACTGGGGAACCGTAAAGGATTGGACTGAGGAGAGTAGGTACAAAAGCTCGGGATTGAACGGCAAGGACATGTACAATGCTGTTGCAGGGCCAGATGGAGTTCTGCCATGGATAAAGCTACGTTGGTAGCTAACGAACTCGAAGCTGAAGGTCTCGTTATAGCTGCGCTCAGCCGCGCCCATATCCCCGTGACTGCCGTCGACTGGAACTGGGTTCCCGAACTTCACGAATGGCAATTGGTTGTTGTTTCCTCGCTTCACGACACAAAAGGTCCTCGCGAAGCATACGCGCGCATCATCGAAGCATTGTCGCGTGCCGGGGTATATCAGAGCATTCCCATCAGGAAGTTGTTCGTAAAAAGCCCCGATGATCCTTTCGCGCAGGAATTAGTTCGGGAACTCAAACTCACAACAGAAGGGACCATACACGTCATTAGGAACACGCCAGGGGTCAATTCTCCCCGGTACTCTATAGTCTTTGCCCCTTACATAGGCAGCGGGGGAGCTATCCCTTCGGTGCGGCTGCAGGACGATGAGGAACTACGTTCCTTCCTCGGAAAGCGCCTGGGAATCTCGCCCTATGAAGTTAACCAAGCTCTGAATCAGCTTATCCAGAAGGGGAGCGCATCGATCTTCAATGTTCAACTTAACCTGAGAAAAGCGAAGAAGCTGAACTTAGCCGCGTAAACCATCTTCGGAACAGTCCGCCTCAGAAACCACATGTCTGCAACCTCAAGGACAGCGCCACATTTTGAGCACATAACCTTGAGGTCTTTTGTAAATCTAATGAGAGCGCATGGGAAGATGGTGGGCGACAAAGGACTTGAACCTTTGACCTCTCCCGTGTGAGGGGAGCGCTCTAACCAACTGAGCTAGTCGCCCGGAATCAGCAGCACAACCGGAATCAGCAGCACGATACGACGCGAACGGCCATGCTGTCATCTATGTTGTAGCAGGAAGAAGCCCGGTTTTCAACAATGCCGACCGCCACCTCTCAAACGGTTTCGCAACTCCAGCGTTCCATCGCACGCGCCATTTATGGCAAAGAAGAGGCGATTCAACTCGCGCTGATCACCCTACTCGCACGCGGCCATTTGCTCATTGAAGATGTCCCCGGCGTGGGCAAGACCACGCTTGCGCAGGCCCTCGCGAAATCGTTTCATTGCACCTTCCAGCGCATTCAATTCACTTCGGACTTGCTGCCCAGCGATGTGCTTGGCGTCAGCGTCTACAATCCCGAAGCGCGCGAATTTGAATTTCGTTCCGGCCCGATTTTCGCCAACGTCGTGCTCGCCGACGAAATCAATCGCACCACTCCTCGCACACAATCCGCGCTCCTCGAAGCCATGAACGAAGCGCAAGTCACGGTGGACGGCAAAACGCTCGCGCTGCCGAATCCTTTTCTCGTGATCGCCACGCAAAATCCCGTCGAGCATCATGGCACGTATCCGCTGCCGGAATCGCAGCTCGACCGCTTCCTGATGCGCATCCGCATGGGCTACCCCTCGCACGAAACCGAGCGCGAAATTCTTCGCGTGCGCGCGAGCGCCGATCCGGTTCAATCGCTGGAACCAGTCGCTGACGTTAGTGATGTTCTTTCCATGCAGCACGCCGTCGCGCAAGTCAAAGTGGATTCGAGCCTGCACGATTACGCGCTGGAAATTGTGGCACGCACGCGCAACACCGAACAGCTTTCGCTGGGCGTAAGCCCGCGCGGCACCTTAATGCTGCAACGCGCCGCGCAAGCCCGGGCATTTCTCGATGGCCGCGACTTCTGCCTCCCCGATGATTTCAAGCAGCTCGCCGTCTCCGTTTTTTCGCACCGCGTTGTCGCCAGCTCGCGCCACGCCTCGCTCCAGAAAAAATCGGAAACTACCGAAGCCGTTCTGCGCGAAATCGTCGAGTCCGTAGCCGTTCCGTTGTGATCCGCATCCTGTGAGCATCATCTCAACCGTCGCAAACCTCTGGGCCAAAGCCGACCGCCCGGGAGTTCGCGCGTTCTTCCTGTCTATATCCGCATTGGCCGTCGCGCTAGTGCTCGCACTGTATTCCGGAGCCGCCGCGGAACTAGGGCGGCTCCGCCTCGCCAGCATCTCGGCTCTCGTCGCGCTATTGGTGGCGGGCTGGGTCGCCGTCACCCTCGTCCCGGTTCTCGCGCGCCGCACTCCCCTGCGCTGGCTCGGTTACAAAATGGAGTACAAGGTCACGCGCGAGGGCTGGTTCTACATGGTCGGAATCATTTTGATTTCGCTCGCCGCGCTCAACACCGGCAACAATCTTCTCTTCCTGATTCTTGCCAGCCTAATCGCCATCATTCTCATGTCCGGGATTCTTTCATCCATCACGCTCTCCGGCGTCGACATGCGCCTGCAATTGCCGGAACACATCTTCGCCGGCCAGCCCATCCGCGCCTCCATCGAACTCGAAAACGAAAAGTTGACGCTGCCTTCCTTTTCTCTGCGCGTCGAGGCGGTGACCGCGAAAAACTCGCCTGCCGCCGTCCTTGAAACGCCGATCTACTTTCCTTATTTGCCGAAACGCGGACGCGTCAATCAATCCGTTCCGATCACTTTTTCAGCCCGCGGTGTTTACCGCCAGGACGCCTTTCGCATCGTCACTCGCTTCCCTTTCGGCTTCCTGCAAAAAGCGCACCGCGTCGATTTGCGCACCGAAGCTCTCGTCTACCCCTCAGTCGAACCCACGCGTGAATTTTTCGAGATCATGCCCGGACTCCAAGGCGCCATGGAAAGTCTTGCCAAGGGCCGCGGCCAGGATCTCTACGCCTTGCGCGACTACGTGCCCACAGACAGCGCGCGCCACGTTCACTGGAAAGCGTCAGCGCGCCTCGGCTCGCTGATGGTGCGCGAATTCACACGCGAGGACGAAACCCGCATTCTACTCGTGCTCGATCCTCATGTTGTCAGTCCTACACCTGGCTCGGTATCGCAAACGGCTGCGGAGCGCTTCGAGCACGCGGTCACGCTATGCGCCGGTGTAGCCTGGCATTTCTTCGAGCGCAATGCACAGATCCAATTCCGCACCGCCGGCATGGAAACCCCTCTTGCGCCGGCGGAAGAAAACATTTTCGCTATTCTGCATCACCTAGCGCTCGCGCAACCACTACCGCCGGACCCCGAGCACGTCTTGCTGACGAGTCTCGCAGCATCCCCTGAGCTATTCAAAATTATTGTGACCAGCCAGCCCCGCGGATCCATTCCCGTAAGTCTCTGGCACACGTCCTACGTCGTCTTCTTGGACGATTTGTTGGAGTAGCCGCTGTGTAACGCCACTACATCTTCTGCCTTCCGCCGGTTGGTAGTAGGTCAATTTCCGCTTGGCCGAATCACGACTAATGAGGACTAATCGAACACCGAACCGCTTTCGCCGCGTTGTGCGTGCTTAGCCGAATCTCTACCATGGAAACACACATAGTTGCGTGACCACCGTTAGGGAGGCACGGTCTGCGTTACGAAATAGCGGGCAACAAGCTTCTGGTGCTCTTGGCTCTGAGTGGACTTTCTTCCGGGCTTTTGACGTGCGCTTTTATGTCCCCTGGCCAGGAGGAAGCTGGGCTCTATTGTGGAATTGTCTTTGGTTCATTCCTGGCGATTCCCTTGGCCATTTCAGGAACTCTAGACTCGCGAATTCTATGCAGCCTTTTGAAAGCGCTAGGATTGATTGCAGTTTCTACCGCTGCATATTTCCTTGCGTGTATGACAGCAATTGGGATCCAAATGAATTTTCCCCAAATTGTGCCGAGTGCCGAGCGATGGGACATGGGCACCCGTGAACCTGCTTCTCCGATTGCACTTTTTGTTGGCGGTCTGGTCGGCGGGTTCCTCATCTATGCGGGCGTGATATTTTTATCGCGCCCCGAAATCAATAAAGGGATTCGCGCGCGAAAGATAATTCAAGGGGCGCTTCTCGGCGGCGCATTGGGAATCACTGGCTGGGTGCTACGTTCGTCTCTCGGCGCAGCTACTTGGAATGTCCTTCATGCTTTCGGCCTCACCCCTACCTGGGAACTGAGTCCCAGAGAATGGTTCCACGGCAACTACGACTACGGACAAAGTAGTCGCATGTACTCGCTGTATATCGTATGGCAGACCGGCGTCGCAGCGGTGGCGGGAATTATGCTTCGCCCCCCTTCCGCAGGAGACAGGACAAGCCAGACGACGACCTGCACCTGTTTAAGCCTTGATTAACGCGCAAACCGGAAACCGACCAACTACCTCGGGATAGCCAGTACAAAGGGCAAGCAGAATCCGTGCGAGAATACGGCTCGCATGCTGCAGCGCCGGGAACTCGCCGCATTCCGCAAACAATTGCTTGGATGGTTTCGCCAATACAAGCGGGACTTGCCTTGGCGTCGCACTAAGGATCCGCATCGCATATGGCTCTCGGAAATTATGCTGCAACAGACTCGGGTTGCGGCGGTGATTCCCTACTACGAACGTTTTCTCGAGCGATTTCCGGATGTACACGCGCTTGCGACCGCGCCGCAGGAAGAAGTGTTACGGCTATGGTCGGGGCTCGGCTATTACAGCCGCGCGCGCAATCTGCAGCGTGCCGCGCAGGAAATCGTTGCTAAACACGATGGGGTTTTTCCCCGGACGGAGAAAGAAGCGCTGGCACTTCCCGGAATCGGCCGCTACACGGCCGCTGCGATTCTGAGCATCGCGTACGGCGAGAAACATGCCGTCCTCGACGGCAATGTCGCGCGCGTGCTGGCACGAATCTTCGCGGTGCAAGGTGACTTGCGCGATCCAAGGCGTTGGCAATCGTTGCAGAAATCAGCGGACGCGGTGCTCGATCCCAAATCGCCCAGCGACTGGAATCAAGCGATGATGGAACTCGGCGCGACGCTCTGCACGCCGCAATCGCCGCAGTGTCTGCTGTGCCCCGTCACGCAATTCTGCCAGGCCCGCAAGCTCGGACTTGCCGATTCAATTCCCGCGCGCCGCAAGAAGCGCGCAACCGAGAACATCGTACTCGCCGCTGCCGTTCTGCTCGATCCTCACGGCCGCACCCTGCTGCTCCCTCCGCCGACGCTGTCAAAAGCGAAAGCAGCGCATGGACAAGTCTCGATCCTCGTCTCGAAGCTGTGGCACTTCCCGACCATTACCGAAAAAACAGATTCCGCCGCTGAGCTGCGCACGTATCTCCACGAAACATTTCCCGCATCCATGACAAAGCAGACGTTACAACTGGAACCTCTGCCCACCGCGCGCCATGCTGTGACATATCGCGCGATAACGCTCCGACCGTTTCGAGTAAGCGTGGCGCAGCTTCCGCGCGTCGCGGGCGCAAAGATAATTCCACTCACTGACGTGGCCTCGCCGTCCGCGCATGCGATCTCCAACCTCACGCGCAAAGCCGCGCGCGCCGCCCTCGCATCCGTAGCACCCAGAGCCCCCGCCGCACTCGCTGCTCGCGCGTGACGCGTTATCTTTTGCACCGATTTGCGCTGCAACTCGCCGCCCGCCCCGTCGTCTGGGTGCTACCATGAAATTTCGCGTCTATGGCCGCCACCGCGACACTTCACGCAAAACCGCCGGCACTCCCCGCCGAGCGCTTTTTTCGCGCCTCGCTTTTTTTTCTGATTCTCACGTCCGTCGCCACGTTGGTCAGCACCGGAAAGCTCGATCCGTTCACGTGCGTGGTTGCTCCGCTGACGCTGCTCTATAAAGGCGTTCGCCTCTGGTGCAACCAACCGGCAGAGGTACCGCCTACAAAGGCAACCTGGCTGGTCATCGGCTATCTCGCGTTCTTTCCGGTCGACATTTTTTTCGTTTCGCGCGCGCTCGTCGCGAATTCCACTAACCCGGCGCTGCTTGCCGCTCTGCTCGCCGCAATACATTTCCTGGTGTTCGTGATGCTGGTGAGACTGTACAGCGCAACAACGGATCGCGACGCGTTGTTTCTCGCCATGCTCGCCTTCGCCGCGATGTTGGCCTCTTCCATCCTCACGGTGGACACTTCGTTTCTCATTCTCTTCTTCATCTTCATGTTGTTCGGCGTTGCGACCTTCATCGGATTGGAACTGCGCCGCGCCGCAAACGGGACGCTCACGTCTGCGTTCGCCAGGCAGCCCGCGGAAGAGCGCCGACTGAGTCGCGCTCTTAGCCTCGCCGCCCTCAGTGTCGCACTCGGCTCCATAGTTTTGGGCGGCGTGCTGTTTTTTGTTTTTCCGAGATTCACCGCCGGGTATTTGGGCCGTGAGAGCATGCAGCCGTCACTGATGACGGGCTTCAGCAACGATATCGAATTGGGGCAGATCGGCGAGATCAAGAAAAATTCCGAAGTAGTGATGCGCGTGAAGACCGGCAAGCCAGTTGCCTATCCCATGCTGCGCTGGCGCGGGATTGCGTTGACCAATTTTGATGGCAAACGTTGGAGCAATCCCGAACTTACAAATGAAACGCTGCGTGCACAGCCTGACGGATGGATTTTCTTTCGCGACGCAGGTCAGGCTGCGGCCTTAGGCGCGACGAGCTTGCAGTACACCGTATTCCTCCAGCCCATCGCCACCTCGGCGATTTTCACGCCGGGCGAGCCCATTTCGCTGAAGGGAAGTTTTTCGCCGGACAACTCCAACATCGGCAGCTACATTTTCCGGGACTTCACCGGCTCTCTGTTCAATCCGTTTCATAACATTTCAGCAGTGCGGTATACGGGGCTTTCGCGGCTCCCCAAGCTCGACGCCAAGCAGTTGCGCGCGGCAAACGACGCATATCCGCCGGCGATTCTCGAGGAATACTTACAGCTTCCGCCGCAACTTGATGCGCGCATTCCTGCTCTCGCAAGGCAAATGACAACGCGCGCGAATAGTTCCTATGACAAGGCGCGGGCCATCGAGAGTTTTCTGCGCAGCCGTTTTGCATACACGCTGAACCTCGTGGGCAAGCCAGGCGATGACCCGTTGGCAAATTTCTTGTTCGTGACGCGTGCGGGTCATTGCGAATACTTTGCTTCGGCGATGACGATTCTGCTGCGCACACTGAGTATTCCCGCGCGCGAGGTCAACGGCTTTTTGCCCGGCGAGTACAACGATCTTGCCGGCGATTACATTGTGCGCGCCAGCGACGCACACAGTTGGGTGGAAGTCTATTTTCCCGGCAGCGGGTGGGTGACTTTCGATCCGACACCGCCTTCGGCAGAAAATTCCAGCCTGCTTTCCCGCCTGGCGAAGTACATCGATTGGTTCGAGCTTTCCTGGAGCGAATGGGTCGTCAATTATGATTTCGCGCACCAGGTGCAGATGGCGCAAACGATCCAGCGCAGCTCGCAGAGCTGGACGCAATCGTTGCGCGCCTGGTTCGAGCGCGCGCAGATCTACAACCGGCAGCGCCTGAAGACAATGCAACTCCGTCACGGAATTTTGGGCCTGCTCCTGCCGGTTCTGCTGATTTTGCTGCTGGTGGCGTTGCGCTACGACTTGATCGGCAAGACTATGCGGCGGTTGCGCTTGTACTGGCATCTGCACACGCCGGAATCGCCGCAGGCCAATCCGCTGCTGGCTTCGCGCCTCTATGCGGAACTGTTGCGCTCGCTGGAGCGCCACGGACTTGCGCGGCGCGCGGCGCAAACGCCTCTGGAATTTGCGCTGAGCGTGCAGACACCAGCGCTCGCACCTGCCGTGAGCGAATTCACACGCATTTACTCCAACGCGCGCTACGGCGGAGCACCTTGCGACACGCTTCGCCTGCGCCATCTTCTGGAGCAAATTCGCGAAGCCCCGCGGCGGCACTAGCAACGCTCTTAGAGCACACGTTCCAACCGCACGGACAAGAGTGTCTGTGCTACGTGACTCCTGAGATAGAATGCGGCCACTCGGGAGGCGCCCATGAAATATGTGCTGGTTATTTTTGCCTGTTGCGTGATTTCTCCATTGGTTTCCGCGCAAAATGCGAGTGAGTGGCTTGCTGGGCTTCCGCAAGCAAAAGATTACGTACAGAAACGCGCCTCCAGTTACGACCGGAGCGGCGGCAATGCGGATTACCGGCGAATAGCCCCGGGCGAAACGCTGGTCTTGATGGACGAGCGCGGCCCTGGTGAGATCACGCATTTCTGGACCACGATGTGGGCGGAGGGCCCCGCGCTAAAAGCTCTGGTTCTGCGGATGTATTGGGACGAGGAGACGACGCCGAGCGTGGAGAGCCCGCTGGGAGATTTTTTTGGGCTCGGCCTGGGCGACTACGTCATCTACGAATCAGCGCCATTAAACGTGGCGCCGAACAGAGCCTTGAATTCTTTTTTCCCGATGCCATTTCAGAAGCATGCACGGATCACGCTAACTAATGAAGGCTCGAAAGAAGTTGCCTCTTTTTATTTCAATATCGACTATCGCGCTTACACGCGGCCTTTGCCAGCCGATCTGCTCTATTTTCACGCGCAATATCGGCAAGCGTCGCCGAACCGTGGCTGGACGAATCAGTGGCAATCAAATGGCGACAAGATCGTCGAAGACAAAAAGAATCCTAACGGCGCGGATAATTACGTTTGGATGGAGGCGAAGGGGCGCGGCCACTTTGTGGGCGTAACAATGTCCCTGTTGCAAAACCAGGACGGATGGTGGGGCGAGGGCGACGATATGTTTTTCATTGACGGCGAACAGGTGCCGTCGATTATTGGAACGGGGTCGGAAGATTATTTTCTCGGAGCTTTCGACTTTGGTGACAAAGCATTTTCTTACGCGCAATTCGGCGCACCGTTGAAGGGAGAAGAACGCGCCGGCGGCCGATCATCGGTCTATCGATTCCATCTGGACTCACCAATCTCATTTACAAAATCGCTGAAGGCCACAATCGAGCATGGACACGCAAACGTCCGCTCGGATAACTATTTTTCAGTGGCATATTGGTATCAGACGGAACCTCACGCCGCGTTCCCCCCGCTGCCCGCGTTGCAGGATCGGCTGCCGCGCTTGCACGCTGTTGGAGGCCCGGGCAACGACGCCAAAGAATAGGCGCGTGTTACACTAGAGAATTGCGAAAGCCGCAAAATCATTGTTTATGACTAAGGTCGGATTTGTCAGCCTGGGATGCCCGAAGAACCTCGTGGATAGCGAGGTGATGATGGGTATTCTTGCGCGCGAAGGATACGAGCTGACGCCGCGCGCGGATGAGGCTGAGGTGCTGGTGGTGAACACGTGCAGCTTTATTGAGGCGGCGCAAAAGGAGTCTGTGGACGCCATTTTGGAGATGGCGGAGCACAAGAAATTTGGCGCCGCGAAGAAACTGATTGTTGCGGGCTGCCTGGTGGAACGCTTTCGCGAGCAGATTCTCGAGCAGGTTCCGGAAGTGGATGCGGTGGTGGGAACCGGTGAGGTCGAGCGCATTATCGAAGCTGTCGAAGGCGATTTGCGCGTGCTACCGGCGCAGCCTCCCGCGTTTCTTTATCACGATCTGACGCCGCGCGTTGTGACCACGCCGCGGCACGCCGCCTACATCAAGATCGCGGAAGGCTGCGATCATCCCTGCACCTTCTGCATTATTCCGCAGCTTCGCGGAAAATTCCGCAGCCGGCGCTTTGAGTCTGTTATGCGCGAGGCGGAAAATTTGTCCGCTGCCGGCGCCCGCGAAATCACGTTGATCGGACAGGACACCACTTCTTACGGCGAAGACTTTGGTTTGCGCGACGGACTGGCGCAACTGCTTGCAAAGCTGTCGCAAGTGGAAGATTTGCTATGGGTGCGATTCTTGTATGCGTATCCGAATCGCGTGACGCAGAAATTGCTGGACACGCTTGCCGAATATCCGCGGCTTGCGAAATATATGGATATGCCGCTGCAACACGCCAGCCGCAACGTGCTGGCGCGCATGAAGCGCGGCTCGCACGGCGACGCGTTCCTGAAGCTGCTGGAGCGCATTCGCAGCACGATTCCTGGAGTTTCGCTGCGAACTTCATTTATTGTGGGCTTCCCTGGCGAGACCGAAAGTGATTTCGACGAGCTCTGCGATTTTGTGCGCGCCGCCAATATCGATTGGATGGGCGTTTTCGAATATTCGGACGTGGACAATGCGGGCAGCTATGCGCTGGATGAGAAAGTAGACGCGGAGACGATCACGGATCGCCGGAATCGGTTGATGGCCATTCAAAAGAAGATTTCACGCGAGAAGCTGCGCGCTTTCAAAGGGCGCGCGGCGATAGCACTCGTTGAGGGTCCCTCCGAGGAAAATCCGCTGGTGTGGGAAGCGCGCTTGGAAGGTATGGCGCCGGATATCGATGGCAAGCTCTATCTAACCGACATCGAATTGCCGAGCGGGCAAGCGGCTGAAACGGGAGACGTGGCGCGCGTGGAAATTGCAAAGACAGACGCTTATGACTTGATTGGCCGCGTGGTGGAAATTCTGCCTAGCCCTGCGCCGCGGAATGCGCTTATCGCTGCGCGTGTGCCGCCCGCCGAAACGCTGACGCGCATCGCCACGGGCGCGCCGCTGCGAATCCTAAGCTAAGCTATACTGACGTCAGCAGAGAGATGTTATCTCTGCGAAGTTATGCCCTCCGCGCGAGAAATCCCATCTAACGCAGAGGTAGCGAAAATCCTAAAGAAGTAGAGAAATGCAACACCGCTGTCCGATTTGCAAAAAACCGACGAACTCAGAGGTTCACAGCGAATTCCCGTTTTGCAGCGAACGCTGCAAGCTACAGGACCTGGGTAACTGGGCGTCCGAGAAATATGTCGTTTCCGAGCCCATTTTCAGCGAAGATGACGACGAGCCAGACGATTCACCCGAGCCGGATGACATCAAACACTGACGCATCGCCCAGCCCTGCGCCACCGCGAACGAAGCCGCGACTCGCCTACGCTATCGCTACGGCGCTTGGCACAGGATATTTGCGGCCGTCGCCAGGGACGTATGGGTCGCTGGTGGGCGTGGCCCTGATCGTGCTGTCTGCGATTTTTTTCCTGCATCCGGTTTCGGTAAGCAGCTGGTTCTCGCAACATCCACTTACGGACGCGATGTTTGCGGACAAACATTTTCTTGTGTGGGGCAGCGACATTTACAATAGCGCGCTGGCGCTGCCGCTTTTTTGTGCGTTGTTGCTACTGATCGTTTTGGCAGCGGTGGGCGTGTGGGCCAGCGCTCGCGTGGTGGAATATTCCGGAGTAAAAGATCCGCAGTACATCGTGATCGATGAAGTGGCTGGGCAACACCTCACGCTGCTGCTTCCCCTGATTCCTATCGCGCTCCCGCACCTTTCGGAGCATTTTGATTTTTCCGGTTACGCTATCTTTTTTGCGTTGAGCCTGGTCAATTGGAAATACCTGCTGCTGGGCTTTATACTTTTCCGCGTGTTCGACATCTGGAAACCTTTTCCGGTGCGGCGGTTGGAACAGCTTCCAAACGGATGGGGCGTAATGGCCGATGATTGGATGGCGGGCGTCTACGCTGCAATTCTTCTGCGCCTCGCGTTACACTTTAATCTGGTATGAAATTCGCCTTCGGCTCTACGGCGGAAAAAAACGGGTTTCCCCGCATAGATAGAATCGCGCCCGCGGCAGCCATTCCGGGCGGCGAAATCGTCATTCACGGCAGCGGATTTGCTTCGCGGACGGGCGCGCGGCCGGTGGTTCATTTTGGCGAGGCGGAAGCTAGTCTGGTCCTCGCCACGGATAATCGCTTAATCGCGCGCGTTCCGGACAATGCCAACGGCGGCACCGTTCGCGTGGCTACGGCGCAGAGCGAGAGCCCGCCGCATCCGGTTTCGATCGCCGTGCAGATCGCGGACAATCTGCATCCAGTGGCAAATCCTGCGGTGGACGCGAATGGAAATATTTACGTGACGTTTAGCGGGCCGCGGGGACAGCGCGTTCCGGTGTCGCTTTACAAGATTACGTCGAACTATAGCGTGAAGCCGTTCGTCACGTCGCTGATCAATCCTTCTGGGTTAGCCGTGGATCGCGCGGGCAATCTCTTCGTGTCGTGCCGCCATGACGGCACCATCCATCGCGTGACGCCGGAGGGACGCGCCGAGCAGTGGATTGAAGGCATGGGCATCGCCACAGGGATCGCGTTCGATCACTCCGAAAATCTTTACGTTGGCGACCGCAGCGGCACGATTTTCAAAATCAGCGCGAGCCGCGAAATTTTTGTATTTGCGACGCTGGAGCCTTCGCTCGCTGCTTATCACTTGGCGTTTCATCCGAGCGGCGATCTTTATGTTACAGGGCCGACTACTTCGAGCTACGACCGCGTTTATCGCATCACGCAGGGCGGCGATGTTTCCGTCTTTTACCGCGGGCTGGGACGTCCGCAGGGGTTGGCTTTCGACCGCGACTCGAATCTTTACGTGGCAGCATCGCACGGCGGGCATCGCGGGATTGTGCGGCTCACTCCCGAGGGACGGGCGGAAACGGTGCTGAGTGGCTCGGGATTGGTTGGGCTCGCGTTGCAGCCGTCGGGACGCGCCATTCTCACAACGGTAAATGCGTTGTTCACGCTGGATTGGGACGTGCGCGGGCTCCCACTGGTCGGATAATCAACAAAATGAAAGCGGAGATCATTGCGGTTGGTTCGGAACTGCTTACGCCGGACCGCTTGGACACGAATTCGCTCTTCCTGACGGAGGAGCTGAACACCATTGGGATTGAGGTTTTGCGCAAGACGGTTGTGGGCGACGATCGCGATCTGCTTGCGGAAGCGTTTCGCGACGCGCTGAATCGTGTGCCACTGATTATCTCCTGCGGCGGACTTGGACCGACCGAGGATGACCTGACGCGGGAGACGGTTGCCGATCTTCTCGGGCGCAAGCTGCGCCGCAATGACGAAATTCTGCGCTACATCGAAGGGCGTTTCCGCAGCCTGGGCCGCGAAATGCCAGAAGTGAACGTGCGTCAGGCGATGGTGCCGGAAGGCGCGGAGATACTGGAGAATTCGCGCGGGACGGCGCCAGGATTGTGGCTGGAAGATGGCGGCCGCGCCCTCGTGCTTCTGCCTGGGCCGCCTCGCGAACTGAAGCCGCTTTTTCGCGAACAGGTATTGCCGCGGCTTGAGCGCCGGGCCTCCGGCGTGCGCATGCACAGCCGCGAGCTGCGCGTGACCGGACTTGGTGAATCGCATGTGGAGCAGCGCATCCTGCCGATTTATAAGCGCTTTCCGGAAGTGAAGACAACGATTCTTGCGGCGCCCGGCGAAACGCAAATCCATTTGCGCTTCTGGACGGAAGATGGGGCCCATGCGAAGAAAATTCTGGATGAGATTGTGCAGGGGTTCGAGATTGCGCTGGCCGATCGCATCTTCAGTCAGGATGGGCGTGCGTTGGAGGAAGTTGTCGCGGAGCAGTTAACGCTCAACAATGCGACGATTGCTGCGGCGGAAAGCTGCACGGGCGGACTGCTCGCGCAGCGTTTGACCAGCATTGCGGGCAGCTCTTCGTATTTTCTCGGGGGCGTGGTGTGCTACAGCAACGAGCTAAAGACCGCGTGGGCCGACGTTCCCGCGGAAATGATTGCGGCCAAGGGTGCCGTAAGTCCGGAAGTCGCCGTCGCGCTTGCGGAGGGGATTCGCCGGCGCGTTGGCAGCACGCTTGGAGTTGGCATCACCGGGATCGCGGGACCGGGCGGCGGTTCCGACGAGAAACCTGTCGGCACTGTCCATGTAGCCATCTCGCACGCCGGCGGAATCAAGGAACGAGGCGCGCGCTTTCCGGGCGATCGCGAATCCATCCGCTGGCAAGCGTCCCAGATTGCGCTGGATCTGGTGCGCGTGCATTTTTTGTACAACAGCCAAAATGCTGCGATTTCTTCGGCGAAAAGGGGGTGATGCGTGCGCCTCTTTGTTGCGCTGGAGATTCCCACTGAGGTGCGCGATGAATTCGCGGCGTTGATCAACGAATTGCGCGCGGCGGATTCGTCGTTTTCAAAAAATCGTGCGCGCTGGGTGCGCCCGGAGAACCTGCACGTCACATTAAAATTTATCGGCCATGTTGACACCGGCAAGGTGGATGCGATTCGCGCCGCTCTTGAGGAAGTTCGCTTCGACGAGCTGGTTGAGCTGCGATTCCGCAGGTTGGGGTTTTTCCCGAACGCGAAGCGCCCGCGCGTTTTTTGGGCGGGCATGGAAGCTTCGCCGAACCTCGCGCCGCTTGCTTCCGACATCGACACGCGGCTGAAGAAGCTGGGGATTTCGAGCGAAACGAAGGAATTCGCGCCCCATCTCACGCTAGCGCGCTTCGATCCCCCCGGAATTTCCGACGGACTCAGCGAAATTGCACAACAGAATGTCGCACGAGAGTTCGGGGCCGCTCGCACTGGCGAATTTCACCTGTTCGAGAGCAAGACCCGCTCGAGTGGCGTGGAATACACGCGCCTCTCATCGTTCCCCTTTGCCAAGACAGAGGATTAGCTGCGCATGCCTCAGATTTCGCTCGCGCTCCTAAGCATCCCCCTGGGTGCGTATCTGCTCGGCTCGATTCCCTTCGGCTTACTGTTTACCCGGCTTTTTGGCGGCGGCGACGTGCGCAAATCCGGCAGCGGTAACATCGGTGCCACGAACGTTGCGCGCGTGGCCGGCCCAGTGCCCGCATTGCTCACGCTGCTCTTCGACTTTGCCAAAGGCGCCGTGCCCGTTTGGCTAGCTGGGCGTCTTAGCAACGAAAGCGCTACATGGATGATGAGTGTCGCACTCGCCGCGCTCATTGGGCATTGCTTTCCGATTTGGCTGAGATTTCGCGGCGGCAAAGGCGTGGCCACGGCGGCTGGCGCGTTCCTCGTACTCTGCCCTCCGGCGCTTCTTGGCTCCGTGATTCTCTTTCTGATTGTCCTTTTCTTCTGGCGCTATGTTTCGCTTGCATCCATTTCCGCGGCCGCTGCCATGCCATTGCTGATCTACTTGCTCTGGGCGCCGCACCATGCTCCGCCGATGATTGTCACGTTTGGCGCGCTCGCGGCTGCGGTGCTCATCGTTTACAAGCACGACGCCAACATTCAACGATTGGTGCAGGGCGAGGAGCCGAAATTCTCCTTCGGTAAAAAAAGAGACGCCGCGTGAGCAGGATTGCCATTCTTGGCGGCGGAAGCTGGGGAACCGCGTTGGCGACTGTGCTTTCGCGCGCGCGGCGGAAGCATGCGATTTCGCTCTGGGTGCATGATCCGGCGTTGGCGGAATCCATCCGGAGGGATCGTGAAAATCGGAGCTATTTGCCGGGACACCGATTGAATGCGGACGTTAACGTCACGAGCGGGATTGGCGACGCGATCTTGGACGCGCAAATTCTTGTCGGGGCAATACCGACGGCGCATGCGCGCCATGTTTATTCGGCTGCGGCTGTGAGCGTGTCCTCACGCTTCACTTTTGTAAGCGCCGCAAAAGGCCTGGAACCGGCCACTCACAAGCGAATGAGCGAGGTGGTGCTCGAGGTTTTCTCTCAGAAATCCGCACCCCGCCTGGCCGTGCTTTCCGGTCCATCGTTTGCCGCGGAAGTTGCCCGCGGCGAACCGACCGCCGTCGTACTGGCGTCAAGCGACGCCGCACTCGCTGCCGAGTTGCAGGATGAGTTTGCAGCGCCGAACTTCCGCGTCTACACGAATGAGGATGTGTTGGGCGTGGAGTTGGCCGGCGCGATGAAAAATGTCATCGCCATCGCCGCCGGCGTTTGCCAGGGACTGGGGCTCGGCTCGAACCCGCTGGCTGCGCTCATCACACGCGGCCTGGCTGAAATGTCTCGCTTGGCGGCGGCTGTGGGTGCACAACCGGAGACTCTGACCGGGCTTGCCGGTCTCGGTGACCTGGTGCTCACCTGCACGGGTGCGCTCAGCCGCAATCGCCAAGTTGGCATCGAGTTGGGGAAAGGCCGCGCGCTTACCGAAATCCTCGGCGGCATGCGCATGGTTGCGGAAGGCGTGGGCACCACGGCCGCTCTTCTTGCTCTAGCCCGCGAAGCTAAAGTCGATCTCCCGATCACGCAGCAGGTGGCGGCTATTCTCCACGAAGGCAAGGCGCCGCAGCAAGCCATCCGCGACATCATGGAGCGCCGGCAACGGCCCGAATAAGAAGTCTCGACCAAGCCGGAGGCTACTGACCGACGGCTGGAAGCGCGGTTTATAGTACGAAGGTTCCAGTTGCAAGTCCGCGACTCGGCCGCTGGCAGTTCCCCGGTACGCTGCCCGAATCCCTTAAAATTGATCCCAAGCCAATGTCCGCAAAGCAGCCGATTTCCGTCAACTTCAGGGCCTCCTGGGAGCGAATGCGCGCCGGGCGAGTGCGCATTCTTTGGCTGGTTTTGGGCGCTTTGCTGCTGGTCAGCGCGTTCCCTATCGGGCTCTATCACCGGCAAGTGCTGCAGCTTAGCCAGGACAAACTGGTCGATACCGAGCGCGTGCAGCAGACCGACCTGACGCGATCGTTGACGCAGGAAATCCAATTTTTTGAAGCTAATATGAGCCAGCAGCTCATCAGTCAGGAGAAGATTCTCGGGCTGATGAGCCTTAGCGACAACGTGGAAGACCCCGTCGCTGAGCCCAAAGTCACACGTGTGCTCCAAACGTTTGCGGAAAGTAACCCGAACACTTTTCTGTATCTCACTGCGGTGGGCAAATCCCGGAAAGGCACGGTGGCATCGCAGGGGAACTACCGCGCCGATCAGGATCCGTTCGTAGCCAAAGCTTTGCAGCGCGCATTCGTGTGGTGCATGCAGCAATCCGGCGAGTTTCGCAGCGATCCGCTGGCGCTTGCTCCCGATGATCGTCCCGCGTTTGTCGTTGCCGTGCCGCTGAAGGACATTAACGGAACTTTTACGGGCATGCTGGCCGCGGTGGTTTCGCTCGATCCGGTTCTTCGCCGATTGCAGGACGCCAGCGTGCGCGAGCGCACCGTGTTTATCGTCGACCACTCCGGCCATACCGTGGTACATCCGGATACGAAAAACTTCGTTCCTGGGACGGACTTGACGAATTCCGACCTCGTCAAGCAAATCCGCGATCTCCCGCAAGAGCTGCGCAACACCCAAACGATCCGCTTCAAGCAACAATCCAAGGGACGTATGGTCGAGATGGTCGGCACTTTTAGCACTATGCCGGAACTGAATTGGGCGGTGGTGGCGCAGCGCAGCCTCAACGAGGCGCGCGACGACGCAGGGGTTAGCGAACTGAACCGTCAGGCGCTCGCTTTCGTCACTGTCGTGGTGCTCGCCGCCGTTCTTGTCGGCTACTTTTTTGCTGTGGGAATCAGCGGACCAATTCGCGGTCTCGCCGCATCCACACGCGCTATCAGCCGCGGCGAATTTCATCAACGCTCGGCGGTGCGCGGCGCTTCGGAAATCAGCGAGCTGGCCGAAAACTTCAACAAGATGGCCGGCGATATCGAAGAGTACATCGAGCGGTTGAAGGAATCCGCGGAGGAAAATCGCGAGCTGTTCGTGGGCTCTATCCGCATGCTGGCCGCGGCTATCGACGAAAAAGACCCGTATACGCGCGGTCACTCCGGCCGGGTGGCCAAATATTCCACGCTTATTGGCCGCGAGCTGGGACTCAATCCCGGCGACCTCGACACGCTGCGCATTTCCGCGCTGCTGCACGACGTCGGCAAAATCGGCGTCGAGGATCGCGTGCTGAAGAAGCCGGGCGCACTCACCGCCGAAGAGTTCGAGTTGATGAAGCAGCACACCGTGAAGGGCGCGAACATTATGCGCCCCGTTTCGCAGCTGAAGAACATGCTGCCGGGCATTGAGCTGCACCACGAACACATGGACGGCCGCGGGTATCCTTATGGCTTGACTGCTCCGCAGATTCCGCTGATGGCCCGCATCATCGGCGTGGCCGATACGCTTGACGCGATGACCACCAATCGCCCGTATCAATCCGCGATGGACCTCGACTACGCGCTCGGCAAAATCAAAGCACTCGCGGGCAGTAAGTTCGACACTATCGTCGTCAACGCCCTCGAAGCCGCCGTGATGGGGGGCACGCTCCGCCTCAGTGCCGTCGAAGTCCAGGTCTAACCCTGCAAGTATCTTACCGCTTGTCACTAACGTAAGACTGCTTGAACCCGCGAATGGTCCCGCTCGTTCAAAAGGGCAGAGGGCTCTTCTGTTACACTTTTGTTTGGCGCTCCAAGTGAGCGCGCGATGAAATGATCACTCTCTTTGGCAAACCGGAGCCGACGCTGGCGGAACGCCTTAAGGCGAGCGTCAGCAAAACGAAGGCAGCGCTGTCGGAAACCGTCGACACGATTTTCCTTGGCGAGAAGAAAGTTGATCCGGCTCTGCTGAAGCAGCTTGAGAATGCGCTGCTTTCCGCTGATCTTGGCGTCGGGACGACGCGCGAAATTCTGGATGCCGTGCGCGAAAAGCTGGATCGCAATGCGCTCTCCGATTCATCGCAACTTAAGGGCGAAATCAAATCGCATATTGTCCGCATCCTAAATGCCTCTGATGGATCGAAACGCTTGCAACCCGGCGTTGTCGCCAGCTCGATCAATGGGAAGGGTCCACGCGTTATCTTCGTTGTCGGAGTCAACGGCGCTGGGAAAACGACCAGTATCGGCAAGCTTGCGAATCGACTCCGCAAAGAAGGTTCCAGCGTGATTCTCTGCGCGGCGGACACCTTCCGCGCCGCCGCGGTCGAACAGCTTGAAATCTGGGCGCAGCGCAACGGCATTGAAGTAATCAAGCAAAAATCCGGAGCCGACCCAGCTGCCGTGGTCTACGATGCGGTCGCCGCGGCTAAAGCGCGCTCATCTGACGCTGTGATCGTGGATACGGCCGGCCGCTTGCACACAAAATCCAACCTCATGGCCGAGCTCGATAAGATGAAGCGCACGGCGGCGAAGGTAATTCCCGGCGCGCCGCACGATGTCTTGCTCGTTCTTGACGCGACCACCGGACAGAATGGGCTTGCGCAGGCGCGCGAGTTTACCTCCACCGTCGGCGTCACCGGCATCATTCTTACCAAGCTCGACGGCACCGCGAAAGGCGGCATCGTCGTGGCGATTTCTCGCGAGCTTGCGCTGCCCATCCGCTTCGTTGGCACTGGCGAGCAAATCAACGACCTCGTTCCCTTCGACGCCGACACTTACGCCAACTCGCTCTTCGACTGATTCGTGGACGCACACGACATCCGTTTCATGGAACACGCGCTGAACCTGGCGCGCAAAGGCATTGGTCTGGCCAGCCCGAATCCGCACGTTGGCTGCGTAATCGTGCGCGATGGACAAATCGTGGGCGAAGGTTTTCACCAATATGAATGGCGCGATCACGCGGAAATAGTCGCGCTGAAAGGGGCGGGAGAAAAGGCTCGAGGCGCGACGCTGTACGTTTCGCTTGAGCCTTGCAACCATACAGGCCGCACTGGACCCTGTACGGAAGCGATTATCGCCGCGGGCGTGCGGCGCGTGGTTGCAGCGATGCAAGATCCGAACCCGGCAACTTCCGGCCGCGGATTCGAGCGGCTGAGGGCGGCGAATGTGGAAACATCTTGCGTCGTGCTTGAAGATGACGCGCGCCGCCTGAATGAAGCGTTCGCTTACTGGATTCGCGCGAAGAAGCCATTTGTCACATTGAAGTCGGCGCTCACGCTGGACGGTCAACTGGCTTTGCCGCAAGCAAAAAAGCGCGGCCGGTCCACATGGGTTACGTCGGAGGAATCGCGCGCGGAAGTTCATCGCATGCGGCATGCGTCGGATGCGCTGCTTACCGGCATCGGCACAATTCTGGCCGACGACCCTCTGCTTACGGATCGCAGCGGTTTGCCTCGACGCCGGCGGCTGTTGCGCGTAATTCTCGATACGAAACTGCGCCTGCCGCTGAAATCGCGCATCGTGCAGACCGCAGATGATGACCTACTCGTGTTCACTGCGGCGCCGCTCAATTCAACAAAAGCGCGCAAACTACAAAAGGAGGGCGTCGTACTGGTTCGCGCCCCCGCAACACGCGGCCGTATCGATCTCAAGTCCGTACTGGCGGACCTTGGCCGCCGCGAAATTCTCAGTGTGCTGCTCGAATCAGGGCCTACGCTAAACGGCACTGCGCTATCTGCAGGCTTGGTGCACAAACTGATGCTCTTCTATGCTCCAAAATTCGCCGGCGATGTTGGCGTTCCGTTCGCGCACATGCCGACATTGGCTCACGGGCCACTTCCTAACGTTCGCGTCGAGCAATTCGGCCCTGACGTGGCCATCGGGGCCTATCTGCAAGACGTTTACCGCACGTGAAAATGTGGGACAGCCATTTCTGGCTGTCCTACGCAATTTGGCCAGGCGGAAATGCTATTCTCAAACTATGTTCACCGGAATTGTTGAGCACCTCGGCACGATCGAGTCCTTCTCGCTGCAAGCTGACGGCGGCCGCGTCACGATCCAGGCGCCGACGCTCCCGTCCAGGCTCGCCGTTTCCAGCAGCATCGCCGTGAACGGCTGCTGCCTCACTATTGTTTCCGCGGACAAAAACAGTTTTTCTTCCGATCTCTCCGGCGAAACTGTTCGCAAGACGTCGTTTGGTGCGAACAGCGGCGCTGCGTTGCGAAAAGGCGCGCGCGTCAATCTCGAGCAGCCTCTGACCGCAGGCAAAGAATTCGGGGGCCACTTTGTTTTGGGTCACGTGGACGGAACCGGCCGCGTAGCGCATCTGCGGCCTGAGGGCGAAAACTGGTGGTACGGCGTCGAAATTCCCGAGGACTTCGCGCGCTACATTGTGCCCAAGGGCTCGATCACAATCGATGGCGTCAGTCTTACTGTCGCAGACTGGCACGATGGCATCGCGGAAATCGCCGTGATCCCTTACACCTACGAACACACCAACATCCGCGACCGCAAACCCGGCGACGCCGTCAATCTCGAAGGCGATATTCTGGGCAAATACGTCGAGCGCTACCTAGAAGCGCGCTCGTCAAAACCCATTACAAAAATTTCGCTCGCCGAGCTCACCGAACAAGGTTTTTAGTTGGTGCCATTCGCGGCTTCTTTGCGCTTCGCCTGTGCGCCGCGATAATAGAGCGTCAATCCTAGGGCCAATGCGGCCAGCGTCCAGCCCACCACTTTTATCAAGAACAGCCCGCGATTTGCTGAATCGCCGGGCGGGAACAGTGAAACGATAATCGACAGCAGCGTCACGGCGAATGCGATTCCGCTCACGATCCACACGCCCAGCTTCCCTCCCGGAATCAGCACCGCGTGCGGATTCTCCAGGCGGTCCTTGCGGCCGGCAAGCTTAATTGCCGCGGCGAACATGTATAGAAACGGAATAAAGTAAAGGATGATGGCGACATCGACCAGGCCTTGATACGCGCCGCGCGTCGTCTCGCTGATCTGGCTGAGCAGCAGAATCGCGCCGGAAGCGACGGCCTGCACAATGATGGAAACATACGGCGTCCTCCAGCGCGGATGGATTTTCCCGAACGCCTTAGGCAAATAGCGGTCGATACCTACAACGAACGGCACGCGCGCGATTCCCGCGACGGTGCTGCCGACGCCGCCTGCGTTTCCTACGGTGACAAGAATCGCCGCAAGAATGCCCATGAAACCAATTTTTAGGACGATGGCGCCCACGGTGATCGCAAGGAACACGCCAGACGTCGGGGAAACATCCGGCGGCGGCACCAGCACCAACACCGCAACCGTGCCCGCGATGTACATCAGGGCAATCAGCGCGCCCGCGGCGAAGACCGCGCGAGGCAGCGTGCGCCGCGGATCGCGAACTTCCGCGCTCATCGCGGAAACCAGCTCGAGCCCGGTAAACGCAAACGCGATCTGCGACCAAAAATTTACCGTATCCCAGTTCCACACCGGCCAAATGTTTGCCCAAGTGAACGGAGTCACCGAGCCATAACGCAGCCACACAATTCCGGCAATGATTACCAGAGTGAGCAACGGTACATAAGTGGAAACACCACCAGCATTCTGCAGCCACTTTCCGATATTCAGCCCAATGATATTCAGAATCACCGCAACCAACAGCAGGCCCAACGAGACTAGCAGCAGGAACGTTCGATTCTGCGCCAACGCGCCGCCGCGTTCGCCGATGAGGTACGCGCTCATGGCCGAGCTTGCCAGCAGCAGCCCCGGAAAATAAAAAACCGTGTAGATCCAATAGTTCCATCCGGCGACAAAGCCGTGAAAATCGCCGAACGCTTCTTTGGCCCAAACGTACAGGCCGCCTTCTTCGGGAAATCGCGAAGACAGCTCGTTGATGATCATCGCGCTCGGCACAAAAAAGAAGACTGCCGCGATTATCCATAGGCTAATCGAGGACGTGCCGTTGTGCGCTGCGGCTGCAATCCACCGCGGCCCCAACACCGTGGCGATGTTGAAGAGCAGCACGTCCCAAAAGCCCATCTCCTTGCGCAGTTGCGCGATGGGATTCGCGGCGGCTGCCGAGGTTGTGTTTACAATCGAGCCTTGCTGGCTCACAGAGTTACGTCCAGGGCGGGGATAAGCTCGTCTTCTTTCAGGAAATGTTGCAGGAAGGGATCATCGGAGTTTTCAAAATCAATCCAAGAACCAAAGAAGGTTACGCGGCCGTCCTGCAAGAAAACTACGGTGTCCGCAAGGCGCTTGGCCAGGTGCGTGTCATGCGTGACGACAATTGAGGTTTTGTGAAACGCATTTTTCAGCCGCAAAATCAGCCCGCCCATGTGCCCGGCCATGATGGGATCGACCATGGTCGTCGGCTCGTCGTACAAAATCCCTTCGGGATTTTGCGCGAGAGCGCGCGCGATGGCCACCGCTCGGCGCATGCCCGTCGATAGCTCGCCGGGCAATCTATCCAGCACCTCGTCAACTTCCAGCAAGTGCGCCAGTTTGTCGACGGTCGCATCAATATCGTCTGCAGTCAGTCCGGGCTGCCCTTCCAACGGAAAGCCGATGTTGTCCCCGACGGTCAGCGAATCGAAAAGCGCGCCGGACTGAAAGACCATGGTGACCTTGCGCCGAACCTCCGCAAACTGTTTCTCGCTGAAATCGGTGACGTCCTGGCCGTCAATGAAGATGCGGCCGGAGTCCGGCTTGAGAAATCCCATGATGTGTTTCAGGGATACGGACTTGCCCACACCGCTCCGCCCCATGATCACGCAGGTTTCGCCGCGCTTCACCGTGAAGCTCACGCGGTCCAAGACGGGCCGACCGTCAAAGCCTTTGCTCACGTCGCGAAATTCGAAGAAATTCGGAGCTTCACCGCTATTGGCCTTTGGCTCTTGGTCGGTGGTGGGAATTTCGCTCACGCGCGCTGTGCCTCCAAAATCCGCTTTGCTTCCTCGTAATCAGCCGCCGTATTCATATTCCAGAACAGCCGCCCGGTGGCATCAAATCGCTTCCAATCCGCTTCGTCAAGGATTTCCATTTGCAAGCGCTTCATCGCGTGCGTGATTTTGCGGACGCCTTCATCGAACGCGGTCTGCAGCTCCCCTGCTGCATTTGTTCGCCAGCAGGCGCAGAGCGGCTCGAGGCCCTGCGCGGACTGCGGCGCCACGACCTCCGCGCTGCTCGCCAGTGCTCGTGCAACAAGATACGTCAGCCACTCGCGCGTAAGAAACGGCATGTCGCACCCGACAATTAGATTCCATTGCTCTTCGCCGCCAACTTCTTTTGTGGTCAGAAGCGCGGTGATGATTCCGGCGAGCGGGCCTTGCCCTTCCCAGCGATCGCCGACGCCGGTGATGCCAAGCGCGGCGTATTTCTGGGGTGCTGCGATTACGTTCACTTGCTTCGTGATTTCGCCAAGCAGCGCGCGCATCCGCAAGAGCATCGGCGCGCCGTCCATCTCGACTAATGCCTTGTCGCGCCCAAAACGGGTGCTCCCGCCACCAGCCAATACATACCCGCGCACCACTTTTTCACTTGTGTTGTCTCCGTGCACTCCGCGCCTCTGCGTTAATTCTCTTCTCTCTGAGCGATGTGGCTTCGTAAATTATGCGACTATTCTTTTTCTTCCTCATCAATCGGCTCGCGTCCGGGGCGTCGAATTCCCAACTCGCGCAGCTTTTCCTGCAAGCTTTGCCGGTGCAGACCAATGGTCGCCGCCGTTCGCGAAACATTCCAGCGATGGTCCGCAAGCTGCCTGGTCAAGTACGCTACCTCGAACTTGCGCTTCGCCTCGCGAAAATCCTTTTCGCCCAGCCCATTGTAATGCCCATCTCCCGAATGTCTTTGCACCAGCGCTTCACCGCGCGCGACTTCGTCCGGTAAATCCGCGACGTCGATTTCTTCGCCGCGGCACAGCACCAGGCTGCGCTCCAGCGCATTCTTCAGCTCGCGCACATTTCCCGGCCAATCGTAGCGCTCGATTGCGGCGACGGCCTCCGGCGTCAGCCGCGCCGTGCGTCCGAGCCGCGCCGCGTGCATCTGCAAAAAAGATTCCGCCAGCACGGGAAGGTCCCGCTTGTGTGCGCGCAGAGGCGGCAATTCTATGGTCACAACGCGCAGACGATAAAGCAGATCTTCCCGAAATTTTCCGGCGCGAATTGCCGCCGGCAAATCGCGATGCGTCGCGCTGATCACCCGCACATCCACCGGAATCGCCTGCGTGCCGCCCAAGCGTTCAATCGTCCGATTCTCCAGCGCGCGCAACACTTTCGCCTGCGTGACCGGATTCATGTCCCCGATTTCATCGAGAAACAGCGTTCCGCCTGTTGCCAACTCAAATTTCCCTTTCTTCTGCTGCGCGGCGCCGGTAAACGCTCCTCGCTCGTAACCGAATAGTTCTGACTCGATCAAGGTCTCCGGCAACGCCGCGCAATTCACCGCCACAAATGCCTTTCCTGCGCGTGGGGAACGCGCGTGAATTTCCTGTGCGAGCAAATCTTTGCCCGTGCCGCTTTCGCCGAGAATCAGCACGGTCGTGTCTGTCGGCGCCACGCGCTCCGCCATTTCAAAGGCATGCCGCATCTCGGCCGTGCGCCCAATCATCTGCCCAAACTGTCCCTCGCTGGTCAGCCGACGCCGCAGCGCATCATTCTCTCTCTCCAGCGAAGCCATCTTCAAAAGATTCGCCACGCGCTGACGCAGCTCTTCCAGCTCAAATCCCTTCACCAGATAATCGGCGGCTCCGAGCTGCAGCGCTTCCACCGCAGTCTTCGCTGTGTCCAGCGCCGAAACGATAAGCACTGGAATTTCGCTGCCCTGGCCGCGCATCCATCGCAAGAACTCGATTCCGCTTTGCCCCGGCAGCACCACGTCCAGCAGCAGTAAGTCCGGCCTTTCACGCGTCAACGCCTCGCGCGCGGCTTCCGCCGAGTCCGCCTCTGCAACGCGGTACTTCGACTCCAACGCGCGCCGCAGACCGTAGCGGGCGGCTGGTTCGTCATCGACAATCAAAATCGTTTTCATTTCGTTTATTTGGGTTCGTCCTTAACTGTTCCTTGCATCGGCAACATCACCTCAAATCTCGTCCCCCTCCCGTCGCTCACCGGACTTTGCCAATCCAGCTTGCCGCCAAACTCTGCTACACGCCGCGCAACGATCGCCAATCCCAACCCTGTGCCCTGGGTCTTGGTAGTAAAAAACGGTTCCAAGAGTTTGGCCCGTGCCTCCGGCGAAATTCCTGGCCCGCTGTCTTCAACGGATAGGATGCAGGAGTCATTCTTTACCGCAGCCGCGATGTTGACGCAGCCCCCGCGCGGCGTCGCTTCCAGCGCATTCACAACGAGGTTGGATACGATATCGCTTACCGCATCGGCCACCACGGCCGTTCTCGCGCCGTTCATACTAAGCTGCAGCTCCAGTGCCACTCCTCGGCGCTCTGCCTCATGCCGTAAAACTCCCGCTACTTCTTCGATGACGGCGGCGGCGTCACAAGTAGCTGCTGCGCTCCCTCCGAGCAGCGCAGGCCTGCTGAATTGCAGCAATTGATTAAGCTTCGCCGAAAGCCGGCCGACCTCGTCGAGCACGATTTGCGTCTCGCTGCGCAACGATTCGGGGAGATCCGGATTTTCCATCTGCACCTGCAGAATCGTTTTGATGGAGCCGAGCGGATTCTTTAGGTTGTGCGAAATGCTGGCGGCCATTTGGCCCAGCAGCGCCAGCCGCTCGCGTTCAGCCAATTCCCTTTCCAGCAGCACTTTTTCATCGATGAGCCGGCACAAATCCAAAGCGCCCGGCAATTGCTCGCACAAGAACTCGAGCGTCGCGCGCGTTTCCCCCGACAAGGCCGCTCCGTGAGGCTCCGCGCAGACGATTCCCACGAGGTTGCCTCCAGCGACGAAGGGTTCCGAGATTTTTCCTTCCGAGAACGCGACCTTGGGCTTGCCGAAGGCTGGCGGCCCAGGCCCCGCTTCTCTAGCGAACGCGCGATGGCGCTCGTCAATCTCCCGTTCTTTCCGAAAGACCACTCGCACTGCGGCGAGCTCAAAGACTTCCTTCACCCGTTTCTCAATAGAACGCGCGAGGTTTTCCGCGTTCCCTTGCCGGGCCTCCTGTTGGATCTCTGCCATAAGCCGCTGCACACGGTCTGTTTCTTGCTGCGCTGTTTCTTGGAGCCGCCTACCCAGCATGCGCTGCAGCGGTTCGATGAAAATCACCAGAACAAATAAGAGCACTGCCGCCGACGCTTCCGGAGGTATTTCCGGCGCCAGCCAGGTGCTCACGCGTCGAACCAATGCGAGATAGAGCAGCGCTATAAATGTAGCGGAGACGGCGTACATCAGGTTCTTTTGCCGGCCGATCTGCAGAAAATTGGACTGTTGTACCAGGTAGATCAGCACCGCCGCCGGCGCGATGGCCAGCAGCGCCAACAGCGTACTCACGCCTTCTGCCAAGTCGCGCGGCATCGGCGTAACCACCACGTGCAACTGCACTACGATCGCGGCACCGATAGCGAGCACGCCTGCCATTAAGCTGTGAAAGAAAGATTCCGATTGCTTTGTCGCACGCAGTTGAAAAAGTATTTCGCACCCGGCGCTGATCACCATGGTCGCAGCCAGCCATACCCCATAGGCACGTCCCAGCACATTGCCAGGAACAAAAAAATCAAACCCAGGTGAATTCGCCAGCAACGGATACACATGTAAAGCGAAATAAAGGGCCGGAGCGTACGCCGCCAGCAACAGGGCGCGCTTCAGCCGCGCAGGGGTGGGGAGCATCCCGAGCGTGTCCGCGTATTCCAGGTGCAAGTGAATCAGCAGCGTCGGCAAGAAGCAGAGCCCGGCGCATAGCAGCGTCTTGGCAAACGCGGTTAGCAGCGGCGGCGGCTCGAGATAGTAGATTTGGGAGTTCAGTGCGAGCAGCGAGCCTGCGTAAAAAAGAAACAGCGCGACCGCGAGAAAAAAGAACACGCGCTCGAAATTGCGCTGCCTCCGGTAGCCGAGAATCACTACCATCCAGAAGAGGTGCAGGAGCGTTCCCGCGGTGAAGGTAATCAGCCGAACATAGACAAGTGAGGGCATGGCGACGCTGTAGAGTGCCGATTGCAAAATACCTGCGTTAATTCTACGTCCCTACAGGGAGCACGACAATGCCCAAGTGCCAGATTTTCCTTGCACCGCATAAGCTATTGATAAACAATGATTTAGTACCAGAACTGCTTTGAGCGTGAAAGGCTCAATTTGCTGTCCTTTCGCTTGACACGTCAGGTGAATCTGCTATATTAGCACTCGGCTTCGAGGAGTGCTAATCCCTTTCGCTCTCCCAGCCACTCAAATTGCAGCACAAATCCACGGAGGTTCTTTCAAGATGGCAGTGAATCTTACCCCGCTCCACGACCGCGTCGTCGTAAAGCGCATTGAAGAGAAGGAAAGCGTCAAGGGAGGCATCATCATCCCGGACACAGCCAAAGAAAAGCAGCAGGAAGGCGAAGTCATCGCCGTCGGTTCCGGCAAGCGCGAAAAGGGCGAGCTCATCCCCCTGGACGTTAAGCCCGGCGACCGCGTTTTGTTCGGCAAGTACAGCGGCACGGAAATCACCATTGACGATCAAGAGTTGCTGATCCTCCGCGAAGAGGAGATTCTCGCGAAGCTCGGCGGCGCCGCAAAAGCCGCAGGCTCCCGCAAGTAAAGTTTTAGTCCGCTCGGTCACGGCTGGATTCAGCCTGGCCAGCAGTGAATGTAGTGGCCGCTCTTCGGATCGGCGAAATACGCAGGAATTAGCAAAGAATCTCAGGAGGAAATACCAGTATGGCGAAGCAGATCGTAACAGGTGAGAATTCCCGCCAAGCGATTCTACGCGGCGTGAATGCTCTTGCCGACGCAGTGAAGATTACGCTCGGTCCCAAGGGCCGCAATGCGGTAATCGAAAAGAAGTTCGGCGCGCCTATCATCACCAAAGACGGCGTGACCGTTGCCAAGGAAATCGAACTCCGCGATCCCCTTGAGAACATGGGCGCGCAGATGGTTCGCGAAGTGGCTTCGAAGACCAGCGACGTAGCTGGCGACGGCACCACTACCGCAACCGTGCTTGCACAGGCCATCTTCCGCGAAGGCGTAAAGACTGTCGCCGCTGGCGCCAGCCCGACCGCCCTCAAGCGTGGTATCGAGCGCGCCGTAGAAGTCGCTGTGGAAGAGATCAAGCGGCTCTCCCGCGACGTCAAGGGCGACATGATCGCGCAAGTCGGCACCATTTCCGCCAACAATGACAAGCAGATCGGCGGCATCATCGCCGAAGCCATGAAGAAGGTCGGCAAAGACGGCGTAATCACCGTGGAAGAGTCCAAGACCATGGAGACGACGCTGGAAGTGGTCGAAGGCATGCAGTTCGACCGCGGCTACCTGTCCCCCTACTTCGTTACCGATCCGGAGCGCATGGAGTGCGTTCTGGAAGACGCGCGCATCCTGATCCATGAGAAGAAGATCAGCTCGATGAAGGACCTGCTTCCCCTGCTCGAGCAGATCGCCAAGATGGGCAAGCCGCTGCTGATCATTGCTGAGGACGTCGAGGGCGAAGCGCTCGCGACACTCGTGGTGAACAAGCTGCGTGGCACGCTGCAAACCTGCGCTGTGAAGGCGCCTGGCTTCGGCGATCGCCGCAAGGCCATGCTCGAAGACATCGCTACCCTGACCGGCGGCAAGGCCGTCACCGAGGATCTCGGCATCAAGCTCGAGAACGTGAAGATCGAAGATCTCGGCCGCGCCAAGAAAATCGTGGTCGATAAGGACAATACGACGATCGTGGAAGGCGCCGGGAAGTCCTCGGAAATCGAGGGCCGCGTCAAGCAGATCCGCCAGCAGATCGAGAACACCACCTCTGACTACGACAAGGAAAAGCTCCAGGAGCGCCTTGCCAAGTTGGTTGGCGGCGTTGCGGTCATCAAGGTTGGCGCTGCGACCGAAACCGAGCTGAAGGAGAAGAAGGCTCGCGTTGAGGACGCCATGCACGCAACCCGTGCGGCCGTCGAAGAAGGCATCGTTGCCGGCGGCGGTACCGCGCTGCTCCGTTGCATCGGCGCTATCGAGAAGCTCAAGCTCCACGATGACGAAGCTGTCGGCGTCGGAATCGTGAAGCGCTCTCTCGAAGAACCCGCTCGTCAGATTGCTCACAACGCCGGAGCCGAAGGCGCTGTGGTGATCGGCAAAATCCGCGAGTCGAAGGATGAAAACTTCGGCTTCAACGCAGACACCGGCGACTATGGCGACATGGTCAAGATGGGCGTCATCGACCCGGCCAAGGTCACTCGCTTGGCGCTGCAGAACGCAGCCTCCATTGCGGGCTTGATGCTCACCACCGAAGCGCTCGTTGCTGAACTCAAGGAAGAGGAAAAGAAGGGCGCAGCGGCCGGCGGTCCGGGTGGACCGGGCGGCGGCATGGGCGGCATGTACTAAACTCGATTCGCAAACGCGAATCTTTCCGGCGGGCCGATTCCAATCGGCCCGCCTTTTTTTGTCTCATGCCCTGAAGCCGTCTTCAGCGGCGGCTGATCGCCCCCGTTGCGCGGGGCATCGCTTTGCCCGACCGCAAAAAGAGCAAAGATTGATAGGAAACCGATAGAAGTGTGCAAACATCTTCCATCCGTTTTGTTCGTCCGAAAAATCGCGCCCTCGAAGATTGATTCTACAGGGCTTATATCCCGGTGAGGCACTCCATCCTCCCGCTGGCGATGGTCCTCAAGTTGCTCAATATCTCCGTGTCAAGTTATGAATTGCGGAGGATCTTTCGTGTCGAAGCTTCTAAGTACTTTTGGACTTCTCGCTCTAGCTCTCGCCTTTGCGACCCCAGCCAAGGCCGATACCATGGGGAGCCTTTCTCTGACGAACTGCGGTCCTGATCCCGGCTGTCCGGCGGCTACGTACAGCTTTGATATAACCGCCACGTCCGCGACTCTCAAAATCACGATCAATTCAGCTCCTGGGTCCGCAAACCAGATCACTGGGGTTGATTTGGGGTTCGCCCCAAGCAGTAACATCAGCGGGCTTTCGCTAGCAGCTGGGCCTGCTGGGTGGGCTTCCGCGCTCGGCAGTCTAAATAACGCGAATTGTACCGGTAATAACGGTGCTTTTGTTTGCGCCTCCGGCCCGGCCCTCCTGATCGTGAATGGTGGGATGTACACTTGGACGTGGGACTTTACCAATTCAGGCGGTACGGCAGCGGCAGGCGACGTCCACATTGGGGCAAACTATGGTCCTGCTAACGGTTTGATTGTGTCATGCACGACGACGGAATGCGGGGGCACCTCGCCGTCGCCCGTTCCCGAACCCGCGTCCATGATTCTTCTTGGCACCGGTTTGCTGGCCGTGGGTGGTTTTGCGCGGCGCCGGGCAAGCAAGGCTTAAGATACTGCGCCCGAGATAGCGGGCGGCATGTACTGAACCAATTCGTCTTCGCGAATCTTTCCCGGCGGGCCGACTTCAATCGGCCCGTCTTTTTTGTTTTGGCGGTCTTCAGGCGCGCAAAAAACGCGCAGACCGAAAACCTCTTTCTTTGGAGCTCAAGCGCAAAACATAGTAGCGCCAGCAGAATGGACGGCATTGCGAGACTGCCGGACGGCATGCCCTGGCGCAAACCTTCGCCGAAGAAATCTGCGCAATAATCGTTTATCGGTCACACGTCTCGCCAAGACTTCAAGTTAGTTTCTGACGCAGGAAATCTTCCACGTCGCTGATTTTGTCGCCGAGCATATTCAATTTGTGAGCCAATCCCTGGATCTCCGATTCCGCGCGCCGGTTCACGTCAAAATCGAGTTCGCTGCGCAGGCGGTCCTTCGTATCCTGGCGATTTTGGCTCATCATGATCACTGGCGCTTGGATCGCGGCCAGCATCGACAAAAATAAATTGAGAAGGATAAATGGATAGGGATCCCAAGCCGACTTCCCCAGACCTATATTCACCAGGGTATAGATCACCAAAACCGATAGAAAAATAATAATAAAAGTCCAGGAGCCGCCGAAACCGGCAACCGAGTCTGCGATGCGCTCGCCAAATGTGGCCTCTTTTTCAATCATTTCATTCGGATTGCGGCTCGCGCGCACGCGCACCAACTGCTGGGAGGCGTGAAACTGCTTGCCCAATACCGTGAGCATGTCCATGCCAGCCATGGGTTTGCGCTGCAACAGCACCGCGATATCGTGGCGGTCCACTTCGAAGCACTCTGATTCTTCGAGGGCAATCGCGGTGGTCTGGTGCGGCGTTTGCTCCAGCATGGAGGCGAAGCCGAAGAATTCACCGTGCGCTGGCTCATCAATCACCACTTCCTGGTGATCCTGGTCCAGCGTTGTGACGCGCACGCGGCCGGACACCATCACGTAGGCCTGTCCGGTAGCATCTCCCATTTTGTAGATGCGCTGGCGCGGCGCAAACTTTTTTAGTTCGACTTGCCCGGCCAGCACGGCCGTTTCTTCGTCATCGAGCAGCGCAAACAGCGGGACATGCTTCAACGCTTCCGGATTGCACGACATTGGTCACCTCTTCCGTGACCCGAATCGTGCCGAATCCTTTGCCGCTTTTCAAGTTTTACGGAAAGCGGGCGATGCTGTCTCCGGTTGCGTCACGTGGCGTGAGCCCGTGCTCCCTGTTGCGCGCCGGGCACCTTTTCCGCGAGGATCGTCACATTGTGAACTTCTGGTTCACTCTCGAAAAGTTCCAGCGCCTTGGAAAAAAGGTTCTTGGCAATTTCACCGTTCAGGTGCGCTTCGCGGCCCTTTTCATCGACAAAAGTGTCGAAAATTGCATACCGCTGCGAGCCGATGTGGATCGCGAACCACGTCGTGGTGCCCTCCTCTTTTTCTGCAAGAGGCTGCGCCGACTTCAAGAACGCTTCCACCTCTTTTTCCTTTCCAGGTTTTGCATCCAGTATTGCCAAAAGTCCGAATTTGTTCATGGCAGGCCTCCAGGCCTTAGGATGCAGTGGACCGTCCTGTAGATGCTGCTCGTGTGATGTACCTGCGATTCGTTCTCAACCAGCTGCTTTGCGTATCTCGGGGCGAGTCGGCGTTTTGAAGTAGGCGATAACAAACAGCACGCCGAGCAGCAAGTCCGTTCCGGCGAACAGAAGGTCCGACCGGCTGGTCCGGGCCTGCAGGACTAGAATGACGACAGCGGCCGCGTAACTGAATTTCTCAACGATCGACGGAATTATGAGCGGGCGATAGCGCACCGGGTCGCCGGCGATAAGAAAGAATGCGATTTGCCAGGCCAGGGCCAGTCCAACGAATCCATAGGAAAATGCCGGATGCGTGATCGGCGGAGGATCCTGTCGCCCGATCAGGTCAAACATGAAATACAAGGGCGTGATAATCAGCACGCCCCAAATCGCTGCCACTCGGAACACAATTTTAGCGAATTTCATGCGCTGATTGTATTACACAGCGTAATACGCTACAATAAATTCCGGTTCCGGTGACACAATGGCATCTCCCCTGACACTTCGGCTCGACGCCAAGACCCGCCAGCGCCTCGAGCGCATCGCTCGGCGCAAGCAGCTATCCAAATCGGAGGTGGTTCGCCAAGCGATCGACGCCTGGGCGGAGCGCCAAGAGCCGGTTACTTCACCCTACGAAATGTTAGCCGACCTCGTCGGCGTGGTGCGCGGCGGGAAATCCAACCGTTCGGCGCAAACAGGCCGCCGCTTTGCTGCGCTTCTGAAGAGCCGACGGAGCCGGCGTTGATCCTGGTAGACGCCGGCCCGCTTGTCGCCCTGATCGATGCCGATGACCAGCACCACGCCAAGTGTGTGTCGACGCTGCAAAGCCTGCGCGAACCTTTGGCTACCGTGTGGCCGCCCGTGACCGAAGCGATGTACCTCTTGGCTGACGTGCCGAAAGCCCAGGATACGTTGTGGGAAATGCTGGAGCGAGGCGCGACCCAGCTACTGCCTTTGTACTCGACGGATGTGCCGCGTATGCGAGAACTGATGCGCAAGTATGCCGATCGCCCGATGGACTTCGCCGACGCGGCACTGGTGCGTGTCGCCGAGCGCGAAGGCATCCGCAAAATCTTCACCGTCGACCGGAAAGACTTTGCCGTGTACCGGCTGAACAATCGAGTCCGCCCCCTGCTTCTGCCGTGAAATTAGGGCGGGTCGCTCACAATTGAACAGCGAACAACAGGCGTTTGCCCCGCCGGTAGCAAACGTCCCGTAACTGCCTTGCATTTGCCGCCGTAACTGCCTTCCATTTGCCGGCGGGCTTACGGTCTCGTCGAAAAACTATCGCCACAGGCGACTTTTTCTCCGCATGCGTCTACCAGAATCGGGTTAGTATGCATGGCCTGCATCGCCGATGCGGCGAAGACCTGGTATTTTTGTCGCCGCAAGCAGTTGATTCGGCTGAGGAGATAACGCGAATGCAAAGCTTTGCTCTGTTCGAGAGGTTCTGGGCGGCCGTAGGTTATTCGACGCGGAGCCTGCTCAAAAGCCCCGCTTTCCTTGTCGTGATTGCTTTTTCGTTCGCTTCAGGAATTGCCGCGAATAGCACAACCTCCAGCGTGCTCGAGACCGACCGCCCATCGCTGTTCGCTGCCGCCATCTCCTTCGCCCAAAGCCAGGTCGACCCCAAATACGAAATCCACGACCGCAATCGCCCTCTCCCACCGGTAATTGACCCAGGCACCGCCAGCACGCAAGACACTCCCGGTCGCCCGCCCTCTGACGCTACCGTTCTCTTCGACGGTAAAGATCTCTCAAAGTGGCAGCACAAAGACGGCACTCCCGCAAAATGGAAAGTGGAAAATGGCTACTTCGAGGTTGTCCCCAAAACCGGCCAGCTCTACACCCACGATGCGTTCGGCGACTGCCAACTTCACGTAGAATTCTCGGAACCGAGCCCCGCAAAGGGTACAGATCAGGATCGCGGCAACAGCGGCGTCTTTCTTCACGGCCTTTACGAAGTCCAGGTCCTCGACTCCTACGAAAGCAAAACCTACGCCGACGGCCAAGCCTCCGCCGTCTACGGCCAATTCCCTCCCCAGGTAAACGCCTCGCGCCCGCCGGGGCAATGGCAGATCTATGACATCATCTTCCACGGCCCGCGCTTCGACTCCGCCGGCAAACACCTTCGTCCCGCCCGCATCACCGCGTTTCACAACGGCGTCCTGGTGCAAGACAACGTAGAGCTAACCGGCCCCACCGGACATCACCAGCGCCCGGCCTACACCGCCACGCCGGAAAAACTTCCGCTATCGCTCCAAGACCACAATCATCCAGTCCGCTATCGCAACATCTGGGTCCGCGAACTAAAATAGCCGGCACGGCAATAATCTAAATTTTTGCTCCGGCTCACTCGAATCTTGTAGTATGTCCCCCGGCAAAAGGGGGCCTATGCGCAATTTGTTGTTTCTAGTTCTCACGGCAGCCGCGGTGCTCGCCATTCCCGGCTACTCGCAAACTGAAAGGCCTTGGCAGCAACTCTTCAACGGTAGAGATCTCACCGGCTGGAAACACGTCGGTCCCGGCAACATGACCGTTGAGAATGGCCTGATTCAAACGCACGGCGGCATGGGATTGCTTTACTGGACCGCGGGCAAGCTCGGCAATTGCCGCATCCGCGTCGTCTACAAAATGCGCGATCACAACGACAATTCCGGCGTCTTCATCCGCATTCCCATCGAGCCCCGCGAGCCCTGGATGCCTGTCCACTACGGCTACGAGGTCCAGATCGATAATCAGCCCGAAGATTCCAAGGAAGACGATTATCACGTGACCGGCACGCTCTATTCGCTCACGAAGCCGCTCGCGCGCCCCGGCAAGCCCGGTCCCGAGTGGAACACCATGCTCATTACGCTCGACGGGCCGCACACGGTAGTCGTTCTCAACGATGTGAAAGTCACCGACTACACCGAGGGCCAGCCCGTCCCCGAGAAAAAGTTTGACTTCGAGCCCCAGCGAGGCCGCCGCCCCGACGAAGGCTACATGGGCCTGCAAAATCACAGTGATAACGACATCGTCTTTTTCAAAGAAGTAGGCCTACAGCCGCTTCGCTGACCGTAGGGGCGCAATATTTTGCGCCCCATTCGAGCAACACGTAAGAAGTAATTTCGCTTTTTCGCTTTTCGCTTTTCGCTTTTCGCTTTTCATATTTCGTATTTCGTATTTCGATTTTCGATGTTGCAACCAGGAGCCCCAATGAAAAATGACCTTTCTCGCCGTAAATTCCTGAAGAAAACCGCCGGCGCCGCCAGCGCTCTCGCCGCCGCGAATACACTCTTTCTACGTGACACGCGTCTCGAAGCCGCCAGCTATCCCCGCGTCGCCCCCAGTGATCGTCTCCGCTTTGGCATAATCGGCATCGGCATGCAAGGTTCCGGGTTACTCACCGCAGCCGTTGCGCTTCCCGGCGCCGAGTGCATCGCCGCAGCCGATCTCTACGATGGCCGGCACACGCTGGCACGCGAAATTACAGGCAATCCCAATCTCTTTGTTACGCGCCGCTACAAAGATCTTCTCGACAACAAAGAAATCGATTGCCTCATCGCCGCTGTTCCCGACCATTGGCACAAGCAAGTCGTTGTCGACGCCGTCCACGCCGGAAAAGACATCTACTGCGAAAAGCCCATGTCCCACTCTCCCTCCGACGGCTTAGAAATGGTCAAAGCCGGCAAAGCCACCGGCCGCGTTATCCAAATCGGCTCGCAGCGCGTCAGCTCCGTCCTCTGCGCCAAAGCCAAAGAACTGATCGCGCAAGGCACCATCGGCGACCTCATGATGGTCGAAGGCTCCCTCGGCCGCAACGATCCCACTGGCGCATGGGAATATCCGCCGCCCTTCGATCTCTCTCCGCAAACGCTCGATTGGGAAACCTGGCAAGGCACCGCGCCCCACAAACCCTGGGATCCCGACATGTCGCCGAAGCATTTCGCACGTTGGCGCTGCTGGAAGGAATACGGCACGGGAGTCGCCGGCGATCTTCTCGTTCATCTTGTCAGCGGCATGATGTTCATGCTCGGCATCAACGAGCCGCCCAAGCGCGTCCTCTCCAGCGGCGGCATCCTCCGCTGGAAAGACGGCCGCAACATGCCCGACGTTCACGCCACTCTCTTCGAGTACGGCGAAATCCCCATCTACTTCCGCCTCAACCTCGGCACCGAGTCGCCGGAAATCTATCGCTTCAGCGGCTCGAAGGGCATTCTCGAGGTCACCGAGTTCGCACTCACCTACTATCCGCAAACCGGCAAGGACGAATCTCCCAGCTATTACTCCTCCGGTTTCCCCCGCGCTATGCGCGAGGAATACGTAGAAAAATGGCACAAGGAACATGACGCCGCGCCCGCCAAGGAACCCGGCCTGCAGGGCCTAACCTTCCGCAGCGTCTCCTGGGACGAGCAGAAACCGCATATGTGGACCTATTTCGAAGCGGTCCGCACCCGCAAACCCAACGTCGAGGACGTAATCTTCGGCCACAATGCCGCATTGGCCTGCCACTTGGCCAACGAATCCTACTTCCGCAAAGCCGCCACCACCTGGGACGGCGAAAAAATCAAAACCTAACCTCGCCAAGAGCAGCCACATCGTATCCATTGGCGGGCGCAACTGCGGCAGAGCGATTTCTGCCGATCCGCTCCGCTTCACCGTTGTCGCGGCCAATAGTCCCTAAGGCGGAGGGCGCTCTATGAATGCGATCGAGCGATCCTTTTCCCGGCAAGGTCTGCCAAAGATCTTGGAATGGCAAGCAGTGGAATCGCCGCACGCCGATGGCTGGCGCCGGACAAGACAAAGCCTACGGCGCAGCCATCCCCGAAGACGGCACGCGGAAAATCATTCTCTACCTGCAAGCCCACTACACTCCCGACACACTTAAACAGTAGAATTGAAAAAGGAGTCGATGAGCGTAATCCCCAATGGCCGCGGCGTAGGATCCGCTCCGTGAAAATAAGCCACGCAAAACTGGGCTTCGCCTAGCTCTTCCTCTCTGCACCGTCAGGTGAAATCCCCCAGTACCCTCCCCTGCATCAAACCTACGCTGCACACCTCCTCCAAATGCCAACTCGCCCCCTCGCCAGCCTCTCCTCAGCCTCGCCTCACAACGTCATGGCCTGGGTCCTTCACCTCGGCGGCATCGGCCTGATTCCCCTCGGCCTGCTTGATAACTCTGTAGTTCCTCTCCCCGGCAGCATGGATGTCGCCACCATCCTCCTCGCCGCCCGCGACAAGCCTCTCTGGTTCTACTATGCCGCTATGGCCACCCTAGGCTCCGTCATCGGCGGCTATCTCACCTATCGCATAGCGCGCAAAGGTGGCGAAGAGGCGCTCAGAAAACGCTTCTCGAAACAAAGAGTGCAAAAAGTTCTAAAGACGTTTGAACGTTGGGGATTCGCCGCCATCGTTGTCCCCGCGATGCTCCCTCCGCCCCTTCCGATCGTTCCCTTCCTGATTGCCGCGGGCGCTATGCAATATTCACGCACGAAATTCTTAACAGCCCTGGCCGTAGGCCGCCTCGTTCGCTACACCATCTTCGCCTTCCTGGGCGCCACCTACGGCAGTCAAATCATCTCGCTGTTCACTCACCACGGATATGCGGTGCTATTCATTGCCCTCGGGGTCGGCGTCGCCACAGTTATCGTCATCCTGATCGCCCGTAAGCGTCGCAAGTGAAGCGCCTTAAGTCACTTAGCTACTCGAGGTAATGCCGCCCCTCTGAGGCCGCCTCTCGGGTCTTCAGCTCAAACCGCCGCCCTGACACGCGTTGATACTCCGCCATCGGCCCATCCACTTTCTTCAGCGCCAGCGAAGGAAATATATACGCCTTGGCGTTCGCATCCCAACGATAGCCCACGCGGAACCGCCACAATCTTTGCGATCGCGCCGGCCATTCCATCAACAGGTGCGGATGCTTCAGATCAATTTTCACCGACAATTTCAATACGTGAAAGGACCAAATCGTTCGCGGAGGCCGCGCACGTTCAATCGTCATCTTCCGCTGGATCGGACAAACAACATGACCCAGCAACCGGTGGTCGGCGCCTTCATGCGGACATCCCTGCCCCAACGATGGAAGCGCAAACAACAAAACAATGGTTGAAATCATTCGGGCCCCAAGACATCAGTCGCACAAGCGGACGCCCGAACGTTAGGGCGCACCCCAAAACATTTCGATGGCCCGACAGCATCAAAACGTTGGTACCCAAGTTGTAGCCGTACCAAATCGCGTCATGCCCGGCTCTGTAGGAATTGTTCCCAACCACAACGGAAGGATGTCCGAATCTGGACAAAGCATCCCAAGATCGCGCAACGCGAGGCATAAGACAGCCCGCCCTATTGGAGTAACCCGATCACAGGAAAGAGCTTAGATGGATTGGCACGGTGGATTGCCAATTGCATTCCTCCCTTCAATATCAGTTCGCGAAGACGAGGCAAAACGGATGCAAAACTAGTGGTTGCTTCTCTCTTTTGAGAGACGGACTTCCGGGAAGGCAGAGCAAGATCATGTTATTCCTTAACGATCTCAGAGTCGCGTTTCGCTCGCTCGAACCAAAGGGCTTGCGTTCACCGTCGTGCTGACACTGGCGCTGGGCATCGGCGCCAACGCCGCCATCTTCACGCTCGTGCGCGGCGTGCTCCTCAAGCCTCTCGTCAACCGCGACGAAGACCGGCTGATCTACATCCGCCAGAGCGCCCCAGGCATCGGCGACGACAATGAAACGTTCTCCGTGCCCGAAATCCAGGATTTGCGCACCAACGTTAAGACCCTCAGCGCGTTCGGCGATTTCTCGACCTTCGGTTTCACCATTATCGGCCTGGGTGAGCCTCGCGAAGTTCAAGCTGGCGTCGTCAGCGGCAACTACTTCGATGTCATGGGCCTCCACCCTGTCTTCGGTCGTCTCATTGGACCGCAAGACGACGGACCCAAAGCTGCCGGCGTCGTCGTTCTCACGTATCGTTTCTGGACCACCACTCTTAGGAAAGATCCGAGCGTCATCGGCAAAACGGTTCGCCTCGGCAGCAGCCCCATGGGAAGTCGATCCGCCACTATCATCGGCGTCCTCGAACCCTCCGTCCCCTATCCCCAGGAGACTGAAATCATGGCCAACATCGTCACCAGCCCGCACCACCTCTCTGCAACCATGGTGACCGGCCGCGTCCATCGCATGACGGAGCTCTTTGCGCGTCTCGCTCCCGGTGTCACCCTCGATGAAGCTCGCACCGAGTTGCGCTCTGTCTACGGGGCTATGACCAAAGCACATTCCGAAGCCTATTCGGCCAAAGGAGACTTCCAGATCAGCGCCAAGCTGCTTCGCGACGAGCTCACCTCGGGCGCCCGCACCGTGCTGCTCGTCCTGCTCGCAGCGTCGGCGCTGGTCTTCATCATCGCGTGTTCCAACGTCGCCAACCTGATTCTCACTCGCACCGTTCGCCGCGAAGGTGAGCTGGCCACCCGTGCTGCGCTAGGCGCAACAACAGGCGCCCTGCGCCGCATGCTGCTGGCCGAAAGCCTTCTGCTTTGCGGCGCCGGCGCCGCGCTCGGTGTAATGAGCGCGCAGCCGATGGTGGCCATCCTGCCCCGCTACGCCTCGCGCTTCTCGGTGCGCGCGATCGATTTGACGGTTGACAACAGCATGCTCTGGGTGGGAGCGGCGCTGGCCATTGTCGCCGCGATAATCTTGGCGTTTGTCCCGCGCCTGCCATCGGCGGAAACGTCCAATGGCCTTGGGCTATCGAGCGGCAGCGTACGCATCACCGGCAGCACGAGCCGCCGCCAGCGCATCTTCGCGGTGACACAAATCGCTGCATCCTTCGTGCTGTTAGCCGGCGCAGGTATGGCCATCACTACGTTGATCGCACTGCAAACGGCGCATCGCGGGTTCGACACGCGCCACGTCCTCGTCGTCAACGTTCCCGCCATGTCCTACGGAAAAACGCCTCGGCAAGTGGTCGATTTCTACAAGGAATCAATTCGTCGCGTGGATGGGCTAACCGGCGTGAACACCACCGCTTTCGGCATGGTTGCTCCCTGGCGCGATGGTGGCTTCGGTTTCGGTATGCAATTCTCCGCCGATGGTCATGTTCATGTCCCCAATGAAGATCCTCGCGCGCATATGCGCGTCATCTCTCCCGGATTCTTTGCCTCGCTCGGCGTCCCTATTATCGCCGGCCGTGATTTCAACGATTCCGACGGCCAAAAGAACGATCCCGTCGTGATCGTCAGTGAGACTCTCGCGCAGCGCATGTTCCCCAATCAGGATCCCCTTAATTAATCGGCATGTCTACTGGACCGATCCCGTGCTGCAATTCGCACCCGGGGTCAGCGCCGCGCCGCACCGCATCATCGGCGTAACCGCCGATATTGACGATCTGCATGTCATTCCCGAGCCCATGGCCACCGTTTATACCCCCTTTCAAGAGGGTCCAATTTTTGGCGGTCGCCTTTTCATCCACACCGACGCAAATCCTTATTCGCTCGTCGCGCCGGTCACGCAGATTATTCGCGACATGTCCGCCGAACAGCCTATTGAGCATGCTGCTACTCTCGAAGACGTCCGCGCGGAGGTGCTCACGCCGGACCGTTTGAACTCGCTGGTGTTCGGCGTGTTCGCAGCTGTCGCGTTGGCGATTGCGTTGGTTGGCGTCGCAGGCGTCCTGGCGTTTTCGGTCAGCGCGCGGACGCGCGAATTCGGCATTCGGCTGGCGCTTGGATCGCAGCCGCGGAATCTCCTGAGAAGCGTTATCGCAGAAGGCGCCGTAATGGCTGCGGTGGGCGTACTCGCAGGCGCCGCATTCGGCTTCGTGGTGGCGC
>Ga0209131_1000212_pt1 | contig 43177 bp, 34 predicted proteins | sample GraSoi_2013_40cm_FD_185826 | JGI IMG/M metagenome (GOLD analysis project Ga0209131, IMG submission 185826) | Grasslands soil microbial communities from the Angelo Coastal Reserve, California, USA - Sample 9_17_2013_40cm (SPAdes) (version 2) | ecosystem: Environmental > Terrestrial > Soil >...
ATCGGGCTACGCTTGGTGGATGTCGGGAACATTGTGCACGCTACGGATAGCAACGGCTTGCTGGTGATTACACAGCTGCAGCCCATCGCGGTGATTTTTTCCTTGCCGCAGGACCAACTTCCGCAGGTGGCCACGAAGCTGCGTGACGGCGTGCAACTCATCGTCGATGCGTACGACCGTGACGATACGTCGAAGATCGAATCAGGCAAGCTGCTGACGATCGACAATCAGATCGACACCACTACCGGCACCTACAAGTTGAAAGCCGTCTTCAACAACGATCGCAACACCTTGTTCCCCAATCAATTTGTGAATGTGCACCTGCTTGCCGATGTGAAAAAGAACTTGGTTATCGTGCCGGCATCCGCTATCCAGCGCGGCCCGCAGGGCACGTACGTGTATGTGGTGCAGAACGGTAACACCGCCAAGATCCAAACCGTTACAATCGCGCTAACGACGGCGAATAGCGTTGGGCTCAGCGCTGGATTGAATGCCGGCGATGTCGTGGTCGTCGACGGGCAAGACAAGCTGCAAGACGGCAGCAAGGTCAATCCCACCTCGGCGCCCACGGGCGCGCCAAGTGCGCAGAACCCTAACGGAGTGCAACAGCCCCCCTCGCAGCAGGGCAATACGCAGAGCGGGCAGCGCGGGCGGCGTGGTACGGAAGCTCCGCAGCAAGGCCAACCCTCCGGGAAGGCCCAATGAGTCCATCCAGGCCGTTCATTTTGCGGCCGGTCGCCACCACCTTGCTGATGGTGGGGATTTTGCTCGTGGGCTTTGTCGCCTACCGGCAGTTGCCGGTTTCCGCTCTGCCCCAAGTCGATTATCCGACCATACAGGTGCAGACGTTTTATCCTGGCGCTAGCCCGGATGTGATGGCGTCCTCCGTAACGGCGCCGCTGGAGCGACAGTTTGGCCAGGTGCCCGGCCTCAACCAGATGACGTCGACCAGCTCCTACGGCAGCTCCATCATCACGCTGCAGTTCGATCTCGATCTCAACATCGACGTTGCGGAGCAGGAAGTACAAGCGTCCATCAATGGCGCTTCCAATCTTTTGCCGCAGGGCCTGCCCAACCCGCCGATCTACAGCAAGATTAATCCCGCCGATTCGCCGATCCTCACGCTGGCCATTACTTCCAAATCGCTGCCGCTCTCCAAAGTCGAAGATCTTACGGACACGACGCTGGCCCAGAAAATCTCGCAGCTTACCGGGGTAGGACTCGTCAGCATCAGCGGCGGACAGCGTCCCGCGGTGCGCATCCAGGCCAATCCCACCGCGCTGGCTTCGTATGGATTGAGCCTCGAGGATCTTCGCACCGCGCTGACGCAAGCCAACGTAGACATGGCCAAAGGAACGTTTGACGGTCCTCATCAGGCCTATACCATTGGCGCGAACGACCAACTCATTTCGAGCAACAGCTACCGGCCACTGATTATCGCCTATCGCAATGGCGCGCCTGTTCGGCTGTCTGATGTCGCCACCGTCCTGGAAGGCGTGGAGAACGTGCAGCAAGCGGCCTGGGCGAACCAGAATCCCGCTGTCATCTTGAACATTCAACGGCAGCCCGGCGCCAACATCATCGCCGTTGTGGACCGCGTAAAGAAATTGCTGCCGCAGTTGCAGGCCGCTCTGCCCGCCGCGGTGCAAGTGGAAATACTCACCGACCGCACCACCACGATTCGCGCTTCCGTTAGCGACGTGCAGTTCTCGTTGATGCTGACGATTGTGCTCGTCGTGTTGGTCATCTTTCTGTTTTTGCGAAGCGTTCGAGCGACGATCATTCCGAGTTTTGCCGTGCCGCTCTCGATTGTGGGCACCTTCGGCGTGATGTACCTGCTGGGCTACAGCCTCAACAATCTTTCGCTCATGGCGCTCACCATCTCGACCGGCTTTGTGGTCGACGACGCCATCGTCATGATCGAGAACATTTCCCGCTACATCGAAGAAGGCGAATCGCCTCTGCAAGCGGCGCTCAAAGGCTCCGAGCAGATCGGCTTCACCATTCTGTCGCTGACCGTTTCCCTGATCGCCGTGCTCATTCCGCTGCTGTTCATGGGCGACATTGTCGGGCGGCTGTTCCGCGAATTTGCCGTCACGCTTGCCGTTACCATCATCGTTTCCGCCTTCGTTTCGCTGACCCTTACGCCGATGATGGCCGCGAAGCTGCTGCGCCATCAGAAAGAAGAAGACCAGAGCTGGTTCTACCGCAAATCGGAGCACGCCTTTAATTCCGTCATCGCGTTTTATGGCCGCACGCTGAAATTTGTGCTGCGCTTCCGCACCACCACGCTCCTGATAACCGCCGCCACCCTTGTCGGCACCATCCTTCTGTACATCTACGTGCCCAAGGGCTTTTTCCCGGTGCAGGACACTGGCGTGATTCTTGGCGTTTCGGAAGGTCCGCAGGACGTTTCGTTCGCGGCTATGGTGAGCCGGCAGCGCGCTTTGGCCGACGTGATTTTGAAGGACCCTGCGGTCGAAAGCCTATCCTCATTCATCGGTGTGGATGGCATCAACACCACGCTGAACAGCGGCCGCATCCAGATCAACCTCAAGCCGCTCGACCAGCGCAAGATTTCCGCCTCCGACGTCATCCGGCGCCTTCAACCGGAGCTCGCAAACGTGGATGGCATCTCGCTATTCATGCAGCCGGTGCAGGACCTGACCGTCGAAGATCGCGTCAGCCGCACGCAATTCCAGTACAGCCTGGAAGACGTGGACGCGAAAGAGCTGGGATATTGGGTCCCACGCTTCATGGATAAGCTCAAGGCGCTGCCTGAATTGCGTGACGTCGCCAGCGACCAGCAGAACCAGGGTCTGGTCGCCGTGCTGACCATCGATCGAGACACCGCATCGCGCCTCGGAATTCTTCCTGCCGATATCGACAACACGCTCTACGACGCTTACGGCCAACGCCTCGTCTCGACCATCTTCACGCAGTTGAATCAGTACCACGTGGTCTTGGAAGTGGACCCGCAGTTCCAGCAGAGTCCGGACGACCTGAAGAACATTTATGTGCACTCGTCGGCCGGTCAAGCGCCTTCCTCCGGCTCCGGCACTTCCATCAGCGCGACGACAGTGCCCGTGAGCACCACGCCGACGACCCAGGTTCCCCTCAGTGCGTTCACCCGCTTTGAGCCGAGCAGCACGCCCCTGACCATCAATCACCAGGGGCAATTCCCGGTGGTTACTCTTTCTTTCAATCTCGCCCCGAACGCATCGTTGGGCGAGGCCGTGAACGCCATTAACGCAGCCAAGGACGAGATCGGCATGCCGCCGAGCATTCAGGCCACCTTCCAGGGAACTGCCGCCGCTTTCCTGCGCTCGCTCTCGAATGAGCCAATTCTGATTTTGGCGGCGCTCGTAACGGTGTATATCGTGCTGGGGGTTCTCTACGAGAGTTACATCCATCCCATTACGATTCTCTCGACCCTGCCCTCCGCGGGCGTGGGCGCAATTTTGGCCTTGCTGCTGTGCCGCACCGAATTCAGCATCATCGCGCTGATCGGCATCATCTTGTTGATCGGCATCGTGAAGAAGAACGCCATCATGATGATTGACTTCGCGCTCGAAGCCGAGCGCAAGGAAGGGAAGCCGCCGCTCGATGCCATCTACGAAGCGTGTCTTCTGCGCTTCCGGCCCATCATGATGACCACTATGGCCGCGCTGCTCGGTGGTTTACCCTTGGCGCTCGGTACCGGCGTGGGTTCTGAGCTTCGCCGTCCTTTGGGCATCACCATCGTTGGCGGCTTGATCCTGAGCCAGATTCTCACGCTCTACACGACGCCGGTCGTTTATCTTGCGTTCGACTGGATTGCTCATCGCTTTCGATTTCACATCGGCAATCCGGTCGAAGACCCTGCGGGCGCTGCCGGAGACTAGCTCGTGAACCTCTCTTCGAACTTCTCCGTCCCCTTCATTCGTCGGCCCGTCGCGACATCGCTGATCACACTGGCTATCCTTCTCTCCGGCATCGTGGCGTTTCGCTTCCTTCCCGTTGCGCCGTTGCCGCAGGTGGATTTCCCGACAATTTCGGTGGGCGCGAACCTCCCCGGTGCCAGTCCCGAGACTATGGCCTCCGCGGTGGCCACACCGCTCGAGCGCCAGTTCGGCCGCATCGCCGGCGTTACGCAGATGACTTCCAGCAGCGGCCTGGGCTCCACGGGAATTACGCTGCAATTCGACCTGACTCGCGACATCAATGCTGCCGCGCGCGATGTGCAAGCCGCCATCAACGCGGCGCGCAGCCAGCTCCCGCCCGATCTTCCCGGCCAGCCAACCTATCGCAAGGCCAATCCCGCCGACGCGCCGATCCTGCTGCTCTCGCTTACGTCCGAAAATATTCCGCCCGCGCAAATCTACGATGCCGCCGACTCCATCCTGGCGCAGAAGTTGGCTCAGGTGCAGGGCGTAGGGCAGGTCTTCACCTGGGGCAGTTCGCGCCCGGCGGTTCGTGTGGAAGTGAATCCGAATCAGCTCAACGCCTACGGCATTAGCTTGGAAACGATTCGACGTTCGCTGCAAGCGGCCAATGCCAATCTCGCCAAGGGCTCGGTATCCGATTCCGCGAGAATGTCGAACATAGCCGACACCGACCAGCTTTTCAAAGCCTACGAATATCAGCCGCTGATTGTCGCCGGGCACGCGGGCGCGCCGGTGCGTCTGCGGGATGTCGCGGAGGTCGATGACTCCGTCGAGGACACCCGCAATCTCGGCCTCACCAACAATCAGCCATCGGTAATGCTCGCCATCTTCCGCCAGCCCGGCGCGAACATGATCGAAACCGTAGACCGCATTCTGGCATTGCTGCCGCCTCTGCGCGCCTCAATCTCTCCGTCGCTGCACCTCAACGTAGCGATTGACCGCACTACCACGATCCGCGCCTCCGTCCATGACGTTGAAATCACCCTGCTGATTTCCATCACGCTCGTAATCCTGGTCGTCTTCGCTTTCCTGCGTAGCTATTGGGCCACCATTATTCCCAGCGTTGCCGTGCCGCTCTCCCTCATCGGCACTTTCGGCGTCATGTATCTGTGCCACTATACGCTGGACAATCTGTCGCTCATGGCCCTGACCATCTGCACCGGATTCGTCGTCGACGATGCCATCGTGGTCATCGAAAACATCACGCGCCACATCGAAGCCGGCATGTCGCCCATGGAAGCCACCATAAAAGGCGCTAGCGAGATCGGCTTCACCGTTCTTTCCATGAGCACATCGCTCGTCGCCGTCTTCATCCCCATCTTGATGATGGGCGGCATCGTCGGCCGTCTCTTCCGTGAATTCGCCGTCGTGCTCAGTGTGGCCATCGCCGTGTCGCTTTTCGTCTCGCTGACCACTACTCCTATGATGTGCGCCCTCTTCCTGAAGCGCGACCCCGGTCATCACGGCCGCGCGTATCGTTTGTCGGAGGGCATGTTCAACGGTTTGCTGCGCACCTATGACATTGGCCTGCGCTGGGTCTTGCGCCATCAATTCTTGATCCTGCTCGTCACCATCGGCACCGTATGCCTGAATGTGTATCTGTTCTGGGCCACTCCCAAGGGCTTTTTCCCGCAGCAGGACACGGGCCGCCTCAACGGAATGATTCAAGGTGATCAGGATCTTTCCTTCGCGGCCATGTCGCAGAAGATGCGCGTGTTTACCGACATCGTGGCCAAAGATCCCGCCGTGGATTCCGTAACCTCGTTCACCGGCGGCGGCAGCGGTGGCAGCACCGCGCGTATGTTCGCGCAGCTCAAGCCGCTCAGTGAGCGGAAACTCAGCGCCGACCAGGTCATCGGCCGCATTCGCAGGGCGAGTGCGCACGTTCCGGGCGCCGCCCTCTATCTGCAAGCCGTGCAGGATCTGACTGTCGGCGGCCGTTTTGGCGGCGCGCAATACCAATACACGCTGCAAGCCGATAATTTGAGCGATCTTTCCCACTGGGCGCCCATCATCCAGCAGCGCATCGCCAAAATCCCTGAATTGCGCGACGTCAATTCCGACCAGCAGATGCGCGGCCTGGCCAGCAACATTGTCATTGACCGCGATACCGCCGGCCGTCTCGGCGTGAATCTGATGGACATCGACAACACCCTCGGCGACGCCTTCGGCCAGCGCCAGGTCTCCAACATCTACAAGGGTATCAACCAATACCACGTCGTGATGGAAGTTGCCCCGCAAGAACAACAAAGCCCCGACGCGCTAAAAACGATTTACGTTCCCTCAAAATCCGGCAAGCTCGTTCCGTTGAGTGCCTTCGCGCATTACGAGTACTCCAACACGCCGCTGTCGGTGAACCATCAGGGGCTTTTTCCTTCCATCACGCTCTCGTTCAATCTTGCGCCCGGTGCTTCTCTAGGCCCGGCCGTGCAGCATGTTCTTGAGGCGCAACGCGAGCTTGGCGTCCCCGCCAGCGTCCACGCCACATTTCAAGGAACCGCGCAGGCCTTTCAGGATTCGCTCTCCAATCAGCTCGTGCTGATCATCACCGCCCTCTTCGCCGTCTACATCGTGCTCGGCATCCTTTATGAGAGCTTCATCCATCCCATCACTATTCTCTCCACGCTCCCGTCCGCCGGCATCGGGGCCCTTCTCGCCGTTCAATTCGCCAAATCCGATCTCAGCATCATCGCGCTCATCGGCATCATTCTGTTGATTGGCATCGTGAAGAAAAACGCGATCCTGATGATCGACTTCGCCGTGCAGGCAGAGCGCGTGGAAGGCAAGCCCACCGTCGAAGCTATTTATCAAGCCTGCTTGCTGCGCTTCCGTCCCATCATGATGACCACTATGGCCGCGCTTCTCGGCGCGCTTCCTCTCGCTCTTGGGAATGGCGTGGGTTCGGAGCTCCGCCGGCCGCTCGGAATCACTATCGTCGGCGGCCTGATTCTCAGCCAGATGCTCACCCTTTTCACCACGCCCGTCGTTTACATTTACATGGATCGCATTCAGACCTGGCTGCAAGGCCGCCGTGCCCGCGGCGTCGTTCCCACTCCTGCCCCCGCTCACTCCGACTGAAAGGCCTGCGTACTCTTTTTAAAGTGTAGCCGTGAGTAAAGACGGGGGCCTCCTTTAGCCCCGATTCTGTACCGCCGTACAGCTAGCCGCTGTAGGCTCCCTGAAGCACAATCTCGCCATCCTGAACGGCGCAGTTCAGGGGAATTATCCGATTAGGATTATTCGTGGCGGTACATTCTGCGCAGCTCTGGTCTGGCACATTCTTCCTGGTAGTTCACTCGCCTCGCTTGGCCACTTCTCAATTGGACAGATCTGCTATGGCGCTGCGGCTGGCATCGCTTTCCTGAAGCGACGCCGCTAGTCGGAACCGCACCGGCCATTTAGCCGAAGTACCGCGTTCAAAAAAATTAGGTCGGGGGTATGAGAATGATTTTACGCAAGGTTATTTCTGTTTTCACTTTGGCTGCGGCATCGTTGCTTGGAGCAACCTCCGCCAATGCCAAAGTCTTCTACGTCGCGCAGAATTCCAACCGTACGACCGGAGGCGCCAGTTGCAGCGATGCGCTCTCCGTCGCGTGGTTCAATAACTCCGCAAGCTGGGGCACTGCATCGCATCAGATTAGCGCAGGCACTACCGTTTATCTTTGCGGTGTGTTTAACGGCAGCGCCGGTCAGGAACTTCTCACCGCCCGCGGCAGCGGCGCTGCGGGTAGTCCCGTCACCATCAAATTCCTGCCCGGGACGGTTCTAACCGCGCCCTATTGGGCCGGCAATGGCGCCATTAACATGGACAATCTGAGTCACGTTGTGCTCGACGGCGGGACGAACGGCATCATCCAAAACACCGCCAATGGCACCAGCCGCGCCTATCACCAGAACTCCGTGGCCATCCATGCCGCGAACTGCACCGGATGCACCGTGCAAAGTCTCACCATCCAGAACCTTTACGTACGTACCTCCGCTTCCGACCTCGCTCCCTCCCATTCCATTCATTGTGTTTACTTTCTTTCTTCGAACTCCTTTACGATCGACCGGCTCACTTGCCATGATGCCACTTGGGCCCTGGCCGGAGATGGCAACAACTTCGTTCTATCGAACTCGAATATCTACCACGTTGACCATGGCCTGGCTTCCGGAGTTTACGGCACCGTCTCCAACTACAGTATCCACAACAACCATTTCCATGACTTTGCCAACTGGGATTCACCCACCAATCTGTATCACCACGATGCCATTCACATCTGGGGCCAGAATGGCGGCAGGTTTACGGGAGGCGCGATTTACAACAATACCTTCGATGGCGATTTCGGCGTCAACGTGACGGCCCACGTCTACCTGCAGGACTCCGTCTCGCATGTGTCCGTGTTCAACAATATTTTTCTGACTCCTGCGAACCGCACCATCCACTGTGTCTGGCTTCAGGCTGCTTCCACCAGCTTGCCCGGTGGCCCGGCTACTGGGAACTCCGTGTACAACAATTCCATGAATGCCGGCGGCCATGTCAACAACACCCCGCTGTATGCCAACAATCAGTTCCTGTTTACCGCCGTCAACAACATCCTTTCGGGAGGGCTCTCCGATATCGCCATTGCGGGCGGCGGCTCGCGTACCTCCGCGGGAATCAACAACAATATTTATCGCGATCTGTTCGCCGAATTTGGGGACCGTAACACCTTCGGTTGGTTGGGTACTGGTTACTACCTCATGTCGAAGTGGCAGGCCGTTTGTCATTGCGATTCTGCCTCCAAGCTCATCACCGGGGCCCAGACGACAGCTTTCTCCGCCACAGCGCAACCCTTCGGAGCTACGGTGGCCGAGGCTGGACTCGCCAGTCCGGACGCCGCCGCTGCCTCCGATGCCGTCAACACGGCCGTCGTCACAACGGCTGCGAGCAGCGATCCTGAACTGGAGTACTTGTCCACCGTCGGCCAAGGCAACGGCATCAACCTTTCCGAACTTGCCGTTGACGACCTTGCTCCTTTAGCTTTCGACAAGAACGGCGCTGCTCGCCCCGCTAGCGGCCCCTGGAGCATCGGTCCCTACTAGTCCTACGGTTTTCCTTGCCCTACCGCCGCATGGTGCCGTGGCTGCGCCTTCTTCGGAGCGCAGCCGCGGGTTTCTTTCCCGGAGAATTGAGCAACGCTTCCCAAGCTCAGTCCTTTTCGCCCATCTTCCTACAGCGTTCACCCTATGTCAGAAACGCTGTCGCTCAGAGAGAATTTTCCGCACGACGTGTTCGTACCCCGAGCGGCGTCTACGGCTTGGCCAGCGCCTTCGTTCACATGCATCCACGAATATGAGCACAAGCGATATCTCGAATCTGACCAGATTGCCTGCCGCGATTGCGCAACCCGCTCCCGTGGCGCATTGGCACGATGACGAGAGCAACGGGCACGTCGTCCAGTTCTATTCCGATGATTCCTTCCTTCTCGATGCTTTGACCAAATTTGTCGGCACGGCTCTGGGAGCCGGCGACTCCGCCATTGTCATCGCTACGCCCGGTCACGTTAAGGGCCTCGCCCAACGCCTCCGAGCGCGCGGTCTGGATATTGCGAAGTCCGCGCGATGCGGTCGCTATGTTGTTTTGGACGCTGCGGACACGCTTTCAAAGTTCATGCGTAATGGGCAGCCCGATCCAGAGCTTTTCCTCAACATCGTTGGGCACGTCGTTGCGCGAGCCAGCGCTGCCGCCGAAGGCAAGAATCCTCGCGTGGCCGCCTTCGGAGAAATGGTCGCGCTCCTATGGGCCGAGGGAAACCCTGATGCCGCCGTCAAACTCGAGCAGCTCTGGAATGATTTGGCTCGGACCCATTCCTTCTCCTTGCGTTGCGCTTATCCGATCACCGGCTTCTGCGACGAAACGCATGCCGAACCCTTTCTGAAAATTTGCTCCGAGCACTCCACCGTGATTCCCGGAGAGAACTACACCACGCTCCGCACCGAGCAGGACCGCCTCCGCAACATCGCGCAGTTGCAGCAAAAGGCCGAAGCTCTTGAAACAGAGAAAGCTCTCCGCCAGGCGCTGCGCCAGACCAAGGAAGAACTGGAAAAGGAAGTTGCCGAGCGTCGCGAAGCCCAGCGCAGGCTATGTGATTCGGAGCTCTCCCTTCGCAAGCTTTCCGGCCATTTGCTTCGCACCCAGGACGAAGAGCGCCGTCGGCTGGGAAGGGAATTGCATGACAGCCTCGGGCAATATCTCGCCGTTCTAAAGATGGGTCTGGATGCCCTGAATTCCAGCGGCGCCGTACAGGGGGATGCTGCCTCGAAGCGCCTGGCCGATTGTCTCCACTTGGCCGAGCAATCCATCAAAGAACTCCGCACAATGTCTTATCTGCTGTATCCGCCCATGCTCGAAGAGATGGGGCTGAAGACGGCCATCCCGTGGTACATAGATGGTTTTTCCAAGCGCAGCGGCATCGACGTTCAGGTCGATATTTCTCCCGCTCTTCGCCGTCTGCCGCGCGACGTCGAGCTTGTGGCTTTCCGCGTATTACAGGAGAGCTTAACCAATGTTCACCGTCATTCCGGCAGTCCCACGGCGCATATCAGCGTCTGCTTGGAACGCGGTTCACTCCTGCTGGAAATCAAGGATTCCGGCAAAGGGATACCGCCAAATATCCTGGAAGCATCTCGCGAGCTCGGCACCATGGGCGTCGGGCTGCGTGGCATGAGCGAACGCGTGCGTCAACTCGGCGGCACATTCACCTTGCTCTGCGAGAGCGGCACGACTGTTAGCGCTTCGCTTCCCTGTGAGTTTGAAAGCTCCTGTTCTTAGCGATTCCCAAGGATTGACCCAGCCAATGGCAGCTCGGTGACATGGGCCGGATTCATCGCCTTAGTACTTCAAGCAGGTGAGACTCGATGTCGGCTAAAATTTTAATTGTTGACGACCATTACGTCGTGCGCCAGGGAGTTCGCTCTATCCTCGCCGAGCGCCCGGAATGGGAGATCTGCGGCGAAGCGGGCACCGGTGAGGAAGCGGTTGACGCCGCCGCCACCTTGAGGCCCGACGTGGTCATCCTCGATATCACCATGCCCGGAATCAGCGGTCTAGACGCGGCCTCTCGCATCGTCGCGCTCGGCACCGGAACTCGCATCCTGATTTTCACCATGCACGAATCGCAGCGCATGGCGGCGGACGTTCGCGAAGCCGGCGCTCACGGTCTCGTGCAAAAATCGCAAGCCGCGCGCGATCTGATCGTCGCCGTCGAGCGCCTCCTCGCCGGCGACACCTTCTTTGCCGTCGAGCCGGACGTTCAGCCCGACAACAAGAAAGCGGTTACAGCCGCACCGAATTCCAGCTTGTCGTCGTACGCGTCCTTGTGTTTTGCGTGATTTGCTACGAGCTGCCGATCAAGTAACCCGTCAGAAAGACCAGGAACCCTCCCACGATTACCTGAAAGGTAGCCTGCAAAAATGGCGTGTCCATATACCGGTGCCGGATATAGGCGATTGCCGCCAGCTCGACACACACAACAATAATCGCGATCAGCGTTGCCACGTGAAAATTGCCGAGTAGGAATGGCAGCGTGTGACCCAGACCGCCCGCCGTCGTCATCAACCCGGTGGCCGCTCCGCGGATCCATGGCGACCCTCGTCCCGTCAGCGACCCGTCGTCCGAGAGCGACTCCGCGAATCCCATCGAAATTCCTGCTCCCAGAGAGGCTGCAAGTCCCACGCGAAATGCGTCCCAGCTATTGTGCGTCGCAAAAGCCGCGGCGAAGAGCGGCGCCAGCGTGGAAACCGATCCATCCATCAGCCCGGCGAGCCCCGGCTGCACAATCTGCAGCAGAAACAACTTCTTGTGCGAAGCGTCTTCCGCTGCTTTCGCCGTCTGTGTCAGCAGTGTCTCTTCCAGATTGCCCGCCGTCTGCGTGTGCTTGCGCTCTTCGTCGGCCAGCTTGTTCAGTAATTCACGCGTGGACGCGTCCGTTGTGCGCATGATGGCTTTTTGGTAGAAGCGTTCCGCTTCCATCTCCATCACTTCCGCTTGCTTTCGCGCCACGTTGACGCCCAGTGGCCGCACCAGCCACGTCGGATTTCGCCGCAAAAAGCCCTTCACGTTCTCGCGCCGGATCAGCGGAATGTGCTCGCCAAACCGCTTCCGGAACATTTCAATCAGCCGATCGCGATGCCCCGCTTCTTCCTCGTGCATGCCCTCGAACATCTGCGCCGTCGCCGGATACGATTCCCGCAGCGCGTCCGCGAACTCCCCGTAAATCCGCCCGTCTTCTTCTTCCGAGGAGATCGCCAGCGCCAGAATTTCGCGCTCGCTCAAGTCCCTAAATTTCTTCAGCATTCGTTGCCGCCCTCACGCACATCGAACACGCAGCATCGCACAAAGCCCACGCGAAAGTCATCTGCGCAAGCCCTTTGGAGTGCGGCGGACTTGCCGCCGCCTTCGAGGCGTCAACTCTTGAGCAACCGTACCGGATTTCACTGAGATGAATGGATGAATCTCTTGTCCCGGCGAGTTCATCGACACCACAACAGCGTCGCCTGTTAGTCCTTACGGCAACGTAAACCTACCGCACGTGGACAAGCCGAGACGGCAGCGAGTCTAATAGAGTTTCTGTCGAGATAAAGTCATGGCCCCACACGGAAGAGAATCGGACCGGCCCAAGATTGTCGTGGTGATGCCTGCCTATAATGCGGCGAAAACCCTCAAGATCACCTACGATGCCATCCCACAGCAAGCCGTACACCAAGTTATTCTTGTCGATGATGGCAGCACGGACAAGACGCTCGAGATTGCCCGGGAATTGCACCTCACCGCTTTCGTTCACACGCGCAACTTCGGTTATGGAGCCAACCAGAAGACATGCTACACGGAGGCCCTTAAAGAGGGCGCCGATATCGTAGTGATGCTCCACCCGGACTATCAATACGATCCCACGCTGCTGCCGGAAGTCGTGGCGCCGATCAAGGCCGGTGAGTGCGATATCGTCTTGGGCTCGCGCTTCCTGTCGGGTAAGACGCTCGAGCAGGGCATGCCCTGGTGGAAGTACCTGGGAAATCGAGCTCTGACCAAACTCGAAAATTGGGTGCTCGGACTTAGCCTGTCGGAATATCACACCGGCTACCGCGCATACAGCCGCCGAGTCCTGGAAGAGATTCCGTTTTCGTTGAATTCAGATAAGTTCGTCTTTGACCAGGAAATGCTTGTACAGGCGGCTCACCTGGGATTCCGAATCAAGGAAGTGCCTGTTCCCACGAAATACTTCCCGGAAGCTTCCCAGGCGAGTTTCGTGGACAGTGTTGTTTACGGGCTGAGCATTCTTTATCTCCTCAGCCGCTTCCTGATCCACAGAATATCCCTTGTCGAGTTTCGGCAGTTTCAACCCTTTCAGTCCAGATATAGCCGGGTCGAGTAATTCGTTTGAACATGCCAGGCCCTGAATATGAATTCAAAGCCTTCAAGTACAGCAGTCACTACTGGATCCTGAAAATCCTGGAGCCTGAAAAAGGGCACCTCAAGATTCTCGATGTCGGCACCGCCAGCGGCTATTTGGGGAAGATCTTGCGAGGAAAAGGCCATTCCGTCGTTGGAATAGAGAACGACGCAGCAGCGGCGGAAAAAGCAAGGGGCTACTACGACTCATTTCAACTGGCTGATCTGGAAAGCTACGAGTTCCCTTATCGGAGGGAGTTCGACTACATTTTGTTCGCTGACGTCCTCGAACACCTGCGCGATCCTGCCGCTGTCTTGCGAAAGTGTCTCCCAGCACTAAAGGAGTCGGGAAAAATCATCATCTCTGTGCCGAATGTAGCCAACCTTGTCGTTCGCCTCAGCCTGCTCTTGGGAAGATTCGACTATATGGATCGGGGAATTCTGGACAGAACGCACCTCCGATTTTTCACGCTTCGGAGTTTGCACAAAATGTTGAGCGAAGTATCGTGCAGGGCCCTTCGCGTCGTTCCGACGCCTTTGCCTTGGCAAATTGTATTGCCATTCACCGGCAAGAAATTGTTTGCGCCACTCCATGAGGGCCTTTACCTGCTAACGCGGTGTTGGAAAACCGGCCTGGGCTACCAGTTTGTGGTCGCGGCTGCGCCCGGCACTCATCATTTCTCTCAGGACTCTATTCACGAAAATGTCCGAAAGGATAGCCGGGAGTGAGCCGAATAGTCGCGACCGGCAAGGAACTGGAGTCGCCGCGGGAAGTTCCGCCTGGCGCGCGCGAACTCGATGCGATCGAAAGGGAGAGCTTCGTCGAGCGCTGGCTTCAACATCACCTCAATGCCGTGGCGGTGATCGTAGTCGCTGCCGCGTTCGTGATGAGACTGGTCATTGCCAGCAGAAGTTTCTTGAACCCTGACGAAGCACTTCATTATCTGCTGTTTGATCAGCAGTCCGCTTTTCTGGCCTACAAAGCCAGTCTGAGCAACGCCCATCCTCCCCTTGTTTTCCTCGTGCTCTACTTCTGGCATTTTCTGGGTCACTCCGAGCTAATGCTTCGCCTGCCGTCCGTATTTGCAGGAACCGCATTTTGTTGGTTCACCTTCAAATGGATGCAGATTTCTTTTAGCAAGGCGGCGAGCCTCATCGCCCTCATCATCGTCGCTTTTTCGCCCACGTTGATCGGCCTCTCGGCTGAGCTGCGCGAGTACTCCCTATTGTTATTTTTCATGGCCGCCGCGCTGTACTATTTTGAGGCGGCTATTCAGGAAAGAGCTCCTCGCAAAATGGTGTATTTCACCGTCGCCTTCTACCTGGCGATTCTTTCGCATTATTCGGCGGTTTTCTTTGTTCTGGCTATGGGTCTGTACGCGCTAGCACGAATCGCGGATGCCCCGCTCCCGCGAAAACTTATTGCCACCTGGGCTATCGGACAGGTGGGCGCCGCTGCGATTTATGGGTTTCTCTATGTGACGCACATATCCAAGCTCAAAGGCGTCATTCCGCAATGGGCGGGCCCCTACAATCGGTTTTATTTTCACGGAGGCTTTGCGGATATTTTCGGTTTCCTTCGAGAATACACTCCGTATATTTTTCGGTATATTTTTGGCCAAATGTACATCGGCCAGATCACGTTTTTGCTCTGGGTCATTGGTGTCGCGATTCTCTTTGTCAGGGGCCTGACGCCGGGCCGCGGCTATTCGCGCTCCACCCAGTTGGGTATTCTGCTCTTGCTCCCCTTTATGATTCTTTGGGGCGCCGCTGTTGCCGGCAGATATCCTTATATCCCCAGCCGCCACACCATCTTTCTAGCCCCTTTTGCCGTAGCCGCCGTAAGCGCCCTTCTCGCATCCATCGTCGGCCAAAAGCTCTGGAGGGGTCTCTTGATTGCCGCTCTTCTGATGGGCGTATCGACCGTTTTTGGCGACTCACCAGCGGCATCCATCAACACCGAAGGCCAAGGGCGGGCCTTCATGAACGCAGCTTTGAACTATGTTCACGAGTCAATCCCACCGAACGACTTGATCCTGGTGGATTACCAGAGCAGCCTCCCCGTCGCGTACTATCTTTGCGCCTCGAGAGAAAGCCGCTCATTTTTGGCATCCCGAACAGAATTCATTCCGTTGAGCTGTAGCGGGCATTCCTTCGTCTCCCTCAACTACCGCTCGTGGGAACTGAACGACATTAATTTTCAATCGAAATTTGAAAAACTGGTAAGCCAATACCAGCTGAAACCTGGGGATCGAGTGTGGGTCTTTCAGACCACTTGGACAGCGAACCTGGACACGATCTTGCAGCAGCATTTTGCGCAATTTCGCTGTCTGGCCCCGAAGAGATTCGGGAAAGGTATCGTGATCATTCCCTTTGTCGTCAGCCCGGAGCGATTGCCCGCCTGCGGGTCAGACCGAGATTCAGCTTCGGAGCCGAAGTAGGCACATAGTCCAACGTCAGCAATTGCAGTCAAGGGTGATCGCTAGACGAGGAATCCCTGTACTCGATACATCTGCACGATGTCCAGCCGGTCTTCCGCGCCGGTCTTTTGTCTCATGCGATAGAGGTGATTTTTTACGGTTTGTTCGGAAAGCGAGAAATGATTGGCAATCTCTTTATTCGTCAGCCCTTTCGCGATTAGCGGGAGAAGCTGTTGCTCCCGGCGCGTCAGGCCCAAGCTGCGCCGAGCGCTCATGCAAGGGAGTGAAGCCGCTTCGCCCTCAAAATACCGGAACAACGCCGCGCACCCAACGCCCCTGGACAAACTGCTTCTCCGCCATGCACCGCGCGCACTCCGTCCAATACCTCGTCGGACGAAGCGTCGCCCAACAGGTATCCGCTGATGCCCGCCCGTACGCATTGCAGGAACTCTCCGTCGTTCCTGGCCATTCCCAGCAACAGGATGCGTATTTTCGGAGCAGCTGCCCGCACCTGCTGAATCATTAACAAATCATCATTCAGCGTCCCTCGCGAAGTGAGCAGCAACACATCCGCGTTCGTTTGCGCCACGCATTCCGCTTGCAACGGCGCCGCCGACTCCAGGCCGGTTACCTCGACGTTGCCTTTCCTCGTAAGCATGTGCGCCAGAGCTTCTCGCAGCAGGCGATTGTCCGCCGCGACAAACACGCTGAACTTTGCCGCTGGCACGCTACCGGCGCCCGGCAGCGGTTTTCTCTCCGACGGATTCTTTGCTGCTTGTGCCGTTCCATTCAGTCTCGCGCTCCGCGCCACCGGCGGGTCAGTTGCCAGAATTCTCCGCGCGCTTGCGTTCATGTTGTGACACTCCCAGAAGTACTTTGGATCCCCTGACCCTCGGAGGCAGAGCGCCGGTCTGGCACAAGCCGTGCCGCTTTCGCTGCAATTCCCCAGCCGCATCCCTAAGGAGCTTCTTATCTCCCCGCGGAGATATCTCGTTTGCTCCTAACACTTAGCCCCCGGCCGTTCAGCGCGCTCCCAGGTGCCCGTTCCGTTCTGGTACCAGACCACGCTACGATTTCACTTCGATACTTCTCTAGCGGTAGTCCTGAAAGGCTTGGTTACTCGTTTCGCTGCCCACCCTTCCTTTCCTAGTACTTCCGTACTACCATCGCCGGGACACGTCCCATCGCAACGGGTACGTTCCCTCTATAGGCTTTTTGTTGCGCTTGGCTTAGGCTTACAAAACGCGGAGACCCGCTCCGCCAAGTGGCCGAGGATCCGAGTAAACTATGCCGGTTCAGGGGTGGATGGATAAGTTTCCGCAAAATCCGGGTTCCGCCAAGCGTGGAAAGGCCGAGCGCCGTGGTAGCCGTCGCTGCAAGTTCACGCAGCTCATGCGGATTCGCCCTTCCGATCCCCAGCGGATGCATTTTGACGATATGCGCGGAACCATCAGCGTTTCGCGCACCGGCGTCTACTTCCAGACCAGCGAAGCGGGCTACGACGTCGGGATGCGCCTGTTTCTCATCATGCCTTATTCGCAGGACCCCGGCGCGACCAACCGCGAATATCTAGCCGAAGTCGTTCGCAAGGATTCTCTCCCCAACGGTTTGACCGGAATCGGCGTCAAGCTCCTTCTCGAAGTCGGCCCGCAGCACACCTATTCGTTCGAACCGCCCAGCAGATAATTTCCCCACGCGACTGGATTTTGAAAACTCTTCGATAGAAAAAGAAAAGGCGCCCCGGCAGAGCCGAAACGCCTTCTCTTCGTGTTGGGGGGGTGGAGGAAATTTGTAAAATCTAAGCTTGCCCAAAGGCCTGTAGCGCGCGATGCCGCAGCCTGCCAAGCTGCCGGTTTACTGGATGCTGCCGGGAAAGAAATGAGAGCACCGGCGTTTTACGCGGCACCAGCCGGTTTTTCGCGATAGTCAGCCGGATGTCGCGGCGCGCATATTTCAATCCCGCCTCCAGCACCTCCAACGCTTCGTCGCGGCGCCCGGCCGCGGTATACACTTCCGCAAGATTCAAATAAAGTTGCGCCTGATTGCGCTTCATCCGAACCGCAGCATCGCACAATCTTTCCGCTTCTCCCCATTTCTCCTCGGAGCGCGCCAGCACCACACCTAGGTACGACATATAATATGGATTGTTCTTGTCGAGCTCCGTGGCGCGGCGCATGTGCGGCAGCGCTTTCACTGCGTAATCATCGCGCAAAAATGCCAGGCCTTGTTTGAATTCACGGAAGGCTTCCGTATCCAGCATCAGTTCACCCCCAGGGACGTAGAGGAATTTTGGGATTTCGCGGCGCGGCGCAAATCGGCACCGGAACCGCCCGCTGCGCGGGCATTCCTCCGAGGCGCTTCGTCCATGCGGGATGAGCCTGGAAAACCATGGAAGCGATTCTCGCGTCGCAGTTGCTTATTCATCCCCGTTTAGGGAAGCTACGCGGAACGCCTGTTTCAATCTACTGACCGGTAGTCCAGTCTTGGGACAGCGCGGAAAAGCCGCAGGAAAGTTTTTCCGCTGGCCGTGCTGCCGGGGCGCCCGGACAGCTCAAAAAACGCGCTTCCAACCCGTGCGCCACTCTTCCCAGTCAGCCATGGTGGCCTTCAGCATGGCCTTCGACGCTTTGTGCAGCCAGCGCCCGCGGCGCGCGGACAGGTCGCGCTTTATTTGTGGAATCGCGCGTTTGCTCGCGAAATGCATGTTGGCTGTTTCCCAGCCCATGCAATAGAGCAAACGCGCCTCGTCGCGCTGCTCGGGCAGGGAAGCGATCTCAATCCGCGAACAATCCGGCGCCAGCCGCCGCACCAGCCAGTGCCCGTGGAATCGCACGCAAGGATCCTGTACGCGAATCGCGCTCTGCACCAGCTTCGGTCCGTACAGATCCACCGACGAATCTCCCCGATACCAGGCCCACGCCGACGTGCGAATGGCCTTCGCTTCCCGCGCCACATACGCGCCTTTCCAGGACGAGAGCGCCAGAATCCGCGGATGCCCAAGGCTGCCCAGGCCCGCAATCCGGCGCTTCAATACATACGCAGGCCGCGGAGTGGGAAACGATTCCTCCAGCAGGCGCCGCACTTCCGCGGGCGGCTTCGCGGTGTATGGCGGATTTCGCTCCATCTTGGCCCAGAAGTGTACCGGGTCGCGCAGCTTGCTCAACGCCATCACCCGCAGCCACTGGTGATGCTCCGCCAAAATAAACGCGCGGCCTCCCGCATTCAGCGCGTCGCGATAGCCCTCTTCGATGGCTTCCGCGGCTTCGCGCTTGGTTAGACTCAAATGCGCGCCGGAAACAGCCAGGTAGGCGCTGGTGGTCAGGCGTATGAGATCGAGCGTGTACGGTCCGGGCCACGCTTCGTCCAGGTCGTTCACGCCCCAGATCAGGCGGCCCTCCAGGTCGCGCCAGGTGCCGAAATTTTCGATGTGCAAATCGCCGATGGATAGGATGCGGGGCGCCTTGACCAAATCGCCGCAGGCTTCGTGCCACAGTTGCAGCCAGCGGTAAAACGTGGCGCGGAAAAAGGCGAAGGGCGACTCCGCCATGTGCTGGTGTTTCAACGCGACGTCGCGGCGCACCAGCGGAATTTGCGTCGCAAGCCAGCGCTCGAAATCGCGGGTCGCCTTGATGACATTCATCAGAAGCGCACGCTAGACGTGCGCGAAACCGGCCCGGCTCGGCGAGCCCTGGAGCCGCGATTCGTAGATGGGGAATCGCCCAGCGAGCTCCGCCACCTGTTTGCGCACGCGCTGCTCGACCGCGGCGTCGTTCATGTGCAGCAGGACTTCCGCGATCCACGCGCCGATCTGTTCCATCTCGGGTTCGCGCATGCCGCGCGTAGTGATCGAGGGGCTGCCCAGACGAATGCCGCCGGCCTTCATAGGCGGCAGCGGATCGAACGGAATCGCGTTTTTGTTTACGGTGATTCCGGCGCGGTCCAGCGCTTTTTCCGCGTCGCTGCCGGTCAAGCCGCGCGAATGCAGCTCGATCAGGAAAAGGTGATTGTCCGTTCCGCCGGTAACGATGCGGAATCCCTGCTTGGCGATGGAGGCCGCCAGCGCCCGCGCGTTGACGACGACTTGTTTCTGATAGTCGCGGAACGACGGCTCCATGGCCTCTTTCAGGCACACGGCTTTTGCGGCGATGATGTGGACCAGCGGGCCGCCCTGCATGCCGGGAAACGTCAGCCTGTCGATTTCCTTCGCGTACGCCGCGTGGCAGAGCACCATGCCGGCGCGCGGGCCGCGCAGCGTCTTGTGCGTGGTGGTCGAGACGATGTCGGCGTGTGGCACGGGGCTAGGATGCACTCCCGCGGCCACCAGGCCCGCAATGTGCGCCATGTCCACGAAGAAGATCGCGTCCACCGCTTTGGCCACTTTGCCCATGCGCTCGAAATCGATGATGCGCGAATAGGCGCTGGCTCCCGCCACGATCATGCGCGGCTTGTGCTCATGCGCCAGCTTTTCGATTTCGTCGTAATCGATGCGCTCGTCTTCCTGGCGCACGCCGTAAGCGACAAATTTGTACATACGCCCGGAAAAATTCAGCGGATGCCCGTGCGTCAAATGACCGCCATGCGACAAATTCATGCCCAGCACCGTGTCGCCGGGCTTCAGCGTGGCCATGTACACCGCGATGTTCGCCGAGGTTCCCGAATGTGCCTGCACGTTGGCGTGCTCCGCGCCAAACAATTCCTTGGCGCGATCGATGGCCAGTTGCTCGACCTTGTCGGCGTATTCGCAGCCGCCGTAATACCGCTTGCCCGGATAACCCTCCGCGTATTTGTTGGTGAAGATCGAGCCCATAGCATCCAGCACCGCCTCAGAGACCAAATTCTCCGAAGGAATTAGCTCGAGCCCGGTAGCCTGCCGCCTCGCCTCATCGCGAAGCAGCTCCGCAATTTGCGGATCGACGGAATCGAGCGGCCGGTTCATCCGATTGTTAGCATCAGTAGTCGTCGTCATGGTGTAGTCCCCAAATTTAGCGAACTCCATCTTACACCGGGACCGCGCCGTTGTAGGGGCGTCGCTTCAGTTCACCCTGACAAAAGGAAGGGCGCGTCCAGGCCGAAGGCGCGCCGTTTGCGTCCCGAATGCCTTTACGGGACCGCATCTTGCCTTTGTAGCGGCGCAGCATGCTGCGCCCGCCGCGCCTCGCATCGTGCCGTCGTAGCGGCGAGTTCACCTTGCCATCTTCTCCAGGTGGAACCCCCCGAACTTCAGTTCATCCTGAGCCTCGAAGGGTCGGGGGAGCGCCGCCTTTTCAAGGCGCGTTGTTTGCGCCCCGAATGCTTTTACGAGGCGGCGCGTCACGTGCCCGGCCGTAATCTACGGCTTTAGCCCTGGCGCTCTTCGTGTTTCCTCCGCACTCATGTAGCGCCCGTTTTCCGAAGCGGGCATCTTTCCTTGCCGCATCGAAAACTGGCGGCGAGCACCCCACACCCTATGGATGTGCAATAACGGAGTTGCGGGAAACCGAAAGGGCAGATCGCTCGCCTGGGAGGAGAGCGCGGTATGATGAGGCGCGAGCGAGAACGAAACGAAAACACCATGAAGAAGAAAACTGGGAAACGTCCGGAGGGCGAATTACGCTCAGACTACGACCTGTCTAAATTGAAAGGCAGTGTGCGCGGCAAATATGTCGCGCGCTATCGAGCGGGAACGCGCCAACAGAAGGCTCACACGCAACTGGGCCGAGCCGGAGTCCAGATCTTTGCCGCCAATGAGCGCATGAACCAGATTCTTATCGAGCATCTTGACCCTGCCGCCTGGAAAGCCAGACCGCCCGGCAAGGCTCGCAGCATTGCCGCGATCTTCACGCACATGCACAACGTCCGCACTAAGTGGGTCAGGCTCACGGCTCCGCACCTGAAGGTTCCACGACAGCTCCACCGCTCGGACTGCACGCCGCAGCAGGCCCGTGCGGGATTGGCCGAGAGCGCCGCTCGCTGCGCGGAAATGCTCGCGGAAGCGCTCGGTGGTGGTGGCCGCGTCGAGAAGTTTCTTAGAGACGGCTGGGCTCGGCCTTGGCCGGTTGGCGTGGAAATGCTGTGCTACATGCTTTCTCACGAAGCCCACCATCGCGGGCAGGTGTGTATGCTCGCGCATCAGCTCGGATTCCCGTTGCCGATCGAGGTGACGTCCGGGATCTGGAATTGGGAAAAGCTGTGGAAAGAGTGCGGGTCGTCCGGCGGCCCCGGCGTCGATTCTTAGTAGCGGCGAGTTCATCTCGCCATCTGCCCCAGGGTGGAAGCCCCCGAGCTTTAGTCGGGGGGGCGCCGCCGAAATCTTGGCTTCAGCCCTGGGCCTCTTCGTTTTTGCTTGGGAGGTGGGAGCTTCTAGCTCCCACGTAACGACGCGCGCTCAAATCGGGCTTTTAGCCCCACGTAACGACCTGTATTGAAGGCCGTCTGTCCGTCGCATTAGTGCATCCTGAACGAGGCCGCGGTACGTGAGAAGCCAGGAAAAACGAAAGTCAAAAGCGCCACCCTTGCAAGAACCAACGGCGCAAGGATTGATTGGATAAGAGAGAAGGCTCCGAACGCGGACCGTGTTAGCTTTTGGTTGAGGACCGAAGCTAGCGGAACGGAAGGAGCCTTATGGTTCTTATTGGATGTGATTTTCACCCCAGTTGGCAACAAGTTTCGTGGATGAACCGAGAGACGGGAGAAGCAGGAGATCAGAAATTAGTACACGAACCGGGAGCGGTGGAGAAGTTCTACCAGCAATTTCCGGCGGGGACACGGATTGGCATGGAGGCTACCGGGAACTGTCAGTGGTTTGTGGAGATGGTGACCGGGTTGGGGCATAAAGTGCTGGTTGGGGATGCAGCGAAGATTCGCGCAAGCGATTCGCGGCAGCAAAAGCACGACAAGCGGGATGCACGGCTGCTCGTGCAATTGCTGGCGGAAGATCGGTTTCCGCAGATCTGGGTGCCTTCGAGGGAACAGAAGGATCTACGGCAGCTGCTGATCCATCGCTACAAGCTGGTGCGGATCCGCGCGCAGGTGAAGAACGGGCTGCAGCACCTGGCGATGAACCAAGGCGTGATGAAGAAGCAAAAGCTGTGGAGCAAAGCAGGCGAGAAAGTGCTTCGCGAGTTACCGCTTGCGCCATGGGCCAGCCGGCGGCGAGAAGACCTGTTCAAGGTAAGAGAGATGTTGAACGGGCAGATTGACCTGCTCGATCAAGCGGTGGTGGAAGCCGCGGAGAAGAATGAAAAAGCGCGGCTGCTGATGACGCAGCCGGGCGTGGGGCCGATCACGTCGATGGCGTTCGTGCTGACGATGGGAGATGTGAAGCGTTTTCAGCGCGGCAAGCAGGTGGCGAGTTACCTGGGGCTGATTCCGCGAGAGTACAGTTCGGGCGGGCATCAGCGGCTGGGATCGATCAGCAAACAAGGAAACACATTCCTACGGATGTTGCTGGTGGAAGCAGCGCAAGGAGCAGTGCGATGCGATCCGGGATTTCGGAATGAGTATTTGCATCGTTGCCACAGTAAACCAAAAGGAGTGGCGAAGGTGGCAGCGGCGAGGAAGTTGGCGATTCGACTCTACTGGATGCTGCGCACGAACACGGGGTATCCAGAAGTCGTTCGTGTCGAGAGCAGCTCGCGGGTGCCCCTGGTCAGCGCAAGCTAGACCGAAGGATTGATTGGGCGCTCTCGCCCCGATGCAAATCGGGGTACGGATAGAAGAATCATGGCCGAGCTTTAGGCCGTATCGATGGCTGGTGGAACGCTTTGTTCCACCGAAAAAGGATTCACCGTGAGAGTTCCAGAGCTTCGGTCCTCAACCACTCTGGCGGTCACGCGGTGCGAAAAGCACGGCAAGGCAGTTTTGTGCCTTGACAACGCCTTATCTCTTATCGAGGGGTCACCCGTCCTAGCGGCTTACGCTCAGACGAAACTGCTGCGCTTTCCCAATGTCCACGGTGACAAAGTCGTTTTCACGTATGCCGGCGACCTCTAGCTGCGCGCAGCCGCGTTAGTGCTTGAAAACCGGGGATTTAGCGGAGCTGTTCCAACTCGCTTGCGTTTGAAGGCAGCGCAATCAGGAGAGACGGGGGGCGGCAGGCTGCTTGGGTGCGATGTTTTGGGCCACTACCCATGCGGCAGACGCGATCGCCCATGAGATGAAGAAAGCCGTCCACGGCAGACGTGTTGTGGGGGCGGCTAGAATCGCAGGACCCCAAACGAGAAGCGTAAACAGGCTTATCATGGCCGCTTCCGCCCTCGCGGCCACACGCGGAAAGATCGAGAAGAGCACGCCGAGACCGCAGGCGATCTGTCCGGCGCCGGTCAGGTAGGCCCAGCCAACACGATAAGGAAGCCACGCTGGCACCAGCTCAGCAGTCTCCTTCACATACACAAGATGTGAGAGTCCGATCGGTATGAGAGAGACCGCAAAGAGCATCCGTGCAAGGTGGATTCCGTTCTCGCTCGTCGCGAATGTCAGTGGCGATCTCTCTCGCGGCCCGGCCAGCTTAGCAAACAAAACCCATCCCCCGGCCAGAAGCACAGCAAGCTCGCCAAAGCCGAGCCACACAGCTTCCATCTGCGGCGCCACCAGCAGAGCGGGCACCTTCAGCAGGACCCAGACGATGAGATATGGGAACAGGATGCGAGCCGACCATGCCGCCGTGGCTCTTAAAAGCAGTCCGACACCACCCAGTAGCATGATGAGGCCCGAACCATAGGCGAGAACCGTCCGGCCTGGGATCCATGGGGCGACGGGCTGCCACACCAACGCGAAATCGCCGTAGACCAGAGCGAGGATGCCGAGGCCGATCATCCCGACAGCAAAGAGTGTCAATGCAGGTTGCTGGCTTCGGGTCATCGGATTGCAACCTATTAAAAAGCCAGATTCATGTCAAGAATGGATGTCCACCCAGGCATTGAATTTGTGACCTGGCTTAGAGGATGGATAACCCGTTGTTTCCAGTGAAGGCTGCGATCCGAGGGACATACTTCTCGCATCATGTCGCCCCACGAGGTCCCGACGAACGAGGTCGAAGATATCCATAACTGTCGCTTAGCTTAGGCGTTTTTGGATTTGTCCTAACAACTTGGGTTATTCGACGGCAAGTAGCGGCCACAGGGGTAACGCGTCACTTCAATAGACCGCGCACGTGGTTGCCTATTACTTCTTGGGCTTTCTTGGCGGGAATCATGCGTTCGAGTATGCCGAGGTCGGCGTCGATGGTGAGGTCGCGATCGGTGACCTCGACGGTTCCCTTTATTGGGGTGCTGAGCAGGCCCATTTTGGCGGTCAGCGCGAAGGTTAGCGTTGAGCCTTGCCAGCTCTTGTGTTCCTGAACCAGGCGCACGGGAAGAGCACCGATTCCCTGGAACAGGTCCTCGAAGGAGCGATCGACGGAGCGGATGACTTCTTCTTTGGAACGATTGTGTGAAACGGTGATTCGCATGTTTTTTATTCGGAGGCTTGTCGCTTGATCCTCACACTGGAGGTTCGATGCAGGGGGTGGAACTGGGGTTCCGTGCGGCGCCCTGGCAATTCGTCAAGCGACTTTCTTGCTTTTGCTGTCAAGGCAACCTAACGCAGAGACGCAGAGTTCGCGGAGGTGCGCGGAGAAAACGAGGAGCGGAGATGGAGAGAGGCGCCGAGAACTAGCCAGACGGCGAGGGCTATCCACTCCGCTTGGGTGAAGTGGCCGGGGAAGGCTGGGATGAGTTTCATGATTAACAGAAGGGCGGCTACGAGGATGCCGAGGGAGCTGAAAACGCGAGAGCGGAGGTTGCGCTCGACCAGGAAGAAGGAGACGCAGGTGGCTAGCCAGCCGAAGGCGGAGGCCATCGAGCCGACTTCGGTAACGGGGACGAGCAAGGCGTCGCCGAGGAGCAGGCCGGCGATGGTGGCTGCGGCGATGCCGAGGATGGCGACCGACGGCGTCTGAAATTTTTCGTGGATGCGGCCGAATGCGGCGGGAATCGTTTGGCGGCGGCCGTAGGCGAACAGCAAGCGGCTGGAGGCGACGAAGTTTCCGTTGAAGCACTGAAAGAGGCCGAAGAAGGCCATCACCAAGATCAGGCGAACCGGCCAGCGCGCGCCGAGCGCTTGCTCGAAGGCAATGGCGGTGGCGAAGCGCTTGCCGAGCAGCGTCTGCCACGGCGCGACGTACGCGACCGCGACGATGGTGAGAGCGTAGAAACCAGCGCCGATTAAGAGCGCCATGGCGATGGCGCGCATGTATCCGCTGCGGTGAAAGTCTGGATTGGCTTCTTCGGCGCATTTCGGAGCGGACTCAAACCCGGTGAGAAAATACGGAACGATTTGCAGGGTGAGCACGATGGAGACAAAAGGGCTGGCGCGGAAGAGCGGCTGAAGATTGGCGGGGGAGCCGCGCCATGCGCTAATGGCGAGCAGCAGTAGGAAAAGCAGGATGACGGTGGATGCGGTCCAGTTTTGAAACGTGGCGCTAAGGCGGATGCCGTAGTAGTTCAGAATGGTGAGAAACACGGTCATCGCTATTCCGAGCAGCAGGCGCGGAAGAAAAACGGGCTGGCCCGCAACGCTGTACAGCGCGAAGGAATTTAGTGACGGAAAGATATAGGCCGCAACTTTTCCGATGGCAACCGCTTCCCAGGGGCACACGATGAAATAGGCGAGCAGCATCACCCATCCAGTGAAAAAACTGACGACGGGCGGGAAGACTTGCGCTGTGTAAGCGGCTTCGCTGGCCGCGTCCGGCAAACGCTGCACCCACTGGCCGTAAACATAGCCGACCGGGAGCAGCAGAAGTCCCCCTAGAGCGAAACCGAGCGCTGCCCCGAGCGGGCCGCCGCGGCCGAGCCAGTCGTCCATCAGAACGAGCCAGCCCACACCGACCATGGTGCCGAAGGCGAGGGTGAAGTAGTCGGTGACGCGGAGCTTGCGGGCTAGGGTTGGCATTGTTCGGCTGGGTTTGGGTTGGCCTTGCTGCCTCTGTGAAAGCGGCAGCCCTTCGCGAAACGATTTTGCAACTTGGTGCGGCGCGATTCTACACGGCTTCGACGTGTGTAGGACAGTTTTGACCGCGCATTCATCTGGCGGTAACAGTTGCGGCTTAAAACCTTATACCTGCGGGTGGACTCCCACCGCGCCCGCCGGATGTCCCCGTCCGCGAAGTCCACTCACCGGTGCGAAGATCGCAAGAATCTAAGGAGAACGTTATGCATCATTGTCTTACCAAGGCATTGGCAGCGGTGACGGCAGCAGCCATAACATTGCTGCCCGCAGGCCCCGCTTTTGCAGGCGAGGGCGGCACGACCACGCCGATAAAGCATGTGGTGGTGATTTTTCAAGAAAACGTATCGTTTGATCATTACTTTGGTACGTACCCGCACGCGGCGAACCTTCCCGGAGAAATTCCGTTTCACGCCAAGGACGATACGCCGAGGGTGAACGGACTGGAGAGCGCCGGACTGCTCACGCATAATCCGAACAAGGTGAACCCGTTCCGCATTCCGCCAAATGTTCCGGTGACTTGTGACGAAGATCACAATTACAACGATGAGCAAGCGGCATTTGACGGCGGACTGATGGACAAGTTCGTCGAGAAGCTGAGCTGCAATGACGGGGTGTTAGGGCCGGCGAGCACGATGGGCTACTACGACGGGAATACCTTGACGGCACTCTGGAATTACGCGCAGCACTTCTCCATGAGCGACAACTCCTACAGCACCACGTTTGGCCCCTCGACACCGGGGGCTCTCAATCTAATTGCCGGCAACACGTCTGGCGCGACACTCGTGCCGCTACGACCGAACGGCACGGCGGCGAGTCCGAACGGGAATATTTTCGACGGTTTCACGACGGGTGCCATCGTGGGCGATCCCCGGCCCGGATTCGACGATTGCGTGGTGACGAATCCCAAACTGCAGGGCACGAACATGGTCACCGTAACTGGAAAGAATGTAGGCGATCTATTGAATGCCAAAGGCATCACCTGGGGTTGGTTCCAGGGCGGCTTCGCGCCAACAGGCGTGGATGCCAAGGGTCGGGCAGTGTGTAGCTCTCATCACACCGGGTTGGCAGGAGACGACTCGTCGACGACCGTAGGAGACTACATTCCGCACCACGAGCCGTTTGAATATTACGCGCAAACGACAAACCAGCATCATCTTCGGCCCAGCAGCGTGGCGAAGATCGGCCAAACCGATCAAGCCAACCATCAGTATGACCTTACTGACTTTTTTGATGCGTTGAAGGCCGGGCACCTACCGGCAGTCAGCTACGTAAAGGCCGGGGCCTACCAGGACGGGCATGCGGGATATTCGGACCCAATCGATGAGCAAATCTTCGTGGTGGGTGTGATCAATGCGTTGATGCAGTCGAAGGACTGGAAAGAGACTGCTGTGATCATTGCCTACGATGACTCTGACGGGTGGTACGACCATCAGATGGGTCCGATTGTCATGCAATCGCACGGAAACCCCGGCGACCCACGCTTTGATGACCAGCTGTTGGGTCCCGGAAATTGCGGAACCCCGAAGGCGAGCGACGTCGCTAGTGGAACTCAGAACGGCCGGTGCGGGTACGGCCCGCGGCAGCCGTTGGTGGTGGTTTCACCTTGGGCGAAGCGGAACTACGTAGATCATACCGTGACGGACCAATCTTCGATTCTGCGCTTCATAGAGGATAACTGGAATCTCGGCAGGATCGGCGGCGGTTCCGTAGACGCGATCGCTGGAACGCTGAATGGCTTGTTCGATTTCGACGACAAAGGACGCGCCGCCCGTACGCTGATTCTCGATCCGGCGACCGGACAGATTGTCGATTCGGATTCGGAATAACCTTCTCTCCGAGGATGGTGGTATCTAAAGCTGACGCTGTCAAAGCGGCGGCCCTTCGAGACTCAGATTAAATAAGACCGCCGCACTCCAAACGAGCCCGCCGCTTGCCGCGGCGGGCTTTTTTTTGCTTCAGGGACAACCCGGCGGGGGAGCCGCGCCATCCGTTGAGGTATCGATCCTTGGTGCAGAGGAACGTTGGAAGCAAGTCGGGTTACAGTCGGAATTATTTTTGTATCGCTGGTCCTGTATGCGACGCTGCTCGCGCCCAGCAATCCTGCGGCGCAAATCGCGCTCGAGATCGAGGCGGTGAACGGCGCGCGCCCCGCAGTGATTGGCGAAATTGCGTTTGTCGGTTTGCGCCGCATTTCTCCCGAAGCACTCAAGAGCAAAATCAGTTCGCGCCCCGGAATCGCGTTTGATCGACAAATGGTCGAGCGCGACGTGCGGACGCTCGCTCGCCTCGCGTGGTTCGAAGACGTGCGCGTGGATATCGCCAGCGGCGCCGCGTCCCCAGGCCTTTTCGGCGCCTCGCCACAGCCGCTGCGGCTCACATTTTATTTGCCAGAGCTTCCGTTTCTGACGGAGGTCGAGTTCGCAGACTCGCGACTGCTTTCGAAGCAACAGATCGACAAGTTGCTGGCGGAGAAAAAATTGAGACCCAAACTGGGCGAGCCGGAAAATCCGGTCGCGCTCCATCGCGCTGGGCATGAGATCGAATTGGCCCTGGCGGATCTGGGTCACCCAGATGCGTCGGTGGAGTTGCAGAGAAAGGAATCCGCGAAGGCGACGGTCAAGGTGCGATTCGAAATTCACGATGGACCGCACGTTCCGGTCGGGCGAGTGAGTTTCGAAGGCGATCCGGGCGTTTCCTCCAAAGCCTTGCGAGGGCAGTTGCGGAGAGTGAGTCCAGACGCTTTGTTTGCTGGCCTGCGAGGCAAAGATTCCTTCACACGCGAGGGATTTGACGAGGATCGCGCGCACCTGCTTACCTATTACCAAAACCACGGCTATCCGGAAGCGCGAATCGGCGATCCCAAAACCTCGGAATACCAAGAGAGTTCGCGCCGATGGTTTCCATGGCAGCACAAGACCGAAGAAAAAAAATTGGCAGTCACCATCCCCGTGGGAGCCGGGCGCTTTTATCGAACGGGTTCCGCTGACCTTAGTCCCTCTCTCAAGCAAATGATTGGCATTAGCAGCGACGCTCCGACGGCGGGATTGCAGTCGCAGACGGGCCAGTCATACTCCGCAGAGGGCGTGGAGAATATGCGGCGTGCCTTCGAAATGCGTGTGCGCGCAAAGGCAAAGCAGGAAGGCCCGGAAGCACTTCGCGACGTTGAAGCGCTCCGGACGCTGGATCCAGAAACGCACTCTATTCGCGTCCGTTTTGATTTGAGTGCCGCGCCGCCGTACACCGTTCGGCGATTGGAATTCCGCGGCTTGCGGCGTTTTCCAGACCGTTTCTTTCGGAGCCGCATTGGGGTGAAGGAAGCGGCTCCGTTCGATCAGCGGGCGTTGGAAGGTGGCCTGGCGCGATTGGCGCGCACCGGATATTTCAAGCCCATCAAGAAAGAAGACATTCACGTCGAACCGAATGATGTCGCGCGCACGGTCGACATTACCATTCATGTGGAAGAGCTCGGCCAGCAACGTATTTCCTTGTTAGGCGGCCGCGGTCAGTTCGGCAGCACGCTTGGAATCGCGTATTCCCTTTTCAATCTCTTGGACCGCGAAGAGCTGCTTACGTCCAAGATCGAGGGAGGCCCCGAGAGTTTGCAACTGGCAATCGGTCTGGCGAAGGAAGGGTTTCTTGGCTCTCGCGGAACATTGGCGCTCTCGGTCTTTGATATGTTCTTAAAGCCGATGCTTACCGGCACGGTGAAGGGCCCGTTCTTTCGGCAGCGGAGCGAAGGCGTGACCGCTGACTATACCTACGCGCTTAGTATGCGAGATGTGCTGACCGTCAGCTATGGGCTTACGTATTCGGACACGAGCTATTCCCCGACGGCGATCGCGGGACTGAATGGCTTGCCCATCGGAGATGTTCACGCCAAGTCATCCAGCCGTTTCGTTGGTTTCGGGTGGACGCACAGCACCGGCGATCAGCAGCTTGTGCTGGCCGACTCGGTTTCCGGCGGATGGCTCGGAGGAAGCGAGAACCTGGTGCGCTCCAAAGTGGAGTACGGGCGCATTTTTCGTGACCGGATTTTCAACTCACAAAATGCCTGGGCATTTCGAACGACATTCACCGGCGTGGGGAGCTATTCCGGCGATATGCCGATCACATCGCGGTACTACAGCGGGGATCAGTTTGTGCGCGGCTTGCAGGACGGAGACCTTGGGCCGCAGGCGCTGGTATCTTCGGTGGGCCCTACAGGAAATGTGCAGTATTCCACAACACCGGCGGGCGCCAACCTGATCGGCGCGGCCAACTTTGAGTACCGCGTTCGGCTGAGCGGCGGAACGGAAGCGGTCGGCTTCTTCGATGTGGGTTCAGGATTGCTGCAGCAGAATTGGCTTGGAAGTTTACGGCCCGTGGTCATCGACTCGACGAACAACATAATACACGGCTCGACGGGATTGGAATTGCGCTGGACGGTGCCGTCGATTGGCGTTCCGCTGAGGGTGTACTATGCGTTTAACGTGTTCGGGCTCAACCGTTCGGTATTGCTGCCAAACGGCTCGCTGTTACATGTAGGCAATCGCTTGGGTTCTTTCGGCTGGGGCCTCGGCTCGCTTTTCTGAGAGTGTGCCGTGTAATACAAACAGGTCCCTTCGACAAAATCTGCGGAAAGGTTGGGGCAACGGTTAGAGCAGCAGTTGGGAGCAGGTGGCGGCGCGTTTCCCCGGCAGTTTGACGCCTACGCTACCCTCCCCTATACTTGAAAATCGTACAAGGTGATTCTCACCTGTCTGGCCTTTTCTCGAGCTGCTTCCCCCTCGAGACCACCAGCGAATTTTCAACCTCGCTTCCGACCGTTCCGAAGGAAAGGATTGTTGCATGGCCGAAGCTACCTGCCGCCGCGAACTCGACCTCGAGATTCCCGCCGACGAAGTCACCAAAGCGATGGAGCGCGTCGCCAAGGAATTTGCGCGCGTCGCCCGCGTTCCCGGGTTTCGCCCCGGCAAAGCGCCCGTCTCGCTGATCCGCCGCCGCTTCGCCGACGATATCAAGGGTGAAGTCGTGCAGTCGCTCGTTCCGGAGCGCGTCGAAAAGGCCGTCTCCGAGCAAAAACTGACCCCCGTTTCGCAGCCCCAGGTTGACAAGCTCGATTTTGCCGAAGGCCAGCCGCTCAAATTCCGCGCCGTCTTCGAAGTTCTCCCCGAGTTCGAGCTAGGCAATTACAAAGAGCTCGATCTCGAAATGCCCGTGATGGACATCACCGACGAAGACGTTAACAAAGCTCTGCAGGAAATGACCGAGCGCGCCGCAGCCTTCGCGCCCGTCGAGGGACGCGCGGTCGAGAACGGCGACTTTGTACAACTAAAGCTGGTTGGCACCCCCGAAGGCGGCGGCGAGCCCCTGCGTGCAGACAGCGTCCTCTGCCACATCGGCGCCGAAGAAACCATGGAACCCTTCAACGAAAATCTGCGCGGCGCCAGCATCGGCGAGCACAAAAATTTTGATGTCGTTTACCCCGCGGACTACCCGGACGCCAAACTTGCGGGCAAGACCTATCACTACGCCGTCGAGGTTCTCGGCCTAAAGACCAAAAAATTGCCCGAGCTGAACGACGAATTCGCCAAAGATGTCAGCGATGCCGGCTCTCTTGACGAGCTGAAGACCAAGCTCCGTCAAAGCCTCGAAGCCGACCGCGACCGGCGGCACAAGGACCTCCTGCGAGAAAAGGTTTTGGCCGCCATCGTCAAGCTTCACGATTTCCCCGTACCTGAGTCGCTTGTCGAGCATCAAATGGACGTGCGCCTTGAGCGTGTGGTTCGCTCGCTGGCTGCGCAAGGCGTCGACCCGCGAGCGGTAAACGTCGACTGGGTAACGCTGCGGCGCCGTCAGCAGGAGCGAGCTACCGATGATGTTAAAGCGGAACTGATTGTCGACCGCATCGCTTCCACGGAAAATATCGACGTCACCGACGAAGAGCTCACGCATGAGCTCGAACACGCTGCGTCGCACAGCGGCGAATCCGCGGAGGCGATTCGGGCTCGTTTGACAAAGCAAGGTACCCTAGATAGGATGAAAGCTAAGCTGCGGAGTGATAAAACTCTCGACTGGCTCGCGCAGAATTCCCGAATTCGCACCGTGGCCACGCCGGAATCAAAGTGAAACGGCAGTTCGGGCCTGACCGCGGAAAAATCTCATGAACAATTTCGACGACCCGGCTTATCGCAACACAACGCTTGTACCCATGGTGGTCGAACAGACCAGCCGCGGCGAACGCGCTTACGACATCTACTCGCGGCTGCTTAAAGAGCACATCATCTTTATAGGCACGCCGATCGACGATCACGTCGCCAACCTCGCCACCGCGCAGATGCTCTTCCTCCAGGCGGAAGATCCAGAGCGCGATATCCAGCTCTATATTAATTCTCCCGGCGGCTCGATTACCGCGGGTTTCGCCATCTACGACACTATGCAGTTCGTCAAGCCTGACGTGGTCACCACCTGCGTGGGACAAGCTGCCTCCATCGCCGCTGTGCTGCTCGCCGGCGGCACCCCCAAGAAGCGCTTTGCCCTGCCCAACGCGCGTATCCTTATTCATCAACCCTGGCTCTCCGGCCTCGGCGGCCAGGCCACGGACATCGATCTGCATGCCAAGGAAATCCTGCGCATGCGCACCATGATCAACAAGCTGCTCTCGCAACACAGCGGCCAGCCGATCGAACGTATCGAGAAAGACGTCGAGCGGGATTTCATCATGAATCCCGAACAAGCCAAGGACTATGGCATGATCGACGAGATTATTTACAAGCACCGCTGACGCGCATGGGCGAAGCGCGTTTGGTCGGAGCGAGTGCCTGGTTCCAAAAAGTTAGCAGCCGCTCAGGTTTCTCTTTCGCTCAGGGGATTTTTCAGCCTAGAATACGGATAGTGACTCCGTCCGCAGCCCGGCGGGGTCAGGGGCCTTCACACCTGTGAAAAAATTTAATCCAGACGAGCCATTGCGCTGCTCCTTCTGCCACAAGACCCAGGAGCAAGTCGAGAAGCTGATCAGTTCGCCTTCCGACTATCCACGGGCCTACATCTGCAACGAATGTGTCAGCGTCTGCCAGACCATCCTCGAGGATGAAAAGCGCGAGCAGGCCGCAGCCCCCGCCCGGCGCCTTCCCCGTCCACCGGAGATCAAGCAGTTTCTCGACGGCTACGTCATTGGCCAGGACCGCACTAAGAAGAAGCTCGCCGTCGCGGTCTACAATCACTACAAACGAATCTTCCTTAACAAGCAGCCCGGCGATGTAGAGCTGAGCAAATCCAATATTCTGCTGATTGGCCCTACAGGAACGGGCAAGACGCTCCTCGCGCAAACGCTTTCGCGCATGCTCGATGTGCCTTTCGCCATCGTCGACGCCACTACGCTTACCGAAGCCGGCTACGTCGGCGAAGACGTCGAAAACATCATCCTGAAGCTGCTGCAAGCCGCCGATGGCGACGTGCAGAAAGCCCAGCAAGGCATCATCTATATCGACGAGATCGACAAAATAGCCAAAAAAGACGAAAACCCCTCGATCACCCGCGATGTTTCCGGTGAAGGTGTGCAGCAGGCGCTGCTCAAGATTTTGGAGGGCACCGTCGCCAACGTGCCTCCTCAGGGCGGCCGCAAGCATCCGCACCAGGAATTTACTCCCGTCGATACCACCAACATTCTGTTTGTCTGCGGCGGCGCCTTTGTTGGCCTCGAGAAAATTATCGAGAAGCGCGCCGGACGTCGCTCGCTCGGCTTCCATACCGATGCTGCGCCAACCACGCCGCAAAAGCGCAACACCGAATTGCTCGAACAAGTCCAGCCCGGCGATCTCATCCGCTACGGCTTGATTCCCGAGTTTGTCGGGCGCTTGCCCGTCGCCGGCGTCATGAACGACCTCGACAAGAACGCGCTGGTACGCATTCTCACCGAGCCGAAAAACGCTCTCCTCAAGCAATACCAGCGCCTCTTTGAGTTCGAAAACGTCCGCCTGCGCTTTACCGACGACGCCCTCGAGACCGTGGCCGAGTTAGCACTTCAGCGCAAGGTCGGCGCGCGCGGCTTGCGCATGATTCTCGAAGACCTCATGCTGGAGCTGATGTACCACTTGCCTATGCAGCGGAAAGTGCGCGACTTTGTGGTCAGCGCGGACATGGTGCGCACTCGCGAGATTAATTGGAGCTTGCTGGAAAAGGCTGGCTGAGTCCTTCCAGTTGCGGCCGCTTGGGGTGGCCGCGGAAATGAATTTCAGGGGCCCGAATGTTCACTAGAGAAAAACAGGAAATGAAGCGCGTACCCATGATGCCGGTGCGCGACATGGTTATCTTCCCGCAACAGATGACGCCGTTCATCGTCGGCCGCGAAGCCAGTGTGCGCGCGCTCGAAGAGGCCCTTGCCGGCGACAAGAAGATTTTCCTGTCCACGCAGCACGATGCTTCCGTCGATGATCCCAAACCCGAAGAAATCTACGCCGTCGGCACGCTCGCGAACATCGTTCAGAGCGTCAAGCTCCCCGACGGCAATATCAAAGTTCTGGTCGAAGGTGTCGAGCGCGCCCGCGCTATCTCCATCGCCAGCGAAGAAGGCTTTTTCCGCGCTACCGTGCGCCTCCTGAACGCCCGCGTCGAACCTTCCCCGCAAGTCGAGCAGACCGTCCAAAAAATTACCGGCCTCTACGAACAGTTCATCAAGCTCTCGCAAAGCTTGAATTACGACACCATGATCGCCGCCGCGCGTGTCGACGATCCGGCGCGCCTCTCGGACACCATCGCCGCCAACCTTCAGCTCCCCGTCGACGAAAAGCAGGATCTGCTCGAAACCGTCGACCCGCTTGAGCGCCTCAATCGCATTGGCGACATTCTCGAAATCGAGCTGGAAAAGCTGAACGTCGACCGCAACATCAACACCCGCGTCAAGCGTCAGATGGAGCGCGCGCAAAAAGAGTATTACCTCAACGAAAAGCTCAAGGCCATTCAGAAAGAGCTCGGCCGCGGCGAAAAAAGCGAAATCGACGAGCTAAAGAAAAAAATCGACACGGCTGGGATGAGCAAGGAAGTCCACGAAAAGGCCATCCAGGAGCTCAAGCGTCTGGAATTGATGCCTCCGATGTCCGCGGAATCCACGGTCAGCCGCAACTATCTTGATTGGCTGCTCGCCGTGCCGTGGAAGAAGCGTTCCAAAGAAATTCGCGACATCAAAGCCGCCGAAAAAATTCTCAACGACGAGCATTATGGCCTCGATAAAGTCAAAGAGCGCATCCTCGAGTTCCTCGCCGTCCGCCAGCTCGTAAAAAATCCCAAGGGCTCGATTCTCTGCTTCGTCGGACCTCCAGGCGTCGGCAAAACCTCGCTGGCCATGTCCATCGGCCATGCCACCGGCCGCAAGTTCGTCCGCGTCTCTCTCGGCGGCGTGCGCGATGAAGCCGAAATTCGCGGGCATCGCCGCACCTACATCGGCGCGCTCCCCGGCCAGATCATCCAGATGATGAAGAAAGCCGGCACCGTAAATCCGATTTTCGTTCTAGACGAAGTCGATAAAATGTCCACCGACTTCCGTGGCGATCCGTCCGCCGCGCTGATGGAAGTCCTCGACCCCGAGCTGAACCACGCCTTCACCGACCACTATCTCGACGTCGAATACGATCTTTCCAAGGTGATGTTCGTCTGCACTGCCAACGTACTGCACACCATTCCGCAGCCGCTGCAGGATCGCATGGAAATCCTGCGCCTCCCCGGCTACACCGAGCAGGAAAAACTTGAAATCGCCAAGCGCTTCCTGGTCCGGCGCGCCCGCGAGGCCACCGGCTTGACCGACAAGAACCTGACTCTCACCGATGAAGGCCTGCTGCACATCATTCGACACTACACTCACGAAGCCGGCGTGCGCAGCCTCGAGCGCGAAATCCAAAACATCTCGCGCAAGATGGCCCGCAAGGTCGTCACCGAAGGCATCGACGCTAAGGTCAAGGCGGAAATCACGCCCGCCAACGTCAACGATTTCCTGGGCGTTCTGAAATTCCGCGAGTTCTGGCTAGAAAAACACAACGAAGTCGGCCTCACCACGGGCCTCGCCTGGACCGAAGTCGGCGGCTCTGTTCTCGCCACCGAAGCCACGCTAATGGAAGGCAAGGGCCGCCTCACGCTCACCGGAAAGCTCGGCGACGTCATGCAGGAATCCGCGCAAGCCGCCATGAGCTACATCCGCTCGCGCTCGAACACTTTCGGCCTTCCCAAAGATTTCTACCGCAACATCGATATTCACGTGCACGTCCCTGAAGGCGCCATCCCCAAGGACGGCCCCTCCGCCGGCATCACTATCTGTAACTCGATTGTCAGCGCGCTCACGAAAATTCCGGTGCGGTGCGACGTTACCATGACCGGCGAAATCACCCTGCGCGGCAAAGTTCTACCCATCGGCGGCGTCAAGGAGAAACTCCTCGCCGCCCACCGAATGGGCTTGCGTACCGTGCTCCTTCCGAAGGACAATGAGAAGGACCTGGCGGACATCCCGCAGGAAATCCTCTCGAGCCTTACGGTACACTTTGTCGAGACCATGGATGAAGTGCTGCAGGTTGCGCTTGAGCGGCCTATCGTACCCATTGAGCACGACGCCGTCGCGCCCGTCGCCGCCGCCGATTCTTTCGTGGCCGGCACAGAGAAAGATAAGAGTTTGACCAACTAAGCAGCGTTGCCTCGGGCGCGGCCCGCCCTGCGCGTTGACTCCGATCCACTGCGAATCGCACGAAAGCGCTTCGTATGGCTTGGCCGGTTCGAATCGCACGATCCAATTCGAGCCATTACGCAAAAGCGGTCGCTAAGTTTGCTCCGTTCCGGCAGTGCCGCCGGTTTGTCGGAAATCTGAAATCTGGTTTGCCATCCTGGCCGGTTTTCGCCTGCCCGCACCTGCCTGACGCAGGGAGGGCAGGCGGGTTCATCTGCCAGTTCGGTGCACCGCCTCGTAGAGTAGTCCGGAAATTTCAGGTCGATTTCACAATCAGAATGCTTTCGAATCAGGTCGAATCCATTTGGAAAGTCTCAGAGTTAAGGACATATGAAAGAAACAAGCGTTGAAGGAAACAATCAGATGAGTATCAGTCTTGCCGAGCTGAAGGAAAAGAACATCACGGACTTGGCAAAAATCGCCAAGGAACTGAACATTCCCGGCGCCAGCGGCATGCGCAAGCAGGAGTTGATCTTTCAGATCCTCCGCGCGCAAACGGAGAAAAACGGTTTGATCTTCTCCGAAGGCGTCCTCGAATGTCTGCCGGACGGCTTCGGCTTTCTCCGCGCCCCGGAGTACAACTATCTCCCCGGCCCGGATGACATCTACGTCTCTCCGTCGCAAATCCGCAAATTCGATCTGCGCACCGGCGACACCGTCTCCGGCCAGGTCCGCCCGCCCAAAGATGGCGAGCGTTATTTCGCGCTAATCAAAGTCGAAGCGGTCAACTTCGAAGATCCCGAAGTCGCCCGCAACAAAATCTTCTTCGACAACCTGACGCCGCTCTATCCCCAGGGCCGCCTCAAGATGGAAACCACCAAGGAATTGATGACCGGCCGCGTGCTCGATCTTCTCTGCCCCGTCGGCAAAGGCCAGCGCGGTCTGATCAACTCGCCGCCGCGCACCGGCAAAACCATGATGCTGCAGGCCATGGCCAACGCCATCGCCACCAATCATCCGGAAGTCGCGCTAATCGTTCTCCTGATCGACGAGCGCCCCGAAGAAGTCACCGACATGCAGCGCACCGTCAAGGGCGAAGTCATCAGCTCCACGTTCGACGAGCCGCCCCAGCGCCACATCCAAGTCGCCGAAATGGTTCTCGAGAAAGCCAAGCGCCTCGTCGAGCACAAGCGCGACGTCGTCGTGCTGCTCGACTCCATCACCCGCCTCGCGCGCGCCTACAACGCCGTCACGCCGCCTTCCGGCAAAGTGCTCTCCGGCGGTATCGACGCCAACGCGTTGCAGCGTCCGCGCCGCTTCTTCGCCGCCGCACGCAACGTCGAAGAGGGCGGCTCGCTCACCATCGTCGCCACCGCATTGATCGACACTGGCAGCCGCATGGACGACGTCATCTTCGAAGAGTTCAAAGGCACCGGCAACATGGAAATCTATCTCGACCGCCGCCTCTCCGATAAGCGCGTCTTCCCCGCGATCGACATCCAGCGCTCCGGCACCCGCAAGGACGAACTCCTGCTTCCCCCCGACGAGCTAAGCCGCGTCTGGGTCCTCCGCAAAGTCCTCAGCCCGCTCTCCACGGTAGAAGCCATGGAGCTCCTACTAAGCCGCCTAACCAAAACCAAATCCAACGGCGAGTTCCTAGCCTCCATGTCCGCCCCCACCTGACAAGAATCAGCGCTCAGCTCTTGCACAGGAGCACGCTCCGCCGGCGGTTGCCAATCAAGCACTCGCGCGGTAAGGTAGGTGCACGGATTCTTATTCATGCTGCCACGCGACGCCGTCATCGTTAAAGATCCAAAGATCCTTGGAGGCACCCCTGTCTTCCGAGGCACGCGGGTTCCGTTCCAAGCGCTCCTCGACTATTTGGAAGGCGGACACGACCTGGAGGAGTTCCTGGACGATTTTCCGACGGTAACACGCGAAGCCGCAATCGCCGCTCTTGAATTAGCCAAATCCTCGCTCGTCCGCCAGCTTGGATGAAAATTCTCATCGACGAATGTGTTCCGCGAAAATTCAAGCACAGCCTCGTCGATCACCACTGCCAAACTGTCCCGGAGGCCGGCCTCGCTGGCATGGAGAATGGCGAACTCCTTTCTGTCGCGGAAAAGCGCGGTTTTGAAGTTTTCTTGACGATCGACAAAGGCTTCGTGTACGAACAAAGTCTTGTCGGGCGGGCAATCGCAGTCCTGATTCTTCGCGCCAAGTCCAACCAGATTGACGATCTGTTGCCACACGTTCCCGCTTGCCTCGCGAGTTTGCGCTCGATCAAAGCTGGCCAAATCGAGCGAATCGGCAGCTAAATCGCTGTCTAGGCCCGCGCAGCTATCCTCGCCGGCGATTACTCTTTCTTTTCACGACTTATTCGCGGCAGTTGCCGGCAGCCCCTTCAATTTTTCCAGCGCCAGCGCTTTGTACGGGCTATTCACCGAGGCCGCATCTGTAAACGCCGCTTTCGCTTCCGGCACGCGCTTGAGGTTGAGCAGCGCAAATCCCAGCCGGTACTGATTGCGCGCATAGCCTCCGTCATCCGCTTTGAGCAGCGGCGCGGCTGACCTGAGATTGTCCACCGCTTGCGCATTGTTCTTCTTCTGGATATTCACCTGGCCCAATGCGCTCAACGCCAGGCCCTTCTGCAACCCGCTCTGCTGTTTCCACTGCTCGTCGGTAACGCCCTCCGGCTTCTTGGCCGTCTCCAGAAGCGAAACGGATTTCTTGGCGTACGATTCCGCTTTGTCGAGCTGTTCGCCCTTCTCGCTGTAGTAATCCGCCAGCAGCAGCAACATACCGAGATTGTCAGGATCTTTCGCGAGTAGTCCGTTAGCCACCTCCAGCATCTTCGCGGTGTTCTGCGTCTGCCGGTAAGAGGCTGCCGCCACTCCTAAAGCTTGGTTCGCAAACGGGGAATCCGGAAAAAGCTGCGCGAAGCGAACCAGAAATGCCGCGCGCTTTCCCGCGTCGGCCGTCCGGTAAGCTCCGTCGAAAACAAGCTGCTCCACGTAGACTACGCTTTCATGGACATCCTGAAGCGTTTGCGCCTTTTGATTGTCCCAGGCTTCCTGCTTCGTTCCCTCCGGCGCCGGCTTCTCTTTGAATCTCTGCAGAATCTGCGCGGTCTTCTCCCCGTACGAGAACATCTTGTTGACGTCGCCCTTGCCCTGCGCCGCGCGCACCATGTTTACGGCATTCGACAAATTGTCCGCGTCCAGCGCAAACAACTTGTCGCCATATTCGAATGCCTTGTCGTAGTTTTTCGCCGCGATGTAGTAGTTGACATACTGATCGTCCACCACAATGACCATGTCACCTTGGGCGATAGCCGCGAATTTGTCGATCAACGCCAGCTTCTGCGCCGGGTCGCTCGCCGCGTTGATCTCGGTCAGCGCGTGATCGGCGTCCGAATTAGCCGCAACCGGAACGAATTTCCCAATCTGCTGCCCGCAAGCCGTGCGAGCCGCGCAAGTGATCCCCACAACAAAAAGGAAAGCCCCAACGCGCACTGTCTCTCGCCGCATAAATGCCTCCCAAGCCCACCTCGTCCGAGGTCACCAGTGAAATGAAGTGTGCGCAAATCCTAGCCCCGCCCCGCCCACCAGCGCAAACAAATTCCGCTCAGACCTTCGATCTGTCGTTCTTCTTTGCGCTCCTCAGCGTTCTCAGCGCCTCTGCGTTAGGCTTTCTTCGCTTCTTCCTCGCTCTCAAAATAAAAATGATAATGGTTGCGACATCCAGGATTAAACCCCGCCCCGCACCCCGGACACCGCGACGCGCAATCCAAATACTCCCGAATCGTCATCTCCACCCCGCAAGCCCCGCACAAAACCGCCCGATCCTCCCACTCCCCCCGCCCCCAAACCGCAATAGCATGCCCCGCCAACGCAACATGGCAATCCTTGCAAGCCCAGTAGACACGGCAACACCGCATCTTAATCGCAACAATATCCACCGCCGAGTGCCAATGCACACACCGCGTCTGCGCATCAATCTCGACGCCACGCACCTCTGGAGTTTCCCCAGCGCACCTGTCAGACTTCGCCGCGTCACGCACCCAGTCCCCCTGTAGCTCAGGTCCGCCTTTTGGAGCTGAGGCTTTTCTCTTTGTTTTTGAGCCTTTGTAGCGGCCAGGCTTTAGCCCGGCTAGCGAGCAAAGCGAGCGCTCCGGACCTGTTACCCGTGGAAGCCCCGGACTTCCAGTCCGGGGGAGCGGCGCCTTCAGGCCCGCGGAATACCCCGTCCAACAAGAATATTTTTTGTTCCCTCTTCATCCCTTTGGAATCCGCGCCGTTCACCTCCTTCGTTTTCTGTTATCCTTTTCCACCAGCTAAGTCAACGATGGACGCTGAAGAAATTGCAAGGTATCCAGTTGTAGTCAAAGAGAATCCAGCCACATACCTCGTATCAGATGCGGAGTTCGCTCTCCAATGCGCCCGCGCGGCACACGAGCGAAACGAGGACGAGGCGACACCACGGTTCGCCAGAATGGCGATCCTTCTCTACGCCCTATCGCTGGAAGCATTCATCAGCTTCGTATACGAATACTCCGAAGTTCAAGCATCAATCTGGACAAATCTGTCGCTCAAGGACAAGTGGCTACGGGCAGCGCGGGAATGCCTATCAAGTCTCGACACTCTCGAAACGGATGACGGTTCAGTGTACCGCCGGGGGGATCCAATAGAGACCTTTCGAGAAGACGGCGAGCCGTTTCTCTCATTTTTGGAATTAAAGCAGTTTCGTAACCGCGTAGTCCATTTGAAGCCGCCATTTGTGTACGTCAGCCCTGAGGAAGTTGACCGGCACTTGGAACGTAAGGAATATTACCCGATTTCAGGACTCCCAAAATTACTGCAACATTGCCGATTGGAACATGCTGAAACCGCCAAAGAAATATATCGAGCAATGACACAAGAGCTCGACCGCCAGATGAAAGGCACAATTGGAAACCTATTTGAAACCGAGGGCGGAGCCTGGGTGGAGTCAATCTGCGAAGATAACGAAGGTCAAGACGAATCCTCAGCGCAGTAAAACCTCAAATCCCGCTTGCGCAAAGTGCTGGTCATGCGTCAACGCCGCTCGAATTTGCTCCGCTTCCATCACCTGAAAGCTCGCGCAATCCGTCAGGCTCCAGCCCTTATCCGCCGCCCGACGGTAGCGCTGCAGCGCGCTCTCAAATTGTGGTGGCGTCTGTGGCACGATCGTCAGGTTCTCGTCTTGACGCAGGCTTGCGACCATTCTGCCCACGGCTTCGCGGTATAGACTATCGCTGAAACTGTTCAGCACCTCCACGAGGACCATCTCGGTGGTCAACAGACTCTCCGACGAGAGCCGCCGACTGACGCTCATGGCCTTCTGATGAATCTGGTCCCGCGGATTCACAAGGGCCATCCAGTAACTGGTGTCAGCAAAAATCCGCCTCATTCATCCTTCTTCTTGGTTCCATAGAGATAATGATCAACATTCTTGGCTAAATCTGTCGGAAGGCGTTTCCACGCGCTGTCCGGGACCTCCCTGGTTGCAGCAGACACTATCTCCAGAATCGAGCTCAACCCCTTTCCCACCTGTGAGGACTCTTCTTCCTCCTGAGGACTCCCTTCGGGCTGTTCCTTTGCGTAACGGGTCTCGAAGCCCAATCTACGCAATATCTCTACAGCCTGATGTGAGTTTGTCGGGTCGTTGGGAGGAACCCCTGCAGCCTCAAGAACAAGCGGGCGCGCCGGAAGTTCCCTATCACCTACAATGACAGTCCATTTCATCCCTTTCCTCGTCCACCGAAAATTACTCGCGGCACGAAGAATCTCCGCTCGGGTCAATTCCTTTG